>Ga0070707_100005876_pt1 | contig 11447 bp, 11 predicted proteins | sample KBSK5502metaG_FD_65468 | JGI IMG/M metagenome (GOLD analysis project Ga0070707, IMG submission 65468) | Corn, switchgrass and miscanthus rhizosphere microbial communities from Kellogg Biological Station, Michigan, USA - KBS K5-50-2 metaG | ecosystem: Host-associated > Plants > Roots >... | reverse complement strand
GGAAGGCTTCTTCGCAGCATAGGTCTCCTGGACTGCGGTTCGAGATGAGTGATCAGCCCGCCGCTGCGCGCAATGGCGCAGTCCGGCGTCGCGCGATTCGATAGATACATACGATCCGAATTACGCTGTGAGTTCATACGGCGCGCGACCGCGGCGCATCAAGCGCGCGCGGTCGCTGGAGCCGGGTGAGTTCATTCGAGACCGTTGACGGAGCGGCGACCGTTAGGAAGAGGCGGGCGCTCCGGCCTTTTTTTCTTTGGTTGTGCAGCAACGCACCGAGTGTCAAATAGCCGACACACCCTACCGGGCTGGGTCCCGGTACGTTCGTACTAGGCAGACCCGAGGGAGCGCGTGGTCGGCCCTGCCGATCGGGCAGCCGCGCTTTTTCGGGTCTGTTTCTCTGCCGATATGGCGAGGACTGGACTCCCGTGGGCGCAGTCCTAGTCCCCCCGGGCCTGGGCCATGCCTTTGTCTGATTCCCAGTCTGGCGCGCCGCTTGCAATCTTGGCGGCTAGGCGCCGGCTGCTCGGAAACCCTCACTTGCCCTGAGGGGAACACAGCCGGCGCCCCCGAGCAGCGCTGCGCCGCTGTACCGATCGCTTGCTCGCCGAACGCCTCAAGTTCATTGCGACCGCGGGAACGGCTGACCGCTTGCTGCCGTTTCGCGCTGGTCAGCACGCCACAGCTAAGGCACGGGCGCAGTACGCTCATGGCTCGTCGCGCCGCCCCTTACTCCGCGCTAGCTTCTCTCCGGAGGTCGGCGCAGGGCGCTGGAGCGCCATGTGGCGGGCGCGCAGCTCGTCGAGCAGGGTGCGGGCCTTGACCTCCGCCACGCCGAGCCTGCGGCGATCGACCGGTGTCAAGCCCAGCAGCGACAACCACGTCGTCAATGACTTCTCCAGCTGGCCGAGCCGGGTGACGACGGCCGGAGCAGGCCTGTCGGCGGCCAGGGCGACCGCCCGCCAGTGACTATGCTCGTCCCAGGCGCTGCGGAGCAGCGGCAGCAGCGCGAGTCGGTCGACCTCGCCGATCCAGGTGGCGGCCGGCGTGGCCAGGATGCGGCGGATGAGCTCCTCACCGGATCGCGGCTCCGGGCTGGCGGGCAGCACCTGAACCGGGCCTAGGGCCACCAGATTGGCCGACGCTATCGGGCGGTGGCCTGGGCCACCCAGCCAACGCCTGCGCTCAGCCGGCTTGGGTGGGCGCCCGCCATGGCCTGGTAGCGGACCGCGTCTGCCCATCCCAGGCCCGCTTTGGAAACTTTCCGGCGGTCACTTCAAAACTTTCGCGGCGGTGCGTGAGCGAGCGCACGCGGTCAGGACGATGTCCCTCGCCGATAAAAAATCGCCGATCGACCAATGTCTTCGATCGGTCCAGCCACGCCTGGCGCAGCGTCTTACGGGAGTGGCAGGCGTGGCACAAGCTCTGCAGGTTGGCGTGCTCATCGCTGCCGCCCGCTCGACGAGGCTGGATGTGATCCACGCTCACAGCTCGACAGCGTGAGTGATTGACAGCGGCGAACCTGCCGCGGTTCAGACACATGCGCGCGCTCATCGTTGGCCAAGAAATTTCTCGCGGGAAACGTCCCATCGGTCCTGGCGCGGCCGGTCGCCTAGGAAAATGTCGTCGGTCGAATCTCGCGCTCACGCCGCCACCTCCTGGGGCACGCGGATGCCCTCGACGTCAGAGCCGCGCACGCTGTAGCGGAAGCACCGGCTGCCTTCGAAGGTATCCGGCCGGCACGCGAAAGTAATCAGGCCGGTCCGAATCTCGACCACCTCCAGGAGGTCGGAGAGCTCGCGCAGGGAGCCGCAATGGCGACAGCGAGCGGTAATGGTCATGACGCGGCACCGCCAAGGTCATCGCGGCTCAGACTCTTGCCTCGGCCTTGACGCACCGCGGACACAAGCCATCGACGTTGCGCTTGGACGTTGCGCAGCAGCCATTAACAGCGGCGCTCGCGATGCAGCTGGCCATGAGAACGCTGGGTGTTCATGCCGCCTCACCTCGCGGCTGGCAGAGCGAGCACCAGCACAGCGAGCGCCTGACGTGGCGATCGCCGCGGATCTCGGCGGCCCGTTGATGCGCCAGGTCCAGGCAGTGGCGACACAAGCGCTGCTCGGGTTCAATAGGTCGCAGCCCGCAACCGTGACAGATCCTGGGACGTTGACTGCGGTAGCGGACTTGGAGGATGGTCACGCGACCACCTCCTCGCCGCCGGTGGTCTGGAGAATCCGAGCCATAAGTTGCCCGGCCTGCGCGGGACACTGGCCGAGCTTCTGGTGACTGGCGAGAGTCTCGGCGGTGAGGAACTGCACCCCGCAGCCATCGCAGGGATGGCCGGGAGGTGTTAGATCTTGACCACCCTCAAAGTGTGTTGTCGGAACTCCACTAGTCTGAGTTTCAACAACACCACTACTCGGCCAGTAGCGGAGCGGGTTGGTGCGTGAATGGGCCTTGCCAGTCACCTTCACGCGGCCCTCGGCGACTAGGGCTTCGAGGGCCTCCAATATCGCCCAGCGCCGGACCTTCGGCAAGCACGCCGCGCCTAGCTCAACAAGGTCGGCCTGAGACGCTCCCGAATCGTGTTGTCGGAACTCAGACCCTAGGGCCGACAACAACACGAGACGTGCATCCGAGGTCGCTACGGCCTCACTGTCGCCGAGCAGGTTGTAGCCGTCTGCCGTCAACTCGACGACGACCTTCTCGGGCGTGTCGGGGTACCGCGACAGACTCTCGATGACCCGTCGGTTGGACGGCTGATTTCCCTCTGGTCGGCGAAGGGCAAGGATGATGTCGACGTCGCCGGATGCCTGCGAGGATCCACGCCCGGACTCGCCCACCTCGCCGCCAGACTTCCGGTCGTGGCGCCCGATGGCGACCGCCACGTTCGACGCGGCGAGGTCTTGCAGGGGCGCCATCGCTGCACTCCAGGTGCCGGCGTCGTTTTCCTCGACGATGCCTGCCAACTTGCCGATGGTGTCGACCACGATGAGGGACCGGCCCTCGGCCGAGGCCTTGGCTTGAATGGCGCGGACAATCCCCGGCCATTTCTGCCCGCCCAGCTGCTCGCGGAACAGGATCGCCAGCTGGCTCTCATCGCGATCAGCGAGGCCAGCACGGCGGAGAGCGTCCATGAACGGCTGCCGCTGTTGCTCGGTGATGTAGATGACCGTGCAGCGACGGGTCGGCTGCCCGAGGAAGGGCTGACCGTCCAGGAGCGCCCGGACCATGGCGAGCAGGAAGGTGGTCTTACCCGCGGCCTTGATCTTGCCGTCGATCTCGGTGATGGACTGCACGGCCAGGATGCCGCGGACTAGCCAATCTGGGACCTCGAGCGTCAGGCCCGCGAGCTCACGCGGGCCATAGAAACGAAGGCCACGGTCCGCTGGAGGCCCTTCGGCATGGGCTCCGTTGGATCCATTTCGCGTGAGCAGCTGCATCGACTCCGGCTCGGGTGCATATCTGGCGACACTTCTGGCGATCTTCCGCACGTCCGCATCGGGTAGCGGCGGCTGGCAGCGCTCGCGGTTCTCGATCCTGAGGGCGGCCAGGATCGCCGCCTCAGACGCCCCGTGGCGCCGCTGCGCCCCGGCGATGCGGGTCAGGCTCTCGTCACGCCGGCCATCAGGGATCGGGCCGGCGGGAACGGGCTCCCGGGTCTGTTGGAGAAGCTCAGACCAGCCCATTAGAGATCCTCCCCACAACCTGCCAGCGGTAGCCCGGTGAGGGCGGGACGACGACGTAACTGCCGAGTCCCCGAATATCGACATGCGGGATGACGGCCGTCCGTGGCCCGATCGGAGCGGAGGTCCAGTACCAGTAATGCCAGCCGCGAGGCGTCCTGGCCGTCAGGGTGTCTGGCAGGTCCAGACCGCGGCGCTCGAGCTCCTCGAGCCCGGCATAGTCATCGACGTCGACGACCACGCAGTTGGGCTTGAGCGGCATCCCGATTAGCGCGTCTGGCCACTGCCGCCACCATCGGACGATCTGCGGTCCGTTAGTGGTCGCGTTGTGGAAGCCGTGCTCGGTCAGGGGTCGCTTGTTGGCGCGACACGGGAACACGGGCCAGCCGCATTCCCCGTATGTCAGTGCTGCCCCGAGAAGGGTATTGGCTCGGACGGTGAGTTCGGCCGTCTCGTGAAGGGGGGTTGATTCAGGGACTCTCCCCGCAATCTGCATTTCGGTTACCATGGATGACCTCAGTCGATGCCGTGCTCTGCAGGTGAACCAAGGGGTGCGGCATCGGGCTATGCGGGCAGCGCTAGGCCGCCTCGTCGGTGGATTGATTGGCAGCCCGGGCAGCCTCGACGAGCGCCAGCACGAGACGGCGCTGCTCACCCGTAAGCGAATCGAGCTTGACGGTGCGCGGCGTGTGGCCATCCCAGCGCTTGCGTGCACCGATGTGGCCCCTCTCTTGGTGGGACATCGGCTCGCGGGTGCGGGCGTATAGGGAGGGCAGTTCCGAGACTGAACTAGACACCAAAAAGGCGACCCTTCATCGGCCGGCCCGGTCTACCCGTGCCAGCTGGAAGGTGTCGCCTCTAGGACCCTCGTCCCTTCGAACGCCTTCGAACTACAGGAATGCTACCACGGCAGCTAGGGCGCTCGCTGGGGGGTGTTGCAGTACGGGCAGACGATGATGGCCCCTGATGGAATCGGTGTGGCTCGGTCCTTCCAGTTTTCAAACTGAGCGGCTCGTTTCTCATCATCGCTTAGGTTCGCCCATCGACCGTGCTCCGCAAGCCAAAGGGTGTTTGACGCTGGTCTCCGAGATTTGTTGGTGCGGTGCCACGATCCGTCCTCGCCGGGCTCCCAGCCGGCCTGCACGGTCAATCGATCGCCATCCATAGCGCCGATTGGTCGCTGTCCCTTGCAACCGACTTGGGCGCAGTAGGCGCGGCCCTCGAGCACCTTGATGCTGAGCTTCGGGTTCATGCTCGCCACTCTGGCACCGTCCAGGTGAAGGTCACCGGCTGAAGCGTCTCGGGGTCGAGCCGGATCTCGGCGAAGACAGCGCGGAGAACCCTGTTCAGCTCGCGCGGCGGCCATGACCAGTCGATGCGCGGCACGGTCTGGACGATGCGCTTCGAGTCAAGGTTGGCGATCCGCTCGTGGACCTTCGCTAATCGCCGCTCCCGGTCGCCACGGTCGATCTCCCCCGCCTCGAACAGGTCGACAATGCGAAGGCGCTGGGCCTCGAGCGCCTCACGCTCGCCAGCGTCACCCTGCTCACTCTCGACGGCCTCTGGCGTCTGGAGCCGATCGGCCTCGGCCATGATGCCCGGCAGAAGATCTTTCTCCGCGATCGAGCGGCGGGGATGCAGCGTGTACTGAGCTCGCGAACAGGCGTAGCGGATCGGAGTGTTAGGCCGCTTGCGATTGGCCATGCCCGAGAGCAGTGTTCCGCAGACCCCGCAGGCAAGCAGCCGCGAGAACATGAAGTCATAGCCGTGCTTGACTCCCTTACCGGGGTGGATCGACGGATCGGCCCGCTGCACCAAGGTTGCGACTGAACCGGCCCGCCATAGGTCCGCGCGGCGCGGCTGCACACCTCGCTCGTTGAGGATGCGGGCGGCACCCGTGAAGGAGCCGGCCTCAGCGAATGCATCGAGCACGGGTTGGGCGTCCTCGCCGTCCTGGTCGCCGTAGGGAATGCCGCCCAGGCGTTCGCCATTGGCCCGCTTGAGGGCCATACGGGAGCGAATCCGCTCCGAGGCGACCTCCGCCTCGAACTGGGCCACGCTGGACAGAACGTGCATCGTCAATCGTCCAGAGGCCGTGGAGGTATCGACAGCATCGGCCACCAGCCTCACGGGGACCTTGTGCTCATCGCAGAGCGCGAAGAAGCGGTCTAGCTCGGCTACGGATCGGGTCAGGCGGGAGAGCGAGTAGCTGTAGACGGCGGTGCAAGCCCCGGACTCAATGGCGCCAACGAGAGCCTGGTAACCCTTCCGCCTGGCAATCGCCTTCTGTTGGCCGGATATGTCCATATCGGACAGCACGACCAATGAGCCGTGGTTGTCGCCATGGCGAGCGGCGAGCTCGCGGATCGCGTGCTCTTGGGCTTGGGCGGAAACGTCGGTCGAGTTCTGAATGCTCGACTTCCGAAGGTAGGCGTAAGCAGTCACCTGATAAGCCTAGCCCATCGTGAGAAACTACGCAAGTGACATCGGCCTGTCGATTCTACCGACTCACCCCAGCCTCCGCGGGTCCGCGCCGATCGCGATCCTCATCGATCCGTCACCCATCATGCCGGTCGATGGATTTTTCGCAAAGCCTGACACCGACTGGCAGGAATAGCGTCTACGATCAGCGCATGCGGTCGAGCAGGCTGCTCTCCGTCCTGCTGCTCCTCCAGACACGTGGTCGGATGACGGCGCGCGAGCTGGCCACGGAGCTCGAGGTCTCGCTACGCACGATCTACCGCGACGTCGACTCGCTGGCAGAGGCTGGCGTTCCGCTGTATGGGGATCGCGGACCAACCGGTGGCTATCAGCTGATCGATGGCTATCGGACCCGGCTGACCGGCCTCACCACCGACGAGGCGAGCTCTATCTTCCTGGCGGGAGTGCCCGGTCCGGCCGCAGAGCTGGGCCTGGGCACGGTACTCGCAACCGCACAGCTCAAGCTGCTGGCGGCGCTTCCCGCCGAGCTGCGGGCGCGAGCCGGACGGATCCGCGAACGCTTCCACCTCGACGCGCCGGGATGGTTCAGGGGCGGCGAGGAGGCACCGCACCTCGCGACGGTGGCGCAGGCGGTCTGGAACCAACGCCGGCTTCGGATCCGATACCGGCGAGCCGGGGATACGGCGGAGCGCTTGCTCGAACCGCTGGGCGTAGTGCTCAAGAGTGGGGTCTGGTACGTCGTGGCGTCGCGCGACGGAGAAGTGCGCACCTATCGCGCCTCGCGCATCGAGAGCGCCGAGCTCACCGACGATCGTTTCGAGCGCCCTGAAGCATTCGACCTGGCCGATTACTGGACGGAGTCGACCGCGGCGTACGAGCGCGAGGCGCCGCGTCTCGCCGTGGTGGTCCGGGTCGCGCCGGACCGCGTGGAGCTCCTGGAGACGTTGGTTGGGGGGAGCGCGATGCGAGCGGCAGAGCCGCTGGAGGCCGCGGACGATCCCGACGGCTGGACCCACCTTCGCCTGCTCATCGACTGGCCCGAGGATGCCGCTGCGCGCCTCGTCGGCATGGGATCCCACCTGGAAGTTCTCGAGCCAGCCGAGCTGCGGGACCAGATCTTGGAGCTGGCCCGTGGCTCCCTGGCTCGGCATGGCGCCGAGATAACGCGGCGTCCGGGCTGATCGCAACCCTCAGCGGCGCGGCTTCGGCATGCGTCGTGGTGGCTGCGTCAGAGGACGCTCCGTTCGGGCGTCGCGCACGAAGCTGCGGACCCGCACGATGTCTCGGACCTCGCGCTCGCGATCGTCGGTAATCGCGCGGAAGAATTCGTAGGAGAACATTGTTCGAATATCCCTCGCTCTGTCGGCTATGCCGACAGCGTACCGCCCTAAGCTGCCAGATTCCGTCAACATTTAGGCCGATATACCGGGGCAATTCGCGACACGCTAGCTGTCGCACCGGCCCTCGACGATCCGCCCCATGAATAGCAGCACGCAGGTCGACCTCATCGGCGACCGGGTCATCATTCGCAACGTCGAGTTGGTGGACGACCAGCTCGCCACCTTCGTCGAGCACACGCCCGTAGTGGAGCGGGCCGGCCTTGCCGAGCGGGCGCTGCGCATCGGCCTCCTCACCCTCTGCAACCAGGGGGTCAGCCTCAGCGCAGACGTCGTGCGCACCGAGTTCGAGCGCCTCAACGATCGGATGGAAACAACCCACCGCCGCGCGGCGGACGCGCTCGCCGCCACTCTGCGCGAGCACGTCGCGGACGACTCCGGCCGGCTGCCACGAACCTTGGAACGCTTCCTGGGTAACTCCGGCTCGCTACGACGAATGACGGCCGACCTGTTCGACGAGAACCGGCGCGAATCCGCGATGCGCCGCCTCAACGAGCTGCTGGGCAAGTACTTCGACGGCGACGGCTCGCGCCTGGCGCAGCTGCTCGACCCCACGCGCGCGGGCTCGCCCCTCCACCAGTTCCGGACTGAAGTCAGTGACGAGTTCCGGCGCATCTCCGAGCGCATCGCGGAGCTCGAAGCAGGTTCCCGAGCCCGCGCGGAGGAGCGCGCACGAGGCACCGCCAAGGGCGCGGATTTCGAGGACGCGCTCGAAGCACGGCTGGGCGAGCTGTCGCGGGGTGCGGGCGACCTGCTCGAGCGGACCGGCGCGGAGGCGGGCGATGCCCTGCGCTCAAAGAAGGGCGATTTCGTGGTCTGCATCGACCCAAGCCGCACTCGCGGCGTCAACCTGCGCATCGTGATCGAGGCCAAGGACCGCGCGGTGGCGATGCGGCGCTTCGCGACCGAGCTCGCTGAAGCGCGCGAGAACCGGCGCGCCGCCGTCTCGCTCGCCGTCTTCACGCCCGCCGCGGCACCCTCCGGCGTGGCGCCATTGGCTCTCATTGGAAACGACGTGTTCTGCGTGTACGACCCGGAAGCCGAGGACGCGATCGCTCTCGAGTCCGCCTATCGCCTGGCGCGCGCGCTGGCCCTGGTGGGTCTCCGCGATGCATCGGTGCAGCTGGACGTCCCGGCGGCCCAATCGGCCCTGGACGACATCATTCGCCAGGTGGGCGAGGTGCAGGGCATGAAAGTTCGACTCACCTCGATCTCCGGCGCCCCAGAGCAGGTTCCCCGGGCCCTGGACGGAATGCGCCTCAACATCCTGCGCAGCGTCAAGGACGTGGAGGCGCAGCTGCGGGTCGTGGAGGCTGAAGGAGGCCCGGACGCCCTGACCGCCTGAGCACGGGCGGCGTCCGCTGCAACAGAAACGCCCCGGCGGGTCAGCCCGCCGGGGCGCATCGGTCCTGGTTCGCGGAAGGGGACCTAGTAGTCCATCCCTCCGGGCGGCATGCCAGACATCTGCGCCTTCTCCTTCTCCGGGAGATCGGTAATGATCGTCTCCGTGGTGAGGAGCAGTGCGGCCACAGAGGCGGCGTTCTCCAGCGCGGAGCGCGTCACCTTGGCCGGATCGATGATGCCGGCAACGAACATGTCGGTGTACTCGCCCTTCTGGGCGTCGTAGCCGTTGCCGGGCTTCATCTTGCGTACGGCGTCGACCACGACCGATCCTTCCTGGCCAGCGTTGATCGCGATCTGCCGCAGAGGTTCCTCGAGGGCCCGACGCAGGATCCCCACGCCAACCGCCTCGTCACCGAGCGCCTCCACCTTGTCGAGCGCCGGGACCGCGTGGACGAGGACCGAGCCGCCACCGGCGACCATCCCCTCTTCCACGCCGGCGCGAGCCGCCGACAGGGCGTCCTCGATGCGGTGTTTCTTCTCCTTGAGCTCGACCTCCGTGGCAGCGCCCACCTTCAGGACGGCAACGCCACCGGAGAGCTTCGCCAGGCGCTCCTGGAGCTTCTCGCGGTCGAAGTCCGAGGTCGTGTCCTCGATCTGGAGCTTGATCTGCCCGATCCGCGCCTTGATGGCGTCCTCGGCCCCCTTGCCCTCCACGATCGTGGTGGTGTCCTTGGTCGCCGTCACGCGGCGTGCCTGACCCAGATCCTCGATCTGCACGCTATCGAGCTTGCGGCCGACCTCCTCGCTGATGACCCGTGCTCCGGTCAGGATCGCGATGTCCTCGAGCATGGCCTTGCGGCGATCGCCGAAGCCCGGAGCCTTGACGGCCAGCACGTTGAGCGTGCCGCGCAGCTTGTTGACGACAAGCGTGGCGAGAGCCTCGCCCTCGACGTCCTCGGCCACGATCAGGAGCGGCTTGCCCTGCGCGACGACCTTCTCGAGGGTCGGCAGGATGTCCGCCACGGCGGAGATCTTCTTGTCGGTGACCAGGATGTACGGCTGGTCGAGGGTGGCCTCCATCTTCCCGCCATCCGTCGAGGTCACCATGTAGGCGCTCACATACCCACGATCCAGCTGCATGCCCTCGACGTATTCCTTGTCGAGCTTCAAGCCCTGGCTCTCCTCGACGGTTACCACCCCGTCCTTGCCCACCTTCTCCATGACCTCGGAGATGATTTCGCCGATCTCCGTGTCGCGGGCCGAGATAGCGGCGATGTGTGCGATATCGTCCTTGGTCTCGACCGGCTTCGAGAGCCGCTTGATCTCCTCGACGATCGCAGCGACACCGCGCTCGATCCCGCGCTTCAGCCCCATGGGGTTGGCACCGGCGGTGACGTTCTTTAGGCCCTCGGTGATGATCGCCTGGGCAAGGACGATGCTCGTAGTGGTGCCGTCGCCGGCGACGTCGTTGGTCTTGGTCGCGACCTCCTCGAGCAGCTGGGCGCCCATGTTCTCGTAGGCGTCCTCCAGCTCGATGTCGCGCGCGATGGTCACGCCATCATTGGTGATGGTGGGTGACCCGAACTTCTTATCCAGGATCGCGTAACGGCCTCTGGGCCCGATCGTGACCTTGACGGCCTCGGCCATCTTGTCAACGCCGCGCTTCAGAGACCGGCGCGCCTCCTCGTCAAACAGGAGCTGCTTCGCCACTGGTGGATCAATCCTCCTTGCGTTCCGCCGGCTTCACGTCGGCGGGTGATGAGCCGATGAGCAGGTTCGCTGACTACTCGACGATGGCCAGGACGTCCTTCTGGGAGAGGATCAGCAGCTCCTCTTCGTCCAGCTTGAACTCCGTCCCGGCGTACTTCTGGAAGAGAACCTTCTGGCCCACCGAGACCTCGATTGGCTCCTTCGAGCCGTCGTCGAGGGTCCGGCCGGGTCCGACCGCCAGGATGGTGCCCTCCTGCGGGCGCTCCTTCGCGGTGTCGGGCAGCACGATGCCGCTCTTCGTCATCTCCTCACGGGGCGTTGGCCGAATGACCAGCCGATCGCCCAGAGGCTTGAGTTGCGTGGCTGCCTTGACCGTGGTCGCCATGTGTGCGTGTTGCCTCCTCACGTAGTCGGACTGCGTTACAGGTGCCGATAGGATCCTCCGCGGGTGCCGTGCTGGCCGATGCGACCGGTGCTGGCACTCCTGTCCGGAGAGTGCCAGAACGGTACACGCTGCCGGAGACGGTTGTCAACCCGAAAACGGGATCAAGAAGCGGCGCCGGATCGAAATCCGACGCCGCCCCAATGCTGTCCCGCCGCGTCGCGCCCCGGCCGAGATCGGGAAGGCGGGCGGAACGGGTAGAAGGCCCGCGCCGGGGCAGCGCGCGGGCCTTTGTCTTACGCCAGATCCAGCAAGGCGCTGGCGCTTGGCGTCGCCTGGTTGCCTGTGTTCGTCCCCCCATTGTTCGCTCCGCCGCCTGGATTGATCAGCAGGAACCAGACGAGCAGCGCGATGATCAGGATGGCGATCAGGATGCCGACGATGAAGCCGATCCCGGTGCCATCGGCCGGCGCTGGCGCGACCGGA
>Ga0070707_100005875_pt1 | contig 11448 bp, 12 predicted proteins | sample KBSK5502metaG_FD_65468 | JGI IMG/M metagenome (GOLD analysis project Ga0070707, IMG submission 65468) | Corn, switchgrass and miscanthus rhizosphere microbial communities from Kellogg Biological Station, Michigan, USA - KBS K5-50-2 metaG | ecosystem: Host-associated > Plants > Roots >... | reverse complement strand
CGACAGCTCGCCGAGGCGACGCAGCCATTCCTCCGGGATCAAGCCGGCCGCGGCGAGGAAACCGGCTTCGAAATAAGCCCGGCGCTGCCCTTCGCTCAATATGCGCGCCGGACACCCCAGGATCTGTTCGGGCGTCACCGCGCGGCCCAGCGCTATAGCGCGTCGGCCACTGCAGCGTGATAACGGCGCAACGCTCCGATGTGATCGGATAGCGTATGACCAGAGATCCGCTTGTGGTGGCGGCGGTTGAAGGTCGTCGTCAGGCAAAGATGCGATGCGCCGGCCTGTTTCCAGAACCGCGCCTCCTTGGCCCATTCCGCCTCATTGCCGGAGCCCATCGATACCCACACCTCGATGCCGATCTTGCCCGGATCGCGGCCGGCCTGCTCGGTCAGCCGACGCAGCTGGCCGAGGATGTCGAGCGCGCTCTGGTCTGCCGGGTAGGCGTTCGGCATCCAGCCGTCGCCGAATTTGGCGATGCGATCCAAGGTGCGCTCGTGATGGCCGCCGAACCACACCGGCACCTTGCCGGAAGCGGGTCGCGGGTTGATGCCGGCATCCTCGATCGTGTGCCAGCGTCCTTTGAAGCTGACATGCGGCTCGGCCCATAGCTTCTGCATGACCTGCACCTGCTCCTCGGAGCGGCGGCCGCGATTATGAAAATTCTCGTTGAGTCCGACAAATTCGACCTCGTTCCAGCCGACCCCGATGCCGAGCCGGAACCGGCCGCCGCACAACACATCGAGGCAGGCGGCCTGCTTGGCGACCAGGGCGGTTTGGCGTTGCGGCAGGATCAACACGCCGGTCGAAAAGCCGAGCTTCGGCGTCACGCCTGCGAGATAGCCGAACAACACGAACGGGTCTTGATACAGACCGGCTCCGGTGCGCTCCGCCTCGGGGGCGCTGGCCGGGTTGGCGCCGAGCACGTGATCGGGCGCCTCGATGAAGTCATAGCCGGTCGCTTCGGCGGCCTGCGCGTATTCCCGCAACACCGCCGGATCGCCGCCAATATCACCGAGCGGCAACAAGCTTCCCAATTGCATCGTTTTTCTCCCGCGGCTGGTTAGGCCGTGTCGAGTTAAGCCTTGTCGAGCCAGAATGTGTCGAGCCGGGCGACATCGTAGATGCCGAAATATTCGTAGGGGTTGTGGCCCTTCACGTAATCGTACCAGACGTCGTTGATCTGCTCCCAGGCGACCGGCAATACCGGCGGATCCTGTTCCATGATGGTTTCGGCCTGGCGGACGAGATCCTTGCGCTTGGCGGCATCGAGCTCGCGGTCGATCTGCTCGACCAGCGCGTTGAATTTCTCGTTGTTCCAGAAACCGTAATTCTGCGGCCCCCCGGTGCGATACCAGGCGTTGAAGTAGTCGGATGGGTCGACCAGTGTCGAGACGATCGCGCCGACCGCCAGGTCGAAATGGCCGTTCTGGGTGTCGTCGAACCACACCGACTCGACGACCGTACGCAGATTGGCCTGAACGTTGAGCGTCTCCTGCAGCATGGCCTGGATCGCCTGCGCCCACAGCTTGAAGGTCGGCACGTCGCGTACCAGGAAATCAAGGCCCTGAATGCCGTTCGGGTGACCGGCCGCGGCGAGGAGCGATTTAGCTTCCTTGGCCGCTGCGGTCGAGTCGGTCTGGTAGCCGACGCGCTTGAACAACTCCTCGGTCGGGGTGGCGAATTCGGAGAACGGATAGACAAAGCCGCCGACCCGCATCGGCGCGACATCCTTGACGACGTCGACTAGCGTGTGCCGGTCGAACGCCAGGTGCAGCGCGCGGCGCACCCGCGGATCATCAAAAGGCTTTTTCTTGCTGTTGGCCCAGCAGCCCTGGATGACGCTCTGGTTGAAAGCCGTCGTCTTCAGCCCGGGCGTGTCCTTGGCCTTGCGCGCCGTCACCGGGTCGGTGATGCGGATGTAGTCGACCCGGCCCGACAGGACCGACGACCCGAGCTCGGTGGAAAACGGCAGCGCGTGGTAGAATTCGACGCCGTCGAGATAAGGCAGCCCCTTGTTCCAGTAGGTCGGGTTCCTCTCCATGACCCATTTCTCGCTCTCGACCCGCTGCTTGCTCCGGAACGGACCGGTCCCGGGATAGATCTCGACCTTGCGCAGATTGTAGTTGTTGTCTTCCAGCGTCTTCTTGCGGACGATGACGTTCCAGCCGCTGGCGATCGCCGACATGATAAAATTGACCGGCCGCGGTTCGGACAGCTTGAACTGAACCGTTTTTTTGTCGGGCGCGGCGATCTCCGACACCGCCTTGAACAGCACGCTGCGCGGGATGCTGATCCCCTGCGGCGGCTTGGCGATGCGGTCGAAGGTGGCCTTGACGTCCTCGGAAGTCAGCTCGGCCCCGTCGTGAAACTGCACGCCCTGGCGCAAATGGAAGGTGTAGGTCTTGCCGTCCTTGGCGATCTCCCAGCTATGGGCGAGATCCGGGATGATCGTCTTGCCGCTGTCGCGCGGGTCGCGGCGGATCAGATTGTCGAACATGCAACCCTGCGAGCCGAGATTGTTGATCGTCCCGGACTGGTGCACGTCGAAATGCGGCGGCCGCATCGTGATGCCATAACGCAGGACACCGCCCCGCTTCGGGTTCGGCTCGGGCGCCGCGAGCTGGAATTTCGAGCCGTCGAATTCGAGCGGTACCTCGGCCGCGGGCGCCAATCCCCAACGCATTGCGTAGGCGCCCGCCGCGGCCGCGGCGCTGGTTTTCAAGAAATCGCGGCGGTTCCACCACGGATGGCTCACAGGCCGTTCGGTCATGCGTTCCCTTTCCCTTTGCGTCTTTCAGAACCGATGGCAACGTGCTCTGATACGTAGCCGGTCCCCTCCGTAGCCCGAAAATATCATCGAACAGGCAGGTGTCACTCTTGAATGAAGTAGCCCCGGCAGAAAAGGCGGCCGCCGCGCCCGATGCGGCGCGGGCCCGCACGATCCTCGAAATCGACGATCTGCAGACGCATTTCTTCACCGGCGCCGGGGTGGTGCGGGCGGTCGACGGCGTCTCCTATTCGGTGCGCAGCGGCGAGACGTTGGGGGTGGTCGGCGAGTCCGGCTGCGGCAAGAGCGTCACGGCCCTCTCGGTGCTGCGCCTTGTCGCCAGCCCGCCGGGGCGGATCGTCGGCGGCGCGATCCGCTTCGACGGCGTCAACCTGCTGGAGTTGACCGAAGACGAAATGGAGGCGATCCGCGGCAACGAGATCTCGATGATCTTCCAGGAGCCGATGACCTCGCTGAACCCGCTATTGACGATCGGCCGGCAGATCGGCGAGGCGATGGTGCAGCATCGCGGATTGTCGTGGCGCGAGGCGATGGACCAAGCCGCCGAGATGCTGCGGCGGGTCCACATCCCGGAAGCGGAGCGCCGGGTGCAGGCCTATCCGCATCAGTTGTCGGGCGGCATGCGGCAGCGGGCGATGATCGCGATGGCGCTGTCATGCAACCCGAAGCTGCTGATCGCCGACGAGCCGACCACCGCGCTCGACGTGACGATACAGGCGCAGATCCTCGACTTGATGCGGGAATTGCAGGAAACGACCGGCACCGCGATCGTGCTGATCACCCACGACATGGGCGTCGTCGCGGAGAACGCCGACCGGGTGGTCGTGATGTATGCCGGGCATAAGGTCGAGGAAGCGAGCGCCGACGATCTATTCGATTTGCCGCTGCATCCCTACACCAAGGGGCTGCTCGGTTCGGTGCCCAACCTCGAAGTCGCGGCGCATATCAAGGCGCGCCGGGCGCGGCTCAACGAGATCAAGGGGATCGTGCCGTCGCTGGCGGACCTGCCGCGAGGCTGCACGTTTGCCCCACGTTGCCGTTTCGCAAGCGAGGAATGTCGCGCCGCGTCACCGCCGCTGGAGCAGCGCCGGGCCGGCCATTGGGTCGCCTGCTGGCATGCCGACCGCCTCAATGGAGCGGCGGCGTGAGCGTGCCAAGCCTAGAGAGCGGGAATGGCGGAGCTCCCGACCCTCTGGTCGCGGTGCACGGCCTAAAAAAGCATTTCCCGATCCATAAGGGTGTGTTCTCGCGTGTGTCGGGTCAGGTTTACGCGGTCGATGGCGTATCGTTCGAGATCCGGCGCGGGGAGACCTTGGGCCTGGTCGGTGAGAGCGGTTGCGGCAAATCGACAGTCGGCCGCACCCTCTTGAAGCTGCTCGAACCGACCGCGGGAACGATCATCGTCCGCGGCAAGGACGTCACCCAGCTGGATGCCGGACAGATGCTGCCGTACCGGCGGCAGATGCAGATGATCTATCAAGATCCTTACGCCTCGCTCAATCCGCGCATGTCGGCCGGCGAGATCGTCGGCGAACCCCTGGTGATCCACGGGATCGGCGATGCGAAAGAGCGGCGGGAGCGGGTGGCCGGCCTGTTCGAGCGGGTCGGGCTGCGGCCCGAAGCAACGAACGCCTACCCGCATGAATTCTCGGGCGGACAGCGGCAGCGCATCGGCATCGCGCGGGCGCTCGCGCTCAATCCGGAGCTGATCGTCGGCGACGAGCCGGTTTCGGCGCTCGACGTCTCGATCCAGGCGCAGATCATCAATCTGCTGATGGATCTGCAGGACGAGTTCAAGCTCTCCTACTTGTTTGTCGCGCACGACCTCGCGGTGGTCGAGCATATCAGCGACCGAGTCGCGGTCATGTATCTCGGCCGCATCGTCGAACTGACCGACAAGACCAGCCTGTTCGAGATGCCCTTGCACCCCTATACCGAGGCGTTGCTCTCGGCGGTGCCTATCCCCAAGGCGCGTGCCAAAGGCCGCAAGCGGGTCATCCTGACCGGCGATGTGCCGAGCCCGATCAATCCGCCATCGGGCTGCCATTTCCATACGCGCTGCGCCTATGCGATGGCGCGCTGCCGCAGCGAAGCGCCCATCCTGCGCGAGGCGACGCCCGGCCATTGGGCCGCCTGCCACCTGCACGATGACGGCGTCCGGTTCCCGCTGGAAAAGCCGCCCGGTGCTGTCTGAGGATCAGAAGCGACCGCGGAGGGAGGCGAAGGCGAGGCGACAGATCTGCAGCGGATCCGGGGCGGCCAGGGCCATCGCGAACGGGTCGTAGCCGGCATGCCGGAGGCGAAGGAGGAAGCGATCGGCAATGACCGCCGGCAACAGCGCGGGGATGGCTGATCGCGTAACCACCGCGCGGCCTTCACGTGCCATGCGCAGATGCCGAGCCGCAGCATCGGCAATCTCGCCGACAATAGCGCGCAGTGCGGGTGTGCCGCGGCCGGCCGCATAATCGGAGGGATCGAAACCTGCCCGTTCGGCGAGATCCCGAGGGATATAGCTACGACCGGCCCGGGCATGGAACGGCATCGCTCGCAGCAGCCCGGCCAAGGCATATGCGATCCCGACCTCGCGCGCGATTTTTTCGACCTCCGGCTGCCGTGCGCCGAGCCCCTCTAGGGCAAGTTGAACTAGGTGGGCCGAACTCCCCTCGGCGTAGTCTTCGAGCGCTACGAGGCTGGCGGGCGGCTCGTCCGAGAGGTCGCGCTCGCGGCTGTCGATGAGCCGGTCGAAATGTGCGCGGGTCAATCTGAATTCGCGGATTACGTCAGATAAAGTGAGAACAACGGGATGTTGGCGAGGCGCTGCGCCGGCATAGGCCGCGTCAAGCACCTCCCGCCACCATTGCAACCTTATCTGCCCCAGCATTGGCTGGGTCACTGTCTCGCGCACCCGTGCGATCTCGTAATTGAATGCATAGAGCGTCAGCAGCGCCTCGCGGCGGCGAGCCGGGGCAAATAGCGCCGTCTGATACCGGTCGCGGTCATTGCGGCGGACCAGCGCCGCCAGCGACAGCCCCTCCGTCGCCGGGTCGGAACGCGGGGCCGGCGGGTGCGTTTCACCGGACATAAGATTTTGCACAGCGCCCCGCTGACATTTCACCCGCAACAACGGTGAGAGGACAAGTCATGGCTTTCGAATTACCGCCGCTGCCGTACCCGAAAAACGCGCTCGAACCCTACATCTCGGCGCGAACTCTGGAGTTTCACCATGGCAAGCACCACCAAACCTATGTCACCACCCTGAACGAGCTGATCGAAGGCTTCCCCCTGGAGCGCAAGTCGCTCGAGGAGATCGTCAAGGCGACCTACAAGGACGAAGCCAAAACCAAGGTGTTCAACAACGCCGCGCAGGTATGGAACCACAATTTCTTCTGGAACTGCATGAAGCTGCAGGGAGGCGGTGCGCCGAAAGGGGATCTCGCGCAGGCGATCGAGCGCGATCTCGGCGGAGCGCATAAATTCGAGGAAGAGTTCAAGAAGGCGGCGATCGAGCAGTTCGGCAGCGGCTGGGCCTGGCTGGTGGTCGAGAAAGGCAAGCTCAAGATCACCCACACCTTGAACGGGGTCGACCCGCTGGTGCTCGGCCAAACAGCGCTGTTGACCTGCGACGTCTGGGAACACGCCTATTACCTCGATTACCAGAACCGGCGTCCCGATTTCGTGCAGGCCTTCCTCGATCACCTGATCAACTGGGATTTCGTCGCGCAGAATCTAGCGAAGAGCAAGCCGCGCTGATCCATTTGCGTGTAAACAAAGCCCCGCCTCGGCGGGGCTTTTCGCATCTACAAGTGAACGCCGGTATCGAGCAGAATCGCGGCGTATTCGCGATAGGTCATGCCGAGCGCCTCGGCGCGGGCGAGGCGTGCCAGCGCGATTTCCCGCGGCGGCGTCTTCCAGGCCCGCGCATGTGCCTTCTTCCAACATAAATGCCGCCAACCGGCGCCGCGATCGAGCGGCGGCCCGCCATTGTGACCGATCCCAAAAGGGGCAAAAACCGCGCTGCCGTCTGCCGGCGCCATGATCGAGCCGCCTCCTCTCTGCCTCTCATACAGGCAAAGAGCGTGCCAGCCGCGCTTCTCGCTCCGACGCTATACCGGCGGCAACAGAGCGGCAGCGACCCGGCGGTCCTCGGCGAGCAGCACATTGTAGGTGCGGCAGGCCGCGCCGGTATCCATCGGCTCCAGCGCAATGCCACGCGCCTTCAACCAAGCGCGCAGAGCGGCGGCGACCGGGACCATGCGGCGTCCGAGCCCGAGCAGCAACAGCTCGACCTCGCCATGCTCGACAACCAGAGCGAGACTTTCAGGTGCCAGCGCCGCCGCCGGCCACAGCAATGTCCGATCGGGAAAGACCAGCACCGGGCCCTGATACACCACGCCGCTGACGCGAAAACCGCTCGCCGCATAGCGTTCGATGATTTGGCGACCGGCCGGGCTGACCGCGATCAGCTCCATGGCGCTATCGCGAGGCGCGCTCCGCAGGGGCATCATCGGAATCGGCGGCGCGGGCGATCGCACGCCGGTTCGGCTGCACGTAATAGAGCAACGGCGCGGCGATGAAGAGCGAGGAATAGGTGCCGATCACGATGCCCCACAGCATCGCGATGCTGAAGCCGCGCAGCACCTCGCCGCCAAAGAACAGCAAAGCCAGCACCGCCAGCGCGACCGTGCTGACCGTCAGGATCGTACGCGACAACGTCTCATTGAGCGCGAGGTTGATCAGGTCGCGGAACGGCATCGTGCGGTATTTGCGCAATGACTCGCGCATCCGGTCGTAGATCACCACCGTGTCGTTGATCGAATAGCCGGCGATGGTCAGGATCGCGGCCAAGGTCGTCAGGTTGAATTCGAGCTGAAATATCGCGAACAGCCCGACCGTCGTGATGACGTCGTGCAGGGTCGCGATCGTCGCGCCGACCCCGAATTGCCACTCGAAACGAAACCAGATGTAGATCAGGATCGCGCCGAGGGCGAGCACCGTGGCGAGCACGCCGGCCCGGATCAATTCACTGCCGACGCTCGGCCCGACGACTTCGGTGCGGCGGTATTCGACGCCCGGACCGAGCGCATCGCGCACCTTTTGCACGACCTGCTGCTGTGCTGCATCGCCGCCCGGCTGCTCGGGGAGGCGGATCAGCACGCAAGAGGGCGGCGAGGCGGCGCACTCGGCGGTGGTCTTGTCAACGTAGCCCTGCAGCGAGGGCTCACCGAAATGCAAGGCATCGAGCTTGGTACGCATCGCGGCAAGATCGGCAGGACCGTTCGTCGTGCGCACCTCAATCAGCGTGCCCCCGGTGAAATCGATGCCGTAATTGAGCCCGGCGGTCAGAAAAACGACGATCGTCACGATCGACAACACGGCCGAGAACACAAAGCCGAGCAGGTGCCAGCGCATGAAGTCGATCTTCGGCACCCGCCGAATGACGATGAGCGGTCGCATTACAAGGGGATCGCCTTTGGTTTAAGACGCCGCAGCCAAGTGACAATCTGCAGCCGGGTCACCAGGATCGCCGAAAACAGCGAGGTCAAGACGCCGATGCTGAGCGTCACGGCGAAGCCCTTCACCGGTCCCGATCCCAGCCAATAAAGCAGGATGCCGGCCACCAACGTCGTCACGTGGCTGTCGAGGATCGTGCCGAAGGCGCGGGTGAACCCCGCCTCCAGCGAGGACAGCATCGAGCGCCCGCCACGCAATTCTTCTTTGATGCGCTCATAGATCAATACGTTGGCGTCCACCGCCATGCCCATCGTCAGCGCGATGCCGGCAATGCCGGGCAAGGTCAGGGTCGCGCCGAGCAACGACAGCGCGCCGAGCATCAGGCACAGGTTGAAAATCAGCGCGATATCCGCGAACACGCCAAAAAGCCCGTAGAACAGCACCATGAAAATAATGACGAGCATCACCCCGACGATGCTGGCAACCGCGCCGGCATGGATCGAATCGGCGCCGAGCTCGGCACCGACGGTGCGTTCCTCAAGTATCGAGATGGGCGCCGGCAACGCGCCGGCGCGCAACAGCAGCGCCAGATCACTGGCCGATTGCACCGTGAAGCTGCCGGAGATGATACCGCTGCCGCCGAGGATCGGCTCGCGGATAACGGGCGCGCTGATCACCTTGCTATCGAGCACGATTGCGAAGGGCTTGCCGACATTCTCGCGGGTCGCGTCGCCGAATTTTTTGCCTCCAACCGAGTCGAATTTGAAGCTGACGACAGGCTCGTTGTTCTGGAAAGTAGCCTGCGCATCGACCAAGGTGTCGCCGCCGACCATGACGCGCTTCCTGACGACATAAGAACCGGCGCCACCGCCGCGGCCGCGCCCCTCGTCCACAGACGGCAGGATCTCGTCGCCTGGCGGCAAGCGGCCGCGCCGCGCGTCCTCAACGGTGACGCTCTGGTCGACCAGCTGAAAGGTCAGCTTGGCGGTCCGCCCCAGCAGCGCCTTGACGCGTTCGGGATTGTCGACCCCGGGCAGCTGGACGAGGATGCGGTCCTGCCCTTCGCGCTGGATCGTCGGCTCCTTCGTGCCGGTCTCGTCGATGCGGCGGCGGATGATCTCGATCGACTGCTCGACGGCCTGGCGGCGACGCGTCTCGGTCGCAAACGCGCTGAACTTCATCGTGCCGGTGCCGTCGGGGGCGATTTCGACCGCGAGATCCGGGTCGATCTTGGCGAGATCGCGCTTAGCATCCTCGATGCGGTCCGTTTCTCGGATCGTGAAGGTAATCGCATCGCCTTCGACATTGAGGCCGGTATAGCCGATATGGGCGTCGCGCAGGGTGTTGCGAACACTGTCGATCGTCGTGTTGAGGCGCTCGCGCTGCGCCGCCGCGATATCGACCTGGAGCAACAAATACGAGCCGCCGCGCAGATCGAGGCCGAGCGCCACCTGCTTTCGCGCATAACTGGGCAAATAGGCGAGCTGCGCCGGGGTCAGCAGGTTCAGCGCGCTGAGCAGCACGCCGAGCAGGCACACCCCGCAAATCAACAGAACCTTCCAATTGGCGAAATACAGCATGCCTAAGCCATTACGGTCCGGCGCTCGGCGCCACAGATCCGCGGATATCTAGAGTGCCGGGTCAAGTCCGGCAATGACGCCAAAGGTCGGGGCGACACGGCAGAGTTGAAACAGGTCATCACACCCAGCGGATTTGCATCCTGCTGCTCAAACCTTGTCGGCTTCGCGGCGAGCCCCGTCCTTTTCCTTGGCCGCCTCGCGCGCCGCCGCCGGATCGGGCTTGGCCAAGACGGTGGTGATCGTGCTGCGCAACACCTTGACCCGCACGCCGGAGGCAATGTCGACCTCGACCTCCTCCGGGCTGACCACCTTGGAGACCGTGCCCAGGATGCCGCCGCCGGTCACCACTCTGTCGCCGCGGCGGAGCGCGTCCAGCATCGCGCGCTGGTCTTTCGCCTTTTTCTGCTGCGGCCGGATCAACAGGAAGTAGAAAACGATGAAAATCAGGATCAGCGGCAGAAACTGGATCAGCGCGCTCTGATCGAGAAGGCCTGTCCCTTGGGCATAGGCCGTGGAAATAAGCATCGGCATGGACCTCGAAATGGCGGCGCCGCGGTGGCGGGGACAAGCGATTGCCGCGCTTTCACGCGGCAAAAGCAGCCGAGATTGCGATCCCGCGCGCATTGGTACGCGATGCCCTGAAAAAGGGCAATGCTCGGACAACTCGCGCGTTTCAGCCGGGAAAGACGCTGTGATAGCGTCCCCTCATCTTTGTTCCCACAGTGATCCCCGAATGAAAGAACCCGACCTCAACCCGTTGCTGCGCCGCATCGCCGATGCCCTCGAACGGCTGGCGCCGGCGGCTGCCGCGATCAACGATCTCGCTGCCGCAGACGCCTTCATCTGGCACGCCGACCGCGAATGGCTGGAGCCGGTGCCGGTGGTGAACCGGGTGGCGCTCGAATTGTTGCGCGGGATCGACCGGGTGCGCGACATCCTGCTGGAAAACACCCAACGCTTCGCCGCCGGGCTGCCGGCCAACAATGTGCTGTTGTGGGGCGCGCGCGGCACCGGCAAGAGCGCGCTCGTCAAGGCGGCGCACGCGGCGATCAACGAAGCCAGGCCGCATGCGCTAGCGCTGATCGAGATCCATCGCGAGGACATACCGACCCTGCCACGCCTGCTATCGTTGGTGCGGAGCAGTCCGCGGCGCTGCCTGCTGTTCTGCGACGATCTGTCGTTCGACCAGAACGACGCCAGCTACAAATCGCTGAAGGCGGTGCTGGAAGGCGGCATCGAGGGGCGGTCGGCCAATGTCGTGCTGTACGCGACCTCGAACCGGCGCCACCTGATGTCGCGCGACATGATCGAGAACGAGCGATCGACCGCGATCAACCCAGCCGAGGCGGTCGAGGAGAAGGTCTCGTTATCCGACCGCTTCGGCCTATGGCTCGGCTTCCACAATGTCGACCAGGATACCTATCAGGCGATCGTACTCGGCTATGCCCGGCATTTCGGCCTCGACCTGCCGGAGGAGCAGCTCAAGGCCGAGGCCAATGAGTGGTCGATCACGCGCGGCGCGCGCTCCGGCCGGGTGGCCTGGCAATTCATCCAGGATCTGGCGGGCCGCCTGGGCAAGCCGACCAGCTGAAAAAACCGAAGCTCCTGCTCAGGCGCTGGGCGCCG
>Ga0070707_100005874_pt1 | contig 11448 bp, 7 predicted proteins | sample KBSK5502metaG_FD_65468 | JGI IMG/M metagenome (GOLD analysis project Ga0070707, IMG submission 65468) | Corn, switchgrass and miscanthus rhizosphere microbial communities from Kellogg Biological Station, Michigan, USA - KBS K5-50-2 metaG | ecosystem: Host-associated > Plants > Roots >... | reverse complement strand
CCGCACGTACGGGACCCACCCGCTACCAGCATCGTGGTACTGACCTGCTCCTTCCGAAAATGGCCATATAAAAATGGCGAATGATAAATGATAGATGATCCGTGCTAGCATGCTGACGCTTCATGTCAATCAAATCCTAAGGTAGTCAAAAGATAGATGCGCACGAGATCCCATCTTGCGGTATTAGCAGTTTGCGTCTTCACGCTCCTTCTCTCATGCAACCCTTCTGGCCCAAACAAGGCTCACCGCCTTCTGATCTACACTCCACACGGACAGGATCTGCTGCGTGATTTCATCGCCCGCTACAAAGACCGTTACACAGACGTCGATGTCCAGTTTCTCGATATGGGCTCGAGGGAAATACTCGAGCGAGTGCGAGTGGAAAGAAATCGTCCCCAGGCGGATTTGTGGTGGGGCGCCGCACACACTACGTTTCAAACTGCCGCCGAGGAAAACCTGCTGGCTCCGTTTCGTCCCAGTTGGGCCAATAGCGTGCCCGCTTCTGCTCGCGACGGAAAAGACCTCTGGTACGGCACTTATGAGACCCCGCAAGTCATCGTTTACAACAGCGATGCGGTGCCCGCTGAAGAGACGCCGCACGATTGGGACGACCTGCTCGATACTAAGTGGCGAGATAAGGTACTGATTCGGAATCCAAATCCTTCTGATACCATGCGAGTCATTTTCGGAGCGATGATCTGGAGGTTCTACAAAGATTCCGGCTCGCCCGACAAGGGTTATGAGTGGTTGCGGAAGCTTGATGCGAACGTCCATGAGTACACCGCAGACGGGACCTTGTTGATGCAGAAGTTGGCCCGGCGTGAAGGCCTGGTTAGTCTGTGGGACATGCCGGACGTGCGCTTGTTCAAGGAACAAAAAGGACTGCCAGTGGCCTATGTGGTGCCTGCGAGCGGTACACCGGTGGTCACCGATGGCATCGCCATTCTTCGCGGAACTGCAAACGAAGAAGAGGCTCGCCGTTTTTATGAGTTTGTCACCACGCCCGAAAACTTGGTGTACGCGGCAAAGAAGTATTACCGCATCCCCGTGCGCACCGATCTCGATCGCGGGCAATTACCAGCCTGGATGAACGAGCCGTTCACTCGCCTGCCCCTCGATTGGGACTTATTGCGAAAAGAAGGTGGCGAATGGTTAAGATATTGGGATACTGAAATCCGTGGGAGAAGTACTAAATAGTTCAAGATGCCGCTGCTTTCTCTCAGAAACATTTCAAAGAACTTTGGCTCAACACGAGCCGTGGTTGACGTTGCTCTGAACGTTGAGCACGGTGAGTTTTTTGGTCTATTAGGTCCGTCCGGCTGTGGCAAGACCACCACGTTGCGCATGATCGCGGGTCTCGAGAAGCCCGACTCGGGAACGATTGAGTTTTCCGGCGCAGACATAACGAACCTTCCTTCTGAGCGACGAGGCTTTGGCATGGTCTTCCAGAATTATGCACTCTTCCCTCATTTAAATGTCTTTGAAAATGTCGCGTTTGGTTTGCGTGCGCGCCATAAAGCCAATACAGAAATAAGCGAACGAGTAGCCAGCGCTCTCGAACTCGTTCAACTTCCCGGTTATGACAAGCGCCGCGTCGACGAACTGTCAGGCGGCCAACAACAGAGGGTAGCGATTGCGCGGGCGATTGCGATTGAACCAGCACTGTTGCTTTTCGATGAGCCGCTTTCGAACCTTGACGTCTCCCTGCGAGAAGAGACGCGCAGCGAACTCCGCGAGTTAGTCAACCGGCTGCGTCTGACTGCGGTTTATGTAACGCACGATCAGGAAGAAGCGTTCGCCCTGTGCGATCGCATCGGCGTCATGGTAGGCGGCAGAATCATGCAAACCGGCGAGCCGCGCCAGCTCTACGCATTCCCGGCTGACATCTCCGTAGCGCGATTTCTCGGGAGAAACAATGTCATCAATGCCGTACGCCTGAGTTCAAGCAAGTCCAGCCTTGGAGCATTCAAGACACTTGAAGGCGGACACACTATCCACTTGCCAGTAAGTCACGATGAACTGGCGCCCTTGAACAAGCCCTGTCTCCTTGCGATTCGTCCCGAACACGTCGTACTCGTTCGTGATCGCAGTAACAATCCAGACAGTGAAACGGCTGAGAACGTCCTCGCCGCGAAGATTAGAGAAATTGTCTTTGCCGGAGCCACGTCAACCGTTCGGGTGGATGCTAATGGACTTCTTCTCGAGGCTTTGGTTTTGGAGCCGGATGGGCTCAAGGTCGGAGCTGATTGCTCCGTTGCGCTCCCTACGCATCGGTTGTCGCTCTTGAAGGGCGAATGAGATGAGAGATAAACCTTCTCCCGGAATCTCCATCTCGCCGCGTCTGTTCCTTTTCCTTATCACCGCCGTCGTCCTGCTCTACGGCGTTATCTATCCCAACCTTTATGTTCTTGCTGCTTCGTTTCAGCGAAGCGGCGCCTGGACCCTCGCCAACTATCGCGACGTACTGACCCAAAGAACAGTCATTGAGGCAATCGTAAATAGCCTCGGCCTGTCGGTCGCTACGGTGCTGCTCTGCGCCCTTGTCGGTATACCATTGGCCTTTCTATTCGAGCGCTATGCGTTTCCCGGGCGACAGTTATTTGCGGTGCTGGCAGCTTTGCCGCTTGTTTTACCGCCGCTTGTGGGCACGGTTGCTTTCATTTTTCTCTTCGGCGAATCGGGTATTTTAGCCCGCAGCATGCAAACCTTTTTTCATTGGCAAACTGCGCCCTGGACATTGCGCGGCTGGCCGGCGTTGTTGCTCTTTCACACTTACACGATGTATCCCTTTTTCTACGTACTAACCGGCGCCGGACTGCGCCGGATCGACGCGGGCCTCGCAGAAGCGGCACGGAGTTTGGGTGCCGCAAGAATCGGTGTGCTCTTGCGCGTTGTGCTCCCTCAACTCACACCATCGTTGATTGCTGCCGGGTTGCTGACCTTCATGACCTCCATGGCGTCGTTTAGTGCGCCACTGCTTTTCGGCGGTAGTGTTCGCGTGCTGACTCTGGAAATCTTTACAGCGCGTCAACGAGGTGACGCTGTCATGGCTGTAACTGAAACTGTAATCCTCCTGAGTGTCTCTCTTGCGGCTCTGGTTTTCTTTCAACGTTACGAAGGCACGCGGAACTTTGCCGCTGCCGCTATGAAGGGGGTTTCCCGGCGGCGAGAGACCATTGGCGGTGGTAAGGCCCGGACCTTCGCAACACTGGCCGCAGTTGCATTCTCAATCTTGCTCGTATTGCCGGTCGTCACTCTCTTTGTCGTCAGTTTTGCTCGTGAGGGATCGTGGACCACGCAAACACTTCCGGCCGCCTACACCTTTTCAAACTACCAGCGCCTGTTTACCGATCCGCATGCCGGCGAAGTTTTCACCAACAGTTTCCTGATGTCGGCAATTGCCGCAATGGGTGCGCTCGTTTGGAGTTTTTGCGTTGTCACGCTGATAACTAAACGAGGAAAGGCCGGCGACAAACCAAAGTTTGTTGGACGCGGCGGGAATCGTTTGCTCTCGCTCCTCATTTTGGTGCCCTGGGCACTGCCCGGCACTGTCGTGGCAGTGTCCGTGGCGGAGGCTTACGGCAAACCCAGCCCTTTACTCGGTTCATTTATTCTAGTGGGCACCTTCTGGATATTGCCCCTGGTCTATTTTCTGCGCTTCATGCCCCTGGTCGTTCGGGCTGTTCAGGCAAGCATGGAACAGATAGACCCGACACTTGATGAAGCTGCGGGGTTACTCGGCGCGCGCGCGTGGCAGCGCTGGGCAAAAGTCACGCTGCCGTTGGTTTGGCCTGGAGCCATCGCCGGAACTCTGCTGGCATTTGTGATTGCGTTGGGAGAATATGTAGCATCTGTGCTCGTCTTCGTGCCAGGCAATAGACCTATTTCGATTGCTATCGCCTCAGAGTTGCGCGACTTCAATCTGGGCACCGCCGCGGCCTATGGTGTCGTCTTGATTGGTATCATAGCTATCAGCATGATCGTTGCGGGAAAATTGGAGCGCTTGCGCAGTTAAGAGATCAGACCAGCGCTAACGAACAGAGATAGGGACCAGGAAACAGCTAATGGCTTTTCATTGTTTGTACTCAAAACAGAAGCTCGACATGTCGCTGCCAGTTGCGGTTTCGTATCGACGACTGCGAATCGGCGTATCTTTTCTGCTCAGCCTTCTTCTAGCGAGCTCGGTAACGGCTCTCCGAAGTTCTCAAGCGCAAGGCCCAGCGGCATCACCGGCAAATGTCACTGCAACTCCAGCCAGATCTCGTCTTCACCAGGCATTGCTCGATCTCACAAATCCCTGGACGGTGCTGTGTGTGGCTGCACATCCGGATGACGAAGACGGCAGCACGCTCACCTTGTTGAGGCGAAAGTATGGAGTACACACGGTCAGCCTGTTCTCGACTTACGGTGAAGGCGGCCAGAACGCTGTTGGGCCGGAACTTTATGAAGAACTCGGCGTGATTCGCGCGCGGGAGACTATGGCCGCAGCGGAAGTGCAGGGTTCCGAACCGCACTTTCTCGGGTTGCGGGATTTCGGATTTTCAAAGTCTGCTGAAGAAGCCTTTCGCGTCTGGGGTGAAAAAGAGGCGCTGCGTCGCATGGTCTTGCAAATTCGCCAGCTGCGACCGGATGTAATCATCACTAACCACGACACAACGAGTGGTCACGGCCATCACCAGGCAACCGGGCGACTTATCCTGCAAGCTTTCGATGCCGCCGCGGATCCAAAACAGTTTCCTGAACAGTTAAGGCAGGTCAGTCCATGGCAGGTACAACGACTCTTCGTGCGGGCCTTCAGTGGAAATCAGACCAGCACACCGCCTTCGCAAGCCAAGCCTGTTGTCACGATAAATCCGAACGAGCTCGATCCGATTCGTGGCACAACTTACGCACAGCAAGCGCTCGCGGCCCTACAAAAACATGCGACGCAGGGTCCCTGGCCAAAAACCATTGCGCCCAACGGTGGGCGTATCATCCGCTACGCCCTCGTGCGGTCGGCCGCGTCGGCGCAGTCATTGCCAGCGGATCCGAAGACGGTGCTCGACGGCTTGCGGCTGCCGGAAACCATTACGTCAAAGCTTCAGTCGCCAACAATAGATAAGAAGCCTTTGACTGAGTCTCTCGATACACGTGGTGAAGTGTTAGTTGCGCTGATCAATGCGCGCAAAGCTGGCGCTTTTACAGCGCCTGACGAAGTCGCCAGGCTGGACCCGCTGCGTTTTCACCTGATGTCGTCACGTCTCGATCACGCCCTCGCAATTGCTGCTGGCGTTTCCTTGACACTCAACTTAAACCCGGGTTCGCCGGGCGATCAACTTCCGGGGGGTGATCGCGAGTCTGTACTCGTGCCCGGTATGCCCGCTCAGTTTGACATCTCAATCGCGAATTCGGGTGACGCCGATATTGAAGTAAAACGACTCGCTTTGCGCGGGCTGACTGTGGATAGACCGCTCGACGCAGCGGAAAAACTGCTGCCGGCAACCGATACATCTCGAGACACCAGAATCACTGTACCAAAGACCATGAGCGTCAGTGTGCCGTCTTCTGAACACCTCTACGATGGCCGCTTGTTTGGTGAACCTCTTGTAGGAACAGCTGACCTGGAAATCGAAGGCGCGCGCTTTTCGCTGATGGCGGAGAGGCGCATCGACGTGGCGCCCGCAGTCGAGATTCGAACCCTCGAGCCTTCGCCTTATGTTAGAACACCTTCGACTCGGTCATTGCCATTGAGCCTCAACCTGACTCTGACAAATCATCTGAGCACACCCTTTCGCGGGCTCGTCAGAATCAACGGTCCCAATCTCGAGACTGGACGTGAAATTGCCTTGCAGCCACTTGAACAGCAGGCAGTCAAAATAGAAGTTAGATCCGCTCTCATTCCCTCCAGAATAACTAGCCATGCAAGCCAAATGGCCGCGACTCTTATTGCCTCCATTGAGCTGCCGGAATCAAAGGATATAGTCACACGGAGACCGGTACCGACCGTCTATGCCGACGCCCGGGTGCCGGCGAAATTGTTGGTGGGGTATGTGCCAAGCTTCGACGCCACTCTGAAACGATCGCTCACAGCCTTGGGGGTGGAAGCCAGAGAGCTAACCATAGACGACGTTCAAAAGGGCGAACTGTCAAACTACGACACCATCATTATCGACAATAGAGGCTATGAAGCCCATCCGGAGTTGATTACCGCCAACGATCGTTTGCTTAAATACGTCGCAGACGGCGGAAACTTGATTGTCTTCTATCATAAGACAAACGAATGGAACCCAAATCCTGACCGGAAGCGACCGCAACTAGCGCCCTACCCGATTGTCGTCGGCGATGAGCGTGTCACGGAGGAAGACGCGCCGATCATCTTCCTGCAACCGCATCACCCGCTACTGAACTTTCCCAACAAAATAACTCAAGCCGACTTTGCTAATTGGATTCAGGAACGAGGACTCTACTTTCCAAAAGAATGGGACCAGCACTACACAGCGCTCTTGGCCACCAATGACAAGGGAGAGAAGCCACTGAAAGGCGGACTACTCGCCAGCAGTTATGGAAAAGGCAACTACATTTACACAAGCCTGGTCTGGTACAGAGAGCTGCGTGCGGGCATTCCTGGTGCTTATCGGGTGTTTGCAAATATGATCAGCTACGGAAAATCTGTCCCCAGATAACACGCAAGAGAAAGGGGCAGGAGCAGCAGGCAGGAGCAGGAACAACAGGATCGCTCTCCTGCGTTTGGTCCTGCTCCTGCCTACTGCTCCTGCCCCTATCTCTTTCTTGTCGGTGTAATCTGTGGATGGCTCCGTGGATGACTACACTGCGGAATCGAGCACTGCTTCCGGGTCACAAGAGTTTTCGCCTTCCAGCTTGACCCGAGCGCGTTCCAAAAAAGTCTTGATCATGTCGCGCACACGTTTCTGCATCTCTGCGCTAATCGCGCCTTCACCGAGCAAGACGGCAAACCGATGCAGATCCTTCGCATGTTGTCGCCGCAACTCGACATGCTGGACAATCCGAATCAATACCTTCTGCCCGCGCTCTTCGAAAGCTGCGGCATAGCGCAGATAGTTTTTCATCTCGGATCGGGCTGGTGACCATTCGAGCCTGTCGGGCTGATCTTCCGTTTTCTCCACGGTAAAACTGGCGTGAACCGCTCCAATAACTGGCACTTCAGCGCGGACGATCCACCGCATGATGCCACCGGCTTCTTTGCGTATGCCCTCAATGCCCGGCATCAAGTCCGCAAAATTGCGCATTTCACCAAAGAACTCGCGGGCCCGCTCGAGTGTCGTTCGCAATTCCATCTGGTCCGCGTATGAGGCTTTTATTCGAAACATTTGCTCTCCGTTAACCGAATCTTTCCATTACCTGGATGCGTATGAACGACAACTTGTTGTCCTGCATCGCCACTGCTAACTTACACGATGAAAACAGTTCCGTAAATAAATAACTTCATATGAAGGGTATTTTAACTATGAACTACAACAACAGATGCCCCCGCTGTGGCGAGGAACGGCTCCGGACCTGGAGCGAACTGAGCGAAGACGAACAGGAGATTGTTAAACGATTGCCGGCATCGGTTGAGTACACAGCGGCGGAACGGACGACTCATCGCTGGTGCACTCGCTGCTGGTTTGAAGCAATTGAAGATGCCGAGACGAACGCTTGAATGAAAGGCGCTCGCCTCTGAACTAAACACTCAGTTAGGAAGGGAACCGAATCATTGGTCATATATCATTTGACATTTCTCATTTGTCATTTGTCCCATGTAGCGGAGCCTCAGAGTGATTCTTTTCCAATACCTTATTTAATGAGCAAACTCACCTAAGACGCAAATCACATATGAGAAATGTCAAATCATATATGACCAATGATTCGGGTCCCGTTCCTATCCAGTGATCCGATCATACGCTTCCCGGATTGCTCTCATTCGCTCCGCCAGAATCTCGTGTAACTGCGAGGCCGATGCGAGACCCAATTTAATGGCGACGTCTCTGGCGGTCGGATGATCCGCTACCGGCAGACGCGTGGAACGGCCCACAATGAGGCGCAGATTGTGATCCACTGACCTCAACAGACTGTAGCCGGTGCTCAACGCGACGAAGTCATTCTCACTCAAAGAACCTTCGGCATGCAGTCTCTCGAGCGTAAATGCAGTTGAACGGTCCTCCCCTTCATCCGGCACTTCATCGCGCAACTGCAGATAACGCGTCGCAAAGTACACGTCCAGCATGCCACCGGGCTCGTATTTGATGTCTATGCCTGTATGTCTTCCGCGGCTGCCCTTTTCTCTTTCGAGCCGATCTCGCACATATCTTGTCTCGCGTTTCAGCTCCACTGGATCCAAACTTCGCGCGGTCTCATGAATTCTGTGACGGGCATGAGTCTCAATCATTCGTCCTAATTCCAAATCACCTCCAACAGCGCGGAGTTTCACGTAAGCGAGCCACTCCCACGGCGCACTTCGCTCCTTCAGATAGTCGAGAAATCCATCGGAACTGGTCACCAACGGTCCATTCTTTCCATCGGGGCGCAGACGCACATCGACGCGATACAGGTACCCATCGCGTGTGATGCTCGAGAGCGCTGCGATCATTAACTCAGCGAGCCGGGCATATGCCTCATCCTGAGTCAACGAGGAGACGGGCGAAGAAACCAGCGAGTCATAAATGATCAAAATATCCAGATCGGAACCGTAATCGACGCCCGCACTGCCGAGGCGTCCCATTCCCAGCAAGGCGAGCCTCGGACCCGCAGCCAACGGTCCGTGCCTCCGCGCCAACTCACGTCGAGCCATCAGGAAAGCAACATTGAGACTCGCGACCGCCAGTTCGGTCTGTAAGTAGTTAGCTTCCGAAACCGAGATTTGTTCCGCAGCATCCAGCGCACCAATTTCGGTGACAAGCCTTGCCCACGTCAGACGCAAAGCAGCGAGTTCAGCCGGAAAACTCTTTTCGGCGTCGATGGCCGAGCGCAATACGGCTCGATAGTCTCGCCGCAGGCAGGCAGAACGCGTAGCGTTTAGAGACGCGATCAGGGTTGGGTTCGCCGCAATCATTTCCGAAAAAAACTCCGATGAACCGCACAAGCGAAACAGGGCAGCGAGATTGTCTGGAAAGATATCGAGTTTGCTGCTCGATTTCTGGAGCGACGCTGCTATGCGAGCAGCATTAATCAATGCGCGATGAGCATTGAGCGATTGGCCTGCCAGGTTCTCCAGCGTTTTTGCTAGCGGCACCGGATCGTTGAGCGCGAAAGTTTCCTGAGCAACCAGATGCAAACTGAATACCCTGGCTGCCGAAAGGGCCGCTGCCGCGTCCATATCGATCGGAGCAAGTGCTCGCACATTGCGATCGGAAGTTTGAAATGCATCCGTGACAGCTCTCTCAGCCACAACCTGTTTCACCTCCGCGAACACGCGATCATAAGCTCGTCGAACATTGATAGTTTGAGACTTCCAAGCTAGCGAGAACTCCTTGGTGGCATCGACGCCTGAGAAACCCATGCGGCGAGCAATTAAGATTTGGGCCTGTGGTGTTTCTGGAATGGTATGAGTTTGCAGCCCGTGTTCCATCTGCAACCGGTGCTCGAGTGTGCGCAGGAAAGTGTAAGCCTCTGATAGTTCAGTCCGTTCCTGCTCAGTTATGAAACCTCGATCAGCAAGTCTGCCCAGGCTTATCAGCGTATGCGACACTCGCAACCAATCGTCGCTTCCGCCATGGGCCAATTGCAGAGCCTGCGCGATGAATTCGATTTCTCTTATTCCGCCGCGGCCAAGTTTCACGTTATAGCCGCTTTTCTGCTCGACCTGATGATCGATCTTTTGCTTTGCCAGGCGAACACTGGCGAGGGCGGCTGCAACTGAAACACTGGGACGGAAGACGTGCGGGGTCACGGCACTTGCAAAGCGCGAAAAGAGTGTTGTCGACCCTGCCGATGAACGTGCGCGAATCAAAGTCTGACGTTCCCAATCCTGGGCCGACTCAGCGTAGTAACGCGTCGCTTCATTCAGAGAACAGGCCAGAGCGCCATCGCGACCATGCGGACGCAAACGTAAGTCGACTCGATAAGCCGCGCCTTCGCCTCCCGGTTTACCGACTAACTGTGCGACGGTTTCAGCAAGCTTTACAAAGTATTCACGATTGCTTACTTCACCCCTTTCTCCCAAACCTGAGGTAGTACCTTCATCGGAGTAGACAAACATGAGGTCGATGTCGGAGGCATAGTTGAGTTCGAAGGAGCCGAGTTTGCCAAGCGCAATGATACAGAACTCCGCTGTGGCGCTGCGGCCGCGTTCGTCCGTGAGTCGCGGCGAACCGTAACGATTGTCCAACTGCTGGCGCGCCAAACTCAGTGTGTAGTCCAGGATCGCATCGGCAAGATTTGATAACTCTTCGGTGGTCTCAACTAATGTGTGAGTCCGGCGAATGTCGTGCAAGTAAGTACGGAGGAGCTCGCGCCGGCGAAACCGTGCGAGCAGTACCTGCGTGTTCAGAGATGAGTTTGTAAGTGCGAAACGTGCTAGTGATTCTCTCAGTTCGTCGCCGGTCCGGACTCTGGGATCGGCACGTTCTCGAGCAAGCCAGGATATATACTCAACATTCTGTTCGAGCGTTGTCGCAAGTAACGGACTCCAGGCCACAACCGCGAGGACATCTGAGAACAGGGCCGGCTCACTCAGCAGATGCTGATATTCCCGTTGGTGTTCTTTGGCTAATCGTTCAAGGAAGAGGCGGGCGCCATTTTCGTCAGGCAGATCACGAAGCAGAAACTCAACTTTTGAGTCATTCGTTTGCACATGAAATATATTACGCGGTTAGTAAGGATGTAAGCCAATTAGGGCCAGGTGTTTATTGACAGAGGTTATGTAGACGATATACTTTCCATCCAGTGAAACTAGCCAGATAAAAGACTCTGACCGCTCGAGAGTTTTCCAAGCTTAAGACCCTAATCATTCCTGAAGAAGGGATGCATTTCCTAACAATTCGAACCAAGCGCCTTGAACAAGTTTGTGGTTGGAAAGCCGGCTTGGACCTAAAGATTTTAAAGGAGAGAGCAGATGAAAAAGACCTCGTTCTTCGTAGTTGCGTTTCTCGTTATCGCAACGGCGAGTTTTCAAACGGCTTTGGGCCAGTTTCCTGGAAAGATCAAAATCCCTAAAGTCAATCAGCCAAAACCCCAACCGACGCCCACCGAAAGCACACAACCTGCACCATCAAGTGATACTCAGCCTGCCCAGCCGCAACCGGCAACTCCTGGAACAACCGGAGCGTCAGCAGGTGGCGGTGCCGAGGTATTTGCAAAGCCGCCAGAGGCGACGGACACACCATTGTTCCTGGCCGAAACTCTCGAGATCCGCACCGACACTCAGGACTACTACTGGAAATTGCCGAAAGAAAGTAACTACACGAGTTGGCTGCCGCACCTAAAGTTCAATGTCGTTTATGGTGGATCGAG
>Ga0070707_100005873_pt1 | contig 11449 bp, 9 predicted proteins | sample KBSK5502metaG_FD_65468 | JGI IMG/M metagenome (GOLD analysis project Ga0070707, IMG submission 65468) | Corn, switchgrass and miscanthus rhizosphere microbial communities from Kellogg Biological Station, Michigan, USA - KBS K5-50-2 metaG | ecosystem: Host-associated > Plants > Roots >... | reverse complement strand
AGAAGTAGTGGGATTAGGAGGAGATAGGAGTAGGGCTGGAAATCAGTGAAGGTCCGCGTGAACTGGGTGATGGGTCCCGCGAGGGATGTTATCTCAGTCGGGTCCGTTGCGACAGAGTAGGTGATCTTTGTACTGTTGGGTGCTGTCCAGAGAAAGTTCACCGTGGCTGGAGAAAGGACGTACACTCCGCTGCTTACCGTGGTAACCGTGTAGCTCAATGTCAGACTATTGCCAGGCGTCAGTATCGCCGCCTGCATTGCTTGGGCTCCGCTGGGGGAAATCTGTAGAGTCTGAGCATAGTTCGAGGAAGTTTGAGGGTCGTTGACATTCAGGTTTGTGACTGTTACGTTGTCAAGGTTCTGGATCGTGATAACCACTATGTGGGTTGTTCCGACGGGTCCCGAGTCTGGAGTACTGGTCTTCTGGATGACGACGTCCGGTGCGAAGGGATAGTTGAAATTCGCCTCGAAATCGGGCTGAGAGCTCGATGTTACGTTGAGGTAGTAGGTTGATGTGGCGTTGTCGTAGAAGGGATTGGGAAAGAGGGGGCTGTAGAGGATTGTGCCCGGCTGGAAGCTCATGCTGACAAGAGACGCGTTGGCGGCGGGGTCTCCCACGATATTGTTCTGAAAGCCCAGCAGAGTTTTGAGGTCTAGCAGGTGAACTCCGCCCTTGAAGTACTGGCGTGGAAATTGAACGTTCATGTCGAAACTGAAACCTGTGATCTGGACGCCATTGACTGTTATGGGTACGACTCCAATTGCCGCGAAATATTTCATGTTCTGAACGTTCGCAGGGTTGATGAGGCTGGAGAAGCTCTGGCTTGGAAGTAGACCCATCAGCTTGGTCAGCGCGTCATAATTGGAGAGCTCTGGGTTGGGAGCATAGATCGTCGCAGTTCCCTGTCCACCCATCGGTAGCGAGAATATTGTCGTGAATGGAACGCCAAGTGCTTGGGAGAATTGGGCTTCGACTGCGGCAGACTCTGCCGCCGTTGTCTTGGGATCACCGGAATAAACTGTAACAAGGGCAGGCTGCGAGATGATTTGAAGCAGCTGGCTCTGCTGGCCATTCCCAAAGGCTTGCGAGTCGTTGTTGTTCACTATGAACGCTGCTATGTTAGCGCCGGCGTAGTTGTTGTCTTGGATGAGACCCTTGCTTGATAGGTCAAGGTTTGTCAGCTGAAGGCTCATGTTTGGCGCTCCGAGCATGCCGAGCGCAACATCTAGGCGTTGCTCATACGGACCCGGAACCGGCGCTTGGATTGGGGGAGATGTCGTTGAGATGTGTGGGATTGCGAAGATCGGCAGAAGCATTAGGAGGACTAGTGCAGTTTTCAGAACCGGCCGGTCCACGATGTTCCGGGTTTCATTCAATCCCGGCTTTCCACGTATCAGAACAAACACGTACTTGACGAGGTCAATGCTGCCCAGCCAGATCAGCGAAGCTGCGCGTCCAGAGATTGTGACTATCGCAAAGATCAGACCAGCATTTCGCGCAAGTGTCAGGGCTACGCTCTGAATGAAGGCCGGATCCGTAGGGGATGACGCTTGGAGGAAGAGAGGTAAGAGGTCGCTTGCTACTGGACCCGTCGCGGCCGCGATCAGGGAGAAACCTGGCGGTGGGGGAGGAATGTTTGGAAAGCCGCCCGAGGTTACGCCTCGAAAGATAGAGAGCGCAGCCAGCCCCATTGCGCCGAGGGTTGAGAGGAAGACTGCGAGACCTACCATGAATCCTCGTCCAACCTTGCCGCCGGCGATCATTCCTCCAAGTAGCCCCGCGGTGATCCAGAGTGTGAGGACTGGTGGATAGGTGAGTGGATTAGTGAAGATGAGATAGACACCGACAATGAGTGTGTTGAAGTGAACGCCTAGGACTGGAGAAAGCCAGTCGCTGATTCCTCGTAACCCTGCGGGTAGTTGTGTGTAGCCGACGTATAGGACTAGGAGGTAAGCGGCCGCCCATCCGATGTATCGGCCAAGGAAGAGTCCCTCACTGGGATGGGGCAGGAGATAGATGGTCTTCGGGTCGTCAGGTCGCCGTTTTACCATCACGTTTCCAACGCGAGTGTAGAGGTAGATGTAGAGTAATCCGGGGACAACGCCGGCGATGATGAAACCTAGGATGGCTGCGGAGAGGCTGGCGGACCGTGCCTTCTCGAACTCTCTTGATGCTATTCTCTCTCTAATCCGCGAACCCTTGCCTGAAACGATTGTACTTCCAATCGTGAGGACGAGGAGTGCAATTGGTATGGGCTGGTAGGCCAAGAGGCCCGGAACCCACGTGGGTAGGGTGGCTATGATGATGGTCGAGGCTAGGATTGCGAGGGCGCGAGCGACAGAACTGCAGATCAGGGCAACAGTGGCTGCCCAACGGATCTCCTTGGGCGCCTCTTTCAGAGCCTGATAAGGCGGGACCTGGGCCACGCGTGCCTCCACTCAGAAACAGCCCTCTCGGAAACCGCGAAGAAAGGGATTCTGATACCGAAGCTGCCTTGTCAGATGTTCAGAAGCGGTTCTGTTAACTCTTCGTCGGGTGCCTCTCTGGGATATAGGCTGGGGTCCAGTCCCTGTTTCATTCGTGCTAGCTTTCAACTCTGTCTGGCAGAACTATACGCCACCACTGGAAGTTCTTGGACTATTGAGTTGTTCAGGCAGATGGTTAACGATTCCATAAGGATAGGTCTAGCTAACAATGTGTCTTCTCTGAGAAAGCTCTCACTGCTCTCCTACAGCCAGCTGGCATGGTATGATTCTCCTAGCTGTTACAAGCTCTGCGCCATCAGCAGAGCCGCGGGAATACTAGCAGCGAGGAAGAAGTCTCTCAAGAGAGGCTTCTACACTAAGGCTCCGTATGCTGTAAGACCAGTTCTCGTATCATGTTACAGCCTCAAAATCAAGAATGATGGACTAGAGATTCCAGTCGCCAGAGGGAAGCGTCTCGGCATACCCCTGACCAAATATACGTTAGACATCATCTCCCAGCCAGGGGTTAAGGTGCGCTCTTTCACACTCACACAGAACAGGCCATGCCTCTCCATCGCTCGCGATGTTTCCCCGATTAACTGTGTCAATACCGTAGGCGTGGACCGTAATCTTCGCAACCTCACCGTCGGAAATGAGAGTCAGATCCGTTACTACGACCTCTCAGAGAGCGTGAGAATAGCCAAGACTACAGTTCGGATAGTTGCTTCTTTTAGAAGAGACGATGCCAGGATTAGAACACGGATAGCCTCGAAATATGGAGGGCGTAGAACCGCTAGGGCTAGTCAGCTACTCCATAACACCACAAAGACAATTGCAGCGGTAGCGGTCCAGAAGAAGACAGCTATAGTTCTCGAGAACATCGAGGGCATCCGGTCTCTCTATCGTAAGGGTAATGGTCAGGGTAGAAGGTATCGTGGTAGGATGAACGGGTGGAGTTTCGGAGAGGCGCAACGACAGATCGAGTATAAGGCCCGGTGGGTGGGCCTGCCGGTTATCCATTTGTCTTGGTGTGAGACCAGAGGTTCCAGTGTGTCTTGTCCGAGATGCGGGGAGAGACTCCAATCAGACAAGAGACTGAGACGTAAGCTCTGGTGCAGTAACTGTAGAATAGTGATGGACCGAGACACGGCGGCAGCGGTCAACTTGTCTCGGCGGGGACGGGTGAGGTTCGCACGTTCCCGGCCTCCCACCTTCATAGAGGCGCAAGGCGGAGCAGGTGAAGCAATGATAGGGAACCCGACGACGACGGTAATCCCCGGAGTCGATGCCCCGAAGCCAACTCATCCGACGAAGAGTTAACAGAACCTTCAGAAGCAAATCGAAATATGAGAAGAGAGGGCCCACGCTACCTCGGTTAAGGGACAAGTGTCATCGCAGTTCAGTCCCGGAGAGATCAGCTCCATCATCATCGCCTGGCTAGTGCTCTCGGTCGCAATCACCTACTCGAATTTTGTCGGTCTCTTTACCGGAATAGGTAGCCTCGAGATCGTCATAGCCGGCTTCATTGCCACCGCGACAGGATTCATCATTCACGAGATGGGACACAAGTTTGTCGCGATAAGACACGGATACGTTGCCCACTTCCGTCTCTGGATGTGGGGACTATTGCTAACTCTGTTTATCGTGGTCTTTTCAGGAGGCGGTATCGTCTTCGGTGCTCCAGGAGCGGTGTATATTGCACCCGCGGCAACGGCACTTTACGGCTACGACTCTGCAATCGGACCTCGCGATCCAGATCAAGAGAACATGATCATTTCGGCAGCAGGACCCGGAATCAACCTTGTATTTGCTATCGGTTTTCTCTCATTGTTCCTAGTTGCACCGTTCGGATTCCTAGGTACAATTGGATTCTTTGGTTTTGAGCTGAACGTTGGACTAGGATCATTCAACATGATACCCGTTCCCCCGTTGGACGGATCCAAGATATTTCGGAAGAACCTTCTAGTCGGACTTGCAATAGCCATTCCTCTGTGGGCGATGTTCTTCTTCCTCTTCGCCTTTGGGATCTGAAACGGCTACACAACGCTCTTTCTTCGAGTGAAACGATTAATTCTCTAGGCGAGTGTTTCGCGCAGACTTGCTAATCGAGGAAATAGGCCTCACCGTTCTCTTCGTCCTGGCTTTTGCCAACGGGGCGAACGACGTTGGCAAGAGCGTAGCTTCACTCATGTCCAACACGGACCCCTACGGACCCAGGTTGCGTCGTCGAGCTCTACTCTGGGGAGGAGTCTTCAGCGGTCTAGGGAGTGTCTCGGCGGTTCTTATTTCAGGAAGATTGTTGACGGTGTTCACACCGCAAAGCATCCTGCGAAACTCCACCGACTCATCGTTCATTCTAGCAGTCCTTGTCGGAGCGACAATATGGATCTTGATAGCTACTCTCTTTCGGCTTCCCGTCTCCACGACTCACACAATCCTAGGAGCTGTTCTCTTGCAAGGGATCTTTCTGTTCGGCGTGTCAAGTCTGAAGCTGGATTTCCTGGCAATACGGGTAATTCTTCCGCTAGCAGCAGGACCCTTTGTTGCGTTGATCGCACTAAGTGTTCTCGGTCGTCTAACCGGGCGGCCTAAGACTCAGACTTCAGAAAGTAAGAACCCCAGATTTGCCAAGATCTCGCACTGGGGATCTGCTGCAGCTACTGCCTATGCAAGAGGGATCAACGATGCTCCAAAAATGGCGGCGCTCGGAGCTTTCTTTTTCGTAGCAGGCTCGACGTACGCAGTCTGGGGTCCATACTCAATTGTTGCAGTCGCAATTGTCGCCGGGTCCCTAGTACTCGGCCACCGAGTGGCTCTAGAGCTTGTGAAGCGTGTCGTTCCTCTCGATCATACTCAAAGGTTGCAAGCTGGGATCGTAACTGCTACTCTAGTCTCAGTAGGAGCTTACCTTGGGGCTCCATTATCCACCACCCATGTTCATGCAGGGTCTATCGCGGGAGTTGGCGGTCGCAAGGAGGAAATCGTAAGAACATTGCGCGGCATGGTATTGCCCTGGTTAGTTACTCTGCCCGCAGCTGGACTGCTTGCTGTCGCAGTAGCAATTCTCGTAGCAAGGGTCTAGAATAGCGTCAGAGTTTGGGGCACTAGCGAATAGCTGCATAAGCGTGTGCCATTGAGACGTTAACACGATTCATTCTAAGTCCAAGTAATCCCCATGTTCACTTTCCGTTTGCAAAGTTGTCCAATTTCGTGCTCGCGCTTTCGTGTTTCGTGGTTGCGTTTCTTCGTGTGCTCGTATGCGCGAATTCCGACAAATTCCTAAGCATAATGTCGAACTTTTCAGGCAATCAATCCATTGCACACGGGACTCATTGAGAGGGGACCCCGGAAACTCGGAACGCTCAACGATGTTTTCAATCATCCAGGCCGGTTAAGCGGTCGATGGTCGCCGATCACAATCGGAGAGGCGGACGGCCGCCGCCTCCCACACCACCTTCGCTAGCTGAGGAAGTTGGATCCGGTGCGAAGGGTGTCATCAAGGGATAATTGTCCTGGCCAGAGCTGAAGGTATAGGACGTGTCGCCTATGCCGTCAGGGCCTGGACAGACATTTTGTTGTGGTCCACTGCAGTTGTCGGTGCTGTTGTAGTCGGACCAGTAGTTGCCGCCACTTGGATAGCCGTTGTCCCACTGGTTCTTGCCGGGGTTATCATCGGATGCTTGGACTGCGTTTTTGATGAGATTGTTGTGATATACTTGGGCCCCAGTGGTGGATTGAAGGACTATCCCAGAGCCGCAGGTGTTCGAAGAGGTTGTGTTTGTAATGTTGTTTCCAAAGATCTGAACAGTTCTCGATCCTCCTACTATGATCGACTTAGCAGGTGAGTTAGGTTCGCCTGAACAGGCAGCGTCGCGTACGCTGTTTTGGGTAATCTCAACGTTTCCAGAAGAGGATACCGCGATTCCGTTGCTCGGGTCCCAAGGAGCTCCAATTGGGGCGTTACCATTCATGAGGATTGTATTGTTCAATATGTTGACGTTTGACGAACCCCTGACTCCGAGGACGTTGCCAGACGCATCGGCTTGTATGCTGTTGCCAGAAATGGTAACGTTGGTACTCGAGTAGGCTCCAACAGTATCGTAGGTGCTGCAAGAGCTGAAATTGTTACAGGTTCCCGCCTCCACATTATTCTCGCTGACAACGATATTCGTTGACGAATCTACAATAATGCCGCCGCAACAGTGGAGACCCCCGTCTTGGACGATTGTGTTGTCTATTCTACCGTTTGTCACATTCTTGAGGAGGATATCAGTAGCCGGCTGGGCGGTAATTTGTGAGGATACGGTCACGTTGGAGATTCTGAAGTATGCAGTTGTGTTTGCGACTTCAATTCCGTAATATGGGCATTGCCAACAGACATTGATGTTCCATCCTTGAATCAAGTATGGATCAGAAACCGTTCCGGTTCCTCCAGTCACGCCGTTCGTTGCAGTGAATTTGGAGTCTCCATTGATTAGTATCTGAGAATGTGCCACAAGCGTGGACGCCTTCACGTGAGGGGAGAACAGGAATAGGGTTAAGGCAAGTATCACGGATGTTAGTAAAAGCGGGAAAACCCTTCTCTTCCAAACGAGAGTATGAGAATTGGATGAAGTCACGAATTTTTGAACGTAATCACGAATAAGAACTTTTGGTTTCGGGGGGGACCAGGATAGCCAGCGATACAGAAAGATCCAACAATCTCTATCATCAAATGGTCCGATGCCCAAAAAACCCTCCCGAACAGTTATCGCGGTTCGAAAATTTATAATGACCGTGTGTCCACGGGACCCTAAGGCGATGATTGCCTTCTCAAAGTAAAGTAGAGTATTGTAGATCCCGCCGCTACGAAGGAGTACAGCCCAACCCAGACACTCGTTACATACCAGCTGGGACTCTCAAGAACGATCACACTCCAGCCGATCCCTACCGCCAATAAGGCTAGGGACGGGAACACTGCATCTAGTGGCAGTAATACTTTGATTCTCTCGGCGTCCTTCTGTTGGGTGGCCCATCCCGTCGCCAGACATGTCGCTAGAAACAGTGCGGCGAATGTCTGCAGAGTAGATACATACACTTTCCACGGCCAGAACTCTTGTTGCGCCAATCCTGGCAATAGCAACATCATGATTCCGAAAATCCCGACAACACTTGTCTGAATCCCGAAGAACAATCGGGCGCCTCTTGGCATTGTCGACGTCGGAGTCTCCGCTTGTCTACGATGCCACCCATGTCGCCGCAACAGAAGTAGGCAGCCGATCGCGGCGATTAGGAAATATCCCGTCCATACCCAGGTGGAGGCGTCACTGCTCACAGTGATTCCTCGAACAAGGGAGACGATGCCTGTTATGCCGAAGAAGGTTCCGCCGACGAGCACGAGTATCTTGGCTCTCTGCCACAGCTCGGCGTGAACTGCGGACCAGCAGCCGAAAGCTATTGCCAGAAATATTGCGCCCAAGAATCTGACTGCCAGATCTTTCACCGGCCACGGCCAGTAAGAAATGACGAATTGAGGATCGATGTAGAATATCAGGCCCAGTGCAACGTTGATTCCGGAGAGAAGAAGCAGGAAGGTGCTGGAGTATCTGTCGAGAAGTAGGCCGTTAGACTTTGATGGGCTAGTCGTCGAGGCTGGCTCGCGCGGGGTCATGAAGACATAGCTCGGAAACTATTCAATCAAATCGGCTCGAGTGATGTTCGAACAACCAGGAGACTCTACATAAATCCGTTCTCGCCTGAGCGCAAGTTCGCGCCAGAGAGTTCCGACAGGGATAGAAACTTATATCCGGATAGGCCAAACCAGTTCTGTCTATGGAGCTCGGCGACCTAGAGGCAGCGGTTCTCGGAAGCGTTCTACGCCAGGGCAAGGCGTCGGCCCGACAGGTGGCTAAGGATCTTGAGCCCTCTCGAGGACTTGCGTATTCGACTATCAGCACGACTCTCGACCGGCTCTACAAGAAAGGAATGCTTGCCAGGGATGAGGCGATAGGAAGAGGCGGCTCTCGCTACATCTACATGATGCACTCCGAAGAGAAAATGAAAGGTAGAGTTGTCAAGGGAGTTGTTGACCGGCTTCTGACAGCCTTCGGCCCGACAGTCATTTCCACTCTATCCGACTATGTGGATGATATTCCGAAGGATGAGTTGAAGCGTCTAGAGGAGAAGATCCGGAAGGGATCAAAACAACGATCGACCTAGACCTATATCGCGTCTTCTTCCTTGCGCCTACCACCCTAGGGATCTTAGGGCTAGTCGTTGCCGTCGAACTTGCTTTCTATGCTCTCTACTCTTCTCAGGGATACAATCCGTCACGACGATCCCGACTACTCCAGCCGATGCTATTGTCATCGCTCTTCCTATGGTCGTTTCTAGGAACGAGTCTCTTGGTGTGTAGCATGATGCTCCAGGACTATTGGGCTCATCCTCAGTTGACAATTCGAACGGTACTCGGAACCTCTTTGCTAGTATCACTTGGATTTGCTACCATGATGACGTTCATTGCCCGCAGGTACACCTTCTCACGAATGCTGGAGAGAATGACGACCGCACCCATTTCACTTTCCGGGATCGCCACCGGTTTTGGAGCTCTCACTGGAAAGATGGGAGTGTCGGGAGTCTCTCTGCGAGAGGCAGTGTCCGGTAGTGCTTTCTCGATCAGCCTGAGCGGACAAGGAGTAGTTGCAATGTCCCCGAAGCTGGCAGGGTCCCTATCTTCCGACGAGACTGAAGCCGTCCTCGCTCACGAGTTGTCACACATCAAGAACGGGGACTCCGCGGCCAAGGGTCTCGCGAAGCTTGCGAGAATGGCTTTTCCGTTCGACCCCGTGCTACGACTTGTGGAAGCAGCAGTTCACAGGGAACGTGAACTCTGGGCCGACAGAGCGTCCGTTGAAGTCACAGGAAAACCTCTGGCGCTCGCAACCGCCATCGTCAAGGCCAACTCAGAGTCTACCGGTGCGCCGACGAGTAATCTTGCAGGACTATTCGTAGGAGGGAGCGGGCATGGGCTCCTAAGCCTCTATCCAAACCTGGAAAGGCGGGTGGACATTCTGCTGGAACTAGCCCGCCGTATGGAGATGTCTAACAGCCCACTAGTCGTTGCCTGACCTGGGTTAACCAGACAAAATTCTATCTGTAAAGCAGCAGCCTGGTCACGGTGGTCGTAATATGCTTAGAACAAGATTCACCGATCTAACCGGTTGCAAAGTCCCAATACAACAAGCCGCTATTGGCGGTCTAGCCCGGCCCCAGCTGGCAACGGCGGTCGCGGAGGCAGGAGGCCTCGGGATGGTTTACGCGGGGTCTTTCGATCCCAACCAGATGGCCCTTGTGTTTGAGGATATGCGAATTCGCACGTCTGGTGTCTTTGGGGCCAATTTCCTGATTCCTGAAGCCTTCGTCTCGGATCTTAGTGAGATTCGAGAACAGGTGGAGGTGGCGTCGAAGCTTGTGAAGGTTGTAGAATTCTTCTACCGTCAGCCAGACGCTTCGCTGGTGGATCTTGTGCACAAGGGAGGTGCGTTGGCTTCTTGGCAAGTAGGCTCGAACGAAGAAGCGATCGCGGCTGCTGAGGCTGGTTGCGACATGATAGTGGCGCAAGGAGTTGAAGCTGGTGGGCACGTTCGTGGAAAGGTCAGCGTTCTAACGTTGTTGAGCCAGGTCTTGGACTCTGTCAAGGTCCCTGTGCTCGCAGCTGGTGGGATAGGTAGTGGCCGAGCATTGGCCGCGGTCTTGGCTGCGGGAGCTTCTGGAGTAAGAGTTGGGACGCGTTTCATTGCGGCTACTGAGGCGGGGGCGCATCCTGAATATGTCAAGGCGTTGGTTGCGGGCGAGCCGGAGGACACGGTTGTTACGGAAGCTTTCTCGGAAGGCTGGCCCAACGCACCTCATAGAGTACTTCGCTTCAGCATCGAAGAAGCTCAGAATTTCAAAGGCGATATTGTAGGATACAAGAAGCTCATCTCGACCGGCGAAATGATCCCCGTGAAACCCTTGGAGTCTTTCACCATGACCAGTGAGACTACCGGAACCATCAAGGCCATGCCGCACTGGGCCGGAGAATCAGTCAGCGGAGTGAAAAACGTCAAACCCGTAGCAGCAATCATCAAAGAACTAGTGGAGGAAGCAGAGACACTCCTCCACAAATGGCATTAGAATGGGCTAGATCTATTTCTTACTCTTCTCTTCTTCGTCATCATCGGACGTCTCAGGGGCTGTTCTTGATGCCTCTGCTATCCATCCTATGCCAAGAATCATTGTTCCCCAAATTATCAGAAAGGGAGCTACTAGAAGTGTCAGAAAGAATGTACTGATGATGTCTCCGAGACCTGTAATGGTGGAAGAGCCTAGCTTTAGGTAGCCAATCAAACCTAAGCCAAGCCCCACCATAATCATGGTGAGTCCACCTATCTGAAACGCAAAATCAACTCTAGTCATCTTCTTCTCACCTTTGATATCAGAGCTGTTTTCTTACGATTGAGAATAGTTCGAGCTGCTTATGAATCGTGAATCCGTTCTTCAAGTACACGTTTAGTGGTCCTTTGTAGTTCGCCTCTGCAGAGGGAATCTCTCCAAATCTCTTCTGAGGATTGGTCGTCGGATACCCTTCAGCTATCTGAAGTCCATCTCGGCGAAACTTGTCGCATGCGGCGCGTAGAAGTGCTGTGCAGACACCTCTTCCTCTGTATTCTGGTGATACGATGAAGCACATTACGGACCCGACTGGCTCCTCTGGCTCGGTCAACGCGACCTTGTACGATCGCATGTTGACAAAGCTGGCTCGGGGCTGAGCATTACACCAGCCTACAGGTCGACCGTCAATGTAGGCGAGCAGTCCCTGAGCTTTGCCGGCGCTGATTAGCGTAGACCGAGAGGCTCTATGTTGCGGACCAGTGGTCGCGTCCCACTCACTTCCCGGAGTATCGTAGAAACCGCAGTAGCAGTCGGCCCATTGAGGAAAGTCGGAAAAGGCCTCATCGAAGAGT
>Ga0070707_100005868_pt1 | contig 11451 bp, 12 predicted proteins | sample KBSK5502metaG_FD_65468 | JGI IMG/M metagenome (GOLD analysis project Ga0070707, IMG submission 65468) | Corn, switchgrass and miscanthus rhizosphere microbial communities from Kellogg Biological Station, Michigan, USA - KBS K5-50-2 metaG | ecosystem: Host-associated > Plants > Roots >... | reverse complement strand
TTTTGTTGATCTCGTGCTCGATCTCTCTCTCCGCGGCGACGCAGCCCGACACCGCCCCTTTCGACGCGGTCTTGGCCGCCAGGGCAAAGAACGGCGGGTTCGATTACAAGGGCACCGACGGCCAGGACAAGAAGCGCCTGGCGGCCTATCTCGCCAACCTCGGCGACGCCAAACCGGCGGAGATGTCCCCTGACGAACGCAAGGCCTTTTACATCAACGCCTACAACGTCATCGCGATCCAGACCCTACTCGACAACCCGGGCAAGAAGATCACCGACATCGACGGCGCCTTCAAAACGGTCAAACGCAAGGTCGGCGGCGAGACGTTGGCCTTGGACGACATCGAGAACAAGCTGCGGGAGTACAAGGACGCGCGAATTCATTTCGCCATCGTGTGTGCGTCGAAATCCTGCCCGCCGCTCGCGGCGAAGGCCTACCGCGCGGAAGGATTGTCTGAAGCGCTCGACCGCCAGGGGCGGCTCTTCGTCAACGATCCCACCAAGAACGTGATCGACAAGTCGCGCAACCGGATCTCCCTTTCGATGATCTTCAATTGGAACCGCAAGGAGTTCGAGCGCGACGGCGGAAGCCTGGTGAAGTACGTTTCGAAGTCCATCAAGGATCCGGCGACCGCGTCCTGGGTCGCCTCCGTCACCACGGAGCCGGACTTCCTCGAGTACGACTGGAATCCGAATCAACCTTAGGGACAGTCGATAGTCGGTAGTCGACTACCGACTACCGACTACGAACTACCGACTACGGACTACCGACTACTGACTCAAAAAAAAGCCCCTCTTGCGAGGGGCTCATAAGGAGGAGATCGGTGCGTTTGTCTGCTATACGGAGGACGTGCGCGATCCGTTGAGCCCTTCTCTGTCGTTTCCCGTTTCCCGTTTCCCGTTTCCCGGCCTGCGATGATCCGTCTGACCTTGAAGCCCGGCCGCGACGAATCGGTCCGCCGCCGCCATCCGTGGCTCTTTTCCGGGGCGGTAGCGGAAGCGCGAGGGGATGGGTCCGACGGCGTCGCGCAGGTGGTCGATGCCGGCGGTGAGACCCTGGCCCTGGGCTCCTATTCTTCCGATTCACAGATCGTGGCGCGGCTCTGGAGCTTCGGAGGAGGTCCGATCGATTCCTCGCTCTTCCGGTCCCGCTTCGCGCAGGCCCGCACCCTTCGCGAGCGCCTCGTCCGGCCGGCCACGACGGGATATCGGCTCGTTAACTCGGAGGGGGACCGCTGTCCCGGGGTACTACTCGATCGGTATGCCGGCGCCGCGGTGCTCGAGCTGACCACTGGCGGGACGGAGAACTGGGAGGCGATGCTCGTCGAGGCAGCGCAGGAAGTCTTCACGCCCGATCGGATCCTCGTTCGCCGAAGCGGGGCAGATCGGGACCGAGGTCAGCTCCCTCTCCCCGGGGGTGCGCGAGGGGTCTCCCCTCGCCTCATGTCAGCGCCGGCCGCGACCGAAGGTCGCGCCTCGCGTAGCGAGCGGCCGGCAGAGGGCCGGGGTGAGGGGCGTGATTCCGCCGAGCTCTCCCTCGTCCCTTTCTCCGAAAACGGGCTCAGCTTCTTCGCGGACGTCATCCAGGGCCAGAAGACCGGGTTCTTCCTCGACCAGCGCGACAACCGCGCCCGGTTGCGCGCGCTGGCCGCGGACCAACGAGTCTTGAATCTCTTTTCCTACAGCGGCGCCTTTTCGGTGGCGGCGCTCGCCGGAGGCGCCGCGCGGGCAGTCGACGTGGATTCGTCAGAAAGGGCTCTCGATCTGGCCCGAAGACAGCGGCAGGCCAATTCCTTCGCTGCGAGCGAAGTGGATTTCGTGAGGGCCGACGTCTTCGAAGATCTGCGGCGGCGCGTCGAGGCGCGTGAGGAATGGGACATCATCGTCTGCGACCCTCCGGCCTTCGCCAAGAAACGCTCCGACGTGGAAAGGGCGGCGCGAGGCTACAAGGACATCAACCGGCTCGCGATGAAGCTCGTGGCCTTGGACGGCCTCCTTCTGACGTGCTCCTGTTCGGGGCTGGTCGACGCGTCGCTCTTCCAGAAGATCGTCTTCTCGGCGGGCCTGGAAGCCGGGCACTCGTTCTCGCTGATCGCCCGACAGGGGGCGGGCGAGGATCATCCCGTTTCCCTCGACTGCCCGGAAGGGGAGTATCTGAAGGGACTCTGGTTGAAACGAGTTGACAGCTGACAGTCAACAGTCGACAGTTCGGGCGTGCGCGCTTCTTTCGTGGGCGGGGTGGCGATGATGATGACTCTGCTTCTGGGCCCGACGACGGAAGGGGAAGGGTCCGGCGCATCCGCCGAGGCTTCTGATCGCCGGATTCTGGTTTTCTCGAAGACGACCGGTTTCCGGCACGCCTCGATTCCCGACGCCATCGCGGTCGTGGAGAGGCTCGGTGCGCAGAACGGCTTCGGCGTCGACGCGACCGAGGATTCCTCCGTCTTCAACGACGAGCGCCTCGCCGCCTACGATGCCGTCCTGTTTCTGTTGACCTCCGGGGATGTTCTGGACGAGGCCCAGAAGTCCGCCTTCGAGCGATACATTCGCGCGGGAGGCGGCTTCGTGGGCGTCCACTCCGCCAGCGACACGGAATACGGGTGGGCGTGGTACGGCGGACTCGTCGGGACGTATTTCGGCGGACACCCGGCCATCCAGAACGGCATCGTGACCGCGACGGATCGCGTCCACCCGTCCACCCGCGGGCTGCCCGTCAAGTGGACCCGCGTCGAAGAGTGGTACAACTTTTCCTCCAATCCGCGGCCGCGGGTTCACGTGCTGGCCACGCTCGACGAATCGACCTACTCGGGCGGCTCGATGGGCGCGGACCATCCGATCAGCTGGTGCCAGTTCTACGACGGGGGACGTGCCTGGTATACGGCCATGGGGCACGCGAGCGAAACCTACGCGGAGCCGCTCTTCGCGCGCCACCTGCTCGGCGGAATCCAATTCGCCGCGGGATATCCGGATTGCGACGGCCGCCCCGCCCGGACCCTCGAGCCCCGGCCGCCTTCGCGGTGAGCAGCCCCGCGCCGCGAGTCGCGCTCCTCGGGCCGGCGCCGCCCGATCGGGGAGGAATCGCGCACGAGACGGCGCGGCTGGCGCAGGAGCTCTCGCGCCTGACCGAGATCGACTACCTGACTTTTTCACGACCCTATCCGCGATGGCTCGATCCGCGGAGGTTCGCGCGGGACGAACGCCTCCCCGGCGCGCCCGCGATGGCGATCCTCGATTACCGCTCTCCCCGCTCCTGGCGGCAGACGGCAGAGCGCATCGAGCGGTTCGGGGCCGATGCGCTCGTCGTTCCCTGGTGGACCTCCTTCTGGGGGCTGCCGGTGCGCGCGATTTTCCGTCGTCTACGCGGAGGACGGGCGGCTCGCGTGCTGCTTTGCCACAACCTCGAGGACCACGAGGGCGGGCCGCTCAAACGGTTTCTGAGCCTCGGCCCGTTCGAGTCGGCCGACGCCTTCCTCCTCCACAACGAGGAGAACCGCAAAGAGATCGAGCGTCGGTATCCCGCGCGTCCTATGCTGGCCATGCCCCTGCCGGCGCTCGCGGCGGCCGGAGCGGATCGCGAAGAATCTCGTAGGGCGCTCGGCGTCGACGGGCGGCTCGTTCTCTTCCTGGGCCTGATCCGGCCCTACAAGGGAGTCGACCTGCTGCTCGAGGCCGCTCCCCGGATCGTCCGCGAGACGGGTGCCCGTATCGCGATCGTCGGGGAGGTGTTCGCGGACGCGGGACCGGTTCACAAGCTCTTGGAATTGAGCCCGGTGCGCGACCGAATTCTCTGGAAGGATGAGTACGTCTCCGAAGAGGAAATGGCGCGTTGGCTCGGAGCCTGCGACGTGCTGGCACTTCCCTACCGCAGGATTTCTTCCTCGGCGATCGCCGCGCGCGCGATCGGCGCGCGCCGCCCGATCGCAGCGGCGGCCGTCGGCGGGTTGAGAGAGGTCGTCGTGCCGGGGCAGACAGGAGAGATTTTTCCGCTCGGCGACGCGAACGGGCTCTCCGACGCCGTCGCGCGGATCTTCGAGCGCGGTACCGAGGCCTACGCTCCCGGTCTCGAGCGAGCCGCCCGCGAGATGTCCTGGCCGCGCTACGCGGAGAGGATCCTCGAATTCCTTGATTCGTTGCGAAGCCGGGAGACGGCAGACGGTAGACGGTAGACGTGCGTGTCGGCTGCGATCTTTATCTTCCGTCTCCCGTCTTCCGTCTACCGAGTCGTATACTCCGCGTCCCATGGATTTCGACCTGACCGAGGAGCAGGAGCTGCTCCGCACCGCGGTTGCCGAGTTCGCGCAGGAGGCGGTGCGGCCGCGGGCCGCAACGATCGATCAGACCGGGGAGTTTCCCAAAGACCTCTTCCACGAGGCGGGAAGACTGGGACTCGCGGGAGTTTCGGTGCCGACCCAGTATGGCGGCTCGGGAATGGACGCGGTCTCCTACTCGATCGTGATCGAGGAGATCTCGCGCGTCTGCGCCAACATGGGCGTAATCCTGTCGGTCAACAACTCTTTGGTGTGCGACCCAATCGAGAAGTTCGGGAACGACGAGCAGAAGAAGAGCTTTTTGACGCCTTTGGCGCGCGGCGAAAAGCTCGGCTGCTTCGCGCTGACGGAGCCCAACGCCGGGTCCGACGCCGCCAACCAGCAGACGCGCGCCGTTCGGGAGGGCGATGTTTATCGAATCACAGGCCAGAAGGTCTTCATTACGTGCGGTCAGGCCGCCGACGTTTGTCTTCTCTTTGCGAGCACCTCGCCGGAAAAGAAGGCGCGAGGGATCTCCGCCTTTCTCGTGGATACAGGGGCTCCGGGCTTCGACCGGTCCCGCCACCAAATCAAGCTCGGCGTCAATGCCTCGGGCACGGTCGAGATCTTTCTGACGGACGTGAGGGTCCCCGCGGCGAACCTCCTCGGAAAGGAAGGGGACGGTTTCCGGATCGCCATGGACACCCTCGACGGCGGTCGAATCGGCATAGCGGCGCAGGCGGTCGGGATCGCCCGGGAGGCCTACGAAGCGGCGGTGCGCTATGCGCGCCAGCGACAGGCATTCGGGCAACCGATCGCCGACTTTCAGGTGATCCGTTTCTATCTGGCCGACATGGCAACCGAGATCGAGGCAGGACGGCTCTTGACGCGGCGTGCCGCGGCCGCCAAAGACGCCGCCGGGAGAAATGGTGGGCGGTTCGGCCTCGAAGCCGCGGTCGCAAAGCTCTTCTCCGCGGAGATGGCGCAGCGCGTGACAACCAAGGCGCTTCAGATCCACGGCGGCTACGGATACACGAAGGAATACCCGGTCGAGCGCAACTTCCGCGATGCCCGGATCACGGAGATCTACGAAGGGACGAGCGAGATTCATCGGCTGATCATTGCGCGGGAGATCTTTCGGGACAGCGGGTTGGTGATTGGATGAGGAGAAGAGTCGCTAGTCGACAGTCGATAGTCGGTAGGGGAGCCCGACCCGCCTTTCCCGTCCTACTGACTACCGACTACGGATTACCGACTCCGAACAGGTAACTGCGATGCCACAGACCCGCATGTTCCGCGATCGCGTCGTCTCGATGGAGCAGACGCTCGAGCGCGGGGAAAAGCATCTGGAGTTCTTGAAGGCAATCTGCAAAGAAGTTTTTCCTGACTTCGAGTACCGTGAGCACTCGCTCGATCACGAACGGGATCTTTTCGTAATGAGCCTGGAAGCCTCCGACGGCCGCAGGAAGACCGTGGGCTGGACCCGCATGGTCCTCTTCGACGCGGAGCGCCTCCCGACATTGCTCGAAGATCCGACCTCGCTGCTCGGCGCCCGGCTTCGGGCCTTTCTCCGTGAGCGCGCCTTTCGATCCGAGATCATAGTGACCTTCCGTCACCTGGAGGAAGGCTGGGTCGACACTCCCGAGCCTCGTCGCGAGAAAAGGAGGCGCCGCGGCCGCGACCGGGGACGGCCTGCGGGCAAACGGGAAGGGGCGCGCCCGGCGCCGGCCCGCCCTCAACAGCCCGCTCCGAGCCGGCCCGCCGCTTCCGGCGCCGCGCGGCAATCCTCGGCAGGAACCGCGCCATCGACCGCCACCGGGCCGTCCTCCGCTCCTCCCGCCGGGGAAGGCCGCCGCCGCCGTCGCCGCTTCCGCCGCCGCCGAGGTCGCGGAGGGGCCGGCTCTTCCTCGGGACCCGCGCCGGCGCGAACTCCATGAATTTCGAGCTAACCGAAGAACAGCTCCGCATCCGAGACGTGGTCAAGGAGTTCGCCGAGACGAAAATCGCCCCCGGGGTGGCCGAGCGCGAGAAGCACGAGCGGTTCCCGCGCGAGATCCTGTCGCACCTGGCCGAGATGGGGATCCTCGGCATGATGGTGCCGGAGTCTTATGGCGGGGCCGGGACGGACGCCCTTTCCTACGTTCTCGCGATCGAGGAGCTGGCGCGTGTTTGCCCCTCCACCGCCGTGATCGTCTCGGTCAACAACTCGGTTTTCTGCTATCCGGTCTGGAAGTTCGGCAGCGAAGAGCAGAAGAAGAGTGTCCTGGCAGAAGTGGCATCCGGGAAGTCCCTCGGGGCCTACGCGCTGACCGAGTCTCAATCGGGCTCCGACGCCGCCAACCAGAAAACGCGTGCGGTGCGAGACGGCGAACATTACGTCTTGAACGGCACCAAGGTCTGGATCACCAACGCCGGCGAAGCGCGGTGGTACCTCGTGATGGCGATGACCGATCCTGCTGCCGGCACGCGCGGAATCACCGCGTTCCTGGTCTCGGCGGAAGATCCCGGGTTGCGCGTCGGGTCTCCCGAGGACAAGATGGGCCTGCGCGCCTCCAAGACCGCGGCGATCTACCTGGAAGACGTGCGGGTGGCGGTTTCGCGACGGCTCGGAGGAGAGGGGGAGGGCTTCACGATCGCCATGCGGACGCTCGACCACTCCCGCATCGGCATCGCCGCGCAGGGAATCGGAATCGCGCGGGCCTGCTTCGAGGCTTCCGTGGAGTACGCCGCGACCCGCGAGACCTTCGGCAAGAAGCTCGCCGAGCACGAGATCATCGCGTTTCAAATCGCCGACATGAAGGTTCAGATCGAGGCGGCGAAGCTCCTCACCTACCGGGCCGCAGCGCTGTCGGAAAAGCCCGGGATCCGGTTTTCCAAGGACACTTCCATGGCAAAGGTGTTCGCGACCGAGGCCGCCAACGCGATCGCGGCGCGCGCGGTTCAGATCTTCGGCGGCTACGGGTACTCCCGAGAGTATCCGGTGGAGCGTTTTTACCGCGACGCGCGCGTGACGACGATTTACGAAGGGACGAGCGAGATCCAGCGAATCGTGATCTCCAAGCACCTTCTGGCGGGCCGATGAGCGACGAGTGGGAACCCGGGGACGCGGAAGTCCCGGAGAGGGAGGACTCGGAGACTCCTGCTTCGCAGCGAAGCGCTGCTTCGCAGAGCAGCACGGGGGGACAGGCGGACGCGGGAAGCAGGGAAGAGGCAGCTCTTTCGGGTCAGAAAGGCGGGGCCGAATCGGCCAAGGCACCGGAGTCGGCTGCCGGGGAGTCGCAGGCTGCTCCCGCGGTTGATCGGCAGGCGGACGAGAAACCACGCGATCTCCCCCCGGAACCCGCGGCACCCGTTGTGGACCGGCGGAAGACCCCGCGCGGTCCTCGGCCTTCGCTATCGGAAGAGCGCCAGCCGGTTTTTCACGACGAGGGAGGCTATCGGCTGCGCATCGACCCCTCCGATCTCGCGAAGTTGCGCGAGTTGCCCGGAGCAAAGGGAAAGACGGACCGAGAGCTCGGCGAGCAGTTTTTCAACGGCCACTCGCCACGCTTGATCGCTTCGATCGCGGGAGACGTTGCAACGCCGGCCGAGGTGCGCGTCGTGGTCGATCCTTATTCGCGCCAGGCCTTCCTCGCCGTCGGGCGCACGATCCGGGGGATCGTGAGCTTCTAGCTATAGCTGTCAGCTCTCAGCTTTCAGCTATTGTCCGGGGCACCGGCTCCGGTCTGGCTGATAGCTGAGAGCTGAAAGCTGAGAGCTAAATATCCGCGCTGAACAGGCGAGCCGCTCCGCGCACCAGATGGGCCTTACGCGCATGAGAATCCAATTCGACCGCGATCTCGCCCGGGGATGCTCCGGCATCGGCGAGGTTCTCGGCCCACTCTTCGACCCGGAATCGGAGAAAGTCTTCGGCGAGCGCCGGCTCTTCGCGACCCTCGAATTCCGCGATGGCCTTGAGCCTATCGATATTGCCGCGGTCGAGAACGAACGTATACCCGTCCTTCTCTCGGCGGTACGACCCGGGACGATCTAGCATGACGGTCGGGAATTTTACCCGGAACCGGCTGTTTTTTGCGCGGTGAGGAATTTCGCTTGAGCCGACGCCTGGCTTTCGTTGCGCTGCTTCTGCTCGCGGCATCGGCGTCGGCTCAGCAGGCACATCCGGCCGCGCCCCAAAGAATCCGCAACCATTTCGATGCAGACGCGCACCTGGGCCCCCCGGCCTTCTTCAATTTCCTCGTCCTGGGCGCGCCCGGCCCGGCGGAGTGGAAGGTCGTCGCCGGCCGGAACCCCCTTTCCTCCCCCAATCAGGCGATGCAGGTCGTGCAAGGTCGGCCTGCCGATTCGATCGCGGCGGCCGTCCGCCGAAACGCGGTCTTTCAGGACGGGACCTGGTCGATCGCGATCCAGAAAGGAGCCGGGCGGGGCGGCATCGTCTTCCGGCTGACCGACGAGAAAAACTTTCGCGCGCTCCTCGTGGATCTCGGTACAGGGGACGCGCGCCTCATCGCTTACGAGAAGGCAAAAACAGCTGAGCTGTCGCGCGGCCGCGCCGCGGTCGGCAACCCCTGGGAGATTCTCTCGGTCACCGCTCGGGGTCCCAAAATCACGGCCTCCTGGAATGGAAAGGCTCTCTTGGAAGCGACGGATCCCAACCCCGCGCCCGGCAGCGCCGGCATGGCCACCGCAGGTCCCGCGATCATCGCGTTTGACGAGTTCATTCTGGAGCCCGCCACGGAGGGTGGGCGCTAGGCGTCGTTTCTCAACACGTTGTTCCCGTCGGAGCCGCCCCGGCGTCGGGTCGCCTCCCTCGTCGGCACGCTCCGGCCAGGCCGCAGAGATTCCCAACCGGGCCGTCGCTGTAGCGCTCGTCGCAGCCTTATCGAGGCAGAAGCTCTTCTCTTCTGTGCTCCTCGCTCATCGCCGCCAGCGGGAGGCGATCCGCTGCCGGGCTCACACCATGACAGAAGGCTCTGTGTGAGCCCCGGCCCGGAGGCGTTCTCCGCGGCGACCCTCGAAATCGCGTGGGTGTGCACCGGCCGTAAGCGGACTGACACGCGACTCTCCCTCGCACCGATTTCGCGAGCGGCCGCCCTGGGCTGCCCTCCCTTTGGTCTCGCGAGGGCGGCCGCGTGGTCCCGCGGGGAACGCCGCAGGGCCGGGGCGGTTAGCAGAGTGGGAACAACCTCTTCAGAATTGACAGCTAGGCGCTTGGCGATGGATGAGCTTCCGCTCCCCGACTAGCGCCCAGCGCCTTCGACTGACGCGGCGAAACGGAACCGTCCTCCCTCAACCTTCAGGATCACCGGCAGTTTGATCGGATTCCGGTCCGCGTCCATCGTGATAGTGCCGCTGACCCCGGCGAATCCCCGGGTTCCGGCCAGCGCGTCCCGCAGGCGTTTGCTTTCCGTCGAACCGGCTCGTCGAATGGCGTCGGCGATCAAACGAGCGGCGTCGTAGGAGAGGGCCGCGATGGAGTCGGGTTTGGACCCGTATGTCTTCTGGTAGGCGGCCACGAATCCCTGAACCTCCGGCGAAGGATTGTCGGAGGAATAGTGATTGGAGAAGTAGGCGCCTTCGACCGCCGCCCCGCCGATCTCCGCCAGCTTCGGCGAGTCCCATCCGTCCGCGCCGAGTAACGTCGCGGAGACGCCGAGTCCCCTGGCCTGGCGCGCGATGAGGCCCGCGTCGGTGTAGTAGCCCGGTACGAAAAGCACGTCTGGACGGCTCGAGCGGATCGCGGTCAGCTGCGCCGAGAAGTCGCTGTCCCCCTCCGTGTATTTGGAGTCTCCGATGACGCGCCCTCCCTCCTTCTCGAAGCTCTCGCGGAAGGCCTGAGCGAGTCCCACGCTGTAGTCGCTCCGGGCATCGACCAGGATCGCCGCCGTTTGCGCGTTGAGATTTCGCCGAGCGAAGACGGCCAATGCCTTTCCCTGGTTTGGGTCGATAAAGCAAACCCGAAAGATGTAATCCCCCTTCTTCGTCACTTCGACGTTGGTGGAGGTCGGGGAGACCATCGGCACCTGATAGCTCTGCGCGATTGGCGCGGCGGCCAGGCTGCGCGAGGAGGCCTGCTCGCCGATCAAGGCGACGACGTGGTTGCGGGTGATGAGCTTCGAAACGGCCGAAGCCGCCTCCGCCGGCTCGTTGCGGTCATCCTCGACGAGCAGATCAATCTGTTTGCCGAGCACCCCGCCGGCACGATTGATCTCGTCGAAGGCCATGCGGGCGCCGTTGCGCCCGGAGATCGCGAAGGTCGCCTGGGGACCCGTCAAGGCCCCGAAGAAGCCGATCTGGATTCCCTGTGCCTGCGGCGCCTTCTCTCCGCCGCAGGAGAGGTTCACCGGGATCGCAACGAGAACGACAATAGCGGCGAGCAGGCGACGCACGGAGAGATTCTAGCCGCCTCTTGCGCCTCTCTCGCCCTCCCGGCGGGGGAGGACCGGGTGAGGGGTACGGCCTGCGTTCTCCCGTCGCCGCTCTCGCGTCGGATAGGATTCTTGGCTTCGGAGGACGAGTATGTCGCGCATATCTCGCCTCGGACGCTCGCAGGTCGCGGGGGCGGCCCGCGATGCCTTCGAGAGGAAGATCGCCGAGCGGGGGAACATTCCGAACATGTACCGCGTCTTCGCTCACCGCCCGTGGCTGCTGACGACGATGGACGCACACTTTTCGGCGGTCATGGGCTCCGGGACCGTGCCCCTCCAGTTGAAAGAGTTGTTGGCGCTTCAGACATCTCTCGCTAACGCTTGCGACTATTGAATCCGCTCCCACACCGTTCTGGCAGAACGGACGCGCGCTACCCGGGAACAAATCGCCGCGCTCCTCGACTTCGAGAACGGTCCCTTCGAGGAAAAGGAGAAGGCGGCCCTGCGGTTCGGGCTCGAGATGACCCGCAACGCCAACGAGATCTCGGAAGAAACCTTTCGCGAGCTCTCGACATACTTTCAGGAGGGAGAGGTTCTCGAGATCGCCGCCGTCGTCGGGCTCTTCAACTATTTCAATCGGATCAACGAGGCGCTGGCGGTCGAGACAACGCAGCCGGGGGAAGGCGTCGACTCGTGACCCGAGTCGACGCCCGCTTTCAGCTTACAGCTATCAGCTATCAGCGGGGCCACGCGCGCCGGTGGCGCGCAGCTGAAAGCTGAGAGCTGACAGCTGAAAGCTTCGTTGATAGGCTATGCCGCTTCTCGAAGCTGAGAAAG
>Ga0070707_100005866_pt1 | contig 11452 bp, 12 predicted proteins | sample KBSK5502metaG_FD_65468 | JGI IMG/M metagenome (GOLD analysis project Ga0070707, IMG submission 65468) | Corn, switchgrass and miscanthus rhizosphere microbial communities from Kellogg Biological Station, Michigan, USA - KBS K5-50-2 metaG | ecosystem: Host-associated > Plants > Roots >... | reverse complement strand
CGGCATGCCGCCCCATGACTTCGACGACAAGGACACGTCGATGACTCTCGGCAGTCGTGTGAAGTTTATCGAGCGCATCACGAGCGGTGTTGACGGCCGTATCGAAACCAAACGTAATGACGGTCCCGTTGATACGGTTGGGGAAATTGTTTTTGAAAAACAGGCATTTTAAAAGTTATTTCATTAAGCTTACGCACGGAGGTTTTATAAACATGCGACGAAGTGTTCTGGCCATCGCACTGATCATCATTCTGGCCACGACGTCCATGACAGCGCTGGCTCAGGGACAGCAGAAGAAAGCGCCTGAAAAAGCCAAGGATCCGGTTTGTGGATTAATTGTCGATAAGGATCCCAATCTCTCGACGAACTATAAAGGCGAGACCTACTATTTCTGCTCAAAAGCAGACATGGAGAAGTTCAAGAAAGAACCCGAAAAGTACGTGAAGAAGAAGTAATTCATTGGAAATTGGAGATTGGAGATTTCTAAATTTAGAAATCCGGAAATCTCCAATTTCCAATTTCCAATGAATTACTTCTTCGCGTCTTCGAATAGCCGGCAGGCTCGCGTTGGATTGAATACCCCGCAGCTGCAAAATCGGGCGAGCGTCGCGGATGCTTCCTCCGGTGAGCGTCTTCCCTGTTTGACCCAATCCAGAAGTTTCCGAACCAGATTGAACGACAGCATGCCGTGACCGCACATCGTCGCAACCTCCAGCGTCTGGCGGTCCGCCATGCGATCGGTCTGCCCGAAGAAACCCAGCGAATACTCGACGCTGTGGCGCTCCAGACCCGCCCGGCGCGCGCACTCCTGAGCTTTGTCGAGGGCACCGCTGATGTTGATCGACAATCCCAGATCTGCTTCTTTCAACTCCTTGACGAAGGCCACGACTGAATCGGCGTTATCGAATACCGCAGCGACTGTGGATGGGCCCGACACGCCATTCACGACGGTGTCGAAATCCGGTCCTGAATCGCGATGCCAGTGCACTGTCGGGTTCAGATCCTTCGAAGACCGAAAGATCGCGCCGTGGCTCGCATCACCCATATTCACCGGCCGGTACTTTCGAGCAATTTCGAGGAAGCGCCGCTGCGTCTCGACAGCATTCTTGTCGTTGATGCCGCGTGCTGGAATCGCGAACACGATATAGTCGTCTTTGAAACTTTCGCCGGATCCGTATCGATGGAGCGTGTTCGTCATTTTATTAAGGCCCGCCCGAGTCCCAGATTCGTTTTTCCCCGCACGAATGAAAATCCTTCTTCGGTGAGAACACTGTCCAGCGCGCTACCCCCGGATTCGTCGCAGCGTGTAGCGACGCCGACGGCAACAACAGTATCGAGTGTCTTGGAAACTTCGTCGACGCGGGCGAGAACCGCCCCAACGTTTTCCAGGCGCGTTTTAAATTCGACGATTGCAGAAAGGATCTTCTCGTCGAGGATGTCGTCGCGCAGCTTGCCGGACTTTCGATCCGTCATCATATGCGTTACGGGATTCTTCGGCTCGAACTCGATTCCCATTTCCGCCAGTGCCCGCGTCATTTTCTCGATATCGCGAAAACGCACACCGATGGTCGGGCGGCCGAACTCCACCACGTAGCCGACTTCCCCGATGCCAACACGGTTCGTGACGTCGTTCGTCTTCACTTCTTCAGTCCCACGCCCGTGAACCCCCGTGCTCTCGTGCGTGACGACAGGATCGCTGAATGCGCGCCGCACAACGCGCGGCCAGGAGAGTTCGTCCGGTGTGATTGCCGAGGTCGGGCAGACGTCCGGTTCAGGATCGAATCTCAAACGGAAGACCTTCAACAGCCGGCGAATGCCGCGCACCATGGTGGGATTCAGGCGCTCCATGCTCATACCGCGAAAACACGTGTAGCATTCGACGCATTCATCCGCGTTCACGTACGCGCGATTCTTCGCCGAATCGATGGAAATCGCTCCCATCGGGCAAATGGCCACGCAGTTCCCGCAAGCCACGCATTTTTGCTGGTCGATGTGCATAAACGGTGTTCAAGTATACCAGCTGTAGCGGCGCTCATCCTTATACCTGCGCGCTATCGTGCTTGCGCTCCGCGGAGCGCCGGGCCGTCAGGGATTGTCCTACAATTTTCTCCCCGCTGGAGGGCCCTCCCATGCTACTATTCAGAACTTTGTTCTCAAGGAGGATTCGTGAATGAGTAGATCGGCTCTAGCCGAAAGACACCCATGGACACTGCCATGGTGGAAGGCAGACGGAGAAAATTTCTGGACCATGATTTACATCGTGGCCATTCATATTTTGGCTGTTATCGGAATTGTGCTTTTTCCGTTGCCAGGCTGGAGGGTCTTCTTCAGCGCGCTTGCGATGGCCTGCTTAGGCGGGTTCGGAACGACAATCGGGTATCACCGCGGTCTCGCCCACCGAGCGGTGAAACTGAATCCGGTAGTCGAACAGATTCTCATCTTTTTTGCTGTCTCCAATGGGTCGGGCGCCCCGAGCACGTGGATCGCGAACCATAGAAATCACCACGCCAACTCCGACACGATCGACGATGTGTCGAGCCCGCGCCATGGCGGTTTCTGGTGGGCCCATCTGCGCTGGCTCTACCAGTGGGAACCATCGAGCATGAAGAAGTGGTGCCCGGATTTAATGCGCTCGAGATACACGTTCTGGGCGAAGCTGCAAATTCCGCTCGTCGCATTTTCTCTCTGCTTCGGATACCTGCTCTTTGGCTGGGCCGGTCTCTTCTGGCTCGGCGCCATTCGAATGCTTTACTGCCTGCACATGCAGTGTGTCGTAAACAGCGTGCTTCATCTAAAACCCGGTCTTCCCGAAGGCGTGGATTCCAGCCAGAACATCTGGTGGCTTGGACCGCTGCAGGTAACCGCCTGGGGCGAGAACTGGCACGGAAATCATCATGCGCATCCGGCGTCGGCGCGCTTCGGCCGGAAATGGTGGCAAATCGATATCGGCTGGTATGTCATCTGCGGCCTGGAAGCGATTGGGCTGGCTACGAACGTCAGGCGCTGACGGTTGTTCCTCGATAGTAGTGTTCGAGGATCTCTTTGTAATTCTTACCTTCATTCGCCATCACCGCGGCGCCGATCTGACACAGGCCAACACCGTGTCCCCATCCGGCGCCGCGTAATACCCAGCGGCCGGACTCTTTGTCTGCGACAAACGCGGAGCTGTACAGATGCGTTCGCGACAACGCCCGCCGAATCTCCAGTTCTTTACCGATGATGAGGTGATCACGGTCGCCCGACACCTTCAGCCGATAGATTCGCCCGGAAGGCCCGCGCGCAAGAGCCTGTAACTCGCGAATTGCGCCGAGATCCACGCCCACTCTGGACTTGATGAGATCCGATAACTCCTCCGGCGAGTACTCGACGCGCCATCGATAGAAGTCGCGGGTTTCCTGATCGAATCCGGGAAGGATGCGGGAGAGAAGCTCGCGGTCATTTGTATTGCAGTAAGCGGACGGCTCCGAACGGATCAACGCTTCAGGGCTGTAAGAACCCGATTGCGAAGGACCATCGTAGACGGACTCGAGGTAGGGAATGTCCTGATCGTCCCACGCCGTCGCGTAGCGCTCCGTCACACCGCCGCAGCATTTCGAAAAGCGCGCGTCGCAGATATCGCCGTTGCAGCGAAGGAACTCACTGGTTGTCGCGCGCACAGCTTCGGCAGCCGCAGGGGAGAAGGCTTTCGTGATGCCCTGATAGCGCTGGCAGTGATCGTCTGCGCAGACATCGAAGTCGGGATGCGCTTCGCGGCCGTACCAGCGAATGATTTCATTTCTCTGTACGGCTGGCAGCTGAGCCGATGGGATACGCTCGGTCTTCGGAAACCACATCCAGCTGCGCGAAATCACCGCGTGAGCTTTCAGCAACTCGAGCGGGCAGGTCGCGCTCATTTCCGACGAAATCACGCTCGTCACGTACTCTTCGAGCGGGACGTCGTTAATGACGGTGAGGCCGGCATCACGCTTGATGATCCGCAGACCGCCCCGGAACACCTGCCGCTCTTTCCGCTCCCAATGAAAGCCGATTCCGATAGTCATGTCAGCAAGCGCGAATGCGCTCGATGCGGGATCTTTCGGCGTAAGCTTGATTTCCGAAGTGAATTGATGCCGGCCGGTATTGTATGTCTTGCCGGACGCGTCCGTAAAAACGCCAGTGAGTTCGACTTCCACGCCGGGCCGGCCTTCCATCAATCCAACGGATACGTTCACGACTCACTCTCCAGCGTTGCGGCGACTTCCTGGAACCTCTCGAAAAATGGCAGCAATCGATTGGCCGTTGCTGCCCAATTGGAGGATAACATTGGCCGCGCTGATCGTGTGATTGAGGCCGGTTTCGTTCCTCTGCTTCACTCAAGCAACCATTACTTTTGTGCGATACTGATTGGGAGAGCCAACCTGCCGGTTTTTGTTATGACAGACGGCCGAACGTCAACGACGACCCTCCCGGATCAGACAGGAACGCCGCCCGTCTACGCCCACACTCTATCAACCGAGGCGGTGCTCGACGCGCTCAAGATGATCCTCATCGGCGCGCCGCTCAATGATGTCCTGGCGAGTATCGCTCTCCTGATTGAGGCTCACACTCAAGGAGCGTTGTGCTCGGTTTTCCTTCTTGATGAGGACGGTGTGCACCTTCGATACGCCGCGGCTCCGAGACTGTCCGATCAGTATCGAATCGCTACGGACGGAGTGAGCATTGGGCCTCATGTGGGGTCGTGTGGCGCTGCGGCTTACCTGGGACAGCCCGTATTTGTGCCTGATGTGCTCTCTCACCCGCACTTTGCATCCTTTGGGGACCTCATTGCGCAAACAGGGATGCGCGCCTCATGGTCATCGCCAATCATTTCCCACGACGGCAAAGTATTGGGCACCTTCGGCATGTTTTACCGTGAAGTTCGAGAGCCGGGCCCAGCCGAAATTCAGCTGATCGACGACGCGAGCCGGATTGCGGGAATTGCCATTGAGCGCGATCGATCGAAGTCCGCTTTAGCGGTGGCGTTTGAAAGGATCAAGAAGTCCGAAGCAGAACTAAGACAAATTGTCGACGTTATTCCGCAGGCGATCATCGTCTTGGACCCGGACGGAAACGTCCTCTATGTCAATAAATGGCTGCTTGATTATTCGGGAATGAGCGCAGAAGAGGTCATGTCGCACGATTTTCATAGCCGGCTCTTCCACGCTGAGGGTGTGGCACGTTGGCAACATGAGGGTCGGGACTCTTTGTCCCGCGCTTTGCCGTTCGAGGATGAGCAAAGAGCACTGGGCAAGGATGGAAAATACCGCTGGTTTCTCATCCGCTACAACCCCTTGCACGACGAACAAGGACGCATTGTTCGCTGGTACGCGACAGGAACCGACATCGAGGACCGCAAACGGGCTGAAGAGCGGATACGCAACGAAAACCTGGCGCTGCGCGAGGAAATCGATCGTTCTTCGATGCACGAAGAAATCGTCGGATCGTCTCAGGCCCTGCGCGCAGTGATTTCGCAGGTTGGCAAGGTGGCACCCACAGATTCCACTGTGCTGATATCCGGTGAAACCGGTACAGGAAAAGAGCTCATCGCGCGCGCCATTCATAATCGATCCAAGCGCTCCGCTCACGCTTTCATTCGAGTGAACTGCGGCGCGATTCCGTCGTCCCTCATTGCGTCTGAGCTGTTCGGCCATGAAAAAGGCTCCTTCACGGGAGCGCTACAACGGCGGATGGGGCGTTTTGAATCCGCCGATGGCGGAACTATCTTTCTGGACGAAGTCGGTGAGCTCCCGATCGATACACAGGTCGCATTGCTCCGGGTGCTTCAGGAACGTGAATTTGAACGGGTCGGCGGTAGTCAGACGATATCGGCGGATGTCCGCGTTCTAGCGGCAACAAACCGTAACTTGAATGTGGCAGTAAAGGAAGGATCTTTTCGCCAGGATCTTTTCTATCAATTGAACGTTTTTCCGATTCGCATGCCGGCGCTGCGGGAGCGCACGGACGACATTCCGATCCTGGCTGAATACCTGATCGATCGTTATGCCAAACGGCTTGGCAAGAGAATCACGAAAATAAGCAAGAAGACCCTGCATCTATTACAGGCGTATCACTGGCCCGGAAACATTCGCGAGTTGCAGAACGTGATTGAGCGTGCGGTGATTCTGTCCGATGGCGAGACTTTTGTTGTTGATGAAACGTGGTTCCCGCCGGTATCGCCTAAATCCGCAATGCCTGCTGTTCCCATGTTTGCGAACCTGGTCGAGCAAGAAAAAGACCTGATCGAGAATGCCCTGCGGGAGGCTCGTGGACGGGTTTCGGGACCAACCGGCGCAGCGGCCAAACTTGGCATTCCGCGGCAAACCCTCGAATCCAAAATAAGGAAGTTGGGCATCGACCGCTACCGTTTCAAGGCCTCCTAGTCTTCAGCTCGCCCGCCTTAACTACAAACCGGTCGTTCTGCCGAGATTTCAGCAAACGCTGAAATCGTAGCGTTTCCTCCAGATCACAAAGTCCATTAATCAACGGCTTGCAAACGGCATCGCCGTTGCAATTGTTCAACTACGAATAGCAAGAACGGAGAAAAACAATGTCCAAGAACTTGGAAGGAAAGATTGCACTCATTACGGGCGGTTCGCGCGGCATTGGCGCTGCAATCGCGAAGCGTCTGGCCGCGGACGGAGCGGACGTGGCCATCACTTACACGAAAGGTGCGGACGCGGCCGCCTCGGTCGTCAAGGAGATTGAACGCGCTGGCCGAAAGGCGATCGCAATTCAGGCGGACGCCACTGATGCCGGCGCCGTCGAAGCCGCGGTCGAAAAGGTCGTCGGGACCTTCGGCCGACTTGATGTGCTTGTTAACAATGCCGGCACGGCCATTCCAAAGCGATTCGAGGAAACCACGCTGGAGGAACTGGACCGGGTGATTGACATCAATGTCCGCGGAACACTGGTCGCGACTCAGGCAGCGCTGAAGCACATGAAGAGCGGCGGTCGCATCATCATGATCGGTTCGGCCGCGGGTGAACGCGTCCTGGTCCCCGGGCTTGTCCCCTACTCGGCCACCAAGGGAGCCGTAAAGCTATTTAGTCAGGGGCTGTCTAGAGAGGTCGCGAGCCGGGGCATCACCGTCAACAACGTGCAACCGGGTCCAATCGATACCGATTTGAATCCCTCCGCAGGCGATTGGGCGGTACCGCAGAAGGCCGCCACAGCGCTCGACCGATATGGGCATGTTGAAGAGGTCGCCGCCCTGGTTGCGTTCGTCGCCGGTCCGGAGTCCTCCTACATTACCGGGTCGAATCTTACCGTTGATGGCGGAATGAATGCCTGAACCAACGCTACGGTTACGACCAGCGGCTGACGACTGATATTTATTGGCTTAGTGTGAAGGAGAGTCTTATGACTACCCCCGTTGTTGGACGCGCTGAATTCGGATTAATCACTGCCGTGCAGCGATGTCCCGGAATAGTTCGTCCGGCAGCGTGACCTCTCGATAAATGGCCGCAATCGATTGGCTGTTGATTCTCTCGAAATCCTTTGCCAGCGGCACAACAAATATCCCACAGAGATCGATAGAAGCCGGGCTGACGGTCAATTCTCCTGTATGAAACACGGCCGGACGATGCTTTCCTCGAGGAAATAAATACACCGTCCACTGCTTCGCCTCAAAAAATACAGCGATGTTGATCAACGGTTCCGGACGTTTTCCTGTCACTTCCGCAAGTAACTCAATCGCGCGATCCATGCGATCGATCAACGCAGATCGATCGGAACTGCGAAACAAGAAAACATTTCTTGCATAGTTCGGGACAGTGAGACCATTCACCCGCGCCGTATCCTTCTCGATGGGGAACAACGTCCGCGAGCCCGCTTGAAAGTGCATGTGGTCTGGCGCAGAGGCTCCGCATTCCGGGCCATTGTAGATAACGAAGTATCCATTCAGCGCAGCCGCAATATCGAGCATCGTTCCAAACTGCCCCGCGATGCGCTGCAGGCCGTGCTCACGATGAACAATCGTCAAATGGCGCTCGACGATTGGAAAAGGATTGAAGTAAATCGTGAACTCCTTCCCAAACTCGATGCCTTCTTCTTCGGGATCGAGATTCCCGGCGCATAAAAAACATGGGCGTTTCGCGATCGATTCACGATCGACGGCTGCTGTCGTGCTCGTGACCCGGTGCGGGATGTGGCGAATGAAAACCTCGAACCAGTCGATCCGCACGGGCCTCGTCTGTGCCTGCGCGAGTCCCTCCACGCCCCGCTGGAGCCGCGGCCATACGCGCAGTTGTCTCCGGAACAGCTGCTCGATCTCCTGAATCATTGAATACGCGCCCGGATTTCCATCGTTCGGAGCCAGTCCTTATAGAGATCGTAGCGGTTGGCAACTTCGAGCGGCAGCGCGCTATCGGTATTCCCCTCCCAGCGCCGGCAAAGATAAACGGAATCGTAAATTCGGCCGATCTCGTATTCGCGGCTGATCCGAAGCGCGACGGCGTAATCCTCGCCGTAGCTGACGTTCGGAAATCCGAATCGGCGCAGGATTGAAGTGTCGAACGCCCGCGGCGCGCCAAGGCCGTTGATGCGGAGAGCGTTGTTTCTCCCGTTCTCACGCGTCCATTCGCGATGGTCGATAAGGCCAGGCGGAATCGATTTCAGTGAGAAATCGACCATCGAGTAGGAGGCGATCACCATGGCGTAAGGTCCGGCTTCGAATTCCGCAGCGATGCGTCGAAGAACGCCGTCGTTGATGTACAGGTCGTCCGAATCGAGTTGGATTGCATAACGGCCGCAGTGTCCGGAATAAATGGCTTCATTCCAGCAGCCGCCTATTCCGAGATCGCGCCGTTCCGGAACCATGTGCTTCAAGCGCGAATCGCGGACGCCCTGCAGGATTTCTGTTGTCCGGTCGGTGGAGTGGTTATCGACGACAATGACATTGAAATCGAAATCGGCTTTTTGGCTGAGTGCGCTTTGAACCGCGTCGAGAACGGTTCGTTCGCGATTCCGGACCGGTATGACCACGCTGGCTTTGACGGGAAAAGGGCCACCGCTTGAAGGGCTGGAAGGAATGCTCTCAAAGCGCGGCTCGAGCCATGCGCCGATTCGTTTGAGATGCGCGGTGGCGACGCGTTCCATCTCGATCTGGTATTCACGATTGCGGGGATCGACGTAATCGAATTGCTTTTGCCCGGTCGGACGCGCATCAGTAATCGACGCGCTGTAGAGCGGTTCGGGAATCCTCAGAACGGGATGTTTCTCCGAAATCCGGAGCCGGAGATCGTAAAGGCCGCCCCACCGCAGGCTGTCCTCGAGTCCCACTTCACGGGCCGCCTCAACCGAAACGCCAATGATCGGACCAAATTCGAAATTGTCGCGAATACTGCCGGCCTGATAGTCGATTCGCGATTGTCCCACGGCATCGGCATAAACCCACCCTGCGCGATTTTCGAGTAATACCTGTGCCATGCGTTCGAACATCCGCGGGCCCGGATCAATGTTCACACGAGGATCGCCGAGAAAAAGAACATCAGATTCTGCCGAATCCAAATGCCCTCGGATCGTTGCGGACGAGTAATCGGTTAGATAGACGATCTTCAACGCCTCTCCTCGGACGGCCGCACGACAATGACGCCGGCCATGCGGTTCGCTTTCAAAAATTCGTCAAGGTCCTGCTCGACGACGGCACCGCGGCTCCGTGAGGCATGCCGCATGAGAATGCGCTTACCATCCCGAATGATAATTCCGCAGTGAAAGACGTCGAGGTTCTTACGTGTGGATGCAAAGAAGATCAGATCGCCTGTTTGCAAATGAGACCTGAGCGCCGGCAAAGACGATTTGGGGACGCATTGCAAATGCATCCGCTTTGCCGCGAGTCCAGGCACGACATCAAGGGCGCGTTCTTTCGTCACCGCCCGCGCTCCGTTCCTGACAGCGCGGATGACGCCCTCGCGCTGATTGTTGCGGATCCAGGCGGTCATATAGTGATTGCGCCGGTCCCATTGAATTCTTCCGTGTTCGTAACGGATCTTTCGCAGCCATTCGACAAAATCGGCGACGGTGGACGATCGAGAAAGAGCCAGAATTGTTTCGATGTAGGTGACACAATCGAATCCATTGAGGGAAGCAGTGAACACTTCCGGGGTATCGACGGAACCAATCAGCGGATACGTTTTATAGGTTTTTCCTAGGAACTGGCGGGAGAGAATATCGATTCGGCTGCCGGCGGAACGGTTGGCCTTTGTTTTCGACAGAAGCTGTTCAACGCGCCGCCGGCTAAGACCTCGTGGTTGCGCGTGCTTCATCCAACTTTGATTCTAACACGCGCTTTTTTAAGGGTTCAGGCGTGACCCATCTCTGCCTGATCCAGGTCAATGAATTGACCTTCGTTGTCGCACTCCTGCGGTAAATTATCCACGACGAGCAGGTACATATCTCCGTTCTCGAACATGTTGGCCAGCTTTTGATCCAAAAGCCGGAATTGCTGATTCCGCGCGTCCCATGCGACTTTCACGATAAACATGCCTCCCTCCTTTATCCCCACTAATAACTGGGCAATTCAAAGCCCGCTCTAAGGTGTCTGTAGGACGGCATGGAAATTGCACGTCAGTCTAATCTGATGTTCGTTAATGAGTTCTTTTTTTCATTCTCACTCCTGTTATTTGCTGCCCTTCTTTGCCTGCTTGGGTCTGCTTTGCTGATTGATGCAATTACGCGCCTGGCGAGAGAAGAGTTCAAGCACCTGCGGGCGAAACCGGCTCCGGAAAGGAAATCGGCAGCGCCGGAAGAGGGATTCACAGACGTCGGGCGAGCAGCATAGTCGTATCGTCCTGATTGTCGAGGTCGTACGCCCAATCACGAACAGCGTACGTGACGACCTTCACGATTTCATCCAGCGGCCTGTCGGAATTCCTGATCAATAGTTCCACCAAACGCTCGTCGCCGAACTGGACGCCCTGGGCGTTCTCGGATTCCGTAATACCGTCGGTGAATGCCGTCAGCAGATCGCCGGGTTGAAGATCCACTGTGTTTTGCTCGTAGGGAAAATCGGGAAACATTCCCACCACCATGCCATTCGATTCCAAACGCGTGATCTTGCCCTGGCGAATCAGAATCGGCGCAAGATGACCTGCATTCGTATATGCCAGCCTGCCAGTTTGTTCGTTGTAGATCCCGCAATAAAAGGTCGCGTATTTCTCCGGAGCAGTGCTCTCGTATAGCTGCCTGTTGAGTCGTGCAACAAGGCTCGCTGTGGAAAGTCCACCATTCGCGCCCATCGTGAGCTGCGCATGAAGTGACGATTGCACGCTCGCCATCAACAAGGCCGCAGAAATGCCTTTACCCGCGATGTCTCCGATCACGAGTGCGATCGAACGAGGACCCAGTGGAATGAAGTCGTAATAATCGCCGCTGACGACGCGCGCAGGATTGCACGCTCCGGCCAGTTCGAGCGTAGCGAGTTTCGGCACTTCCTTGG
>Ga0070707_100005860_pt1 | contig 11457 bp, 12 predicted proteins | sample KBSK5502metaG_FD_65468 | JGI IMG/M metagenome (GOLD analysis project Ga0070707, IMG submission 65468) | Corn, switchgrass and miscanthus rhizosphere microbial communities from Kellogg Biological Station, Michigan, USA - KBS K5-50-2 metaG | ecosystem: Host-associated > Plants > Roots >... | reverse complement strand
GGTCCTGGAGCCATTTGGTGGACCGGCACAGCATCGTGATCCTGCTCTCGGACGGCTGGGACACGGGAGAGCCCGAGCTGCTGGCGAGCGAGATGCTCGCGCTCAAGCGCCGGGCCGGCCGCGTGATCTGGCTGAATCCCCTGCTGGGCAACCCGTCCTATGAGCCGCTCACGCGCGGGATGGCCGCGGCCCTGCCACTCGTCGACCACTTCGCCGCCGCTCACAACCTGGCCAGCCTGCGCGAGCTGGCCGGCCACCTGAATCTGAGATGAAGCCGGATGAGTGAACTGTTCGAGCACCTCAAGCAGCTCAAGCGCGACGAGACCAGAGTGGCGCTGGCCACCCTGGTCAATACCCGCGGTACGACCCCCCGCAAGGAGGGCGCGCAGATGCTGGTGGGCGAGGGGGGCCGGGTGCTGGGTTCGGTGACCATCGGCGGCTGCGTGGACGCCCAGGTGATCGAGGAGTCGGCCGGCGTGCTCGGCCGGAACGCCCCGCGGCTGCTCGAGCTGAATCTGGGCGACGAGGAGGCCTGGGAGATCGGGCTCACCTGCGGCGGGACTATCGAGGTGTTCGTGGAGCCGGTGGCGCTCGATCGGCCCGGCGAGCCGACCTTGGCCTTCTACGAGAAGGCCCGCGCCCACGCCGAGCGGGGCGGGCGGGCGGCCATCATCACCCGCCTCGATCCACCGCAGCACGGCGCCAAGCTCCTGCTGCTCGACAGCGGCGTCCAGGAAGGCACCCTGGGCGATGCCTTTCTCGACCGGCGCTTCGCCGCCGAGTCGCGCGAGACCCTGGCCGCGGGAAAGTCGAAGACCCTGTTTCTGGAGGGTATACGGAGCTTCGTGGAAGTGTTCGCGCCGCCTTCGATCCTCCTCGTCGTGGGTGCCGGGCACGTGGCCATGCCGCTGACGGCGCTTGCCCGGAGCCTGGGCTTCAAGACGGTGGTGGTGGACGGCAGGCCGCGCTTCGCGACCCGCGAGCGCTTCCCGGAGGTGGACGATCTGCGGGTGGGCATTCCGTCAGAGCTGGTGCGCGACGTGCCGCTGATCGCCACGACCGCGCTGGTGCTGGTGGCGCATGACTACAAATACGATCTGCCGGTGCTGCGCCACGCGCTGACCACGCCCGTGGGATATATCGGGCTGCTCGGCAGCACGCGACGTGGCGCGGCCATCTTCAACCTTCTGCGCGAGGACGGCGTGGGCGAGGAAGCTCTGGCGCGGGTACGGGTGCCGATCGGGCTCGACCTCGGGGCTCAATCCGCGCCGGAGATCGCGCTCAGCATTCTGGCCGAGATCCTGGCGGTGCAGCGTGGAGCCACGGCGCTGCCGATCAGCGAAAAGGTGAAGCGGGGGATCCGATGAAGCCGTTGGCGATGAAAAAGGGTGATGCTGTAGCGGCAAAGCTTGAAGGTCGCATCGCCTGCCACGACGTCCGCGACGGCGCGGGCAAGGTCGCCGTCGCCAAGGGGCAGACCTTGGATGCCGCCGCCGCGGCGCGGCTGCTTGCGCTGATCTGGGACGAGATCCACGTGCTCGAGCTCGAGCCCGGCGATCTCCACGAGGAGCCCGCGGGAGCGCGGCTCGCGGCCGCGGCAGCCGGCGACGGCGTAGAAGTCAAGGGGTACGCAGGGGGCCAGTGGACGCTGGCCGCGGCGCGGCGTGGTCTCGTGGGGGTGCGTGCCGAGACGCTTCAGACCGTCAATGCGCTCGAGGGCATCTCGGTCTTCACGCTCTGCGACCTTCAGCCCGTGGAGACTGGCGAGATCGTGGCGCGGGCCAAGATCACCCCGCTCGCGATCCCTGAATCCTGCGTGAAGCAGGCCGAGGAGTGCGCGTGGGCGGCGGGCGGGCTGGTCATGGTCAAAACCTTCGCGCCGAAGGTCCTGGGCGCCGTGAGCCGGGAGAGCCTGGAGCCGCGTCAGCGCCAGCGCTTCGAGTCCGCGCTCAAGGAGAAGGTGCTTTGGTTCGGCTCCCGGCTGCTGGAAGTCCGCTATTCGCCGGGCACGGCCGCCTCGGTGGCGGGGGATATCGAGGCGCTGCTTCGCGACGGGGCAGAGATCGTAATCGCGGCCGGGGCTGGATCGCTCGATCCGCTCGACCCGATGTTCACGGGGCTTGCGCTGCTGGGCGGCCGAATCGAGCGCCACGGCGCGCCGGCCCATCCGGGGAGCCTGCTCTGGCTCGGCGAGGTGCGCGGCCGCCCGGTACTGGGCATGCCCGCCTGCGGGATGTTCTCCCAGGCCACGACCTTCGACCTGGTCCTGCCGCGCATCCTGGCCGGCGAGCGCGTCGGCGCCGCCGAGATCGCGGCGCTCGGCCACGGCGGCTTGCTCTCGCGCGAGAGCGCCTACCGCTTCCCGCCCTACCGGGCCAGCGCGGCCCGGGGCGAGCTGCCGGAGTAAGCGCGTGCTCTACAGCCACGTGATCACCGAGCGCTTCCGCCGTCCGCGATTCCGCGGCGCGCTGCCCGAAGCCGACGCGCGGTTCGAGGACGTCAACCCGCTCTGCGGCGACCGCATTCGCATCGAATGCCGGCTGGCAGAGGGGCGCGTGGCCGACGCGCGGTTCGCGGGGGATAGCTGCGCGATCTGTGCGGCCTCGGCGGACCTCCTGCTCGAAATGGTGCTGGGGCAGCCCGCCGAATTCGCGCACGGTGTGAGCGTCGAGCGGCTGCTCGAGAAGCTCGAGGCGGATATCAGGCCGTCGCGGATGAAGTGCGTCACGCTGCCGCTCTCGGTGCTGCAGGGCGCGCTGAACGGCAAGGCGGTGGCGCGATGACACTCGGCGAGCAGTGCCGTCGCGACTTTCCGATTCTGGCGCGGACCGTCAACGGGCATCCGCTGGTCTACCTCGACTCGGCGGCGTCGAGCCAGAAGCCCGCCCAGGTGATCGAGGCCGTCCAGCGCTACTACGAGCGCAGTCACTCGAACGTCCATCGCTCGATACACACCCTGGGCGAGGAGGCGACCGAGCTTTATGAGGCTGCCCGCGACGCCGTGCGGGGCTTTATCGGCGCGCGTTTTCGGGAAGAGATCGTCTTCACCCGCGGGACGACGGATGCGATCAATCTCGTCGCCCAGGCCGTGGGGCGGACGCTCCAGCCGGGCGACGAGATCCTTGTCACCGAGATGGAGCACCACTCGAATCTGATTCCCTGGCAGATGGCCTGCCGCGACCACGCGGCCGTCCTCAAGGCCGTGCCCGTCCTCGAGGGCGCCTATCTCGACATGGACGCCTTCCACCGGCTGCTCTCGCCTCGAACGCGCGTAGTGGCGGTGACGCACGTGTCCAATGTGCTCGGCACCATCAATCCCGTGGGCGAGATCGCGCGGAAGACCCGCGACGCGGGCGCGCTCCTGCTGGTGGACGGCGCTCAGGCGGCACCCCATCTGGCGCTGGATGTGGCTGCGCTGGGCGCCGATTTCTACGTCTTCTCCGGGCACAAGATGCTCGGGCCGACTGGCATCGGCGTGCTTTACGGCCGGCGCGAAGTCCTCGAGCGGCTCGAGCCGGCATGGGGCGGCGGGGAGATGATCAAGGAAGTCTGGATCGACCGCGCCCAGTGGAATGACCTGCCGTGGCGGTTCGAGCCAGGCACGCCGCCCATCGCCGGAGCGGTGGGGCTGCACGCCGCCGTGGAGTATCTGGGCAAGCTCGGCATGGAGCGGGTGAGCGCTCATGAGCGGGCGCTTACGGGGCAGTGCCTCGAGGCGCTGGCGCGCATCCCAGAGGTCACGTTGTACGGTCCCATGAATCCCGAGGTGCGCGGGGCCGTGGTCGCCTTCAATGTCCACGGCCTGCACCCCCACGACGGCGCCGCGCTGCTGGATCAGCGCGGCATCGCGGTGCGCGCGGGCCACCACTGCGCTCAGCCACTGATGAAGCGCTTGGGCATCGTCGGCACGTTGCGCGCCAGCTTCTCGGTCTATAACACCGCCGTCGACGTGGAGCGCCTCGCGCAGGCCGTGGGCGCGCTCGGCGACGAGCTCTAGCCGGGAGACCCGCCGTGGAGCGCTTGGAGCCGCGCGACGCCTTCCGCTCGCCCCGATTCGGCCAGCCGCCGACCTTCATGCGGCTGCCCTATCTCCGTGAGCCGGGCGCGCTCGACGTGGCGCTGCTCGGCATCCCGTACGACGGCGGCACGTCGTACCGGACCGGGGCCCGCTACGGCCCCCGTCACATCCGCGACCAGTCTTCCCTGATCCGCCCCTGGAATCCGGCGCTCAAAGTGGCGCCGTTCGAGCGGCTGCGCGTGGCCGACTACGGCGACGTGGACGTGGCCCCGGTTTCGATCGAAGGGACCTTCGCCGCGATCGAGCGCGACGTGGGCGCGCTGGTGCAGGCCGGCGTGACGCCGCTCAGCGTCGGAGGCGACCATTCCGTCACGCTGCCCATCCTCCGCGCGCTCGCGCGGCGCCACGGCCCGCTGGCCCTGGTCCACTTCGACGCCCACCCGGATACGTGGGACGAGTACTTCGGCTCGAAGCACTTCCACGGCACAACCTTCCGCCGCGCGGTGGAGGAAGGGCTGGTGGATGGCCGCCGCATCATCCAGATCGGAATCCGCGGCCCGCTCTACGGACCGGACGACTTCGACTTCCATGCGGCGCATGGGCTCGAGGTGCTGCGAATCGAGGACGTCAAGGAGCGCGGCACGGCGTGGGCCGCCGAGCGCGTGGAGCGGCTGGCGGGGCGGCCGGCTTACTGCTCGTTCGACATCGACGCCGTCGACCCGGCCTACGCGCCGGCCACCGGCACGCCGGAGGTCGGCGGGCTATCGTCCTATGAAGCCCTGGTCCTGGTACGGGCGCTGCGATCATTGGACCTCGTGGGCGCCGACGTGGTGGAGGTCTCGCCGCCCTACGACGGGCCCGGTCAGATCACGAGCCTGCTCGCCGCGAACCTTCTCTTCGAGCTGCTCTCGACGCTGGCGCTGCGACGCTAGCCGCGCCGGCTGCGGGTCGGCGCGGCGTGCTATCATACGCGGCGTGATTGGAACGATGAGGCGCGCCGTCTTCGCCGCCCCGGTGGCTCTCCTGTTGCTGCTCTGGGCGGCGCCCGCCCGCGCGGCCGCTCCCCAGCCCGTGGCGCTCATCGAGATGGACGGCGCGATCACTCCGATCACCGTGCGGCTCATCAACGGCGCCATCGAGCGCGCGACGTCCGAGCGCGCCCAGGCGCTGATCATCGAGCTCAATACGCCCGGCGGACTCGAGCGCTCCATGCGCTCCATCGTCCAGAGCATCCTCAACTCCGAGATCCCGGTCATCGTCTACGTGGGCCCGACGGGCGCCCGCGCGGCCTCGGCGGGTGTCTTCATCACCATGGCGGGTCACGTGGCGGCGATGGCACCGGCCACCAATATCGGCGCGGCCCATCCGGTCGCCGTAGGTGGCGGGATGGACAAGGAGATGAGCAAGAAGGTGGAGAACGACGCCGCCGCCTTCGCGCGCACGATCGCGACCGAGCGGGGACGGAACGTGGAGTGGGCCGAGAAGGCGGTGCGCGCCTCGGTGGCCGCCACCGAGCGCGAGGCCGTGAAGCTCAAGGTCGTGGACCTGGTGGCCACTGACGTGCCGGACCTGCTGACGAAGATCGACGGCCGAATGATCAAGACCACGAAGGGGATGGTCACGCTCCGCACCAAGGACGCTCCCGTCAAGCGGATCGAGGTTCGTTTTCGGGACCGATTCCTCGCCCTGATCACCGATCCCAACGTCGCCTACATCCTGATGATGATGGGCATGCTCGGCATCTTCTTCGAGCTGTCGAACCCCGGCTCCATTCTGCCCGGCGTCATCGGCGGGATCAGCCTGATCCTGGCGTTCTTCGCCTTCCAGAGCCTGCCGATCAACTGGGCCGGGCTGCTGCTGATCCTCTTCGGCGTCGGATTGATGATCGTGGAGATCAAGGTGGTGAGTCACGGGATCCTCACCATTGGCGGTGTCGTGGCCATGCTCCTGGGCTCCCTCATGCTCTACGATGCGCCAGAGACCGGGATCCGCGTCTCGTGGGTGGTGATCATTCCGACGGTGGCGACCACCGCGGCGCTGGTTCTCTTCGCGGTCTCGGCCGGGATCAAGGCGCTCTACCGCCGGCCGGTCACGGGGGCGACGAGCATGGTGGGACAGCTGGGCGTGGTCAGGGCGGCGCTCAATCCCGAAGGCCAAGTGCTGGTGGAGGGCGAGCTCTGGCGGGCAGTCGCCCAGGATGGGCCGGTGGCCGTCGGCGAGACCGTCGAGGTTGCCGAGATCGAAGGGCTGACTTTGAAGGTTACCAAGACCGCGCGGCGAGCTTAGCAACCCCGAGGAGAGACGGCATGAACGGTATCGGGCTCATCTTCGCAGTCGTTCCGGTGGCGGTGATCGTGATCTTCATCATCGGCTCCTCGGTGCGCATCCTCCGCGAGTACGAGCGCGGCGTCATCTTCCGGTTCGGGCGCCGCGCCAACGCCATCTTCAATCCCGGCGGAGACGGCTCGGGGCCGGGCCTCGTCCTGCTCATTCCCTTCGTGGACAAGATGGTGAAGGTGAGCCTGCGGACCATCACGATGGACGTGCCGCCGCAGGATGTCATCACGCGCGACAACGTCTCCGTGAAAGTCAACGCGGTCATCTTCTTCCGCGTGCTCGACGCCAACAAAGCCGTGATCAGCGTCGAGGACTACCTCTACGCGACGTCGCAGATGGCCCAGACCACGCTGCGCAGCGTGCTCGGCCAACAGGAGCTGGACGACCTGCTGGCCTCGCGCGAGAAGATCAACGAGGAGCTGACGCGGATCATCGACCAGCACACGAACCCGTGGGGCGTGAAGGTGGCGGCCGTCGAGGTCAAGAACGTGGATTTGCCGCAGGACATGCAGCGCGCGATGTCGAAGCAGGCCGAAGCGGAGCGCGAGCGACGCGCCAAGGTAATCAACGCGGAGGGGGAGTTCCAGGCCGCTGCCAAGCTGTCCGAGGCGGCCGACGTCCTGACCCGCTTCCCAATCGCGGTTCAGCTGCGGTATCTGCAGACGATGCGAGAGATCGCGTCGGAGCGGAACACAACCACCTTTTTCCCGCTGCCCATCGACCTCTTCACGCCGCTGCTGAAAGCGCTGGGCGCGGCCCCGCCTCCGAAGAGCTGATCGGCGCCGCGACTGGCTTGTCGCCGGCGGGATCCGTGAGTACAATAGCCGGGTCTGTCGGGGGGTTAGCTCAGTTGGGAGAGCGCGGCGTTCGCAACGCCGAGGTCGAGGGTTCGAATCCCTTACCCTCCACCATCTCTAATCACAGCGAGGCCGGGGCGAAGAGCGCCCCGGCCTTTGTCATTCGCGGCCGCCCCGAGCTATGCGCGCTTGGCGGCGCGATCGCGCTTGGGCGGACATTGCTTGTGAACCCACGTGGAGCCCAGCTTCACGTGGTTGCCGTTTCGCCTGATCCGCAGCTTGCACTTGGGGCAGGTGCCCATGATGCGCTCCTTCGCCGACGCCGTTAGCGGGTGGTCGGCACGGGCCGCATTATACACGACCGGAGAGGCCACGTGACTCAGGCTTGTCTGTTCTGTCGCATCGCCGCCAAGGAGACGCCGGCGGACATCGAGTACGAAGACGACGAGGTGATGGCCTTCAAGGACCTCTACCCCAAGGCGCCGGTGCACCTGCTGATCATTCCGAAGCGGCATATCGAGTCCATCGCCCGCCTGACCCCCGAGGATACCGCGGTGATGGGTCGCTGCCTCCAGGTGGCGCGGCTCCTGGGTGAGAAGACGGGATACGCCGAGCGCGGCTACCGCGTCTCGTGTAATTGCGGGCCCGAAGGCGGGCAGGTGGTGTACCACCTGCATTTCCACTTCACCGCGGGACGGCGGTGATCCGCGTTCGCGGACTCCGCAAGGAGTACCCCGGCGGCATCCGGGCCCTCGATAGCGTGGATCTGGAGATCGCGGCAGGCGAGTTCGTTGCGCTCATCGGCCCCAGCGCGGCGGGGAAGTCGACCTTTCTGCGCTGCCTCAATGGCCTGATCGCAGCCAGCGCCGGCGAGGTGGTCGTGGACGGGGAGACAGTAACCGGCGCATCAGGGGACCGGCTCCGCCGGATCCGGGCGCGCATCGGGTTCGTCTTCCAGCAGTTCAACCTGCAGCGACGGCTCAGCGTCCTGGAAAATGTCTTGGTAGGCCGGCTCGCCCACACTGTTCACTGGCGGTCACTGCTGCCGTGGTTCCCGGCCGCCGATCTCGCGCGGGCGCGCGCGGCGCTCGGGCGCGTCGGGCTGAGCGGGCTCGAAGACCGCCGGGTCGACTTGCTGTCCGGCGGTCAGCAGCAGCGCGTGGCCATCGCCCGAGCGCTGGTGCAGGAGCCGAGGATCATTCTGGCCGACGAGCCCATGTCGAGCCTCGATCCCGCGCTGGCGCGCACCGTGATGGAGCTGCTGCGCCGGTTCAACCAGGAGGACTCCATCACGGTCATCACTTCGCTCCATGTTCTCGAGCTGGCCCAGGACTACGGACGCCGGATCATCGGGCTTCGGAATGGCCGAGTAATCCACGACGGGCCCGCCGGGAGCCTGACACCCGACGTGGCCTACCGCATCTTCACTTCGGGCGTGGAATTGGGCGAGCGGCCTGGCGGAGTCGGGAGCGCGCGGTGAAGGGGCCGGCGCGCTGGATGGGCTGGGCGGCGCTGGCCGCCGTCTTCATATGGTCGGTGTGGGCGACCGAAGTCTCAGCCCCACGGATGATCGAGGGACTGCCGTACATGTTGGACTTTTTGCGGCGCATGGTCCCGCCCGATCTCTCGGTAATGGGCAATGCGCTGACGGGGGCGATCCAGACACTGCAGATCGCCGTCGTCGGCACGGCGATGGGGGCCTTCCTGGCTCTGCCGGTGGCCTTCGCGGCCGCGCGCAATGCCGCTCCGTCCTGGCTCTTCTACGCAGCGCGGCTGTTCCTCAATGCCTTTCGGGCCATTGACACGCTCGTCTACGCGCTCTTTTTCGTGGCGGCCGTCGGCCTGGGGCCGTTCCCCGGAGTGCTGGCCGTGATCGTCTACACGGCGACCGTCCTGGGCAAGCTGTACTCGGAGGCGATCGAGGCAATCGACCCGGGGCCTGTGGAGGCGGTGAAGGCGGCGGGGGCCACGCCATTGCAGGTGCTGCGCTGGGGTATTCTGCCTCAGCTCGTCCCGCAGTTTCTCTCTTTCACGCTTTATCGCTTCGAAACGAATATCAGGGCGGCGGCAATCCTCGGGTTCGTGGGGGCCGGCGGCATCGGCTTCTACATCCAGACCTACCTGCGACTCTTCGACTATCCGGCAGCCTCCACAGTACTGCTGATGCTGGTGCTTCTCGTCATGCTCGTGGACTTTACCTCCTCGAGGCTGCGCGCCCGTCTCGTCTAGTCAGAGGGCTGCGGTCCGTCCGGTCTAGCCGGCGGCGGGTTTGTTCTCCAGCGGCAGCCCGGCATTGGCCCAGCTCCCGAGCCCGCCCTTGAGGATCTTCACGTCCTTGTACCCGAGCTTCTTGAGCTGCAGCGCCACACTGGCGCTGGTGTGCTCGTCCTTTCAGGTACAGTAGGCCACCACCGTGCGGTCCGGCTCTACTGCCAGCGACGCCACGCCCGTTTCCAACTCGTCGGGCGAGACGTGCAGCGCCCCAGCGATGCGGAAGGGACTCGTGGCGTACGCCGATTCCTGACGCACGTCGAGGATTACCGGGGGCGTACCCTCCTCGATCAGTTTCACCACTTGCGCCGGACCCACGCGGAAGCGGTTCCGTTTCCACCGTAGCCCGAACATGAGGCCGAAGACCCCTAGGCTCACCGCCGACACCGCGCCGGTCGCGATCGCCCACGGGAACGGTTGCGGCGGCGGGTTCTTGATCTTGTCCTCGGCCTCGGCCAGCGCCCGCTTGACGTCCGGCAGATCGGGCATCAATCGGTTGGCCTCCCGGAAGCTCGCCGCCGCGCCCTTCCAGTCTTTCGCGAACAGACGGCTGAGACCCGCGAACCATTTTTCATTGAAGGAGCTCTTCCCGTTGACGACGACCGGCGTGCCCTGGAGAAACTCCTTCACCGCGTTCGACGGAATGACGAAGTTGAAGCCCTGGACGATACTGCCTTCTGCACCGGGCCCGAGCGAGACGAAGGTGAGCACGCCAACCACCTCGCTCCGATCGTTGACGGCCGGTCCGCCGGAGTTTCCCCATGCAGCGGGCGCGTCGGTCTGAATGACCGGGTTGTTCTGGATGTCCATCTTGAATCCGGAGATGGCACCGTTCGTCACCGAGGCCTCGACCTTGGATGAGGCGTTGAGCAGCTCGTGGCTCAGCACGACCCCCGGAAAGCCGAGGACGCGGATCGGATCGCCGATCTTGAGATCCTTGGAGTCCGCGACGGGCAGAGCCGGCATGTCCGAGGCTTCGATCTGCAGCAGGGCCAAGTCCCGCCCCGACATCGCGCCGGCCTCGCCGGCCACCGGGGGACTGTACTTGAAGATCTTGGCCGGCAGGCGAATGCCATTGGAGAGGAGCACCGAAACGGAGGGGCTCAACTCGATCTTGGCGGTGGGCAAAATTCGATCGAGCGCTTGCCGGCGCAGCTGTTCTTCGACGTCGGGCCGCTCGCCGGGAGCCAGGCCGCGCTTCGTGAGCATTTCGGCGATGCAAGCGCCGATCACCGCCTTTTGAGCCTGCTGGTTCACCAGCCAACGGGGGGTTTCCTGGGCCGGCTGGACTACATGCGCATTGGTCACCACCCAACCGTTGCCATCCACGAACCATCCGGTGCCGGTCTCGCGGAAGGGGCTGGGTGTTACCTTCGTGAGACCCCCGCCACAGTTGACAGTCACCTCGGAGGCGACTTCGGTGATCACCAGCACGGTGGCCGGCTTGGCGCGGAGGATGGCTTCCTGGGCGGAGAACATGTCCTCGCCGGCCGCGCCGGAAATCGCCCCGGCTCCGAGGAACAGAATTGACGCCGCCGCCATCAACCGACCGAGAATCATTCCCGGCATTCTACACCTCTCGGTTTGCAGATAGAAAAAGGGCTCCAGGGGAGTTCCCTGGAGCCCTTGGGGATTGCGGGTCGCTTACTTCTTCAGCATCTCCATCGCGGCCTTGGCCTTCGCACTGGCCGTCGCCGTGTTGCCCGCCTTGCACGCCGCCTCGGCCTCGCTCACGAGAGCCGTGGCCTTCTTGAGGTTGGCGGAACGAGGAGCCTGGACATCCTGGCTGCGCGGAGCCTGCACATCCTGCGAGCGCGGAGCCTGAATGTTCTGGCTGCGCGGGGCCTGCACATCCTGGCTACGAGGAGCCTGGACATCCTGGCTGCGCGGGGCCTGCACATCCTGCGAGCGCGGAGCCTGAATGTTCTGGCTGCGCGGAGCCTGCACATCCTGGCTACGAGGAGCCTGGACATCCTGGCTGCGCGGGGCCTGCACATCCTGCGAGCGCGGAGCCTGAATGTTCTGGCTGCGCGG
>Ga0070707_100005856_pt1 | contig 11462 bp, 14 predicted proteins | sample KBSK5502metaG_FD_65468 | JGI IMG/M metagenome (GOLD analysis project Ga0070707, IMG submission 65468) | Corn, switchgrass and miscanthus rhizosphere microbial communities from Kellogg Biological Station, Michigan, USA - KBS K5-50-2 metaG | ecosystem: Host-associated > Plants > Roots >... | reverse complement strand
GTGGCGAAGGTCGAGCTGACGGCCGGTCCACCGCATGTGTTGCTGACGGATCACCTCGAGGGCGAGCGGCCGATCCTCGTTTACCGCGTCGCGGACCTGGAGGCTTCGCTGAAGCAGCTCAAGAAGAACGGATGGAAGAAGGGCACCAACCTTGAGATCCCGATGGGGCCGTGCTGCTCGTTCGTTTCACCCCGCGGTCATCGCCTCGCGCTGTACGAGCTGACGCGACCGGGCGCAGCCGACCACTTCGAAGGCCGTAAGGACTTCTAATCCCTCCCCACCCTGGGGGGAGGGTTGGGTTGGGGGGCGAAGGAGCCAGCTACCCGCGCTTAAATCGCAGCGCCGTCCAGCTGTCGTCGATCTTCACGAACGCCACCGGCTTGTAGCCCGCCTCGCCGGTGAGCTCACCGAGCACGTCGCGCTTGGTCCACCACGGCGTAGCGGGCAGGTCCGTGGCGCCGCGGGTCCTGCCGCCTTTCGGATAGCAGACCCACAACAGCCCGTTCGGCTTCACCCCGCGTATCGCGTTCGCGCCCAGGTTGCGCAGCTCGTCCGTGTTGTTGACGAACAGCTGCACCACGTCGAACGACTGGTCCGGTTTGACCTCAACGTGCAGGTCGCCCGGCGCCGGCGCCAGCTGGGCCAGATAAGCAGGAGGCGAGTTCACGATCGCGATCCGGTCGCCGGCCTTCATGCGGAGCTTCCTCGCCAGCGGGCTGAGCGCCGCGGTCTTGGCGTCGATGGCCTGCAGGCCGGTATACGACTGCAGGTTCTTCACTCTGCGAGTGTAGCCCGCGGTTGACTGGTCCTTCGCGCGGAGTGCGACATCGCGGTCCGAGCCACCGTCCATCGTCGATCGGACCCGGATGAGCTCACGCTTCGGAAAGCAGCTCGCGAGTCTTGACTCGCACCTTCATCGAGCTGTTGGCGGAGCCAATGTAGATGCCTCGCGTCGGCGCCGCGTCGGTGTAGTCGCGACCGACCGCCAGGCGAACATAGTGCTCCGACGTGCGTACCGGCCGGGTGGCGTCGTAGCCGATCCAGCCTTTGTCCGGCACCCATGCCTCGCCCCACGCGTGCGACGCCGTGGTCGCGCCCTTGTCGTCGGCGAAATGGATGTAGCCGCTGACGTATCTGGCCGGAACGCCCATGGCGCGCGCCACTGCAATGAAGAGGTGCGCGAAGTCCTGGCAGACGCCGGCGCGCAGCTCGAGCACCTCATCCACCGCACTGAACACGTTGGTGACGGTGCGGTTGTACTCGAAGTCGCGGCTGATCGCCAGGGTTAGCCTGTCCAGAGCTGCCTCGATCGATTCTGCGGACTCGGGATCCGCGATTGAGTGCTCGCGCGCAAGGTCCCTCACGCCCTGGATGTCCTTGACTGGGCTGCGGAATCTCAGGAAGTCGTGGACAAGCTCTTCGCCTGAGTCTCCGTCGGGCGCGAGGCCGGTCTCCACAGTCGACCGGCTGGTGATGCTCAGTCGCGTGTGCGGCCGGACCTGGTTGAAGTAGTGCACCTTGTTGCCATAGCCGTCAATGTAGGAGCGCGCACTGATCCCAGAGCTGATGTCGAGCGCAAAGGCGAGGCAGCGCTGCCCGGCGCCGTCCATCGGTTGCAGCCTGACTTCCATCACCGACTCGGCGATTGGCCCCGTGTACCGATAGTGAGTGCTGTGAACGATCTCCAGTTTCATGTCGTCAGCTGCTGCTGCTGTTGCTGTTGCTGTTGTTGTTGCGGCATGGCCCGCTCTTCGTCGCCAGTCACGCTGGACGGGACTTTGCTCGGATGAAAGTAGGTCTCCCTCAGCGCGATCTCCAGCTGCCGAAGCAAGCCTCGGCATTCGACGTCGAAGTCGCGCGGTCTCTGCGCGATCGCCTCGATGCCGGCCCGTGCGAAAAGAGACCGGAACCGGCTGAGTAGGCGGCGCGGCCGGGAACGCCTGCCCTTGCCGTCGATCTTGGTCACGGCTTCCAGCGCGGCTGCCGCCGAAAAGCGCGCCGATCGAGGCAGCGCCGCGTCCAGGATCAGGCACTCGATCACCCGATCGGGCGTAACTCCGCCCGAGTAGCGAGCCTGGTACGACTCGAACGCAAAGCACGACTTGAGGACGGCCGTCCACTCGAGGGCGTCCTCAGGGGTATCGGCCAGCTCGGCTGACTTCCTCGTAACGATCGCGGTCACATTGGAAGCCCGCTCGACAAACTTGCCCAGGCGCACGAAATCCCGGGCTTCGTCGTGTGACATCGTGTCCTCGAGCAGCCCGTCCACCAGCCGGACCCCCATCTGCACGTCGTTGAGCAGCGGGTAGAGGTCGGGCTGCCACTCCGCACCCTGCACCCGCCAGTGGAGCGTGTTGACCTGCTCGTAGAGCTCGCTGGGCAGTGACGGGCGCACCGCCTGGGCCGCCAGCCTGGCGGCGGCGACGCTGGCTCGCACGGAGGGGCCGAGCGTGCCCGCGATCACCATTTCGATCGCCTGGTCCCTGCGGCCTGTGTCGCTGCCCGGCCAGCCCGCCAGCTGCATGAACCGCATCCAGAAATCGGGCCCAGGCTCGTCGGTTCGGTCTAGGGCAAGCGCTACATGGACGCCGAGGATGCGCGCGAGGTGGTCAGCGCGCTCGAGATGCCGTCCGAAAAGGGTCAGCGAGGTGGCGGCGCGGCTAAGCATCGCCATCCTCGCCGGTGCTTTCCGCCATCACCCACGTGTCCCTGCTGCCTCCGCCCTGCGAGCTGTTCACGATCAGTGATCCAGGCTTCAGCGCCACACGTGTCAGGCCGCCCGGCGTCACCTGCACGGTTGGGCCGGTGAGCACGAAGGGACGTAGGTCCTGATGGCCCGGCCGCAGCCGGCCGTCGTCGAGCACCGGTTGGATCGAAAGGGCGACCACAGGCTGGGCGACGAAAGCGCGCGGATCTGACTCGATGCGGCGGCGAAAATCCTGGCGTTCCTGGACGGTGGACGCCGGCCCGATCAGCATCCCGTAACCGCCGGAGGCGTCGACCGTCTTCACCACGAGCGAGTCCAGGTGGTCGACCACGTATCGGCGGTCGGTCTCGATTGCGCACAGGAAGGTCTCCACGTTCGGCAGGATCGGGTCCTCGCCCAGGTAGTAGCGAAGAATCCTGGGGATGAGGGCATACACCGCCTTGTCGTCGGCAACCCCATTGCCCGGAGCGTTGGCGATGGCCACGTTGCCGGCCCGATAAGCGTTCATCAGCCCGGCCACACCGACGAGCGATTCCTGGCGGCCGAAGATCGGGTCCAGCCACTCGTCATCGATGCGCCGGTAGATGACGTGCACCGGGCGAAGGCCCCGCGTCGTACGCATGAACACGTGGTCCTCGTCCACCACCAGGTCGGTGCCCTCGACCAGCTCGACCCCCATCTGCTTGGCGAGATAGAGATGTTCGTAGTAGGCGGAGTTGTTGATGCCGGGCGTCAGCAGCACGACCGTCGGGTCGTCGACCCCCTGCGGAGCCAACCAGCGCAGGTGGCTCAGCAGCTCGTGCACGTACCCCTCGACCGGCCGCACGGGGTAGCCGGCGAAGAGATCCGGCAGCACGCGCTTCATCACGTATCGGTTGGCCAGCACGTACGAGGCACCCGACGGCGTCCGCAGGTTGTCCTCGAGGACGAAGAACTCACCCTTTTCGTCCCGCACCAGGTCGATGCCGGCGATGTGGCAGTGGATGCCGTGCGGCACCTTCAGCCCTTCGATCTCCCTCATGTAGAGCGAGCTGCTGAGGACGATCTCGGGTGGGATCGCCCGCTGTCTGAGGATCAGCTTCCGGCTGTAGACGTCGTCCAGGAAGAGGTTCAGGGCGGCCAGGCGCTGCTTCAGTCCGGCTTCGAGCCGGCGCCAGATGGCCGCGGGGATGATCCTCGGAATGACGTCGAACGGAAAGACCTTCTCGGTCCCCTGCTCGTCCGGGTAGACGGCGAAAGTGATTCCGTGGTTCCGGAACAGCTGGAGCGCGAGGCCATGGCGGCGCTGCAGCTCCGCGGCGCCGAGGGTGTTGAGACTGTCGTAGAGCCGCCGGTACCCTGGCCTTGGTTGACCTACGGCCGCAAGCATCTCGTCGTAGAAGCCGTTGAGCTTGTAGCCGTGATCGATGGAATCCGAGTTGCCCACGGCTATAGTTTCTGCGCCATTCGCTCAACGGGAGGCGTGATCAACCTGCGCGTCGGTTGCGAGTTCAAATATGACGTGGCCGCGCCCACCACCGCCACGGTCCAGGTTCGGCCCCGCTCGGACTCCACCCACCAGCTGGTCACCGAGTCGTGGTCCACCGAGCCATCGGTGCCGGTCGACGAGTACGCCGACATCTACGGCAACCCGGTCAAGCGTCTGGTCATGACCCCCGGCCTGATGGCCCTCACCTACGACGCGGTGGTCGCCGTCCCCGACGAGGCGGACGCCGACGCCACGGCGGCGCCTCAAGCTCCAGTCGAGGAGGTTCCCGGCGACCTCTTGCATTTCACGCTGCCGAGCCGGTACTGCCTTTCCGACGAGCTCATGGCCACCGCCTGGGAGCTTTTCGGTCCTACGGAACCGGGTGGCGCCAGGGTCCAGGCCATTTGCGACTGGGTGCACGACAGCGTCCAGTTCCAGCACGGGGCGAGCAACCCGCTGACGACGGCGGTGAACGTGTTCCAGAACCGCAAGGGCGTGTGCCGCGACTTTGCGCACCTCGCCATCACCTTCTGCCGCGCACTCAACATCCCAGCCCGCTACGTCTTCGGCTACCTGCCCGACCTCTACGTCCCGCCCGACCCTGACCCGATGGACTTCGCGGCGTGGATGGAGGTCTGGCTCGGCGATCGCTGGTGGACGTTCGACCCCCGCAACAACGCTCGCCGGGTGGGTCGGGTCCTGATCGGACGCGGGCGTGACGCGCTCGACGTGGCGATGATCACCACCTTCGGGCCCGCGGCCTTCCGCTCGATGAAGGTGTGGGCGGACGTGGCGGAGGCTGCTTGATGGCTGCAATCGATCCGGCCTCGATCGACTGGGCCACCGCACGGCGCGCGACCTATCGCCTGCGCCAGAGCTTTCGCTATGACTACGCGGAACCGATCACGGACCTGAACCACCGCCTCGTGGTGATCCCACCTGAGCGCTTCGGCGACCAGCGCCGCATCTATCACGACCTGCTCGTGGAGCTGAAAGAGGTCCGGCTGCACAACCGGTCAGATCAGTTCGGCAACATGGTCGTGGACGTGTTCGCCGCGAAGGTGCCTGAAGCCATCGAGTTCGTCGCTGAGGTGGCGGTGGAGCGGTCGGCTGCGGAGCCGAACATCCTCGCCGGCGGTTGGCCGCCGGAGGAATGGCTGCTTGATCCCTCGCCCCTGACCGCCCCGGACGACCGGATCCAGGCCGCCGCGGAGGAGCTGGCAGCCGGCGCGGAGTACGGGCTGGAGCTCGCCGACCGCATCAATGACTGGGTGTATGGGGAGATGACCTACAGGCACAACGTGACGGGTGTGCGGACGACCGCCGCCGAGGCGCTGGCGTTTGGGTCAGGCGTGTGCCAGGACTTCGCCCATGTGATGCTGTCGGTGGCGCGGGCGTGCGGCCTGCCTGCGCGCTATGTGTCCGGCCACATGGTCGGCCAGGGCGGGACGCACGCGTGGGTCGAGGTCGTGTTGCCGGCCGCAGGCGGACGCGATGCGATCGCGTGGGCTTTCGACCCGACGCACGCGAGCCGCGTAGGGCTGGGTTATGTGACGATCGCGGTCGGGCGCGACTACTCCGATGTGGCGCCGACCTCGGGCTACTACCGCAGCGGGGGCTCCGGCCGGCTGACCACCACCAAGCAGGTCACCCTGACCGACCTTAGTTAAAGCCTCTAGACGAAGAGCGGTTCCTGGCTGGAGCGCTCGACCAGCCGGCGCATCTGCTCATCGTCAGGCCTGCGCTCGAAACGGCTCGCCGCGTCCAGCACCTTCGGCAGCAGGTTCACATCACCCACGGTGTTGAGGAACACGCCTCCGCGGCCGAGCACCCACCACACCGCGAGGTCGATATCGGACTGCGCATCGAGCGGCTCGTACCACGTCGAGTGAGTGTGCGGCCGGTCCCGCCAAGGCCGCAGCGCGACCGACTTGATGGTCTGCACCGCGACGTTGCGCTCCATGCACGTCGCGACCAGCGCCTCGAAGTTCTCCACGTAATAGGGCAGCTGCATCGTGATGAAGTTGAAAGGCAGCAGCACGGAGTCGAAGTCGAACCGCGCGAGGCTGCGCCGGTGGTTGGCCGCGATCTGCGCCCCGTGTCCGGTGACGCCGATGTTGCGCACGAGTCCCTCCTCGCGAGCCTGGACCGCCGCCTCGATCACCCCGCCCGGACTCAGCGCGGTGTCCCAATCGATCGGGTCGGCGAGGTTGTGGAGCTGCCACAGGTCGACGTGGTCCACGCCCATGCGATCGAGCGAGCGGTGCAGCTCCTCGCGCGCCTCGTTCGCGCGGCGCGCGCCGGTCTTGGTGGCGACGAAGAAGCGACCTGGCTCGCGCTTGAGCCACGGCGCGATGCGTAGCTCCGCGTCGCCGTAGCTGGCCGCGGTGTCGATGTGGTTGACGTCGTACTGCAGCAGCAGCTCGAGCGTACGGTCGGCCGTCGCCTGGTCGACGCGGCTCAGCGCCGCCGCCCCAAACAGCGTGCGCGTGCTGTCGTGGCCGGTGCGGCCGAAGGCGATCTTCCCGATCGTCATTGCGCCTTCATTTTCGTCACCAGCACCCGGGGCGGGTCGGGCGGACCGAAGAAGTCGTCGATCGAGCGGTCATGCGGTTTCACGTGTGCCGGCGCCACGTCGTGACGAGCCCAGCCCCGCGACTCGAACCACTCCGGCTCCTCGGGGTTGATCAGCGCGATGACCCCATCCTCGCATGTGACGCGCTCGAGCTCGTCCAGCACTTTCGGATCCGGCCCGAAGGCGCCGCAGGCCGCCGTCAGCTGCGACCAGCCGTCCCGGACAGGAAGCGACTCGGCCCAGCCGGCCACCGCCTGGACCCGCGGCAGGCGGTAGCGCAGCAGCCTGAGCAGTCCCAGAGACGGCTCGATGGCCACCACCACGGCAGCACGCCGCGCGAGGTGATACGTGAGGCGGCCGGAGCCCGCGCCCACGTCGAGCGCGCGCTGCCCGCGGGGCAGGGCCGCGACAATCCCGGGGGCGATCGGCTCGGCCTGGGACAACCGGTCCCACCGCTGCGGCTCCAGGTGATACACGAGGGTCCAGAAGCTTGCTCGCAGCACCCGCTCCACGGCCGCCTGGTCGCGGGCTCCGGCGAGCCGCCATTCCTCGTCCGGGATCATGGCCAGCGCGTGCCGCCGGACAGAAGCCGGCAAACGGTCCAGATCCAGGATCGAAAAGCGTTTCCAACCCGACGGCGCCAAGGCCACGGCGCTGGCGTAGTCCAATCTGACATCAGACTAGATCGGGCATGAGGATTGCCGTGGTCGCGTCGCCGGTCACGCCGCTTCGGCCTGCCCAGCCGGGCGGAGCGCAGGCGGTGCTCTGCGACCTCGCCGCCGGCCTCACGAACAGGGGCCACGACGTGGTGCTGTACTGCGCCGAAGGCTCCGAGGTCAGCGGCGTGAAGGTATTCATGGTTCCCCGCCCTCGGGACGCCGAGTCGGCGTTGGTCATGCCGCTCGGACCGCCCGCACCTCCTGCGCCGGGGGTGGAGGAGGCCATCGCCGCGATGTTCAACGCCGTCGCGTCTCGGAATCCGGACGCGGTCAGCCAGCACGCTTTCGATGCGGCCGCGTTTGAAGCCTCACGTGGATTGCCGGTCCTGCACACACTGCACCTGCCGCCGATCGTGCCCGCGGTGGTGCGGGCCGCGGCAAACACGAGCTCCGACCGCCTGGCGACCGTTTCGCACAGCTGCCTGCTGGGTTGGCGATCTGCCGGCATCGAGTTGGGGCGCCTGATCCGCAACGGGGTGCCTGACATCGACGTCGCGTCGGCGGACCCGTCACGCGTGGCCCTCGTGGCCGGCCGCATCTCGCCTGAGAAGGGCATCGACCACGCCCTGGCTGCGGCCCGGATCGCCGGCCTGCCCGTCCAGGTCGCCGGAGCCCTCTACGATCCGGGCTATGACGTCGACCTGGATGGAGCCGATCGCCTGGGCGAGCTCACTCGCCTCGACCTCCGCAGGGTGATGGCCGAGAGCGCGGTCACCGTCTGCGCTGTCAGGTGGGAGGAGCCGTTCGGGCTGGTTGCCGCCGAGGCGCAGATGGCGGGCTGCCCGGTGGCTGGGTACCGTCGCGGCGCCATGCCTGAGGTGGTAGAGGAAGGGGTCACCGGCTTTCTTGCGGAGCCCGACGACATCGACGCGCTCGCGGCGGCAATCGACGCGTGCGGCGGGCTGGATCGCGATCGCATCCGGGCGAGCGCGAGGCGCCGGCTGGGGCTCGAGGGCATGCTGGACGCCTACGAGATGGCGCTGCGGGAGATCGCATCATGAGCGGCCGCGCTGTGGTGGTCGGCGGCTCCGGTGGGATCGGCAAAGCGGTCGTCGCCCGGCTCGCATCGGACGGATGGGACGTGTCCTCGCTCAGCCGGCGCGAGGGGACCGACGTCTCCGACGAGGCGCAGGTGGCCGAGGCGTTCGGTCGCATCGAGGTGCTCGACGCTCTCGTCTACTGTGCTGCGGTGCTCATCAAGAAGCCGGTGACAGAGCTTTCGGCGCGGGACTGGGACGAGCAGCTTGGCGCGGGGCTGCGCGGAGCGTTCCTGTGCGCCCGGGAGACGTTCCGTCTCATGCGCGGACGCGGCGGCTCCATCGTCATGGTCTCGAGCCTGTCGGGCGTGGCCGGCGCCGAGAAGTTCCCGGGGATGTCGGCGTACGTCGCCACCAAGTCCGGCCTGGCCGGCCTGGTCGAGGCGCTGGCGGTCGAGGGCCGGCCCGACCGTATCCGCGTCAATGCGGTCAGCCCGGGCTCGGTGAACACGCCCATGCTGCGCATCGCAGGCGTCGAGGGGCCCAGCCTCGAGCCGGATCAGGTCGCCCGCGTGATCTCCTGGCTCGCCTCTTCCGAATCTGAGCCGCTCTCGGGCGCCAACATCCGAATGGATCCGCCGGAAGTTACCTGAGCCTGTAGGCGTTCTTGTAAACACGGTGATGATGGAGAAGCACGTCCGTATCCAGCGCCGGGCCACCTTCGCGGCCGCACACACCCTATGCCGCCCGGAGTGGACCGACGAACGCAACCGCGAGGTCTTCGGCGCCTGCGCCACGGACCACGGGCACAACTACGTCGTCGAGGTCACGGTGGGCGGCCCGGTCGACGGGGAGACGGGAATGGTGGTCAACCTCAAACAGGTCGACGCAGCCTTGCGCCGCCACTTCATCGATGCGGTCGACCACCGGCATCTGAACCGTGACGTGGACTTCCTGCGCGGCATCGTGCCGACCGCGGAGAACGTCGCGCTTGCCGCGTTCCAGCAGCTCGAGGAGCATCTCAAGCCGGCGCGGCTGCTGAAGGTGCGCATCGTGGAAAGCGAGAACAACGCCGCCGAGGTCAGCGTCGATTGAGCCTCCCGCAGCCATCTGAAGAGCTTCGCGTCGAAGCCCTCGAGGAATCAGCACGCCAGATCCTGCTCGCGCTCGGCGAAGACCCTGAGCGTGAAGGCCTGGCCGCGACCCCGCGAAGGGTCGCGCGAGCGCTCCTCGACCTGACCGACGGCTACGACACCGACATCCGGTCAGTCGTGCGCGGTGCGCTGTACGAGCATCAGGGGACTGAGGCGGTGACCGTTCGCGACATCCCGTTCTACAGCCTTTGTGAGCACCACCTGCTGCCGATGTTTGGCCGCTGTCACATCGGCTACGTGCCGTCTGGCCGCGTGCTGGGCCTTTCCAAGCTCCCGCGGATCGTGGACGTCTTCGCTCACCGCCTGCAGCTCCAGGAGCGGATGACGCGTGAGATCGCAGAGGCGATCGAGGAGCTGGTCGAGGCGCAAGGTGTGGCGGTCGTGATGGAGGCGCGCCACCTCTGCGTCGAGATGCGCGGTGTGGAAAAGGCTGAAAGCCAGACGGTGACCTCCTGCCTGCTGGGCGCGTACCGATCCGACGGTCAGCTGCGCGCCGAATTCATGGACATCGCGCGCAAGAGCTGATTCCCGGGCAGCGGGCGAAACGCGGCCCCGTCAACTAAATTGGTCTGCGTGGTTCGGGTCGGGGTCATGCTGCCGCCTTCGTTCGAGAGCGCGGCTGAGTTTCTCGCCGACGCGACCGCGCTCGACGCCGCCGGCGCGGACTGCTTGTGCGCCAACGGATCCGGCGAGGGCGAATGGGTGGTGCTCGGAGCTGCCGCCGCGGTCACGCACAAGGCCAGGCTAGCGATCGTGGCCAAAGGCGATCTGGCTCCAGAGCCTCTGTCCACTCTCCAGCGGGTAAGTGGAGGAAGGGTGATCGTGTTCGACCACGGCGACCCTGTCGAGCGCCTGATCGTGCGTGGCGCGGAGCCGGCAGAGCTCTGGACCGAGATCGCGATGCCGGTCGGCAGGAAGGCGTGGAACGAGGCCCTCGCCGCCCAGGAGGCGGCCGGTGCGAGCGGGGTCATCGTGCCCTGGGATAGCCGGCTGCTTGACCTGCTCCGGAACCCCGGCGACGAGGACGACCGCAGCGATCTGCTGATGTCCACCGGCTGAACCTTCACCATGCCGTTACTTGACATTCCCGCTTGGTGTGGATAGCGTCGAACTGCAGCCGCCTGTTTGTGTGCGGGGATTGCAGTTGTGACCCAGGTCACACGCCGGGACATTCTGAAGATCGGCCTGGCCGGCTCGGGCGCGATCGTCGCCGCGGGCCTCGGCTTCGATGTGGCGGTGGCCGAGTCCACCAGGGTCAAGCAGTCGCTGCGCATCTCCGGCGCCACGGAGTCCCACAGCGTCTGCCCCTACTGCGCTGTCGGCTGCGCTCTCGTCGCTTACACACGTAAGGCGACGGACGGCTCGGTCCAGCTGCTCCAGATCGAGGGTGATCCTGACAGCCCGGTGAACGAAGGGCGGCTCTGCCCCAAGGGCGCCACCGCCATGCAGCTCGCCATCTCGCCGCGCCGCGTCGAGTCGCCTCTTTATCGCGCGCCCGGCGCCACCGAGTGGAAACAGGTGAGCTGGGATTTCATGCTCGACAAGATCGCCCAGAACATCAAGGGGTCACGGGACGCGACGTTCGTCACCGTCGACGGCAACGGCAACACAGTGAACCGATGCGAGGGAATCGCATTCGCGGGCGGCGCCGCGTTCAGCTCGGAGGAAGGCTACTTAGCCACCAAGCTGATGCGGGGCCTGGGACTGGTTCACCTCGAGCAACAGGCCAGGGTTTGACACGGCCCCACGGTGGTCAGTTTGGCCGCCACATTCGGAAGGGGAGCGATGACCAACCACTGGCGCGACATCAGGAACACCGACCTGATCCTGATCAACGGCGCCAACCCGGCTGAGGCGCACCC
>Ga0070707_100005854_pt1 | contig 11463 bp, 11 predicted proteins | sample KBSK5502metaG_FD_65468 | JGI IMG/M metagenome (GOLD analysis project Ga0070707, IMG submission 65468) | Corn, switchgrass and miscanthus rhizosphere microbial communities from Kellogg Biological Station, Michigan, USA - KBS K5-50-2 metaG | ecosystem: Host-associated > Plants > Roots >... | reverse complement strand
CCGGCGCCGCTCGAGAACACCAGGGGCAGCACGCCCATGATGAACGCGAACGACGTCATGAGGATCGGGCGGAGCCGGATGCGGCACGCCTCGAGCGCCGCTTCGACCCGCGAGCGGCCGCGCAGCTGCAGCTCGCGGGCGAACTCCACGATCAGGATAGCGTTCTTACAGGCCAGACCGACGAGCACAAGGAAGCCGATCTGGGTGAAGATGTTGTTGTCGCCGCGGGTGAGCCACACGCCCGTGATCGCGAACAGCAGGCACATCGGCACGATCAGGATCACGGCGAGCGGCAGCGACCAGCTCTCGTACTGCGCCGCGAGCACGAGGAAGGCCAGCAGCACGCAAAGCGGGAACACGAAGGCGGCAGTGTTGCCCGCCAGGATCTGCTGGTAGGTCAGCTCGGTCCACTCGTACCCGATGCCGTTGGGCAGCGTCTCGTTGAGCAGCTGCTCCATGAGCGTGAGGGCCTGGCCCGAGCTCACGCCGGGGGCCGGACCGCCGTTGATGTCGGCCGCCGGGTAGGCGTTGTACCGGAGCCCGCGGTCGGGCCCGTAGGACTCCTTCACCCGGATGACCGAGCCGAGCGGCACCATGGCGCCGCTCGCGTTCCGCACCTTGAGCTGGGCGATCCCGTCGGCGCTCGCGCGATAGGGCGCGTCGGCCTGCACGATAACCTGGTAGGTCCGCCCGAACCGGTTGAAGTCGTTCACGTACACCGAGCCGAGATAGATCTGCATCGTCTGGAACAGATCGGTCAGGGAGATGCCCTGCTGCTTCGCCTTCTCCCGGTCCACGTCCACATAGAGCTGCGGCACATTGATCCGGAAGCCGGAAAACAGGCCGGCGAGTTGCGGCGTCTGATAGGCCTTGTTGAGGAGCGCTTCGGTCGCCCGCGAGAGCTCCGCTTCGCCGAGCCCGGCCCGGTCTTCCAGCTCCAGCTTGAAGCCGCCGACGGTGCCGAGCCCCTGCACCGGCGGGGGCGGGAAGACGGCGACGAACGCGTCCTGGATGGCGCCGAACTTCTGATTCAGCGCCCCCGCGATGTTGAGACCGTATTCCGCCTTTGACCGGCGTTCGTCGAACGGCGTCAGGGGGAAGAAGATGATCCCGGCGTTGGGGGCGTTGACAAACCCGTTGATCGAGAGGCCGGGGAACTGCACCGCGTTCGCGACCCCGGGCTGCCTGAGGCCGATCTCCGCCATCCGCCGCAGGACCGCGTCCGTGCGGTCCAGCGTGGCCCCGTCAGGCAGCTGGGCGAAGGCGACCAGGTATTGCTTGTCCTGGGTGGGCACGAACCCGGTCGGCACCTTGGCGAAGCCGAAGGCCGTGAGCGCGACCAGCCCGGCGTAAAGCGCGAGGGCGAAGCCACTCCGCCGGATCACCCGCGCCACCGCGTGGCCGTAGCCGGTCGAGCCCCGCGTGAACAGCCGGTTGAACGGACGGAAAATCCAGCCGAGCAGGCGGTCCAGCGCTCGCGTCAGCCGGTCGGGCGGGGCCCCGTGTGGCTGAAGCAGGATCGCACTCAGCGCCGGTGAGAGGGTGAGCGAGTTGAACGCGGAAATGACGGTCGAGATGGCGATCGTCAGCGCAAACTGGCGGTAGAACTGGCCGGTGAGGCCGCTCAGGAACGCGACCGGCACGAACACGGCACAGAGCACCAGGGCGATCGCGATGATCGGCCGGCTCACTTCCTCCATGGCCTTGTAGGATGCGTCCCGGGGGGAGAGCCCGGCCTCGATGTTCCGCTCGACGTTCTCCACGACCACGATGGCGTCGTCCACCACGATGCCGATGGCGAGCACCAGCCCGAAGAGGGACAGCGTGTTGATCGAGAACCCGAAACCCAGCATGATGGCGAACGTGCCCACGATCGAGACCGGCACGGCGACCAGCGGGATGATCGAGGCGCGCCAGGTCTGGAGGAACAGCACGACCGTGATCGCCACCAGCAGGATGGCGATGAACAGCGTCTTCACCACTTCGCGGATCGAATCGCGGACGTTGATCGTGGGGTCGTAGACGATCCGGTACTCGACGCCCTTGGGGAAGCTTGGCTTGAGCTCCTCCATCGTCTTCCGCACCGCGGAGGAGAGCTGGAGCGCGTTGGAGCCGGGCGCCTGGAAGATCGGGATGGCGACGGCGTCCTTGTTGTTGAGCTGAGAGCGGAGCGCATAGTCGCCGGCCGCGAGCTCGATCCGGGCGACATCCCGCAGCCGGGTCATCTCGCCCTGGGCGCCGGTCTTGATGATGACGTCCCCGAACTCCTGCTCGTCGAGCAGCCGCCCGTGCGCGTTCACGCTGAGCTGGTAGGCCACCGGCGTCCGCATGGGCGGCCCGCCGATCACGCCGGCCGCCACCTGCACGTTCTGCTCCCGGATGGCGTTCACCACGTCGCCGGCGGAGAGGCCCCGGGCCGCCACCTTCTGCGGATCCACCCAGATGCGCATGGCGTAGTCGCCGGCGCCGAAGATCAGGACCTGGCCCACGCCCGGAATGCGGGCCAGCTCGTCCTTCACCTGGAGCAGGGCGTAGTTCCGGAGATAGACCATGTCGTAGCGCTTGTCCGGCGAGACGAGGTGGATCACCATCGTCAGGTCGGGCGAGCTCTTGACCGTGGTCACGCCCAGCTGGCGAACCTCGTCCGGGAGGCGGGGCAGGGCCTGGCTCACGCGGTTCTGGACTTGCACCTGGGCCAGGTCCACGTCGGTGCCGATCCGGAACGTGACCGTCAGCGTCAGCACCCCGTCCGTCGTCGCCTGGGACGACATGTACAGCATGTTCTCGACGCCGTTGATCTGCTCCTCGAGCGGCGTCGCGACCGCCTCCGACAGCACCCGGGGGTTGGCGCCGGGATAGGTCGCCCGCACCACGATGGACGGCGGCACGACCTCGGGATACTCGCTCACCGGCAGCGCGAACATCGCGATCACGCCGGCCAGGAAAATCATGATCGAGAGCACGGCCGCGAAAATCGGCCGGTCGATGAAGAAGCGGGAGAAACGCATCGTGACTCCGGAGCTCGGCGCCTAGTGCGACGCGGTGTCGACCGTGGAATCGGGCGTCATCGGCGCCGCGGTCGGCGTGACCTTCAGGCCCGGCCGCGCCCGCTGCAATCCGTTGATGACGATCTGCTCACCCGGCTTGAGGCCGGATGTGACCACCCGGAGCCCATCCACCAGCGGACCGAGATGCACCGGCCGGTAGTCCACCGTGCTGTCCGGCTTGAGCACCAGCACGAATTTCTTGTCCTGGTCGGTGCCGACGGCGCGGTCGAGGACCAGGGTCGCGCGGTAGCGGCCGCTGCCCACCAGCTTGAGCCGGGCGAACAGGCCGGGGGTGAAGAGCCGATCCTTGTTGGAGAAGACCGCTCGCGCCCGGATCGTCCCGGTCTGGGGGTTGAGCGCGTTGTCCACGAAGTCCACGTAGCCCTGGTGCGGGAACTGCCCATCCTCGTTCAGCAGACCCATGTAGATCGGGTTGCGGACGTCGCGGGAGCTGGGGCGCGAGCCGGCCCGGGCGAGGCCGGCGTACTTGAGGTAGGTCTGCTCGTCGCCTTCGAAGTAGACGTAGATCGGATCGAGCGACACGACCGTGGTGAGGAGCGTGGCTGTGGGCGGCCCGGCCTGGACCAGATTGCCGGCCGTCACCTCGGCGCGGCTCACCCGCCCCGCGATGGGCGAGCGCACCTGGGTCCATTCAAGGTTGAGACGGGCGGTCCGGACCGCGGCTTCGGCGGCGCGGACCGACGCGTCACCCTGCCCCTGGCCGCTCACCCGGGTGTCGAACTCCTCGCGGGAGATGGCCTGGACGTCCACCAATCGTTTCGCCCGCTGGACGTCCCGCGCCGCTAGGTCGGCGCCCGAGCGCGCCCGCTCCAGCTCTGCCGTCGCCCGCGCGAGCTCCGCTTCGTACGGCCGCGCGTCAATCTCGAACAGGATATCGCCCTTCTTGACCTCTTTCCCCTCGGCGAAGGCGACGCGTTTGATGTAGCCTGCGACCCGGGGCCGGATCTCCACCTGGTCCACCGCCTCGAACCGGCCGGTGAACTCGTCCCATTCGGTGATGTCGCGGTCAGGCACGGCCGCGACGGTCACGGCGGGCGCGGGCGGCGGGTCGGCGGGCTTGCCGGCGCAGCCCGGCAGCAGCAGGATCGGCACGAGCGCCCCGAATGTGAGCAACGACACAGTCCGCATACTGTCCTCCGCTTCGACGCTTCGCCCGCCGGGCCCGCTCAGGGAGTCCCGGGCGGGTGTAAGTACGTTAGTTATAAAACTATCGAACTCAACCCCCGCACTACGCCGCAGCACGGGCGGGGTTTCACTCAGGCGCGGGCCGCCCGCCGATCCCCGCGGGTCCGGCGCAGGAGCTCCGCCGTGTAGGCCGCGAGCACGTCCCGCCGCACCTCGCAATGGAGGAATTGACCGTCCCGGTAGGCGTCGATCAGGCCCGCCCGGGCCAACTCCTTGATGTGATGCGAGATCGTCGCCTTGGAGACGGGAAATTGCTCCCGCAGCCGGAGACACGGGCATTCCCGCTCCCCCGCGATGGCCTCCAGCAGGGCCATCCGCCGGGGGTCGGCCAGGGCCTTGGCGACCAGCGCGAACTGCTGAGCGGCCAACGCCGGCCGCACCGACACGCGCGTTCTCACAGTTTAATGATTGTCGAACTGTTGGACCGCGTCAAGGCCCACCGGCGGGGCGGCCCTCGGTCGGAAGCGCCAAGGGCCGCTCGACCGGGAGCGGCCCTGCATGTGTGCGATGGGTTCGACAGGTAGAGGCGCGGGACGGGATCGAACCGTCGAATGGAGGTTTTGGAGGCCGCCCCTCGCGCCGGACTTCGGTCCTCTACTGGCCCTCAACCGAGCCGACGGTCGCGCCGCCCAGGGCAAACGTGACGTCGACGTGCACCATGATCCTGTCGTACATCTTGAGCATGCCCATCAGCTTCGAGAGTCCCTCGATCTGGTAGTCCTTGAGGCTGAGCGGCGTATCGCCGCGCACCCGGATCGCGTCCGGCCGGGTGACCAGCGTCGCCGGCATCGATGCCTCGCGGGTGACACCGTGGATCGTGAACCGCCCCTGAAGCACGACGTCCACGGTATCACCCCGCTCAGCCCCGGGCGTCACGCCGGTCAGCTCGAACCGCATGGTGGGGTAGAGATCGGACGCCAAGGACTTGTTCAGGTCCTTGTCGCGGTGGCCGTTGCCGGTGACCAGGGTGGAGACCGGCGCGTCCACCCAGCCCCGCACCTCGGACAGGCTTCCCCCGCCGCTCATTTCACCCCGCACCGTGCCCGTCGTCCCGGTGAACGTTCCGGTCGTGGCGCGACCCTCGAAGCTCAACGTGCCCTCGCGCACCGTCCCGTCGGGAATCAGCTTGGGCGCCTGGGCGTGCAGCTCGCCTGCACCGAGCATGGTGAGGGCCGCAAGGAGGGTGAGCGGGAGGGCCACCACCCGAGCGAACGAGGAGGTCGAGGAGATGCTCATCTGACGGACGATCCTTTCACGCGGTGAAGGTCAAGCGCCTTTGCGCTCGATCAGAGACGTTCCCCATGGGTGCGTGCTCCAGTCAGTTCGGTCCGATCGCCGTCCGGACGACGAGCCGCGCGGTCACCGCGTCGGCGGGTACCGCGTAGACCTCGGCCGTGACGCCCAGCCGATCGGACAACTGCCAGGTTGCCCCGCCGAAGACGACGCCGCGATTGAGGTTCACTTCGACTCGCGTGCTGTCCACCATGCCGAACTGGTTCGTGAAGTTCACCTGGAAGCGCGGCTCCAGCCGGTTGTAGCCTCCGCCGAGGTAGGGGCGCAGCGCGCCGCCGGCCATGGTCCATCCCAGCGTGAAATCGGCGCCGAAGATGTTGGGCGAGTACTTGTCGTCCGAGCGCGTGCCGTGGAAGCATTCGCTCGTCGGGTCGGCAAGCCCGGCGTCGGCACAGGTGATCGGACCGCGGATCGACCCGAAGGTCCCATGGGCACGGATCGCGGCCACGAGGCCGTCAAGACGCCCGAAACTCTTCGCGAGCGAGAGGCCGAACAGGTCGGCCTTCACCCCGGCAACCCGCACGGGTGGGATCCACGACGCCTGCAGCGCGAGCCCGAATGGCAGCGGCAGCCCGATGCGCGGGCGCGGCAGGGCAAAGAGCAGGTCGGTGTTGAGTGGCCCCTGGCCCGGCCGGCAAATGGTCGGCGTCGCCCTCACGGGGTCTACCTTAGGCAGGTAGGCTCCCTCGAGCCCCGCCTGCAGGCCCGGGAGGAGCTCAGGTGCCGTTGCCGGGCTGAAGGCGAGGGGGACCGAGAAGATCGCCAGCGTCTTCGCTTCGTTCGAGCTCGCCCCGGGGCGGCAGACGGACTGCGCTGCGAGCGGCGCCGCCAGCGCAGAGGCCACGAGCGCGAAGGCTGCGATCCGCCATTCCGGACGAAGCGCGGCACTCGAGCGCGGCCATTGTTTCGAGAGGTGGTGAGGCACGCCCGGCTCAGTTCACCGACGCGGCGGGCTCGCGTGCCGCACCGGCGCGAAGGCTGACCGAGTAGGGCACCCTGGACGCGGCGGTCCAGCTCCAGAGCTCCTGCACCAGGCCATCGTCGATCCGGAGGAGGATAGTGCGACTCTCCGTGGCACCCCCGGCCGTTTGGGTCAGGTGCCCGATGATCCGGTCGCCCCGGGTCATGACATCGTCGATCGTGAGCTTGAAGTCCGGCGTCATCGTGCGGAGATCTTGGACCAGCGCCTTGAAGCCCTCGCGGCCGAGCGGCGCGCCGTTGTTGGTGACGTCCTTCGCCATAAAGTCGTCCACCGAGGCGAGGTTACCCTGATTGAAGATCTGGTTCACCACCACGGCAAACACCAGCTTGTTGTTTTGGGCGTCCGCACCCTGGGCCGACGCCGTCGTGCTCCAGCCGCTCCCGGCGCAGAACAGCGCCAGTGTCATGGGAGCCAGCCAACCGTTGCTCACGAGGGTGCCCCTCCTCCATCTGACGTGATCGGTGCTGCCAGCCGTCTCGGCTCCGCCGGCGACGGGGTGTTCGGACCGATGGCCCGACGGAGGTCTGACGCGCTCGGTCCGGGCGCGGATGCCTCGATGTCTGCTACGTCGCCAATCTCGTGCAGGCTCTTCTTGAACTCGCGAATCCCCTGACCGAGGGAGGCGCCCATCTCCGGCAGCCGCTTGGTGCCGAAGAGGACCAACCCCGCGATCAGGGCGACCAGAAGCCCTGGCAGGCTGGGAAAGTGCATCGTGATCCTCCGAGGCAGTCGGTATGCTGACTCCGCTCCTTGTGAACGGTCAGCCATGCACCACACGAGACTGCGGGGACCGGCGATCTATTCCCGCTGTCTTTGGGGCTCAGCTAGATGCCAGGCGGGGACTGAACGGAGGACAGGGAGGACTGGCGAACGGGGTTACGGCTGGGCGGTGCCATGGCCAAGGTCGGCTGCCACCAGCTGGGCAAACTGGGAGAGCTCGGTCTCGTTCAGATCCGAGATTGCCCAATACGTCATGCCGCCAGCTGCGCCGTGCACCACGTGGTACCCTCGGCGCGAGGCGGCGGCCGGAAGGGCCTTCGAATCGCGACTCGGCCACACGAAGAGATTGATCACGTGCTGCCTCCGCCCGTAGACCAGCGCCGCGACCTGCCGCTCGCCCAGATAGTCGAGCCGCCCGCCGATCAGAGGGAATCCTTCGGTCGTGAAGTCCGGCACCGGGGGCGAGAAGTCGAGTTTCCCCGCGAACCAGGGCTTCACCGTGTGATGCTCGGAGGAAGCGACGTCCGTCAGGTGGGTCCCCTGGAGCGAGCGCACGTGGCCGGCGACCACCTCGGCGACGACATCGGAGCGATCGCCCCGGGAGACGCGCCACGTGGCCAGCTGCCACCCCCCGGCCAGGCCGAGGACGAGCGCCGCGGCGGTCGCGGCCCAGGTCGGGAGCCAGGTCTGCCGACGCTGCGCCCGCCTGACCTGAGCCCGGAGCAGAGTGCGCACGCTGCTCCGCAGCCGGTCCGGCGCCCGGAGCGGCGGCAGGTGTGCCTGCACGGCGGCGCGGAGCCTCCGCTCCCCCTCGAGCCGGGCGGAACAGCTGACACATTGACGCAGGTGCGCCTCGACCTCGCCCGCGGCCCGCTCATCGAGCTCACGGTCGAGATAGCCGGTCAGCTTGTCACTCAGGGTCTCGCAGGACACGGTCAGTTCCTCCGGTAATCCTCGACCGGCAGGGCGCGCTGGAGCCGCTGCCGCGCGCGCGACAGCCGCGACATCACGGTCCCCACCGGAATGCCCACCACCTCGGCAATCTCGGCATACGACAACCCCTGCACATCGCGCAGGATCACGACTTCGCGGAACTCGACCGGCAGCCCATCGATCGCCTGGTTCAGCGCTTCCCCTAAGGCACCGCGGACCATCTCCGCTTCCGGGTCGTCCCCCACCTGGATTTCACTATGGAGCGTCTCATCGAACTCGATGGCGCGGGCGTCCGCCTTGTGTCGCCGGAGCCAGCTATAGCAGGTGTGCCGCACGATCGTGAGCAGCCAAGCCCGGGTGTTGCCACCCCGGTGCCCACCGAAATGGCGGACGGCCCGCAAGTAGGCGTCCTGGACCACGTCTTCGGCATCGTGGTCGTTCCGCAGGAGATAGCGCGCCAGCGTGTACGCCGCGTCCAGGTGGGGAAGGACCGTCTCCTCGAATCGTGCCAGCGCGCTGGGGTCCACCCTGTCCCTCGAGGTGTGCTGGTGCCGCCACTACATGGGAGGACTCAGACAGTAAGCCCGGTATTCCCGGGAATTTCTGCCGGCCTACGGGGGGTCTAGCAACCGAGACGCCCACAACCGCGCGCCCAAGATAACGCTCGACCGGGAGACTGACCATGACCGACACGATTCTGCACGACCACAACGACGACGGGGTAGACCGCCGGGGCTTTCTCAAGTGCATGGCCTGGGCCGGCACCGGCATGCTCTGGGCCGTAAACGGCGGCGTTCTGTCGTCAGCGAGTCTGAGCTCCCTCCGGCGACTGAGCCCGGGCGCCCTCAAGGGCGAGCTCTTCTTCGCCCAGATCAGCGACAGCCATATCGGCTTCAGCAAGGAAGCCAACCCCGACGTCACCGCGACGCTCCAGGTGGCCATCGACCGGCTCAACGGCTTGCCCCACCGCCCTGCCTTCGTACTCCACACCGGCGACATCAGCCAGCTCTCGAAGCCCAGCGAGTTCGATACGGCGGACCAGGTCATCAAGGGGATCAAGACCGACCGGGTGTTCTACGTGCCGGGCGAGCACGACGTCCTGACCGACAACGGCCAGAGCTACCTCGACCGCTACGGCAAAGGCAGCAAGGGCGGCGGGTGGTACAGCTTCGACCATGGCGGTGCGCACTTCATCGGGCTGGTAAACGTCATGAACCTCAAGGCAGGGGGCCTCGGCAGCCTGGGGCCGGAACAGCTCGATTGGCTCAAGAACGACGTGCGCGGGCTTTCCAGCAGCACGCCGATCGTCGTCTTCGCGCACATCCCTTTGTGGACGGTCTACGCCGAATGGGGATGGGGCACCGACGACAGCGAGCAAGCGCTCGGGCTCCTCAAGCGGTTCGGGTCGGTCAGCGTGCTGAACGGCCACATCCACCAGGTGCTGCAAAAAGTCGAGGGGAACGTCCGGTTCCACACCGCGATGTCCACCGCCTTCCCCCAGCCGGCGCCGGGCACAGCACCCTCGCCCGGGCCATTGAAGGTCGACGCGGAGAGGCTCCGGAGAGTCCTCGGCATCGCGAGCGTCGAGTTTCTTCGCGGGCACCAGGCGCTTGCGGTGGTGGACTCGCCACTGGATACCAGTCCGGACAGCGCGGGCGCCGGTGCCGCCGCGGCCGCAGGATCAGTGGCCCCGCGCGCCGTGCCCGCTGCGCCGGCCGACTCGGCCACGCCGGCGACGGCCACGACCATCAAGATCGACAACTTCAGCTTCAGTCCGCCGAGCACGACCGTCCCGGCCGGGACCACGATCACCTGGGTCAACGCGGACGATGTCCCCCACAAGATCGTGAGCAGCGACGGTAAGTTCGCGGCCTCGCCCGCCATCGATACCAACGACCGGTACGCATTCCGCTTCACCCAGCCGGGGCGCTACGAGTACTTCTGCGGGCTCCATCCCAAGATGACCGGCGCGATCGTCGTCCAATAAGCCCATTCCATCATTCAGCCACGGAGCAACGATGCCTCACTTCACGGATATCCCCAGGTACGCCCTGGTCCTGGGCGGCGCCCTGGTCCCCCTGCTACTGGGCGCGGCCGTTCGGCCGAGGACGTCCCCGACGGCAGTGGACGTTCGGTTGAGCGAATGGAAGGTCGAGGTCTCGGCCGCCACCGTCCCAGCCGGACCCGTCGTATTCCACGTGGCCAACGCGGGGCAGATCGAGCACGCGTTCGAGGTCGAGGGGAAGGGACTCGAGCAGGTCAGCGGGCCGATCGCCGCCGGCGCCGAGGGGATGCTGACCGTGACGCTCAAACCGGGGCGCTACGAGCTGTACTGCCCCATCGGCGACGGCGCTCACAAGCTGGCGGGCATGAAGGCGACGATCGAGGTGACGGCTGAAGAGTCGGCACCGTCTTCCAACTACTGACACGAGGTCAAGGAATGCGAATTCAAGCGCTTCTAGCAGCAGGTCTCATCGTCGCCGTTGCGGCGTGCTCAGGCAACAACCCCACCAGCCCAACGAGCAGCGGCGGTGGTTCGGGCGGCGGCACCGGCACCGGGGGCGGCTACGGCGGTGGTGGCGGTGGCACGGGCGGTGGCACGGGCGGCGGCACGGGCGGCGGCACGCCGACCAGCGGGGACGTCGCCGTGATCGTGGGCAACATCTTCATGAAGAGCGTGCACAACGGCTCGGTCAACCCGGCGGTGGACACCGTGGCCGTGGGCGCCAGCGTCACCTGGACCTGGACCAACACGGGCAACGTGCCGCACGGGATCCAGTCCCTCGGGACCCCCTCCTTCGCCACCGGAACCGTGCTCACCGGCGACGGAAGCACGTACCGGGTGACGTTCACCACTCCCGGGACCTACCAGTACGACTGTCTGGTCCACGGCACCATGATGCCGGGCACGATCGTGGTGCGGTGAGGTGCCGGCGCCCGGTGCGAGCATTCTGTCGATCGGCCAGGCGACTCCCGCTCTTCGGCTCACTCAGGCGGAGAGCGTGGAGTACGCGGGCTACAGCAGCGATCGAATCCGCCGGATCTTCCTGAACGCCGGTATCGCATACCGACATTTTTACCTCGAGAAGCCGCCACGCCCGGACGAAAACTCCGACGAGCTGAATCGGCGCTACCTGGACGGCGCCATGGAGACCGGTTGCCGGGCCGCGCGTGCGTGTCTCGAGGCTGCCGGCCTTTCCGCCCGCGACGTGGACTTGTTGGTTGTGTGCACGTCGACGGGCTACGTCTGTCCGGATATCGGCAGCCGGCTCGTCAAGCCTG
>Ga0070707_100005853_pt1 | contig 11464 bp, 12 predicted proteins | sample KBSK5502metaG_FD_65468 | JGI IMG/M metagenome (GOLD analysis project Ga0070707, IMG submission 65468) | Corn, switchgrass and miscanthus rhizosphere microbial communities from Kellogg Biological Station, Michigan, USA - KBS K5-50-2 metaG | ecosystem: Host-associated > Plants > Roots >... | reverse complement strand
CGCGAAGCCCGGTCGGCCCTCGCTCTTTAACGACTTTTTCGGCGGTCGCCTTCACCGCCGGCGAGGCCCCCCGCTCCAGTTTCATCCCAAGTTTTTTGCCCTCCCGATCAAGCCAGTTAATGAAACCTTCCCTCGCCAGGATTGAGGCCGCTGCCACCGCAATGTCTGATTCCGCGCGCGGTCGTTGTTGGATGTCGATCTTGCGACCGTGGCGAAGGAGTGACTGCTCGATTAGGCGCTTATCCGCGAATTGGTCCGACAATGAACGCGGGCAATCAGCTTTTTTGGCCAACAGATTTTCGATCACGCGCGCATGCCCCCACGCCAGCAGTTTGTTGAGGTTGCCGAACTTTTCGTAAAGCTCGTTGTATTTCGCCGGGCCAACCAACACGACTTCGCTTAATCCCATCGATGTTTTCCGAATCGCATCCGCCAGTGCTCGGATCTTCGCGTCAGAAGTAATCCGTTTGCTGTCGACGACGCCGACGTCCATTAGTTTCCGCGCGATAGCGCGGTCGACATAAACTCCTGCTATCACGAGTGGTCCGAAAAAATCGCCCTTGCCACTTTCATCCACGCCGAAATGAGGCTCGAACATTTCCGGCGAGTGCACTTCTTCGTAGCCGAGCTTCGCCTCGCCCAAAATCTTCGGTTCGAGCTCGAACTGAACGAATTCTTCGACACCTTTGCCCTGAATCAGCACCTTCGGCCCTTTTTCATAAACTGCGATGCTCAACTTATTTTTCTGCGCGAAAAAGAGCGTGTAATCCTTCGGCGAAAATTCGAAACCAAGTTCCTCGAGAAGAGAACGCAGTTTCGTGACCTGTTCAGGCGTGAGTGGATAGGTGTACGAATTCAAACGCCCAACGCTCAACGCTCAACGCCCAACGCTCAACTCAGAATTGAATGTTCGACATTGAACGTTGAGTGTTGAGCGTTTGCTGAAGACCAGCATGTCAAAAAAAACCATCAGCGCATTTAGAGCTTCACTAAGGCGCTGGTATTCGAAACATAGTCGCGACCTTCCCTGGCGGCGCACACGCGACCCGTATCGCATCCTCGTTTCAGAATTCATGCTGCAGCAAACGCAGGTTGCGACGGTGCTGCCCTATTATCGCAACTGGCTCCGCCGGTTTCCCGATTTCGCCGCGCTCGCGCGCGCATCGGAAACAGAAGTGTTGCACGCCTGGCAGGGACTCGGTTACTACGCGCGCGCACGAAATCTCCGCGCGACGGCTAAGCTCGTGTTAGATCGACATCGCGGGAAATTTCCGCGCACGCTCGACGAAATGCGAAAACTTCCCGGCGTCGGCAAATATACCGCGCACGCGATCGCCACATTCGCGTTCGACGAATCGGTTGCGATTGTCGAGGCAAACACGTCGCGCGTTTTTGCGCGGTTTTTTGATTTGCGAATTCCAATCGACTCAAGCGCGGGACAAGACGCGCTTTGGAATCGAGCGGCATCTCTCGTTCCGAAAAAGAATGCCGCGAGGTACAACTCGGCGGTGCTCGATCTTGGCGCGATGGTTTGCCTTCCGCGCGAACCAAAGTGTGGCGTTTGCCCGGTGAAAAAACTCTGCTCTGCAAAAAATCCCGCATTTTTGCCAATCAAACGCGCGCGTCCAGCCACAAAACAATTACTCGAAAATCACACGTTCATTACTAAGCGGAGCAAACTCCTGCTCGAAAAATCGAACAACCGCTGGCGTGAGATGTGGATCTTACCGCCGCTAAAACTTGAATGCATGAAGCATTCAAGTTCGCGAGACCCGGTTTACATCTCGGTTTTTCCCTTCACGAACCATCGCATCACGCTTCGAGTGTTTCGGTGGCCAGCTGGCAACATCGACAAGGGGCAGCGCTGGTTTGAGCTGAATCGAATTAACTCGATCCCGATTCCTTCGCCCCATCGCCGTGCCATCAACGCGCTTCTGAATTAAGCGTTGGACGTCCGGCGTTGGGCGTTGAACGTTTTCTGCTCAAATGGCGAAAACTGAAACCGTTCCGGATGCCCAGGGCCATTTCGGTCCCTACGGCGGAATGTTTGTGCCCGAAACGCTTATGTCCGCGCTCGAAAAGTTGGCGGCGGAGTACGAGAGCGCGAAGAACGATCCAACGTTTCAAAATGAATTGTCGATCTTGCTCCGCGATTTCGCAGGCCGCCCGACGCCGCTTTATTTCGCGGAGCGGCTGACGAAAAAACTCAGCGCTCCAAAGATTTATCTGAAGCGCGAAGATCTCCTTCACACCGGCGCGCACAAGATCAACAACGCGCTCGGACAAATCTTGCTCGCCCAACGAATGGGCAAGCGTCGCATCATCGCCGAAACCGGCGCCGGCCAACACGGCGTCGCGACTGCGACCGTCGCCGCGCGGTTCGGTTGCGAATGCGTGATTTACATGGGCAAGGTCGACATGGAGCGACAAGCCCTGAACGTCGCGCGGATGAAATTTCTCGGCGCGAAAGTTGTGCCGGTCACCGTTGGCCAGGCCACGCTCAAGGAAGCGATCAACGAAGCGATGCGCGATTGGGTCACCAATGTGCGCACGACTCATTATATATTGGGTTCGGTCCTCGGTTCGCATCCCTACCCGATGATGGTGCGCGATTTTCAGAGCGTGATCGGCATTGAAGCGCGCCGGCAAATTCTCGAACGTGAAGAACGCCTGCCCGATTTGCTCGTCGCCTGCGTTGGCGGCGGCTCGAACGCGATCGGTTTGTTCCATCCGTTTTTGCAAGATCGAGATGTGCGCATGATCGGCGTCGAAGCCGGCGGCGAAGGAATCCGCACGGGCAAACACGCCGCGCGATTCCAAGGCGGGCGGCTCGGCGTCTTGCAGGGAACGAAAACTTTTCTGCTCGCGAACGAAGAAGGCCAGATCGAATTGACCCATTCGGTCTCGGCCGGGCTCGATTATGCCGCGGTCGGCCCGGAACATTCGTACTTACGCGATCTCGGCCGGGTAGAATATACTTACGCGACCGACGATGAAGCCCTTAACGCGTTCAAAGTTCTTTCCGAAACGGAAGGAATCATTCCCGCGCTCGAAACGGCGCACGCGATCGCTTATCTCGTCAAAAACGCCGCCAAGATGAAGCGCGATCAAATTGTTATCGTGAATTGTTCAGGCCGTGGCGACAAAGATGTCGATCAAGCAGCGGACGCGTTTGGATTGAAGGAGAAATCGGAATGAGATCGATGACCGGATACGGCCGCGGCGACGCCGATTACAGCGGCACGAAATTTAGCGTCGAGCTCAACTCGGTGAATCGGAAGCAAAGCGACGTCGTGATTAATCTGCCTCGCGATCTGGCCGCACTTGAACCGCGTATCCGCCAAACGATCAACGAAAACATTTCGCGCGGACGGACCAACGTCGTCATCAGTTACCACAACGGCTCGAGCGCGCCGCGCCAACTCGCGCTCGATGTCGATCTTGCCCGCACCTACCACGACGCGATGCGCGCGTTGCAAAAGGAATTGAACGCGCCCGGCGAAATCACGATCGGCGCGATCTTGCAGGCGCCCGGAGTGATGCGCGCGCCCGAAGAAGCGTTTGATGCCGGTGCGGCCTGGCCGGCGATCGAGCGCGCTCTGCGCGGCGCGCTCAACGAGTTAATCAAAATGCGGGAGCGCGAAGGCAAACATCTCGCCAAAGATTTGATTCATCGTTTGAAGGCGATGCGCAAACAGGTCAAAGAGATTCGCGGATTGCATCCAGACGTCGTCAAAAAATTTCGCGCTGTGTTGCTCGAACGCATTCATAAGGCGGGCTTGCCAATCTCGGCTGACGATGAGCGTCTAATGAAAGAAGTGACGTTCTTTGCGGACCGCGCCGATGTTTCAGAAGAGCTCACGCGCGTCGAAAGTCATCTCGCGCAGTTCGCGCATCATCTTCGCCGGCACGAACCGGTCGGCCGGACGTTGGAATTCATTACCCAGGAAATTTTTCGGGAATTGAACACGCTCGGCGCGAAAGCGAACGACGCCGCGATTTCCCAACGCGTTGTTGTTTGCAAAGCCGAGCTCGAAAAAATCCGCGAGCAAATCCAAAACCTTGAGTAGCCGATTCACTCGCAACGGAATTCTTTTCGTGCTTTCGGCTCCATCCGGCGCCGGAAAAACGACGCTGGTCGATGCGCTTCGCCAAACGTCCGAGTTTGTTTACTCCGTCTCGTGCACAACGCGGCCCGCGCGCGCGGGCGAAGTTGAGGGCGAGGATTATCGATTCCTGTCGGAAGAAGAATTCAATGCGCGCGCGCGCGCCGAAGAATTTTTGGAGCACGCGGTCGTCCACGGCCATCAATACGGCACGCTGCTAAAACCAATCGTCGAAGATTTGATGAACGGCCGCGATGTCTTGATCGACATCGATACCCAGGGCGCGGCCAATATTCGAAAGCACCAAGACGAATTCGTTCGGCAATCGCTGGCCGATATTTTCCTGATGCCGCCGGACGTGGATGAGCTGCGCCGCCGATTAACCAAGCGCGGAACGGAAACGGCCGAGCAAATCGAAACGCGACTCGCAAACGCGATTCGCGAAATGGAATCGTGGCCGCAATATCGCTACACCATCATCAGTCGCACAACCGAGCAAGATTTGCAGAAATTTCGACACATCATGAATGCCGAGCGATATTTGAGCCGGCGCCTGATTCAAAAGTGATGAAAAGAAATTCAGCCAAGCGGATTGAAAAAAACGTTCCGCGGAAAGTTGTGCGGCTGCGCGGCGCCGGAAAGACGATCGTTCTCGGCGTCACTGGATCAATCGCCGCATACAAATCTGCCGAGCTTGCAAGCCTCCTCGTAAAACAAGGTCACAACGTATTTGCGGTGATGACGCACGACGCGACCGAGTTCATCACGCCGCTCACATTGCAAACGCTCTCCAAAAATCCCGTGATGACGAGTTTCTTCGACGAAAAAGAAAACTGGCGGCCCGGTCACATCGAATTGGCCGACCGCGCGAATCTCCTTCTGATTGCGCCGGCGACTGCGAACGTCATCGCCGAGCTTGCGCACGGGTTGGCGAATCATCCGCTCGCCGCGATCGCCCTGGCGACGCGCGCGCCGATTTTGATCGCGCCGGCGATGAACGGAAAAATGTGGTCGCACTCGGCGACGCGGGCGAATGTCGATCTTCTGAAGTCGCGCGGCGTCGAATTCATTGGGCCGGAAGAAGGAATGCTGGCGTGCGGTTACGAAGGCCTCGGACGTCTTTGGAAAACTGACGACATCGCCTTCCGCGCGGAGTTCCTCCTCGCGCGCCAGGAAAATTTGATCGCGTGAGATTTCTCATCACGGCCGGCCCGACGCGCGAGCCGATCGATCCTGTTCGTTACATCAGCAATCGTTCGTCGGGAAAAATGGGTTACGCGATCGCGGAGGCGGCGCTCGAAGCGGGCCACGAAGTTGTTTTGATTTCCGGACCGGTTGGGCTCAAGCGACCACGCGGCGCGGCGGTGGTCCCGATTTCAACGAGCGACCAAATGTTCGATGCCGTGCAAGAGCAGACGCGCAATTGCGATGTGCTCGTGATGTGCGCCGCGGTTGCGGATTACAAACCGGTTGCGGTCTTCACGAAAAAACTTAAGAAACGCGATGCCAAGCTCTCTCTCGAATTGATCCCGACGCGTGACATTCTCGCGTCTCTTCCAAAAAGCCGGAAATATTTTGTGGTCGGGTTCGCAGCGGAAACTGAAAGCATCGAGACGAGCGCACGAAAGAAACTTCTGAAAAAAAATTGCGACGCGGTGGTCGCGAACGACGCGCGCATCGCAATGGAGAGTGATGAAAACCAAGTCGAAATTTATTTTCGTGACGGCGAAACGAAAAAAATTTCACGCGCATCGAAGAAAATTGTCGCGCACGAGTTGATAAAAATGTTTGAAAAACGTTTGACAAAGAAAATTGTGTGATGAATGCATCCGTTGTGAAGTCATTCCCAACTCTTCACAAATTTCCGCGAAAGCGGATTGAAAGGGGGGAATAGAGTCGATGGCAAAGAAAAAAAGGAAAGCAGCAAAACGGAAAGCGAAGAAAAGAAAGAGGCATTAAGGCCCGTCGCTTAACTAACGACTTCGAAGAAATCTTTTCGGAGTCACAACCCCAAACTTCAACCCGGGAGGAGAATTTAGTTTTTCCTCCCGGTTTTTTATTTGTTGAGAAGTTGAGGTCGCTCGAATCGGCCCGTGAAAGGGTTTGCGACGCTCACAGAGCGCCGCTACAGAAAGTCATGAAGCATTATCTCGATGCCGCCGAGAACGCTGCCCGCGCCGCCGGCGAGTTGCTTCGGAAAAATTTTCATCGCTCACAGCACGTCAACGCCGCGTTCGCCCACGACATAAAGCTCGCGATCGATGTGCAGACGCAGGAGCTCATCACCAATCAACTGCTCAAGCAATTTCCCGAGCACGCGCTTTATGGCGAAGAAGGGATCGTCGGCGATCAGGCGAGCGATCATCAGTGGGTTGTCGATCCGCTCGACGGCACGGTGAATTACTTTTATCAAGTCCCGCACTTTTGTGTTTCGATTGCGCTCCGATTGAAAGGCGAGATCATCGTTGGCGTGATTTACGACCCGATGCGCGACGAAATGTGGTGCGCGCAAAAAGGAGAGAAACCGCGATTGAACGGTCAACATTTTCGCGTCAGCGATCGCAAGGAATTGTCGGAAGCGGTGATTTCGGTCGGCCTGGCGAAAACGGACAAAGCGATCGATTCCAACTTGCCGTTGTTCGAAGCGATCATTCACAAAGTGCGAAAGTGTCGCGTGCTCGGCAGCGCGGCGCTCGACATGGCTTACGTCGCGTGTGGACGTTTCGACGCTTACATCGAGCGCGGAATCAGTTTGTGGGACATCGCCGCCGGATGGATTCTGGTTGAAACTGCCGGCGGTTCGGTGGATTTGCGGCCGCGCAAAGATATGAAAGACAAATACAGCATCGTCGCGTCTAATGGCGTGATCGATTTGAACCTATGAGCAGGATCCGCTGCGGAATCGGTTACGACATTCATCGCCTCGGCCAGAATCGGAAATTGATTTTGGGTGGCGTGGAAATTCCCTACCTCCTCGGATTGGAAGGACATTCCGACGCCGATGTTTTGTGCCACGCGATCGCGGATGCGTTGCTGGGCGCGATCTGCGCAGGCGACATCGGCCAGCATTTTCCCGACACCGATGAATCAATTCGCGGGATTAGCAGCATCGAAATCCTCGAGCGCGTCGGACAACTGTTGGATGAGAGAAGCGCAGCGATCCTGAACGTCGATGCGACGATTATCGCCGAAGCGCCCAAGATTGCGCCGCACATTCCCGAGATGCGAACAAAGATCGGAAAAGCGCTGAACGTTTCGGATTCGCACATCAGCATCAAGGCGACGACGAACGAGCGGCTCGGTCCAATCGGCCGCGGCGAAGGCATTTCGGCGATGGCGGTGGCGTCGGTCGAACAAAGTTAAGAATGCCGCTGCGCTTCTTTAATACTTACTCGCGCGAGCTGGAAGAATTTAAGGCGCTCGAGAACAAGAAGATCGGCATCTACACCTGCGGGCCGACGGTTTACAGCCGCGCGCATATCGGCAATTTCCGCGCTTACGTTTTCGAAGACCTGCTCGTGCGCCATCTCGAGGCCCGCGACTTCGAGGTTCACCGCGTCATGAACATCACCGACGTGGACGACAAAACGATTCGCGGCACGCGCGAAGCTAACGTTCCGCTTCAAAAATTTACGCAGCAATTCAAGGACGCGTTCTTTGAGGATGCCGATAAATTGCGGATCAAACGTGCCGATGATTATCCGGCGGCGACCGATCAACGTTACGTCGACAAAATGATCGCCATGATCAGCGCGTTGATTTCAAAGGGGCTTGCGTATCAGGCCGACGACAAATCGGTTTATTACCGAATCAAAAAATTTCCGAACTACGGAAAGCTCGCGCATTTCAATCTCGACGAACTGCAATCGACCGGCCGTGTGAAGCACGACGAATACGACAAGGAGCACATCGGCGACTTCGCGTTGTGGAAAGCGTGGGACGAAGACGATGGCGACGTGAAATGGGATTCGCCGTGGGGACCGGGCCGCCCTGGCTGGCACATCGAGTGCAGCGCGATGGCGACCGCGCTTCTCGGCGATCAGATCGACATCCACTGCGGCGGCGTGGACAATATTTTCCCGCATCACGAGGCGGAGATCGCGCAAAGCGAAGGGGTGACCGGAAAAAAATTTGTGAATTATTGGCTGCACTGCGCGCATTTGTTGGTGGACGGGCAGAAGATGGCGAAGTCGCTCGGAAACTTTTACACCGTGCCGGATGTACTGGAGAAAGGTTACACCGGCCGCGAGCTGCGTTACGCGCTGATGCGGGTTCACTATCGGACGCAATTGAACTTCACGTGGGACGGAATGAAGGAAGCGCGCGAATCCTTGGGGCGGATTGATGATTGGTTGGAACGATTGCGCGAGTACGCGGGAGATAAGATCGACAGCGGCAAGATCGACATGAAGCTGGGCCACGAATTCGAAGACGCGCTTGACGATGACCTGAACATTTCGGCTGCCCTCGGTTTTCTTTTCGAAACCATTCGCGATACGAATCGCGCGATGGATGAAAACAAACTCGATGCGAAGACGGCGGCGGCGTGGTTGAATTGGTGGAGCCGAATCAATGAGACGCTGGATTTTGAAAGTGGCGGCGCCGAGTTGCCCGACGAAGTGAAGCAATTGGCCGACGAACGGGCGCAAGCGAGGCTTGCAAAAGATTTTCGGAAAAGCGATGAATTGCGCGACAAATTAATAGCGCTCGGCTGGGAAGCGCGCGACACCAAGGACGGACAGAAGATAACGCGACGCGCCGGCGCGAAATAGAAAATGTTTGCGCCTTCACAATTCCTCAGCCTCGAACACACGGCCCATCCGAAGTTGTTCGAAGACCAGCAATTCGTTTGGAACGCGCTCAAACAGATCGCGAGCTATTTGCAATTTCGTTTGAAGCCGGCGGTGCTCGGCGAATTGGTCGGTCGTCCGTTTGTCAGCGCCAACGTCTTCGTTGGTCGCGGAACAGTTGTCGAACAAGGCGCAGTGCTGAAAGGACCGGCCTGGATCGGCGAGAATTGCCAGATCCGAAGCGGTTGCTATGTGCGCGAGAACGTCGTGGTCGGAAATGGCGTGGTGATGGGCAACTCGTGCGAATTTAAAAACAGCATCATCTTCGACGAAGCGCAGGTGCCGCACTTCAATTACGTCGGCGATTCCATTCTCGGATTCAAAGCGCACCTCGGCGCTGGCGTTATTTTGTCGAATGTGAAACTCGATCACACTGAAATCGCGGTCGCAACTGCCGAAGGCAACATCGCGACCGGACTCACGAAGTTCGGCGCGATCGTCGGCGATCGAACTGAAATCGGTTGCAACGCAGTGATCAATCCCGGTTCGGTTCTCGGGCGCGATTGTCTCGTTTATCCAAACGTGAATTATCGCGGCGTTTTGCCAGATCGAAGTGTCGTGAAACTGCGGCAGGAATTTCAGATTCTGGAACGCCGCTAGAACGCGATTACATTTGTCGATCTTCCAAATCAGGATGGGTGACAGAGTGGTCGATTGTGCACGCCTGGAAAGCGTGTGTGCTGAAAGGCACCGAGGGTTCGAATCCCTCCCCATCCGCCAGAATTAGAGTTGCAAGCGGCGGAACAATTCGTCGAGCGGGAGTTGAATGCCGATGAAAAACTCGCCGAAGTCGGCGTACTCGGCGCTTACTGGATCGAAGCGCATTTCGTAGACGATCGATTTGATTTGGAATGTGTCGCGCGCGAAAAGCGTGACGCCCCACTCCGCGTCGTCGAGACCGGTCGAGCCGGTAATGAGTTGTTTCGCTTTGCCGGAATATTGGCGGCCAACATTGGCGTGGCCTTTCATCAACTTGCGACGCTCCTCGAAAGGCAGCGCGTACCAGTTGCGATGCTCGCCGCGGCGTTTGCTCATATTATAGAAACAAACCACCGGCCAATCGGGCAGGGTGGGATAAACGCGCTCCTGCCGATAATGTTTCATTCGATCGCGAAATGTATTCAACGCCGCCTCGAGTTTTGCGGGATCTTTTCGCGTCTCGGCGTCGAGCGTCGCAGTGTATTCCTCGTCAGTCGTGATGTATTCGCTCTCCTCGGTCAGCGACAAATAACTGTAAACCGGCGTGAGCACATCCGGGCCGAGCGACAGCGATAGTTGCTTCTCGATCTTGTTCGCGTTGTGGAGATCGGGCGTGATTAACATGAAACCAAGATCGGCTTTCGGCGTGACGATGCTGAGCGTGAGCAATTGGGTCAACTCCATCGCTCGAACCTCCTGAACCAACTTTGTCAGATTTGTTTTCGCCGCGTTCTGCTCCTCGCGGCTGAGTAAATTCCATTGGCCATGCTCGACTTGGTAAAACAGATGAAGACAGTGCCAGCCTGCTTCAGGGACCAGCGTCGTATTCTTGTCCGTCATCGCTCGTAGTCTCCGCCGTGCAGAATCGCGGTCAAGGCGTTGTCGCAGTTTGCGCCGACGGCAGATGCTTCATGCAATATTCTTCGCCGTCGCGTGCGACTCGGAATTCCAGATTTGGATCGCTCAGCTCGGTCGCGCCGCAGACTGCGCATTTGTGGAGCGGCTCGGTCTCATCACGCGCATTGTCCTCAAAGCGCCGTCGTCGATCCGAAACTTCGCGGCGATGTTTTGCTTCGTGAAAAAGATCGCGCCCGAAGAAAATCAGATAATTGGCGAGGGCGGCGAGCAACGCGCTTCGGAACTGCATCGTGCCGAACACAAATTGCCAGCAGAGAATTGCGGCATAACCCCAGGCCATCCACTTCACCTTCAGCGGCAAAATGTAGGCAAAATAAATGACCGACTCGGGAAAGAATCGGGCGAAGGCAAAGAAGATCGAAGAGACCAGCATGACGTTCGAGAATTGCGTGCCGAAAAAGAATGCGGCGATGGTGGTGCCCAACATGCCGACGAGAAAATAGAGGTTCAGTCGAAGCGAACCCCACGCTTGCTCGAGTCGATCACCGACCCAGATCAGGAAAAAAATGTAAAACGCGGCGTTGAACCAGTCCGGCGCCGGAATCAGGCTGCCCAACTGCGGAATAAAAATGTAAGTGACCAGCCGCCAGATTTCGCCGTGGCGGACCGCTTCCGGATTGAGATCGATGAACGAGAGGTATTGCGGCTGAAATTTGTAGAAGACGAAAACCAACGCCGTGAACGCCGCGACGTAGCGCAGCAATCCCGGGATTCCAAGAAAACCAAAACGACGTTCGAGTTTGTCGAGCAAGGTCAGACCATTGCGCAGCCCAATCGCGAAGTCTAGGCTTCACACGTGACTGAAGTCGCACAAAAGAAAACGCCGCTTTACGACGAGCACGTGAAGCTCGGCGCGAAAATGGTGCCGTTCGCCGGCTGGCTGATGCCGGT
>Ga0070707_100005852_pt1 | contig 11464 bp, 10 predicted proteins | sample KBSK5502metaG_FD_65468 | JGI IMG/M metagenome (GOLD analysis project Ga0070707, IMG submission 65468) | Corn, switchgrass and miscanthus rhizosphere microbial communities from Kellogg Biological Station, Michigan, USA - KBS K5-50-2 metaG | ecosystem: Host-associated > Plants > Roots >... | reverse complement strand
GTCATCGCCAGCGGCGGCGTGTCCAGCCTGGACGACCTGCGGGCGATCGCCGCGCTGGCCCCGCTGGGGGTGGAAGGCGCCATTGTCGGCAAGGCGCTCTACGCGGGAGCATTCACCCTGGAGCAGGCCCTGGAGGCGGTGAAACAGGCATGACACGGAAGGTCTCGACCAGGACCACGTGGGAGCCGGTGGTCGGTTACAGCAGGGCGGTCGCCGCGGGCGACTTCATCTTCGTGTCCGGCTGCACCTCCGTGGAGGACGGGGTGTTCGTGCACGCGGGAGACGCGCGGGCACAGACCGCGCAGGCCATCGCGAACGTGGCGCAGGCGCTTGAGCAGCTCGGCGCGAGCCTCGCCGACGTGGTGCGGACCCGGATGTTCGTGACCGACATGTCCCGGTGGGAGGAGTACGGCCTGGCTCATGGCGCGGCGTTCGGCGAGACCATGCCCGCCACGTCCATGGTCGGCATCGCCGCGCTCGTGGACCCCCGGATGCTCATCGAGGTCGAGGCCGTCGCCTACAAGCCCGGGGTGGGTGGGTGAGTGTCGCCACCCGGGTGATCCCGTGCCTGGACGTCGACGCCGGCCGGGTGGTCAAGGGGGTCAACTTCGAGGGGCTGCGCGACGCGGGTGACCCGGTCGAGCTCGCCGCCACCTACGACGCCGAGGGCGCCGACGAACTCGTCTTCCTCGACATCACCGCTTCGAGCGGCGGCCGGGAGACCACCTACGAGGTGGTGCGGCGCACCGCCGAGCAGGTGTTCATCCCGCTCACCGTCGGCGGCGGCGTGCGGGCCACGCAGGACGTGGACCGGCTGCTGCGGGCGGGTGCCGACAAGGTGTCGCTGAACACCGCCGCCGTGGCCCGGCCGGAGTTGCTGGCCGAGGCGGCACGGCGGTTCGGCTCGCAGTGCGTGGTGCTCTCTGTGGACGCCCGCCGTGCGCCGGGCGCCGCCGGCCTGCCCAGCGGGTTCGAGGTGACCACGCACGGCGGCCGCCGCGGCACCGGGATCGACGCGGTGGCCTGGGCCGCCCGGGCCGTCGGCCTCGGCGTGGGGGAGATCCTGCTCAACTCGATGGACGCGGACGGCACCAAGGCGGGCTTCGACCTGGAGATGATCCGGGCCGTGCGGGCCGCGGTGAGCGTCCCCGTCATCGCCAGCGGCGGCGCCGGGGAACTGGCTCACTTCGCGCCCGCGGTCAGTGCCGGGGCGGACGCGGTGCTGGCCGCCAGCGTGTTCCACTTCGGGCAGCTCCGGATCGCCGACGTGAAGGCGGCGCTGCGGGCCGCCGGGCACTGCGTGCGCTGACGCGCCCGCCCAGGGCCCGGGCGCCGGCACCGTCACGCGGCGGTGAGCGCCGCCCCCACGATGCCGGCGTCGTTGAGCATGGCGGCCGGGACCACCTTGGCCTGCAGCTTCTCCAGCAGCGGCAGGAACTTGTCCGACTTTCTGCTCACGCCGCCGCCCACGATGAACAGCTCCGGCCAGAGCAGTGCCTCGAGGTGTCTCATGTACTCGTCGACCCGGCCCGCCCACTGCGCCCAGTCGAGGTCGTGTTCTTCCCTGGCCCGCTCCGACGCGCGTTTCTCCGCGTCCTTGCCGCGGATCTCGATGTGGCCGAACTCGGTGTTGGGCACGAGCAGCCCGTGGGTGAACAGCGCACTGCCGATGCCGGTGCCGAATGTCAGCATGACCACGGTGCCCTGATGCCCCGCCCCGGCGCCGAACTTCATCTCGGCCAGGCCGGCCGCGTCGGCGTCGTTGATGACCTGGCACTCCAGCCCCGTCGCGGTGCCGAACAGGTCACAGGCGTCCACCCCGATCCAGGACTGGTCGAGGTTGGCCGCGGTGCGGATGACGCCGCCGGTCACCACGCCGGGGAAGGTGATGCCGGCCTTGCCGGACCAGCTGAACTCGGCCACCAGGCCGCGCACCGCCTCGGCGACGGCCTGGGGCCTGGCCGGCTGCGGGGTGGGTACCTTGATCCGCTCCCGGGTCAGGGTGCCCTTGACCACGTCCACCGGCGCCGCCTTGATTCCCGAGCCGCCGATATCGACTCCCAGAACTTCCACCGCGCGCTCTTCCTCCCCATCTTCCTCGCGCCCGGACGGCGCTGGTCGTGCCCGCCGGCACGCTGGCGTTCCGCGCGCCGGCGGCCCGGCTACACGCCCCTGCGTGCCGAGGCGAGCTGGCGGACCGCGTCGGCGTTGCCGTCGAACCGCACCCGGGCGGCGCCGGTGCGGCCCATGGCCCACATCATCAGCTCCGCCGGGTGGCCGGTCACCGTGACCACCGGGGTCCGTGCCCTTGCCGTCATTCTCACCTGCCGCTCGCCGGCGTCGCCGGTCAGGTCGTCCCTGGCCAGTTCCACGCCCACCGGCGAGCGGCGGAACAGCAGCTTGCTGTGCTGCAGCCGCTGCCAGAGCGCGTCGGTCATGCCGTCCTTCAGCTCGCGGGGCCGCCAGCCGTCCGCCCCGCGCCGTACGTCCTCGTGGTGGACGAAAAACTCCACCATGTTGAGCCGCTCGTCCATGCCAGGCAGCCGGAACACCGACAGCGGTGGCGGCCCGGTGCGGATCAGCTCCACCAGGCGCGGGAAGGGGGTCTGGAGGGACAGGGCCTCGTTCACCCGCCGGGTGTGGCCCGCCAGCGGCCCGCCCATCAGGCCGGCCGCGGCGTCGGGGCGGCGTTCCCTGAGCACCAGATGCGCGGCCAGATCAGCGGTGCGCCAGCCTTCGCACAGCGTCGGCGCGTCCGGTCCTGTCTCGTCCAACACGGCGCACAGGGCCGCCCGCTCGTCGCTGGCATAGCTCACCCCGCGATGGTACGCCCTTGCCTGCCCCGCGATCCGCCGCCGCTTCGTAGGATCGGGGGATGACGAAAGGAGGCCAGGTGTGACGCAAGGTGCCGTCCGCCCGTCCTCGCTGGACCCCGCGATCGCCGCCCGGCTCAAGCGCGACGCGAACGGGCTGGTCGCCGCGATCGCCCAGCAGTACGACACCGGCGAGGTGCTCATGCTGGCCTGGATGGACGATGAGGCGCTGCACCGGACGCTGTCCACCGGCCGGTGTACGTACTGGTCGCGCAGCCGGGGTGAGTACTGGGTCAAGGGCGAGACCTCGGGCCATGCGCAGCGGGTGATCTCCGTTGCGCTCGACTGCGACGGCGATGCCGTGCTTGTCAAGGTCGACCAGTCGCAGGGCGCCTGCCATACCGGCGACCGGACCTGTTTCGACGCGGGCCCGCTGGAGTTGACCGCGCCGTGACCGCACCGCGGGGCGGCGGGCCCGCCGGGACGCTGCCCGGGTCCCGGCGGGAGTACGCGCTCGGCCTTGCCCTGGGTGCGGCCGGGGCGGGCGTCGTGCTGCTGTCGGCCAGGCAGGGCTGGGCACGGGTGGCCACCCCCGCCCCGGCGCCGCTGCCCGCCAGCGTGGTATCGGTCAGCGGCCAGGACCTCGTTCCGCTGGCCGGCGCGCTGGCCCTGGCGGCGCTGGCGAGCCTCGCGGCGGTCATCGCCACCAGGCGCCTGGCCCGCCGGCTGGCCGGGCTGCTGATGGCGGCCTTCGGCGTGGTCATCACCGTGGCGCTGTGCCTTCCGCTGGCCGCCTCCGACGTGCGCGGCGCGGCGCGGGTGACGGCCGTCTCGCAGGCAGGCTCGGCCACGGCGGGCGGTGCTGCCGGGGTCTCACCCGGAGCCGTCCCTGGCGGGGGCGCGGCGCCGGGGGTTACCGCTGTGGGCCACGTCACGATGACGGCGGCGCTGTGGCGGCCGGCCGCGGTGGCCGGTGCGCTGATCATCGTCGCGGCCGGCCTGCTCGTGTCGTGGCGCGGCGCGCGCTGGCCGGTCATGTCCAGCCGGTACGAGCCACCTGAGCAGGCCGGACGCAAGCCGGTCGCGGACAGCGCCGCGCTGTGGGACGCGCTGAGCAGCGGCGCCGATCCGACACTGCTGGCCCGGGGGGACACGGCTTCCCCCGGGGGACACCCCCGGGCCCCCGACGGCCCCGGACTCCCCGGTGGCACCAGGGAAGGGGCCGGGCAGCACGGCCCGGACTGAAGCTCACCGGCGGCTGGCGTTACGCTCGTAGGTGTTAGTGGCTAGCGGAAGCACGGGCCGCCCGGCCCGCACAGGGCGCGCCCGGCCGGAGGTGAGCGGTGAGCGCAGCGGAACCGGGCAGGTGGCTCAGGCGCCGTCCGCGCAGCCGCCAGGCCCTGCGCCGCCCCGCTCCGGTGCGCCTGGTGACCAGGCTCGTGGTGGCGCAGGCGGGCGCCGCGGCCGCCGTGGGCCTGGCGTTCAGCAGGCGGCACCTGCCTTCTGTGCTCATCACCCTCGCGCTGGTGGTTTCGCTGTGCCTGCTCGCATTCCTGGTCAGGTCCGGCGCCAGGGGCGCATGGCTGACCGCGGTGGGCTTCGAAAGCGTGTTCTTCGTGTACGGGGTGTCCAGGTTCGTGGTCGCCCGCTACGTCGGCGGCACGCTGTTCGCGTTGGTTGTAGCCGGCACTTTGCTCCATCCCGCCGTGGCGCGGGCTTACTCGGCCGTGCCGGGCGGACTGCCCGGCCATGAGCGTGGTGAGGTGGGCTTTGCTGATGCCGCAGGCGAGACGTTCGGCGAACACGCCGCTGGCTGACCCGTGGGGAGGGTGCGTGCCGGAGCACGGCACCCGCCTCGCTACCATCACCCGAAGCAAGGCATCCGACCCGAGGGGATAGCGGACCGCGTGAGCGTGCTCAACGAGATCCTGGAAGGCGTGCGCACCGATCTCGCCGCCCGCCAGCGGCACACGCCGCTGGAGCGGCTCAAGGAGATGGCCCAGCAGGCGGCTTCGCCCCGAGACGCGGTCGCCGCGCTCAGTGGCCAGGACGTGGCCGTCATCGCCGAGGTCAAGCGTGCCAGCCCGTCCAAGGGCACGATGGCGGCGATCGACGACCCGGCGGCGCTCGCCGGCGACTACGAGGCCGGCGGGGCGAGCGTCATCAGCGTCCTCACCGAGCCGCGCCACTTCGGCGGCAGCCTGGAAGACCTCGCCGCGGTCCGGGAGCGGGTGGCCGTGCCGGTGCTGCGCAAGGACTTCATCGTCAGCTCCTACCAGCTCTGGGAGGCACGCGCGCACGGCGCCGACATGGTCCTGCTGATCGTGGCCGCGCTGGAGCAGAACGCCCTGGTGTCGCTGGTCGAGCGGGCCGTGTCGATAGGGCTCGTGCCCCTGGTCGAGGTGCACACCGACGCGGAGGTCGTGCGCGCGGTGGAGGCCGGGGCCAAGATCATCGGGGTGAACGCGCGCGATCTGACCACCCTGGAGGTGGACCGGGGCGTGTTCGCGCGGCTCGCCCCGCTCATCCCGAGCCACGTCGTCAAGATCGCTGAGTCGGGGATCCGGGGACCGCGGGACCTTTTCGCCTACGCGGCGGCCGGGGCGGATGCCGTGCTGGTCGGAGAGAGCCTGGTCACCGGCAAGGACCCGCGCTCAGCCGTGGCCGACCTGGTGACCGCGGGTTCCCACCCGGCGCTGCGCGGCGACCGCCCATGAGCGGCAGTGCCCCCACGGGCTCCGCGGCCGGGTCCGCTGCCGCGCTGGCGGAGGTGCCGGACGCGGGCGGTCATTTCGGCCGTTACGGGGGGCGGTTCGTCCCCGAGTCGCTCATCTCCGCCCTGAACGAACTGGACGCCGAGTACCGTGCCGCCAAGGCCGACCCGGCGTTCCAAGCCGAACTGGAAGGCCTGCTCCGCGGTTACGCGGGCCGGCCCACGCTGCTCACCCGGGCACCCAGGTTCGCCGCGGCGGCCGGGTGCGAGGTGCTGCTCAAGCGCGAGGACCTGGCCCACACCGGCTCGCACAAGATCAACAATGTGCTCGGCCAGGTGCTGCTGGCCAGGCGGATGGGCAAGACCAGGGTGATCGCCGAGACCGGGGCCGGGCAGCACGGGGTGGCCACCGCCACGGCCTGCGCGCTGTTCGGGCTGGACTGCGCCGTGTACATGGGCGAGGAGGACACCCACAGGCAGGCGCTGAACGTGGCCCGGATGCGGATGCTCGGCGCGGAGGTCATCCCGGTCACGATCGGCACCCGCACCCTCAAGGACGCCATGAACGAGGCGTTCCGCGACTGGGTCACCACGGTCGCCAGCACGCACTACTGCATCGGCTCGGTCGGCGGCCCGCACCCGTTCCCGATGATGGTCAGGGACTTCCAGCGGGTCATCGGCGTCGAGGCGCGCCAGCAGGTCCTCGAGCTGGCCGGGCGGCTGCCCGACGCGGTGATCGCCTGCGTCGGCGGCGGATCCAACTCGATCGGAATCTTCCACGCGTTCCTGCCGGACACCGCCGTCGCCCTGATCGGCTGCGAGGCGGGCGGCGACGGGCTGGACACCGGCAGGCACGCGGCGACCATGGTGGCCGGTTCAGACGGCGTGCTGCACGGCATGCGGACCAGGGTGCTGCAGGACCCGGACGGCCAGACGCTCACCACCCACTCGATCTCCGCGGGCCTGGACTACCCCGGGGTCGGCCCCGAGCACGCCTGGCTCGCCGGGACCGGGCGGGCCAGCTACCGGGCCATCACCGACGACCAGGCCATGGAGGCCTTTTCGCTGCTCTGCCGGACCGAGGGGATCATCCCGGCGCTGGAGTCCGCGCACGCGCTGGCCGGCGCGCTGCAGGTCGGCAAGCAAGCCGGCCCGGATGCGCTTCTGCTGGTGAACCTGTCCGGCCGGGGTGACAAGGATGTCGCCACGGCCTCGAAATGGTTCGGGCACCTGAGCGCCGAGGCGCTCGACGCGGCGGTCAGCCAATGACCGCCGTCGGGGCCGCGTTCCGCAAGGCCGCGGGGGAGGGCCGCGCGGTCCTCGTCGGGTACCTGCCGGCCGGTTTCCCCACCGTGGACGGGGCGATCGAGGCCGCACGGGCGATGGCGCACGCCGGCGCGGACGTGATCGAGATCGGCCTGCCGTACACCGACCCGCTGATTGACGGCCCGGTCATCCAGGCGGCCGTGGACCGGGCGCTGGCCGGCGGGACCAGGCCCGCCGATGTGCTGCGCACCGTTGAGGCCGTGGCCGCCACCGGCGCGGCGCCGCTCGTCATGACCTACTGGAACCCGGTCGACCACTACGGCGTGAACGCCTTCGCCCGCGACCTGGCCGCGGCCGGCGGCTGCGGGCTCATCACCCCCGACCTGACTCCGGAGGAGGCCGGGCCCTGGCTGGAAGCGGCCGCCGCGCACGACCTCGACCGGGTGTTCCTGGTGGCGCCGAGTTCCACGCCGGAGCGCATCGAGCTGATCACCAAGGTCTGCGCCGGGTTCGTCTACGCGGTGTCGGTCATGGGCATCACCGGAGCCAGGGACCGGGTCAGCGATGCGGCGGCGGGCGTGGTGAGCCGGATCCGTGCCGCCACCGACCTTCCGGTCGCGGTGGGACTGGGCGTGCGGGACGGTGCCCAGGCCGCGGAGGTCGCGAGCTTCGCCGACGGCGTGATCGTCGGGTCCGCGTTCGTGCAGCGCCTCCTGGATGCGCCTGATCTGACCGCGGGCATCCAGGGGGTACGCGAGCTGGCCGAGGATCTCGCGGCGGGCGTGCGCCGCCCGGCCCGGGCCGCCCGCTGATCTCACTCACTGCGACAGAGCCTTACGGTACCTGTGACGACCAGGAATTTGTCTGCCCCCGGTGGTTTCACCCCCCGGCCTGCGCGGGCAAAAACGCACGGGTGGCGTAATCTGGATGTAATCCCGGAGCGGTAGCTCACAAAGCCACCAGCCGCATCACCGGCGCCGCCCGCGGCAGGGCCAATGTTGTCCCGAATCCGCACGCGATAACGCGAATACGGACGACAGGAGCACGCATGGCCCTTGCCGTTGACTCAGGCAACCCCACACACAGCCCCGGCCTGTATGACGGCCGGTACGAGCATGACGCTTGCGGCGTCGGGTTTGTCGCTGATCTGTCCGGGCGCAAGACCCATCAGACCGTTGGCCAGGCGCTCACCGTGCTGCGGAACCTGGATCATCGCGGCGCCAAGGGCAGCGACCCGGACACCGGTGACGGGGCTGGCATCCTCACCCAGATGCCGGACGCACTTTTCCGCGCCTCCTGCTCTTTCGGCCTGCCCGCCGCGGGCGGCTACGCGGCCGGGCTGGTGTTCCTGCCCACGGACGCCGCGGAGTGCGCGCGGGCGCAGGAGGCGGTCGCCGGGCTGGCGGCGCAGGAAGGGCTGACCGTCCTGGGCTGGCGGGATGTCCCGCATGACCCTGCGCACTGCGGGAAGGGCGCGCGGGCCACGATGCCCCGCCTGGCCCAGTTGTTCGTCGCCGCAGTGAAGGGGGATGGGGAGGCGGGTGGGGACAGCGGGCTGGCCCTGGACCGGCGGGCGTTCTGCCTGCGCAAGCGGATCGAGCATGAGACCGGCCTCTACCCGGCCAGCCTGTCGTCCGCGACGATCGTCTACAAGGGGATGCTCACGGCGCTGCAACTGCTGCCGTTCTACCCCGACCTGTCCGACCCCGCCTACACCTCGGCCCTGGCCCTGGTGCACTCGCGGTTCTCCACGAACACGATGCCGTCCTGGCCGCGGGCCCACCCGTACCGGTTCATCGCGCACAACGGCGAGATCAACACCGTGCGCGGCAACCGCAACTGGATGCGGGCCAGGGAGGCGATGCTGTCCTCTGGCCCGTTCCCCGAGGCGGCGGACGGGCGCGGGCTGGAACGGCTGCTGCCGATCCTGAGCGAAGCCGCCAGCGACTCCGCCAGCTTCGACGAGTGCCTCGAACTGCTCTACCTCGGCGGCCGGTCGCTGCCGCACGCGATCCTCATGATGATCCCTGAGCCGTGGGAGAACCACGAGGAGATGGACCCGGCGCGGCGCGCGTTCTACCGGTTCCACGCCACGCTGATGGAGCCCTGGGACGGCCCCGCGTGCGTGGCGTTCACGGACGGGACCGTGGCGGGCGCGGTGCTCGACCGCAACGGCCTGCGCCCGGGCAGGTACTGGGTGACCCAGGACGGCCTGGTGATCCTGGCCAGCGAGGTCGGCGTGCTTGACCTCGACCCGGCCACCGTGGTCCGCAAGGGGCGGCTGCAGCCGGGGCGGATCTTCCTCGCCGACACCGGCAGCCACCGCATCCTCGAAGATGCCGACGTCAAGGCGGAGCTGGCGGCCGAGCACCCGTACGCCGAGTGGCTGCACGCCGGCCTCATGCACTCCGGCGACCTGCCCGACCGGCACCGGGCGCTGCCCGGCACCGCGGAACTCACCACCCGGCAGCGCGCCAGCGGCTACACCGAGGAGGAACTGCGGCTGCTGCTGGGCCCGATGGCCACGGCCGGCGTAGAGCCGATCGGATCCATGGGCACCGACACACCTATCGCCGTGCTCTCCGACCGGCCCCGGCTGCTCTTCGACTACTTCGCCCAGCTCTTCGCCCAGGTCACCAACCCGCCGCTGGACGCGATCAGGGAGGAGCTCGTCACCTCGCTGGAGACCTCCACCGGCGCCGAGCAGAACCTGCTGGAGCCCGGCCCTGCCTCGTGCCGCCAGATCGTGCTGCCCTACCCGGTGATCAGCGACAACGACCTCGCCAAGATCATCCACATCAACGACGACGGCAACCTGCCCGGTTTCGCCGCGCATGTGGCCGACGGCCGCTACCGGGTGGCCGGCGGTGGCGCGGCGCTGCGCGGGCGGCTGGCCGAGATCTGTGCCGAGGTCACGGCCGCGATCGGGGCAGGCGCCCGGATCGTGGTGCTGTCCGACCGGGGCGCGGGTGAGGTCGACCCGGCGCTCGCGCCGATCCCGTCGCTGCTGCTGTGCGGCGCGGTGCACCACCACCTGATCAGGGAACGGACCCGGACCGAGGTCGGGCTCGTGGTGGAGTGCGCGGACGCCCGCGAGGCGCACCACATCGCGCTGCTCATCGGCTACGGCGCCGCCCTGGTCAACCCGTACCTGGCGCTGGAGTCCGTGCAGGACATGGTGCGCCGCGGCGTGCTGGAACGCGTCTCGGCGGACAAGGCGCCGGCGAACCTCATCAAGGCGCTCGGCAAGGGCCTGCTCAAGATCATGTCGAAGATGGGCGTGTCCACCGCGGCCTCCTACCACGGCGCCCAGATCTTCGAGGCGATCGGCCTGGGCGACGAGGTGGTCAGCGCCTGCTTCACCGGCACGACGTCACGGCTGGGCGGTGCCGGGTTCGACGTGCTGGCCGCCGAGGTGGCCCGCCGCCACGCCAGGGCTTTCGGCGGCCGCGAGGCCGGGTTGGCGCACCAGCGGCTGGAAACCGGTGGGGAGTACCAGTGGCGCCGCGACGGGGAACGGCACCTGTTCAACCCGGAGACCGTGTTCAAGCTGCAGCACGCCACCAGGGCCAGGCGGTATGAGATCTTCAAGGAGTACACCCGGCTTGTCGACGACTCCGCCACCCAGCTGATGACCCTCCGCGGGCTGCTGCGGATCCGCGGGGTGGACGCGGCCGCGGCGCGCCCGCCGGTGCCGGTCGAGGAGGTGGAGCCGGTCTCGGCGATCGTGCGCCGGTTCGCCACCGGCGCCATGTCCTACGGCTCGATCTCCGCCGAGGCGCACGAGACCCTGGCGATCGCGATGAACCGGCTCGGCGGCAAGTCCAACACCGGTGAGGGCGGGGAGGACCCGCGCCGGTTCGTCCGCGACCCGAACGGCGACCTGCGCAGGTCCGCGGTCAAGCAGGTGGCGAGCGGCCGGTTCGGGGTGACCAGCGAGTACCTGGTCAACGCCGACGACCTGCAGATCAAGATGGCGCAGGGGGCCAAGCCGGGCGAGGGCGGCCAGCTGCCCGGGCACAAGGTGTACCCGTGGATCGCCCAGACCCGCTATTCCACCCCCGGCGTGGGGCTCATCTCACCGCCGCCGCACCACGACATCTACTCGATCGAGGACCTTGCCCAGCTCATCCACGACCTCAAGAACGCCAACCCGGCCGCGCGGGTGCACGTCAAGCTGGTCGCCGAGGTGGGCGTCGGCACCGTCGCCGCCGGGGTGTCCAAGGCGCACGCCGACGTGGTGCTGATCTCCGGCCACGACGGCGGCACCGGGGCCGCGCCGCTGACCAGCATCAAGCACGCCGGGGCGCCGTGGGAGATCGGGCTGGCCGAGACCCAGCAGACGCTGCTGCGCAACGGGCTGCGGGACCGGATCGTGGTGCAGGCCGACGGCCAGCTCAAGACCGGGCGCGACGTGATCATCGCGGCGCTGCTCGGCGCCGAGGAGTTCGGCTTCGCCAGCGCGCCGCTCGTCGTCTCCGGCTGTGTCATGATGCGCGTCTGCCACCTGGACACCTGCCCGGTCGGCGTGGCCACCCAGAACCCAGAGCTGCGCAAGCGGTTCACCGGGCGGCCCGAGTTCGTGGTCAACTTCTTCGAGTTCATCGCCGCGGAGGTCAGGGAGTACCTGGCCGCGCTCGGGTGCCGCACCCTGGAGGAGGCCGTGGGCCGG
>Ga0070707_100005850_pt1 | contig 11464 bp, 16 predicted proteins | sample KBSK5502metaG_FD_65468 | JGI IMG/M metagenome (GOLD analysis project Ga0070707, IMG submission 65468) | Corn, switchgrass and miscanthus rhizosphere microbial communities from Kellogg Biological Station, Michigan, USA - KBS K5-50-2 metaG | ecosystem: Host-associated > Plants > Roots >... | reverse complement strand
ATAACTTTATTCCAAACAACAAGATCGAAATGCTCAAAGTTGGTTACTAACCGGCACAAGATATTGAGTCCGAGCCGAAAGATACTCTTCGGCGGATAGCCGTGTTTCTTCAGTTTCAGTTCTTTGACAGCAGCTTGCCACTCCCCAACGATAAAAGCCCAGGTGAAAGCCAGGGCCAGTAACGCGAGCAAGCGACTAATCCGTTCCGTGTCTTGCAACCTGGTCTCTTCAAGATTGAAGCCCCGGGATTTCAGTGCGCCGAAGAGGGTCTCAATCCCCCAGCGCTGTTTGTACTCCTTCGCTGGCGCCGCCTCGTATTCCGGCGCGACCAGGATCAGGTATTCACCGCTACCAAGGTAACAACCGCTGAGGAACAAATCCATCCCCCACATCCGGCGTGCTTCCGGGATCACCAAACAGCGGTTGACACCGGTGGAGGCAAATAACCGCCAGGCGTGGACTAACTTCCCGCGCCCGTTGCGCACCCGCGTGTTCTTGTGCAACCGCATCTGGAATTTGATCCGATGCTGTTTCAGAAACTGGAACCAGCCCTGGCCGACGAACTCGCGATCACCTAATAAACACGCGATGGAGTGCGCTCCGAACAGATTGATGAAGATCTCGATCACGGTCTCTCGCTCCGTGGTATCAGAGTTGCCAGCTTTAGGCAAGACCAGCCAGACGACCGGAAAGCCGACGCCGCGATAGACAATCGAGAGCAGCAGGAGGTTGAGGTGCACGGCTCCGACTTTCCAATTCGTGCGATCCAGCGCCAAGGTGTAGGGGCCGGGCAGGCCCAGCAGTTTGACGACGAAGGCGGCCAGTTCGGCATAGGGTAACTCAAACTCGCGCAGCAAGCGCTGGAGCCCTTTGTAATTCGACTCTTCCTTCGCGTGGCCAGAGAAGGCGGTGGCCAAAATCGAGAGATTCACCGTCCGCACGGCGTAGAGCGCCAGCAGGCAGCGAGTGACACATTTGATCCGAGCTTTATTCCACGGTAGATTGTCAAGTAACGTTTGCTCAAGCGAGCGAATGTCGGTCATCGTGCGATCTCCTTTCAGTTTTGCTCAACCGAAAGTCTAATCGCACGATGGCCTTAACTGTCAAGACCACAATTCAGGCTCATTCTTTGTCCTGTAGAAAACTTCCTCCTACAGCATCCCTATAATCCGCCACCCAATGCTTTGCGGACTAACGCCAGTATTCTGCGAGCCACACCTAATCAACAATCTCTTGCACTCTTCCAACCTCACCGCTTTCAAGGCGCACTTTAATGCCATGTGGATGGTACTCTGAACTGGTCAAAATATCCTTCACAATGCCGCGAGTCCTCTTCCCGGTGCGCTGATCTTGTTTCAAGACTATTTCAACCTCAAGTCCAGGTTTTATATCTTTCCTGTTCTGACCGTTCATGGTTAAATACACTTATGAGAAAAAACCTGTCGAGTCTAATGCCATGTTCACTCACTTTTTCCTTTATGAAACTACTCCGAGTTCAGATATTTCTCGACACTCTCTTTACTCTCGCTCTTCACCGTATCGAGAATCATCTCAAGTGCAATAAAGCCCCCTCTGGACGTGATGAATTTCTTTTCTTTTTCGGTCAGATCGCGACCGAGTTTTTGAGTTGCAGCCTTGATGATGGCTTTATGGAAGTTCTTGATCGCACGTCCAGAGTTCATTTGTCTTTTCTCGGCTTTAGTTGTTGCAGTGCTGCATATTTGCTCGTGTATCGGCCTAATACTTCACATCAGCGGGGCCACGTGTGATACTCAGGGAAAGATGAGAGGCACCCTTCGCGGCCTTCGTTACATGTGCTTGTCAGACAGCCTTTGCTTGGTGCCTGTCAGTTCGCTTTCCGCCATCTATCGCAAAGGTCTTGTGCTGCTTCCGCCCAAGTTGGAAACTGGAAAATAAATCCCGATTGGATCAGCCTGCCTGGAATTACCCGCCGACTCTTCAAGATGAGTTCAGTTTCCGTTCGCAGAAAAAACGCCCCAACCTCTAACATCCATGCCGTTGCCGGCAAACCAAAGGAGATGCCCCACGCTGCCCGCAAAGTTCCCATGAACTCAGCATTAGGCACCGGATTTGGCGCGGCAAGGTTGACCGGCCCTACTAGTTCGTCGTGTTCGATAAGCCAATAAATGGCTCGGATAAAATCCTGATCGTGGATCCATGAGACATACTGTCGGCCATCTCCAGCACGTCCTCCAAGGCCGTACCTCACTAACGTAAGAAGCGTGTCGAAGACACCGCCACGGTCTGGACTCATTATCATCGCTGAGCGCATAAGCACCTTGCGTGTATTGGGTGTGGCAGACTCGTTTAGCGCACGTTCCCAAGAAGTTGCCACATCGATGCTGAAACGCCAAGTGTCCGGCGCGTTCGGCTCAGAACCGCCTACCATTCCAGTTGCTTCGTCATTGGGGGCGTCGTAGCGGTGAGCATAAATAGTAGCCGTACTTGCCTGAAGCCAGACGCGGGGTGGGTGGGATGCTTGAGCAATTGCATCACCCAGAATCTGCGTTGACTTCACACGAGACTCTTTGATTAGCCTGCGGCTCTCAGCATTGTAGCGACAGTTCACGCTGTATCCCGCCAGATTGATGACAACATCCGCCCCATCGATTTCAGATGCCCAGTCTCCTAACGTTTGGGCGTCCCATTCCATCACACACCACGCCGCGTGCATTGGTTCTCTACTAAGAATGATGACTTCATGCTCCGCTTGGTGAAAGGCGCGGGCAAGGATTGTTCCGACTTGGCCTGAACCGCCCGGAATTACAATTCTCATATGTCTGTAATGGACCCCAAAATTTGGACAGTAAAAAGTTGTTTTAGAGTATAGACGCAGTTTGCTGATTTGGCCACTGCGCCTCGTACTCCGCTGGGGTCAAATAACCGAGCGCGGAATGAATCCGCTTCGTCAGATAGACATCATCGATAAAATGTCCGAGCTGGGCGAGCGCGTCTCCATAGTCCCGATACTCGGTCAAGGAGACTTCTTCTTCTTTAATGGTTCTGATGACTCGCTCGGCATAGCCGTTTTGTTCGCCGTGTCCGACTTGGGTGCGTTTTCGCTGTGATGTAGCGCGAAGTTGAGCAGAGCCAGTAAAATCGGCCCTCTGCTGCTCAACTTTCAACGATTTGTGGCAGCCACCACAAACCATTCAGAGGGCCGAAGATGAAACTTACCATTAACGCCGATGTGCAAGCAAAGCAATTGACCCTGACTTTCACCGACGTGGACTGGGAACAAGCACAACAAGGCAACTTCTATCAGGGTGAGCAACTGGTCCGACAAATGATCACTCTGAGCGGGCGAGAGCTGACACGCCAGTTACTCGCCAGTAAAGATTGCGACCAACCTACCCTCACCCGCGTGGGGCAGACCTGGTATCGCAAGGAGGCCAGTCCCGGTCACTACCAGACGCTCTATGGGCCCGTCACGCTCACGCGCCACACCTACCAGACCAGCGCCGGGGGGCAAACTTTCTGTCCGCTTGAAGCAGCTTGCCAACTGCGCGTCGGCCGCGCCACGCCGCGCTTGGCTGAAGTGCTCAGTTTCAAACTCACCGCCCAGACTCCACGCGAAGTGGCACAAGACCTCGCGCTCACGCACGGGCTGGACCTGGCACCCGGTTCCCTGCACCAAGTGGCGCAGAGCGTCGGGGAGATCGCCGTGGCCAAAGCTGAGCGCTGGCAGCTTGAGAGTCCGCCGCCCGCAGCGAAAGTGGCGATTGTCGCCACGGGGCTGGACGGCAGCCATCTCCCACTGGTCGGGGAAGACTACAAAGAAGCGATGTCTGGGACCATCGCGCTCTAGGACACAGCCGGCGAGCGCCTCTCCACGGCCTATCTCGGCGCGATGCCGGAAGAGGGCAAGGCGACCTTCACGCAGCTCTTCACCACCCGCGTGGCCGAGGCCTTGAGGCGCTATCCCCGCGCCGTGCACGTGGTCTTGTCCGATGGCGCGACCTGGAACTGGCAATTGTTGGAGGCACAGTATCCAGGGGCGATCTGGATTCTGGACTTCTATCACGCCACGCAGCATCTGGCCGCCGCGGCTGGCCTCATCTTTGGCACTGCCCCGCCGCCGGAGAAGAGCGCTTGGTATGAGCGCTGGCGCACGGCGCTGCGCGATGAGCCAGGTGGGGTGGCGGGCGTGATCCGCTCGCTGATCTACTACCGGAACCGCGGCCAGTTCAGCCTGGGAGCCGCGCGGGAGCTGGAGCGCGAGATTAACTACTTCCGCACGCACGCCGACAAGATGCAATATGCCGACTATCTGGCCGCCGGGCTGCCGATTGGGAGCGGCGTGACCGAAGCCGGATGCAAAGAACTAATCGAGGCTCGGTCATAATTAAACCTCTTGTCGGCAATGATTTGCAATCAGGCATCTGGCTTGTTACTACCTCGAAGTAACATCAAAGTAACCTCCTGTAGCTCGCGGTGGGAGCCGGGTTAAACTTGAAAGCCGCACCCCTGGAATGCTTCCAGGGGTGCGGCCCCTCCGGTAGAATCTCAGTACCTAACTTTAACCTACGGGAGGGACTGAGATGTTACACGAAATGGGCCTGCTTGTCAGGCTCGTCAAGTTGGTGGACCGGGTTGCGTTACCCCCACCACCCGCGAAGCGGCCGCGTGGGAAACCGCGCTTTTACTCCGATCAACTCAGGCTCAAAGCCTTGATCATCTGCCTGATCCGGCGGCTCTACACGGCCAGTGCGCTGCTCGCCTTTCTGGCGCAGGATGAGCCGACGGTCCAAGAGCTGCGCCGGCTACTGCACCAAGACGGTGGCTTTCCCTCGCGCCGCACCTGGGAGCGCCGACTCGCGGCCTTGCCGCAGAGTCTGCCCGGCTTGATCAGCTACTGTGGCCGCCACCGCGTGAGTCGGCTCCAACCTTGGGCGACCCACGGGCGTGCGGCCGCGCGGGACAGCACTCCGCTCCGCACCGGTGGCGGCCTCTGGCACAAACAAGACCGTGAACACGGGGAGATTCCGCACTCCTCGATTGAGACTGAAGCCGGGTGGGGCAAGTCTGGCTACCACGGTTGGTGGTCCGGCTGGAAGCTCCATCTGGCGGTCGCCGTCGGCTGGGTGTGGATTCCGTTGGCCGCCGAACTGACGGTGGCCCGGGTCGGTGATAACGAGATCGCTCCGCATTTGATCAAAGAGCTGCCGGCCGAAGTGTGCTATGCCCTCGGCGACACTCAGGACACCGCCCCGGAGGTGAGAGCTGATTGTCACGCGCGGGGCATCGAATTGGTGGCCACACGCCGTGGCCCAGATCCCCATCGGGATGGTGGAGCAGAGGTCCGGCGCATCTTTCACAAACTACGCTCGCCATCCATTGAGCCATTCAATGGGTTATTCAAAGACTTCTTTGGCTGACAGAAGAACATGCCGGTCAAAGGACGCAAACGTCCTCAGTGGTTAGCGCTCGGTGCGATCTTTTTGTACCAGTTGGTACTCTTCTACCAATACGAACAAGGACTCAAGGTAGGGAAAGGCATAAAAGCTTTGTTACGCGCAGCATAGCTCAAAGTAACATATGAGTAACATACGAGTAACATATTTATGACCAGTCCTCGTTTAATTCAAAGACCTATCGAGCTTTAACTCTTCTGCGTAAGCCCTGTTAACTTACTTATCAAACGCTCCGCTAGAGTTGGTAGCGCTTGGTCTTGGGATAGCGCACTGACTTGAGTTTCGCTTGACGCTCTTTTGTCGCCCGATTGCCGTCATCAGCCGCTTCTGTGCGCAGTGTGATTTTGCACTGGCCGTGATAGAGATCTAAGCGGCACCGGGCGTTTGGGAAGACCGTTTGTTGTAGGCTCCAGATGCCTTCCTCCCCAGCAGATGGACCGTCGTGATCTGGGAGAAAAACGAGCTGACCTTGCGCTCCAACCAGTGCCTACCTTCACGGCTCCGGATCAGCATCCCGTCCACCCTGACCGCCCTGGGTGGCGACCCAACGGGTCTGGCGCCAGCGGTGGCGGTTGGAGTCGAGGATCAGTGGTGACATTCTGCGCAGTCCTGGGCGCCAGTTGCACCCCGAACAGAAAACTCAAGCCAGCACTGCCGACCGTGTAGCTCCAAGAAGCCCCGTACAGCGCCGTCATCAGCGCCAAGCGGGGTATCATCTGCCGCCCAATCAAACCCAACTCTCGATTCGCTACCGTTTCATATTCTTCACACGATGAGCAGTAATATTGCTGACGCACCAGTTCCAAGCGCTACTCAAAGATCGTCTGTGGATGGATCACGATCTGCGCGCGGTGGACTTGATATGCTTTACCACACTGCGGGCAGTGCACCTCACCCCGCGCCACACGCTGCTCGATTTCTGCCACCCGCGCGGGCAGGACGTGTTGACACAGCAGGAGTTGCCCGACCTGCTGGACTACCTCCTAGCCCCCGGCTTCAATTGTTACCTGCCTCGTCAGGCTCAATGGCTGAGTCATGCCCACTAGATTTCTAACCCAGGACCACGATAGGGCCGAAATCAGGCTCTTCGAGGCCCAAATGGGCAGTGACGGATTTGATCGGGCGCGCGAACAAAGTTCTGAGACCCGGAATCGGTATCTTGAGTTCGCGGAAGCCCGAAAATGGGTATATTCTCGTCGTTGCCCCGACGAAGCCGAAAAATCACTGGGCATGACTCAGGCTCAATGGCGGTTGACTTTTTATCAGCCGGTCTGTATAAATCTTGCTTCTATGCCGTTGGTTCTTTTGAAAATCCATTTCTCAAATTCATACCCTACCCCCCCTCAATTTTGCCGGTAAGATATTGAATTTGAAGTTCTTACATGTGGCCAGGTAGCTCAGATGGTAGAGCAACGGACTGAAAATCCGTGTGTCGGCGGTTCGATTCCGTCCCTGGCCACCATATCTTTCAATGATTTACGGGCACTCTCAGGAGTGCCCGTTGCTGTTTGGTGTGCCAGTGGTGTGCCAACTTCTCCAAACAGCATGGCCTCAAGCTTATCGGAGGCTGATCGCTGCATGTGCGGTAGGACGTGGCTGTAGGTGTCAAGGGTGATGGCAATGCTGGAATGGCCCAGGCGCTCGCTGACGACTTTGGGATTTTCGCCAGCCGAGAGCAGTAGTGTCGCGCAACTGTGCCGGAGCGAGTAGAGGGTAAAGTTATCAGAGAGTCCGGCGCGCCTGAGCGTGGGCTTGAAATGGCGGAAGGTGAAATTCTGAATGCTGAGCGGGCCGCCTTCTTCAGTGGCAAAAACCAGATCATGAGATTGATATGCGGGGGCCTAGTTTGATTCGTTCTTCTGCCTGATGGCGCTTGTGATCTTTCAACTGCGCCAGCATTGAAGCCGGTAGGGGGATTGTTCGCCGTGAGCGTGAGGTTTTGGTTTCTGAGAAGTACCAGCCGCCACCCTTCGTGCGCCAGATCAAGGCGCGACGCACAGTGACGGTTCCCTGCTTCCATTCTACGTCTTTCCACTGCAACCCAAAATATTCTTCGGGCCGCATCCCTGTCACCAGCGCGAAGGCGAGCAATACGCCATGACGGTCTTCTTTCGCGGCTTCCAGAAAACGGGTCGCCTCTTCAGGCGAGAAGGCTTTCATTTCCTTGCGCGTCTGTTTCGGCAGTTCGGCCAGCGCCGCAGGGTTAGAGCGCAGCAAACTCCACTTCACCGCTTTCTTGAGTGCTGCTGAAAGTACGGTGTGAACGTAGCGCACAATACGCGGCGAAAGACTCGCGTCCGACATCTTGGCATAAAGCACTTGAATATCTGTGGCGGTCAAGTCTGAAAGCTTCCGTGTTCCCAGAGTAGGCCGCACGTAGCGCTTGAGAAGATAAGTGTAATCCGCGTGGGTGCGCTCGCTAAGACGGGGCTTGACTACTTCTAGCCACTTATCAAGGTATGTGTTCAGGCTCAGTGCCGATGGCTTGACGAAAGACCCGCTGCTGACATCGCTCAGCATCTCTGCTAGCCGCGCCTGCGCCTTCTTTTTGGTGCCGTGAAATAATGGGTGTGATTTCGTCCTGATGTAGCGCGAAGTTGAGCAGAGCCAGTAAAATCGGCCCTCTAATGCTCAACATCAACGATTTGTGGCAGCCACCACAAACCATCTAGAGAGATCGCTTAAAAAGTTTGTGGCGAACAGCGATCTCCCAAGCTGCACCATTGATCCTGGCCCGCAGCTTAAGCGGGCTGCGCGGCGGGCGCAGCCGTTAACAGGCGGACGATGCGTTTGCAGTTGACGACGACTCCGAGCAGCAAGTATTGCACTTTGACTCGTAACCGGCCGCGGTAGCGCACGCGTCGTCCGTCGTGCCAGCGTACCAGTTCATTGAGTTTCCTTTCGATCGCCGGGTGTTCTTTGCGCATCTGTTGATACTCGTCAGTCGTCGCTCGTTCTTTGGCCGCCAGGTCTTGTGCTTGAAAATCGTTTTTGCTGACCTTGCGCGCGTCGCGCTTGTCAGGCTTGAGGCATTGGCCCCTGCACGGGCAGGCCGCGCATTGGCTGGTTTTGAAATAGTAAATCCAGCCGTGATCTTTCGCCTCGCGGTAGCGGGTTTTCGTCGTGGCTCCGTGCGGGCACCTCAGTTCGTCACCCGCTTCATTGAGTTTGAAATCCTCCGGTTGATACAGATCGGGCGTCTGAGACCAATCGGGCTTGGGCGGCACCTAGACCGTCAGTTGTGGGCCGTCGGCATCATCGCTCAGGGCTTTGAGTACCGGGCCGTTGTCGCCGACCGCGTCAATTGAGAGGCGCTCAATCTCGTTGCCGTGTGCGGCTGCTTCACTTTCGATCAAGTTCTTTGTGTTAGCGGCTTCGTCCGCGTTGGCTGCCAGCACCTCAAGCGCGCAGATCCAGCCGGAGTCGGCATCCAGGCTCAGGTCGAGCCAGTAGCCATCGTCGTAATCGCCGTGACGGCTGCGCCGCGCGTCAGTGTCGGTCAGCGAGACGAGCTGGTCTTTGGCCTTTGGCTCGCGGTCACCGAGCACTTTGCGTGCGATGGCTAGTTGAGCCACGAAGGCTTCGTAAACTTCGAGGCTGACCGGCGGCGCGCCCTGTTCCAAGCGCTCTTGCCAGGCCGCGCCCCACGCGAGGAGTTCACGCAACTGCGTGACGCGTGCCAGCAAGCGCGCCTCGTCTTTCAAATCAGCCGTCGCCTGGCGCCTGGCCAACGCGGCGAGCCCGTGCTCGACGACTTCGGTGGGCGCGAAACTTTCCGCGGCGGCGAGCAACTGTTCCCGCGTTTGCGCCAACAACCGCAGCGTCTGCAGCACGGCGAGATTGGCCATCAAATGCGTCGCGTCTTTCAAGCGCAAGCGATCTTTGACGGGGCCGGCGGCGCGCGCCTGGCGCAGCATTTCCTGGAAGACTTTGGCACAGCGCTCGGTGCCGAGCCGCGTCCGGAACTGTGACAAGCGGCTCGGTTCCGGCAGCCTTGCTTGCGCCGACAAATCGAGAAAGAAACGAAAGGCGACATTGACCTGGGTCTGGCGGATGACGCCTTCATCGGACACATCGTAGTGAAACTGCAAGAGAGAAAACTTGAGCAGACAAACCGGGTCAGTTGCGCCTCGCCCTTGGTCGGGCGAATAACCATCGGCAACCAAAGCGCGCAGAGGGTTGAAATCAATGGCGGCTTTGAGTTGACGTAGATAATGATCCGCTGGCACAAAGGTGTCGAAGACCAGCAGGTCGAACGATGTCAATTCAACGTCATAGCTGCTCTCGAGCATGGTAATCTTCCTTTACACCCAAATTTTGCGCAAAAAGAGCGACAAATCATAGCTGCTATTTTGAGTTAAGCGGTTCTACACAGGAGACTTTCAGGAACAAAGCTGAAAAATCCTGTGAGGAATCGCGATGGACCGACAAAAGATCGAATTTTCTGCCCGTGCGAGCCTGGTCGCGCGGGGAGTGCGCTTTCAACCAATGGGCATCTGGGCGGAAGTCAGCGCACAGGTCAAGATCAAACAGAAGATACACAAGCATACTCCAGTTGAGAAATTGCTCGACTGTTTGCTCAACATCCTGGCCGGAGGTCAGGGAGTGATGGAGACACATATTCTCGTGCGACCTGACGAAGCTGTGCCACGTGCTTTCGGACGTGACTGCTGTGCCGACCAATCGACCATCAGCCGGACGCTCAATGCTTGTCGCGCACAGAACGTCACGCAGTTGCGTGACGCCATCAGTCGGATCTTGCAAAAACCTGCGCGTAGTTATCAGCCCGGTTATACAGGAGCAGAATTGCTGCTCGATATTGATATGACGGGGATGCCTGCCGGAGGACAAGGCGAAGGCTGCACCAAAGGCGACTTTGCCCAGCGCAAGCATTGTCGCGCTCGCCAACGGGGCCGGGTGTTGGCGACTGATGACGACGAGATCATCGTGGATCGCCTCGATGACGGCAAACGCCAACTCAATTGCAGCCTGCCGGACCTGGGGCAACAAGCGCCGCGGGTGCTCGCGCTGGAGGCGGCCAAACGCCGCGCCACGATGGTGCGCATTGATGGCGGCGCTGGCGATGAGGTCAACCTCAACTGGGTGCTTGGGCAGGGCTATCATTGGTTGATCAAGCTGACCAGTTGGCGTCGCGCACACCAGTTGAGCGCCTCGGTTGGCGAGTGGTTCGCCGATCCGAAGATTGCTGACCGCTCGGTTGGCGGGGTCCAACAAGGGCTCACCTTCACCCGGCCAACGCGCCAATTGCTGGTGCGGACGCCGAAGAGTGACGGGCAGTGGAGCTACTGTTTGCTCCTCACCACGCTCAGTGACGCGATGCACTTCCGCTTGGCGAGCCGTGCTCTGGGCGCCGACCGCGCAGCAACAAGCGCTGGCCACCTTGCACGCTTATGACCGACGTGGCGGAGGTCTCGAACCGCAGAACAAAGGCGACAAACAAGGCCTCTGCTTGACCCACCGCAACAAGCGCAAATTTGTCGCGCAAGAGATGTTGGCGCAGTTGGCGCAGTTGGCGCATAACTTTGTCATCTGGACGCGCAATGATCTAGCCCAAGTCGAGGCGCGTTTGAGCAAATATGGGATTCAACGCACCGTGCGTGATGCCTGACAGATTCCCGGAAGCGTTGCCTTCAACGAGGCCGGAAACATTCAGAAAGTAACCCTCAATGAGCGCCATCCATTGGCCGCGGCTGCCATGACAGCCTTCGCCTGTGATGATTTGTCGCTCTATTTGCGCAAAAATTAGGTGGACAGTCTACGGTACAGTTTTTGGATCTGCCGAGTCTGGCTGTCGGGTGGTTACTCATGGTCATTCCTCCAGTTCACATCCTGCATCGGGCAGGCGTGTGGTCAGAGCAGGTGACAAACTAAATGAGGAGGAGATGGTGCAATGGTTCGGACAAAATCAGGCGGCAATCGCGCCGTAAGTCCTGAGTTCGTCATAAGCGGGTTGTTTTTTTACCCAAGTCGGATCGAGAGCTAAGCTCTCAATAAATAAATCGAGTAAT
>Ga0070707_100005849_pt1 | contig 11464 bp, 7 predicted proteins | sample KBSK5502metaG_FD_65468 | JGI IMG/M metagenome (GOLD analysis project Ga0070707, IMG submission 65468) | Corn, switchgrass and miscanthus rhizosphere microbial communities from Kellogg Biological Station, Michigan, USA - KBS K5-50-2 metaG | ecosystem: Host-associated > Plants > Roots >... | reverse complement strand
AGTTTCCAATTGTTCCGCATCGAGAAATCCCGGTTCCCGCTTCCATTGATTCTCAGCAGTTCTGCATAATCTATTCTTTCTGTCACGCTGGTGTCACGCTCACATCACAGAGATTTGTATGTGTCCCGCTCCGGACCTCCACGAGTGATCCGGGCCCGCGTGTGATCCCTCACTACCCCGATCTGGTCCCCTTACGAAAACGCTGAGCCCCGCAATCCCATGATCATGTGATCATCGAATACCTTCGGTCTCTCTCCTCATCCACTCGCGGATATAGACCCGGCAGTTCTGAAGCGTGGTCCCCTCCGCTTCGCAATCTGCCAGAAACCTCACTGCATCTCGATCCACGAGCCTGACTTCTTCCAAATCCAGAACGACGCAGTGCTCTTGTCCTTCGCGTGCAAAAACTTGTTGCAACTCTGCCAGATCTGTAACCCTTATCTGACCACTGAGGGTGAAGACCACACTGTTTGCGTTCGCCGATTTCTGAATCCTCAACATCGATTGTGTCGAACCCGCTCCTTTCTCCTCGGGGAGTGCTCGTTGGCTCACTGTGCAGCGAGCATGTCCGACCGCACAGGGACTGGATCAGGGGATGCCTGAGCCAGTCCGTCCGGTACCCATCCCCCGCCGAGCGCTCTGTACAGTTGAACGATGGACACCAGATGCAATCGGCGAGTGGCCGTGAGCGAGAGTTCCGCATCGAAAAGGCCTTGTTGGGCGATCAGCACATCCAGATAATTGGCGACGCCACCCTGGTATCGAAGATTGGCCAGCTCCAAGGCCGAGTGCAAAGCGGTGACTTGTTCTTCTTGGGCCAGCGTCTGCTCGCGGGTCTTGCGCACCGCCACCAGGGCATCCTCGACCTCCCGGAACGCCACCAAGATCGTCTGCTCATACTGAGCCAGCACCTGCCGAGCCTGGGCTTCGACGGCTCTCTGCTGGAAGCCCAGGATTTGCGCATTGAACAGCGGGCCGGCCAAGGCCGGGCCCAACTCGGCAAATTGTCCCGGGTTCACTATACGCGAGAGTTGCGGACTCGCCACACCGAGAATGCCGGTCAAGGTAATTTTAGGAAAGCGCTCGGCCTTGGCGGCCCCGATCCTGGCTGTCGCCGCCGCGAGTTGTTGCTCGACCTGCACGATGTCCGGTCGGCGCTGAAGCAGCTCCGAAGGCAGGCCCGCAGGCACCTCCGAGGGCAGCGCCTGATCGAGGAGCGAGCGGCCCCGGGGGATGGCAACCGGATTTCGCCCCAACAGGACACTGAGCGCGTTCTCCTTCTGGATCATCTGGCGCTCCAAATCCGCTGTGCGCGCGGCGGCGTTGGCGCGTTGTGCCTCGAACTGGTCGGCGTCCAGTTGGGTAATCACCCCCTCCTCAAGCCGGGCATGAGCGATGTCCACTGACTCCTGCCAAGACTTGAGCGTGCGCTTCGCAATCTCCAATTGCATATCCAACTGCAGAAGATCGAAATAGGATTGAGCGACGCCGCTCACCAGTTGCAGGATCACGGCCCGTCGGTTCATTTCTTGGGCCAGTAGATCGTCGAGCGCCGCCTCGTTGGCGCGGCGGATCCGGCCCCAGATATCCAACTCCCAGGACAAGGTTCCTTCGCCATAATGGGCGAATTGGCTCGGGAACCCTGGGAATCTCACTCCGCCGATTCTGGCGATGGGCAAGTTTCCAGCCAGGCCGAGTTGCGGGGCGAAGTCCAGGCGCGCCACCATTGCCCTGGCCTCATATTCCTCGACAGCCGCGACAGCCCGCTTGAGGTCCTTATTCTCCTCCAAGGCAATTCGGACCAACCTCTGAAGCTCCCGGTCATGCAGCAGCTCCCACCAGGGTACGTTGGCGATGGACGAAGAATCCGAAGCCGGCTGTGCCATGCGGAAGGAATCCGACAGTGGGACAGCGGGACGTGTGTAGTCTGGTCCCATGGCGCAGCCGGCGACGGGCAGGAAGACCGGAACGGCCAGCACCAAGAACTTCTTCAGAAGAGGCAGCATCAAGTCGCCCCCTTCTTCGATTCGCCCGGCTTCGTTGAATCTGGTTGCTGCGTCGGCAGTGTCCCCACAGGCGGCTTGGGGAAGACTGGTTCGATCTTCGCGCCTTCGCGCACGTCATCAGTCGGATTTGATACGACCGTTTCATTGTCTTCCAAGCCCGCGACAATTTCGATTTCCCTGCCGTAATCCCTGCCCAACCCAACCATCCGGAATCGGATGATGGAGTCCTGGTCCACAACGGCTACATATTGACCGGCCGGCCGAACAATGAGCGCGGATGTGGGGATTAAGAACGGCGGTGTCGCCCGCACCATGTCGAACTTCACTTCGGCGTACATCCCCGGCAACAGGACATGATCCGGATTTGCCACGTCTACTTCGGCCAGAAGCGTCCGGGAGGCAGGGTCAACCGCGCCGGCCGTCCGGACCACTGTCCCCAAGAAGGTGCGTTGGGGAAGGTCTCGCACGATTACCTCGGCGGTGTGACCGACCTGGATGGATGCCACAAACGTCTGTGGCACGTTCGCGTAAATGCGAAGGATGTGCGTCTGCGCGACTCTGAAGAGTTCCCGGCTTGAAAACACGGTGCCTTGGCTCTCCGCGCCGGTCCCATCCGTGACCAGAGCGCCTACATCCACATTGCGCGCGGTGACGATACCGTCAAAGGGGGCTGTAATCTTCTGGAACGACTGCAGGTACCTCAAGCGCCGCACATTTTCTTCATTAGCCTTGATCGTGGCTTCCGCCGCCACGACATCCGCTTGCCTCGCCTCGAACTGCAGCCGATAGGTGTCCGCTTCTTGCTTGGAAACCGCGTTGCGCTGCAACAGCCTTTGCCAGCGCTCCGTGCTGACTCTTGCCAATTCCAAATTCGCCCGAGCCTGCCCGAGATTCGCCTGCGATTGGGACAAGGTACCGACGGCTTGCCCCTTCTGCTTGTCCACATCAGGCGTCTCGATCTCAGCCAGCAACTGCCCAGCCATCACGGGCTGGCCAATTTCCACGAGGTAGCGCTTGACATACCCATTCGTACGCGGATAAATCGCCGTCTCCTGATAGCCCCGTGTGGTTCCGGGGAGGACGAGATTCGTCACTTCCGGCGCTCGCCGGACCAGCACCACAGGGACCTTCGGGAGGCTGGTTTTCACGGCGTTCGCCTCCGCCTTCAACGCGGCTTGCTCTTTTAATCGCGGGACGATACCGGCCAGGAGCAACGCAAGCAACACGATCACCAGGACCACGACCAGCCGCCACCGTTGTCGCGCACTGGTTGGGGGCGGAGCAGCCGGAGGGTCCGCGACAGAAGGGAGATCTTCTCTCAGCTGGTCTCCATACGCTGGGTCAGTGACGGGACCAGGCGTGAACCGATCCGGCGATTCACGCAAGCTTTTCATCAGAGCGCTCCTGCGGCTGCTGGCGACGCAACAAGCTGTAGACCACCGGGACAAAGAAGAGGGTCGTGAACGTCCCGCCTATCAGTCCGCCGATAACCGCCCGCCCCAATGGCGCGTTCTGCTCTCCTCCCTCTCCAAGACCGAACGCCATCGGTGTCATCCCGATGATCATGGCAAAGGCTGTCATCATCACCGGGCGCAGGCGAGTGAATCCGGCTTCGAGCGCAGCGGTGTGTGCATCCTTGCCTTCCTTCAGAAGATCATTGGCAAAGGTCACGACCAAGATACTATTGGCTGTGGCGAGCCCCATCACCATAATGGTCCCCATCAGAGAGGGCACGTTGAAGGTCGTCTGCGTCACGAACAGCGCCCAGAGGACACCGAACATTGCGCCCGGCAGTGCCATGATAATGATGAGCGGGTCGGTCCAGGACTGAAAATTGACTACCATCAGGAGATACACCAGCACGAGTGCGAAGAGGAGCCCGAGCCCCAGCCCCCAGAACGAGGACCGCATGCTCTGGACCTGCCCGCGCATCGTGATGAACGTTCCACGGGGGAGATCCTTCTTCACATCGGCAACCACCTGGTCCACCTCCCGAGCAACCGCGCCCAGACTCCGGCCTTGGACGTTCAGAAACACGTCGAACACCGGCTGGACATTGTAGTGATTGACGACGGTACTGGTCGTCCCGCGATGGATCGTCGCCAGGTTGCTCAGTAATTGTGGTGCCGACTGCCCGTTCACGACCACGGGGGTGCTCTGCAACGCGTCCACCGAGTCGATCTGATTCTGCGGCGTCTGCACCGCGAGGAGATAGGTCACCCCATTCTGCGGGTTCAGCCAATAGTTCCGAGCGGCCTGTCCGCTTGAGCTCAATGAATATAGGACGGTGTTGGCCACATCCTGTTGGGTCAGCCCGATTTGGTCGGCGCGCGTGCGGTCCACGTTCACGCGCAATTCCGGGGTGTCGACCACTTGATGCACATGGGCATCGACGACGCCAGGGATCTGGGAGACGCGTGCGTCGATCTGCTGGGCAACCTTATAGTTGTTCGAGTCCCGCCCGACGACCTGAATATCGATCGGCGCCGGCAAGCCGAAGTTCAGGATCTGCGTGACGATGTCGGAGGCCTGGAAGAAGAACGTCAGATCCGGGAACTCCATATGCAGCTCGCGCCGCAACTCTTTCACGTAGTCCCAGGTTGGCCGATGCTGCTGCTTGTTCAGAGAGACGAGGATCTCGCCGTCCGCGGCTCCGATCGTCGAGGAATCGCTGAAGGCCAGGTTCACTCCACTGACCGGCAGTCCGATATTGTCGAGAATGGTATCCACCTCCTTCGCTGGAATGACGCGGCGGATCACGTCCTCCACCTGCCCGAACCGGCGCTCGGTTTCCTCCAGACGTGTGCCGGCCGGAGCGCGCACGTGCAGCCGAAACTCGCCGGCGTCCACTTGCGGGAAGAAATCCCGCCCGATGAAGGGTAACAGGACGAGGCACAGCAGGCTCAGCGCCACCGTCCGCACAAATACCTTCGCCTGCAGCTGTACCCCACGGGCCAGAAGCTGCTGATACGCCGCGCGGAACCGTTCGAAGGCCTGATCGAAACGCCAGTGTATCCTCCAGAGAAGCGTATCGACGGGAGGGGTCTGCTCGTCATGGGGCTGAGAATAGATGTGCGCCTCGTCTTTCAGGAGATATTTCACCATCGTGGGAACCAAGGTCCGTGTGAGGAGATACGAGGCCAACATGGCGAACACGACCGCCATGGCCAGCGGGGTGAAGAGATAATGTGCAATGCCGGTTAAAAAGAAGATGGGCACGAAGACGATGCAGATGCTGAGCGTGGACACGAAGGTCGGCGTGGCGATTTGCTGGGCCCCATCCAGGATCGCCTGATCCATTGCCTTTTGCTGCCCCAGATTGCGATGGATATTCTCCACTTCCACGGTGGCGTCGTCCACGAGGATGCCCACCGCCAATGCCAGCCCCCCCAACGTCATGAGATTCAGCGTCTGTCCCAGGGCGTTTAGCACGATGACCGAGGTCAGAATGGACAAGGGAATGGACAACGCCACCACCAAGGTGCTTCGCCAGCTCCCGAGGAAGAGCAGAATCATCAGCCCGGTCAGTCCGGCGGCAATGACACCCTCGTGAAGGACATTCTGCACGGCTGCCCGAACAAAGACGGACTGATCGAACAGGAACCGCAGATTGAGTTCCGGCGGCAGCGTCGCCTGAATGCGCGGCAACGCCTCCCGTACCCGCCGCACGATATCGAGGGTCGACGCGCCGGCGCTCTTCAGGACCGTCATGAGCGAGGAACGCCGACCATCCTGCCTGACCACGTTGATCTGTACCGCAGAACCATCACGTACCTGCGCGACGTCACGGATATAGATCATGGCGCCGTTGATCTGCCGGATCGGAAAGTCGTTGATGACCGACACAGCTTCGGGACTGCTGTTCAGCCGCACGCTGTATTCCCGCGTGCCCATCTTCGCGCTGCCGGACGGCAGGATCAGGTTCTGCGCATTCACGGCGTTTGTCACATCGGACGCGGACAAGCCTTTGGCGAGCAACGCCTGTTGGTCGAGATCTACCATGATCTGCCTGGGCTTGCCGCCGTAGGGCAACGGCACTTGAGCCCCTTGGACAGTGGCCAGTTGCGTGCGGATAAAATTGAGGCCGTAATCGTAGAGTTGCGCTTCGGTGAGCGTCGAGCTGCTGGCGGCGATCTGCACGATCGGCACATTGCTTGCGCTGTACTGCACGATCAACGGCGGCTGAATACCGGGCGGCAACACGCGCAGGATGGTTTGCGCGATGGAGGTGACTTGCGCGACAGCCGCCGCAATGTTCGTGTGAGGATGAAAGAAGACTTTGATCACGCCGACCCCAAACATGGACTGCGATTCCATATGCTCGATGTCGTTAACCGTCGTGGTCATCGCACGCTCGCTATACGTGACGACGCGCCGTTCTATTTCCTCGGCGGCCATACCGTCGTATTGCCAGATCACGCTCACGACAGGAAGATCAATCTCAGGCAGGATGTCGGTGGACATCCCGAAGATCGTCACGATGCCGAGCAGCGTAATCAGAATCGCCATGACGACGAACGTGTAGCGAAAGCGGAGCGCTATGCGAACTAACCACATCATCACACGGCCCTCTGAGTCCTTTCTGTCGTCGTTGGCCTTGTTTCAGGCGGCTCTCGTTCCTCACAGATTGCAAGGCGAGCGCCAATCACATACCATTGAAAACGCTTGTGATTATTAATCATCCACTCACGAGTCTTCGTGACTTTGTGAAATTTCGCGAAAATGAACTGGGACTGGGAGGGTCGGCCTGGACAATGGCCTATCGCGCTCGTGCTTCAGCCAGCAAAGTAACCAAGCGCAATTACGAAGAACACGGGAAGGATGGAACCGAGGATCATGTCCGGCATGTCGCTACATCACATCTTGGCCATCTGTTCCGCGTCACCGGGGACAGAGACTGTCTGTAGCCATGGTTATTCCCCTTGGGTGTCACGCGGTTGTCCTGTCTCCGCGTGATCCTTCGTCACGTTCTGCCCGATCATGCCGAAGGATGCAGCAAAACTGTTCCGCGGTAGAGTCAGCCCAGCCATTGCGGGTTGCGGGCGGTACTGTCGAATTTTTCGGTTGTCTTGAACGGCTCGTACCGCCCATTGGCCGCTGCTATGGCTGTGCGGTTGAGAAGGGCCACCATTTGTGAGGCCGTCATCGGCTCGAATGTCCGCACAGCGTCAAGCGCCTGATCCAGAATCTTCATGCTCTCGATACCGGTGATCACGACCGACGTTGGCAATGTCATGGCATAGTGGAGGCACTCCACGGGCGTGACCACACCGCTATCAAGAATGTGTTTGTCCGCCATCGATTTCATGCCGAGCACGCCGGTGTGATCCTTGAGCAGGACGGGTAGCACCTGGTGCTGAAAGCTGCGGAAATGTGCATCCATCACATTGAGCGGCAGCTGCACGCTGTCGAATCGAAAGTGATGTTTGGCGGCGACCTCCAACATCCGAAGATGAACGACTGGGTCCTTGTGCCCGGTGAATCCGATGTAGCGAATCTTGCCCGCCTTTTTGGCCTGGAGCACTGCTTCCTGCGCGCCACCGTCGGCAAAGATCCGATCAGCGTCCTCCATCCTGATCACTTCGTGATGTTGCAGCAGATCGATATGGTCGGTCTGCAAGCGCATGAGGGAGTCCTCGATCTGTTTGGCTGCCTGCTGCCTCGTGCGACCGTCGATCTTGGTCATCAGAAAGACTTTTTCCCGGTGGCCGTCGCCTAACGCCTTGCCCATACGAATTTCGCTGCCGCCGCCATGGTAGTCCCAGGAGTTGTCCATGAACGTGATGCCACGATCAATCGCGGCGCGAATGAGCCGAATGGCTTCCTGCTCGTCACTCGGGTGTCCGATATGGTAACCACCGAGACCGATCACCGACACCTGCTCACCAGTGCTCCCAAGCGTTCGATACAGCATGTCACCTTTACGGGTTGAAGTCGGAGTTGGCGGTGCCGTAAGGCCTTCTGCAGAGGATTGCGCCATCAACCCCGCCGTCATACCGGCTACCGCAATGCCCAGTTTCAGAACATCCCGTCTCGTCGTGTCCATCTCCTCCCTCCTTGTTGTGTTATGGCTCACTTGACAGTTCTAGATGCGCCTCTTTCATCTTCCGCTGACACAATCAATCTCAGTGGTAGCCAATGTCCCGACGCACTTTTCCGCGGAAAACCCAATAGGACCAGCCCGTGTACATGAGGATCACCGGGAGCAGAAAGAGCGTGCCTACTAGTAGGAAGGCTTGCGTGCTCGGCGAAGAAGCGGCCTCCCAGAGCGTGAAGCGATAGGGGACCACCATCGGCCAGAGGCTGATCGCGATGCCGAGGTATGACAACAGGAACAGCAGGATCGCGACGGCGAACGGCGCCGCGTCCGCCGAGCCGCCCAGCACACGCCATTCCCACATCCAGACTGCCACGGTGGCGAGCGGCACCGGCGACAGGAAGAGGATGTTGGGCCAGGAGAACCAGCGGTCGGCAACCGCATGCTCCATCAGTGGCGTCCACAGGTAGACCATGACGATCGCGATTAGGACCGCTAGGAGACAGAATCGACCTTTGCGGCGAGCCCAGTCTTGGAGGGCGCCGTCCGTCTTGATGATCAGCCATCCCGCACCGAGCAGGGCGTATCCGAAGAGAAGCGCGATGCCGATCATGACCGAGAAGGGCGTCAAGAAATCGAGCGAGCCGCCTGTGAACTGCCGTCCCTCGACTTGGAATCCCTGGATGAAGGCCCCGAGCACTAAGCCTTGGGCGAAGGTCGCGACGATTGAGCCATAGTGGAACGCTCGGTCCCAGAATGCCCGGCGGCCTGGATCCTCAAACCGAAACTCGAAGGCGACGCCGCGAAAGACGAGTGCCACCAGCATCACGAGAATCGGGAAGTAGACGGCGGGCATGATAATGGCGAAGGCTAGCGGAAACGCTGCGAGCAATGCCAGGCCGCCGAAGACCAGCCAGGTCTCATTGCCATCCCAGACCGGTGCGATTGAGTCCATCATGAGGTCGCGATCGCCGCCGTCAGGCGCAAAGCCATGGAGAATGCCGATGCCGAGGTCGAACCCGTCGAGCAGCACGTAGAAGAACACGCCGGCACCGATGATGACGGTCCAGATACCGACGAAGCTGATGGCGTGCTCCGTCATGGGAGACCTCCGGGTGGTTGCAGTGAGGGAAGGTGCCGGACCGGACTCTCCGGACGCCCGGCCGCGACCGGAGCCGGCGCCAGGCTCTCGTGAGGCCCCTTGCGCACGAGGCGCAGCATGTAGAGGAAGCCGGTCGAGTAGATGACGAGATACGCAGCGGCGTAGAAGAGCAGCGACAGAAGCACCTCGTGCCCCGCCAGCGAGGGGGTGACCGAGTCTGCCGTTCGCAAGAGGCCATACACGGTCCAGGGCTGCCGACCCACCTCGGTCGTGGTCCAACCGGCCAGCACGGCAATGAAGCCGAGCGGAAGCGCCAGTTGACAGGCGCGCAGGTACCAGTCGCTCTCGAACAGGCGGCCGCGACGGCGCAACACCCAGCCGACGGCAACAAGAGCAAGCATCAGCAGGCCGACACCGACCATGATCCTGAACGCGAAGAACACGATCGCCACCGGGGCCCGCTGATCGGAGGGAAACTCCTTCAGCCCATGCACCGTGCCGTCGAGCGAATGGGTCAGGATGAGGCTGCCGAGATAGGGCACCTCGAGCGCGTACCTGTTCGTCTCGGCGACCTGATTGGGAATCGCAAACAGGGTCAGCGGCACGCTGGAAGCGGTCTCCCACCGCGCCTCGATCGCCGCGAGTTTGGCCGGCTGGTAGTCCCTCGTATTGAGGCCGTGCCGGTCGCCGATGATGAGTTGCACTGGCACGAGCACGGCAAGCAATGAGAGGGCCGTTGTGACCATGACCCGCCCCTCGTCCAGGAACCGACGGCGCCTGATCGTATAGGCCCCCACACCGAGGACGACAAATCCGGCGGTCACGTAGAAGCCGGTGACGGTATGCGCGAACCGATAGGGGAAGGACGGATTGAAGATGATCTGAAGCCAATCGTGCGGATAGAAACGGCCGTCGACGAATGCGTACCCTGCGGGTGTCTGCATCCAGCTGTTCGCCGCGAGGATCCAAAACGACGAAAACAGCGTGCCGAGGGCTACCATCAGAGCAGCGATGAAGTGCGCCCAAGCCGGGACCAGTTTGCGTCCGAACAGCAGGACGCCGAGGAAGGCCGCCTCGAGAAAGAATGCGAACAGTCCCTCATAGGCCAACAGCGGACCGATGACGTTCCCTGCAGCATCGGAAAGGCGGCTCCAGTTCGTGCCGAACTGGAACGGCATGACAACCCCCGTTACCACGCCCATGCCGAACGCGACGGCGAAGATCCGGATCCAGAAATTGGAGACCCGGAGATAGACCTCGCGCCCGGTCGCGAGATGCAGCCCCTCGAGCACTGCGATATAGGAGGCAGCACCCACCGTGAACGCGGGTAACAGGATATGCCATGCGATAACCCAGGCGAATTGTATGCGCGACAGAATGAGGGGATCTGGCCTCATCGCAGTCCTCCAATCTCAGAAATCCTCCTTGGCCGGCGCCGATGCCGGGCGCGTCTCAGAGTACAGTTCATCGCCCTGTCACCTCCACGTGCTGCGACGCTGAGGGCATCAGAGTGATCCGGACCGACTTGGAAGCGGGCTGGTTGCTCCTATCTGCGACACTCCTGACCGACACCAGAACGTTGGTCTCCGGATAATAGGTGGCCGCGCACCGCCGGGGAATGTTGTACGGCACCACCTGAAACCGGCGAACCACTCGCTCCTCACCTTCGAAATGGCTGGTGACGTCCACCAAGTGGCCTGCGTTCAGCCCCGCCTCTTCAATGTCTTTCTGGTTTAGGAAGATAACCCGGCGTCCGCCATAGATCCCGCGGTACCGGTCATCAAACCCGTAGATCGTCGTGTTGAACTGATCGTGGCTGCGGATAGTCGTCATGAGAAACTCGCTCGGAGCAAGATCCTGCCGTGGGATCGGAGCTACGCTAAAATTCGTCTTTCCCGATTCAGTGATGAACTTGCGGTCCCGCGCCGCGTTGGGTAAATAGAAGATGTCCTCACAGCTTCGTTCCACCACTGAGGCCCGACGCCCATGCCATCGCTATCGCTCACTATCCCCGGTCGGTTACCTCTTGAACCCCAAAACGAGAACGCCCGCCCCTACCATGAGGATCCCGACCCACTCACGGACAGATGGACGCTCGTTGAGAAAGAGAAACGCGAATAACGCGACCAGCAATAGGCTGAGTTTGTCTACCGGGGCAACCTTTGACGCCTCACCGATCTTCAGGGCTCGGAAGTAGCATACCCAGGATGCGCCTGTCGCCAATCCTGAAAACACGAGGAAGAGCCACGTTCTGGACGAGAGCTCGAAGGGATTGCTCCATTTTCTGGTGACGTGCACAAATACAATGAGTACGGCCAT
>Ga0070707_100005848_pt1 | contig 11466 bp, 12 predicted proteins | sample KBSK5502metaG_FD_65468 | JGI IMG/M metagenome (GOLD analysis project Ga0070707, IMG submission 65468) | Corn, switchgrass and miscanthus rhizosphere microbial communities from Kellogg Biological Station, Michigan, USA - KBS K5-50-2 metaG | ecosystem: Host-associated > Plants > Roots >... | reverse complement strand
CGCGGTGACACAGCTGACCGCCAACGGGGAGCTTCTGGCGGCGATCGGCCATCGGCCCGGAGCACTCGAGGACCCCGAGCTGGTGGAGGAGATCGCGCGCGCGGCTCGCCCAACGCTCGAGCACGAGCGTCTGCAGGCCCAGGTCCGCGCCCAGCTTGGAGAGCTGCGCGCCAGCCGTACCCGGATCGTTGCGGCAGCGGATGCCGAGCGCCGCCGCCTCGAGCACGACCTTCACGACGGCGCGCAGCAGCGAATCGTCGCGCTAGCGCTTGACCTGCGGCTCGCGCGGCGGCACGTGACCCGCGAGGCGCCGGCGCTTGACGACGAGCTCGCTACGGCGGAGGAGGATCTGCGCCTTGCCGTCGCCGAACTGCGCGAGGTCGCCCGGGGCATCCATCCCGCCATGCTCGAGCACAGCGGACTCGCCGCAGCTCTGCTGGCGCTGGCCGAGGAGGCGCCGCGACTGGTTCTTGGCGAGTTGCCCGAGGACCGCGTCGCGCCGGCCGCCGAGTCCGCCGCCTACCACCTGGTAGCGGAGATCCTGCGCCGCGCTCCCGGCGGACAGGTCGAGGTTTGCGGCCGCCTGAGCAGGGGGCGGCTGCTCCTCGACCTGAAGTCGGAGGCCGGCCAGCCGGATTCCTTGATCGACCTCGAGGACCGCATCGGCGCCCTCGACGGGCGTCTCACCGTCGAGCGCGCGGGTCCGCGCGCCACGTTGCGGGCGGAGTTGCCATGCGGATAGTGCTCGCCGACGACGAGGCGCTCGTCCGCGATGGCCTTGCCCGGCTGCTCGAGGACACGGGCATCGAGGTCGTCGGCCGCTGCGCCAACGCCACCGCTCTAACGAGCGCGGTCGACTCGTGGCGCCCCGACGTCGCGATCATCGACATCCGCATGCCTCCCACTCACACCGATGAGGGACTCATCGCCGCACAAGAGATCCGCCGCCGTCACCCCGACGTCGGCGTGCTCGTCCTCTCCCACTACCTCGAGTCCGGCTACGCCATGCGACTGCTCAACGAAACTCCCGAGCGCGCCGGCTACCTCCTCAAGGAACGCGTCTCCGACGTCGCCGTACTGCTCGACACGCTGCATCGCATCACTGAGGGCGAATGCGTCGTAGACCCCACGATCGTTGCCCGGCTGATGGCGCGGCGGCGAGCACAAGGGCCGGTCGACGAGCTCACCGAACGCGAGCACGAGGTACTCGCGCTCATCGCCGAGGGCCGCTCCAATCAAGCGATCTGCGCCGCTCTGTACCTCTCGCCCAAGACCGTCGAGGGCCACATCCGCAAGATCTTCCTCAAACTCGGGCTCCATGACTCACCCCAGCACCACCGCCGTGTGCTCGCAGTACTGACCTTCCTTCGCGCGCCCTGAACCTGCTCGTCTCACAGCCAGCAAGTCGCTGAGCCAACGGCCGCTCCCTCGGCGCAAGGAGATCGCACTCATCGCGCACGACAACACCAAGCCAGACCTGATCGACTGGGCACGGCACAACCGCAGCCTGCTGAGCTCCTACAGACTTATCGCCACCGTCACGACCGGCCGGATGCTGGACGACGAACTTGACCTGAACGTCGAGTGCTTCCTGAGCGGCCCGATCGGCGGTGACCAGCAGATCGGCGCCCACCTCGCCGAAGGCTGCGTCGACCTGCTGATCTTCTTCTGGGATCCACTCCAGCCGCAGCCACACGAACCCGATGTCAAGGCCCTGCTGCGCTTGGCGGTGGTCTGGAACATCCCGGTCGCATGCAACCGGTCGAGCGCGGACTTCCTGATCTCCTCGCCATTGCTGACGGACGGCTACGACCGAATACGACCCGAATACGCTGCCGTTCCGCAGTGATCTGCGCCGTCATGTGACGCAGGTCCCTGAGTACTTCAGATCCCGATCGGGTGCCAGACCGTCTTGGTCTCCAGGAAGGCGAGCATCCGCCGCGGTGCCGGCGGCGCTGCCCAGTCGTCCTCGGCGCAGAACACCCGCTTGACGTTACTCGCCGCCAGCCGCTCAAGCCCCGCGCGCCCGCTCGCCGGGACGCCTGTGAGATCAATCGCGTTCACGTCAAAATGACCGGCCAACACTGGTGCAAGCTCGGCAGTGTGCCCCGTGAGGATGTTGACCACGCCGCCGGGGACGTCCGAGGTCCCCAGCACCTCCGCCAGCGTGATCGCGGGCAACGGGCGGTCCTGGCTAGCCACCACGACGGCTGTGTTGCCGGTCGCAATCACGGGCGCGATCACGCTGGTAAGCCCCAGCAAGCTGGACTCGGCAGGTGCGACGACCGCGACGATGCCGGTAGCCTCGGGCACGCTGAAGTTGAAGTAGGGCCCCGCGACGGGGTTGGCCCCGCCCGCGACCTGCGCCACCTTGTCAGGCCAGCCCGCGTACCAGACCCACCGATCGATCGCGGCAGCGACGATGCGGCGCGCTTCCAGCGCGGACATTCCCTCGGCGTCACCAATCTCCTCGGCGAACTGTCCAGCCCGACCCTCGATCATCTCCGCAACCCGATAGAGAACCTGCCCCCGGTTATAGGCAGTCGCGCTCGACCACTTCCCGACGGCACTCCGCGCCGCTACGACCGCATCACGGGCATCCTTCCGCGACGCCAGAGCGGCATGAGCAAGCAGTTCGCCGCTCTTCGCCGCGTAGACTGGGTAGGAGCGACCAGACTCTGAGCGGGGAAACGCCCCGCCGACGTAGAGCTTGTACGTCTTCCGCACGCCGAGCCGGCTGGCTGCTGACGGCTCGTTGGACGCGCGTTCTGCCGCGACCGACGAGTCGTTAGCGGGCAGCGACTGGCCCCGTGGGATTTTGTTAGACATCCAGATACGCGGCCAGCCCGTGCCGGCCGCCCTCCCGTCCGAACCCCGATTCCCGATACCCGCCGAACGGGCTCGCAGGATCGAACCTGTTGTATGTATTGGCCCACACAACTCCCGCCCGCATCCGCTGCGCCATCCACAAGATCCTGCTGCCCTTCTCGGTCCAGACTCCCGCGGAGAGCCCGTACGGGGTGTTGTTCGCCTTCGTCACGGCCTCCTCGGGAGTCCGGAAGGTCAGCACGGACAGGACGGGCCCGAAGATCTCCTCGCGGGCGATGCGGTGTGACTGGCTGACGCCGGTGAACACCGTGGGGGCGAACCAGAAGCCCTTCTTCGGCAGCTCGCACGGGGCCGACCAGCGGTGCGCGCCCTCGGCTTCGCCAGCGGCTGACAGTTCGGTGATCTTGTCGAGCTGCTGGCGCGAGTTGATCGCCCCGATGTCGGTGTTCTTGTCCAGCGGGTCGCCGAGCCGCAGGGTCGTCAGCCGCCGCCGCAGCCGGTCGACCACGTGGTCGGCCACCGACTCCTGGACGAGCAGCCGCGACCCGGCGCAGCAGACATGGCCCTGGTTAAAGAAGATGCCGTTGACGATGCCCTCGATCGCCTGCTCGACCGGGGCGTCGTCGAAGACCACATTGGCGGCCTTGCCGCCAAGTTCGAGTGTGAGCTTCTTGCCGGTCCCGGCGACCGTCTCAGCGATCGCGATCCCGACCTCGGTCGACCCGGTGAAGGCGACCTTGTCGACCCCGGGATGGGCGACGAGCGCCGCGCCGGTCTCGCCGGCCCCGGTCAGTACGTTCACCACCCCGGGCGGCAGTTCGGCCTGCTGACACACCTCGGCGAGCAGCAGCGCAGTCAGCGGCGTGGTCTCGGCAGGCTTGAGCACGCAGGTGTTCCCGGCCGCGAGCGCGGGCGCCAGCTTCCACGCCGCCATGAGGAGTGGGAAATTCCACGGGATTACCTGGCCGGCGACGCCGATAGGACGAGGGTCTGACCCAAAACCCGCGTATTCCAGCTTGTCTGCCCAGCCGGCGTAATAAAAGAAGTGCGCCGCCGCCAGCGGAATGTCGACGTCCCGGGTCTCCTTGATCGGCTTGCCGTTGTCGATGGACTCGAGCACCGCGAATTCCCGAGAGCGCTCCTGCAGGATCCGCGCGATCCGGTACAGGTATTTGGCCCGCTCGGCGCCCGGCATCGGCCCCCAGGTCTGCTCGAATGCGGTCCGCGCGGCAGCCACGGCTCGGTCGACATCCACGACCCCCGCCATAGCGACCCGGGCTAGCGGCTCCTCGGTGGCCGGGTTGACGGTCTCGAACGTGCCGCCGCTCTCGGCGGCGGTGAACTTGCCGCCCACGAAAAGCCCGTACTCGGGCTCGATGGACACGATCTCGCGCGACTCGGGCGCCAGCGCGTACTGCCAGCCCCGCTCCGTCGTCAGCGTCGCGCCCGCGCTGCGCTGCCGTTGCGGGGTCCGCCGGGCCGCCGCGTTGCCGCGTTCCGCACCGTCACCCAAGACTGCCTCCAGCCATCAGATTCATCATTCTCGCATGCCGCATGGCCATGCAGACTGACTGTCCGGAGCCGCCGCCGCCTGCACATAACATTGCCATAGTAGCGCTAGAAGCGCTAAAATAGCGCCATGGCCACCATCCAGATCCGCAACGTTCCGGAACCCGTACACCGGCTCTATCAGGCTAGGGCAGCGGCCGCTGGCATGAGCCTGCAGGAGTACATGCTGGCTGAGCTCGTGCGCGGCGCCCAGCAGCGCACGCCTGCGGACATCGTCATCGAGGTCGAGCAGCGGCTGCACGGTGAAGGCACAGAAGGCTTCAGCGTCGTGTCCTCCGCCGGCATCATCGCCGCGGATCGGCGGTCCCGCTGAACGCGGCGGCGATGCCGGTGCTGGACGCATCAGTAGTCGTGGATGCGCTTGTCGTGGCCGGCCCCGCGGGCGACCTCGGCCGTGATGAGATGCGCAGGCTCACCGCGCTGCAGGTACCTGCGATCTTCACGGCTGAGGTAACGTCAGCGCTGCGCTGCTTGGTGCAAAGACGTGCGCTCAGCCCGATCCGGGCAACAGCTGCGCTAACAGAAATCTTGTCCGTCAGGACGCTGAGCTATCCGTTCGAGCCATTCGCACGGCGGGTCTGGGAGCTGCGCGACAGCCTCACCGTCTATGACGCCTGGTACGTGGCGCTCGCCGAGCGCCTCGAAACCGAATTGGTCACCGGGGACAAGCGCCTGGCTGACGCGAGCGGGCCGCGCTGCACCGTTCGATACCTGGACCCGGGCGGACAACGCCCGCGTCGACCAAGCGACCGGGCGAGGCTCAGTCCAAAACGGGTCGGCTGCCACGCAATAACAGGGCAGGAAGTTAGGGTGAGCGGCGAGGGAGGTTGTCCGTGAGCGAGGACAGACGCTTCAGCGTTCCGCTATTCACGATCGAGGAGGCGGCTCATCAACTCGGTCTACCTCGATCAACCCCTGAACGATTGGACGCGCCGGCAAGCCGGCCCGGCCCCTCTCGTTCATCGGATCGTTAATCCCCGCGCCCCACGGGCGGCGTCGCTACCCTTTGTAGCAGTGATCGAGGCGCACGTCCTGCGCGGGTTTCGGGAACTCGGGCTATCAGCACAAGGGCTGCGCGACTCCGTTACTAGCCTGCGCCACAGCCTCAACGATGAGTACGCGCTGGCAACCCAGCGTGTCGCCACCGACGGAGTAAGCCTCCTGGGGGACATGTCCAAGGTCGGCGAACCATCCGAATGGGTGCGGGCAATAGACAATCAGATCGCAATCCGCGAAGTTATCGAGCGCTACTTCAAGTTCGTCCGATGGGACCGGCCAAAAGACCGGTATGCGACGCGCTTGAAGCTGACGACATACCAGGGCGCCGATGTCATCATTGACCCTCGCTTCGCTTTCGGCCAGCCGGTCCTAGAACGCCAGAAAATCAGGGTTGAGGACATCCTGGACGCTTTCTGGGCGGGTGAAGGCTACCTGACGATCGGCAAGGAGTTCGGAGTGAAGGCCGATGAAGTCGAGGCGGTCATCCGGTCGGCAACGCGACGAAGATCCGCCTGAGTTCCTCATTGACCGCAGCCTGAGCCAGGTGTCGCTCCCGGCGGCGCTGCGGGAAGTTGGGCTGACGGTACGAACGTTGGCCGAACTCTATGGAGAGGTGCGAGCCCAGGCTGTGGAGGACACGGAGTGGATTGTCCTGGCCGCCGAGATGGGCTGGGTAGTTCAGGATCAGGCAGCCCGGAAGCCAGGGCCTTACGTCTACGGGGTCTACCGGGACCGCATTACCAGGCTCTGGCCGAAGCATGGCTAATGCATCTGGCTTCGCGGATGAGCGGCTTGGGGCGGGACTCGTCGTTGTCCAAAAAAACTCGATCAGGTCAGGCGCCCAGGTGACCAGGGCCCGGTAGCTGGTGACCGAGGTGACTGAGCTCCGTAGATCCGGGCCCTTTCGGCTCGCGTAATCCCGCCGCTAGAGAGCGGCGGCCAGCAGGGCTTATGACCAGCGCGCTTTCAATCCAGGGTGAAGTAATCGGGTCCCGAGTACTGCCCGGTCAGCTGCTTGCGGCGCTGCATTAGCAGGTCGTTGAGGAGGCTGGACGCGCCGATGCGGAACAGGTCGGGGGTGAGCCAGGCCGCCCCCGCTGTCTCGTTCACAAGGACCAGGTAGCGGATCGCGTCCTTGGCCGTCCGGATGCCGCCGGCCACCTTCACGCCCACGCGCCGCCCGGATGCGTGCTCGAAGTCGCGAACGGCGGCCAGCATCACGAGCGCGACGGGCGGCGTGGACGCCGGGCTGACTTTCCCGGTTGAGGTCTTGATGAAGTCGGCGCCGGCCAGCATCGCCAGCCAGGACGCGCGGGAGACGTTGTCCAGCGTGGCGAGCTCGCCGGTCTCCAGGATCACCTTAAGGTGCGCGGCGCCGCACGCTTCCTTAACAGCGCGCACCTCCTCGTAGACCTGTCCGTAACGGCCGACAAGGAACGCGCCGCGGTCGATCACCATGTCGATCTCGTCGGCGCCCGCCGCGACAGCGTCAGCCACGTCGGCGAGCTTCACGGCCAGCGATGCCCGGCCGGACGGGAACGCGGTGGCCACGGAAGCGACAGCCACGCCGCTGCCGGCCAGCTCGGCCTTGGCGATGCCCACGAGGTCGGGGTAGACGCAGGCGGCGGCAACGGACGGCACCGCGGGGTCAGCCGGATCCGGTTGCACCGCCTTGGCGCACAGCCCGCGAACCTTGCCAGGCGTGTCCGCTCCTTCCAGTGTGGTCAGGTCGACCATCCGCACCGCGAGTTCAAGCGCCGCCATCTTGGCGTCCTTCTTGATCGACCGGGTCGCCAGGCCGGCCGCCCGGGCCTCCGCGCCAACCTGATCCACTCCGGGTAGGCCGTGCAGCACCTGCCGCAAGCCCGCGTCGGAGGTCGCGACGTCCGCCAGCCAGGAGCCTGTGGCGGGCCACGCCGTGCCCCTGGGCCCGTTCGCTACCGCATGGCCGGCCTCACTGCTCAGATCTACTGCCACAACCTGGACGCTACCTCGGCCCGGCCCGCGTTGAGTAGTCCGCCCGCTTCCCGTGACCTGCCGGCTAACGGCGGTCACCGCCGCTTTCAGCCTGGACACCGTGGCGCACGGCTGGGGCGAACTCCTGGCGCAACGCCGGGCCGAAGCTGCTGCCGAGGACGATGCGTGAACGTGTTCGATGCATCCGCGCTCCCTACTTTCTTGCAGGGTGACCCCGGAGCGACTCACGTGCAAGCGGCGCTCCGGGGCGGAGGTGCATGTGGCGCCGCCAACTGGTCAGAGGTCGCGCAGATGATCCTGGCGCGTGGCCGAAACTGGGACCTCTCCCGGTCGCTGTTGGTCAGCTTTGGGTAAAGGTCGAGGCCGTGACGGTGGCCGACGCTGAATGGGCTGCCCGGAGGTGGGCGCGGGGTGAAGGACTCTAGCTCGCCGACCGCTTGTGCTTGGCGCTCGGCGACCGGCTGGACGCCGATATCTGGACGGCCGACCAAGCCTGGGGAACCGTCGGCCGGATAAATCAGATCCGCTGACTTCGTACGCCGACCTTGGATCAGTGACACGAGGTCGTGCGGGCCCGAGTAGCACAGCCGGTAGCGATTGCGCTGGCCCGGAACCGACGCGGTCACCAGATCGGCATCGCGTGGCGCTTGCGAACGGTTTCGCGGATATCGGTGCTCAGGTCAGCCACGCGGAAAGCTCGGTGAGGGCGTCGGGGATGACGTAGTAGTAGGCCCATAGCCCCTGGCGCTCTGAGCCGACCAGGGCGGCCTGGCGCAGCACCTTGAGGTGGTGCGAGATGGTGGGCTGAGAGAGATCGAAGAGCGGGACCAGCTCGCACACGCACACCTTCCCGGCGTGCTTGCGCAGCACGTCGACGAGCTGCAGGCGGACTGGGTCGCCGAGAGCCTTGGCGACCGCGGCCATGCGGATCGCCTGCTCGCGCTGGACGTCAGGGTAGGCGGCCGGCTCGCAGCGCGGTCCGCCGGCAGGGCGCTTGATCTTCGGAGTTAGCTCTAGTTCAACGGCCATGTATACCTGCCGGTCTAATAGACATATATCAATGTCATCTCAGGCTCCGAATCCGACCGTAGCGGGCGCGTCGCGGATCCAGGCGGCCAGTGGCGCGATCACCGCCCGGGCATCCTCGCTGACGCCCCTGAGAGTGTTGGAGGCAAACGAGCGCTGGAACTCCAGGCCAAGGTAGACCAGGCCGACGTGCGTGGAGGAGATGCCGCCGAGATGAATCGGAGCTGCATTACCGTCGAGGGCGCCGAGCTCGCGCAGGTAGTCCAGACTGGGCCGGTATCCGGTGGCGAGGATGATCGCGTCGACCGGCTCGCGCTGGCCATCGCTCCACACCACCTGGTTTCCGTCGAGTGCGATGAACATCGGGCGCCGCTCAACGCGGCCATCCGCGAGGGTCTGCTTGAACCCGACGCTGTCGGTGACCACGCTGCCGCCAGTGATCTTGCTCAGCCATTCGGCGGGCAGGGTGTCAAAGCCGGTCTCGCGCAGCCAGTAGTGCACGTCCTGGCCGCCCAGCCGTTGGGGAATGAACCGCACCGGGTGGCGGGTGGCGAGCGTGACGCTCGCGACCGGCGCGAGTTCGTTGGCGACCTGGGCGGCGGAGTCGCCCGCTCCGACGACGATCACCCGCTGGCCGGCGTACGACGCCGGGCTGCGGTAGTCGGCGACGTGAGAAAGCTCGCCGGTGAAGCCCTCTTGGCCGGGGAAGGCGGGGCGGTAGGGATTGGCGAATGATCCGCTGGCGGCCACGATGCCTGACGCGCGCAGTACCCGCCCGTCCTCGGTGAAGACGATGAACTCCCTGCCGTCCTGCTGGATCGTCTGCACGCGCGTGCTGGTCTGGATCTCGACGTCGAGCAGGGCGGCGTAGTGCTGGAGATAGTCGGCGACCTCGTCGCGGCCCGGGTAGCGATCCGGCGCCCCGGGGAATGGCATGCCTGCCATCGAGCTGTACTCCGCGGGCGAGAACAAGCGCAGGCTGTCGTAGTAGCGCGGCCATGATCCGGTCGGGCGGCCGGTGGCCTCGAGGATCACCGTCGGCACGCACAGCATGGACAGCGCGCGGGCTGCCGCCAGGCCTGACTGTCCGCCGCCGACCACGATGACGGGGGCGGCAGAGCTGGGCACGGGATCCAGATCCAAAGCCATGCATAGATGTATATCGATTTAAGCAACATCTGTCAATGCAACAGTCGCCGGGTGATCGACGGCCGTTCGCATAACCTGTCCGGGAAACCGGGGGGTAACGTTCCGCCTGTAAACGGTGTCCTGTGGCCGCCAAGGTGTTCCACCACCGTGTGCAGGTCGGCTGGCGGCTCGTGCGGCCTGGGCGCTGGATCGCCGCCGTGCAGCACAATATGGCGCGGGCGGGTGAACACTGCAGCGCTTCAGCAGTGGACCTATATCATTGCCGCCACCGCAGCGAATCACGGCCTGGCAGTCCTCCATGACGACGCCGACTATCGCACTGTCGCCCGGCACGCACCGGACCTGACCGAACAAAGCGTCCATGACGTCAGCTGATGTCCCAGGTGCGACAACGCCGCCGGCTCAGAGCTGACTACCGGCAGCCTGGTCTGACAGGCCGCGTCAGGACCAGCGCCCGCCGACGGCAGGACGGCTCGTAACCGGCGGCGCCATGGCGGAGGCGAACCCTGGCTTGATCACCGTGTTGATCAGCTCGAGCCGCTCGTCGAACGGGGCGAACGCGCTCTTCATCGCGTTGATGGTCAGCCACTGGATGTCGGACCAACCGTAGCCGAACGCCTCACAGAGCGCCGCGAACTCCGATGACAGGGTGACCCCGCTCATCAACCGGTTGTCGGTGTTGACCGTGACCCGGAACGACAGCTGACGCAGCAGGCCGATCGGGTGCTGCTTGATCGACAGCGCCGCGCCGGTGTGCACGTTGGACGTCGGGCACATCTCGAGCGGGATCCGCCGGTCCCTGATATAGGCGGCCAGCCGGCCAAGCCGCGCTGTGCCGTCCGGCTCGGTTGTGATGTCGTCGATGATCCGGACGCCATGGCCGAGTCGCTCGGCGCCGCACCACTGGACGGCCTCCCAGATCGACGGCAGCCCGAACCCCTCGCCGGCGTGAATGGTGAAGTGGAAGTTTTCCCTGGCCACATACTGAAACGCGTCCAGGTGCCTGCTCGGCCGGTTGCCTGCCTCGGCACCAGCGATGTCGAAGCCGACGATCCCGTCGTCCCGGTACCGGACTGCGAGCTCAGCGATCTCGAGCGACCTGGCCGCCGTCCGCATCGCCGTCAGCAGCCCGTAGACCCTGATGCCCCGCCCTGAGCTTCCGGCCGCGAACCCTTCGAGCACTGCCTGCACCACCTCGTCCAGGCTCAGCCCGGCAGTCACATGCAGTTCCGGTGCGAACCGGACCTCGGCGTACACGATGCCGTCTGCTGCGAGATCCTCGGCGCACTCGGCCGCGACGCGGATCAGCGAGTCGCGCGTCTGCATGACACCGACCGTGTGCTCGAACGTCTCCAGGTAGAGCTCGAGGCTGCCGTGCTCGGCGGCAGCCGCACTGATCATGCTCCCGAGTTCGGCCGGGTCGGATGTGGGCAGGCCCCGGTAGCCGTTCTGCTCCGCAAGCTCGACGATCGTGGCCGGGCGGAGGCCGCCGTCCAGATGATCATGCAGCAACACCTTGGGAACGCGGCGGATCTGGTCAAGTGTCGGCGGCATGGCGACCATTCTCGACTATGCGATGCGCTCAAGCACCGGCGGCCTGATGACCGGCGGCTCGGCGCCGATCTCGATCGCGCCGTCCAGAGCCTCGAGTGCCCGGGCGAATCGCGCCTGGTCGTCCGTGCGCAGCTCGAGCAGCGGCTGATCCTCGTTGACACGCTCGCCCGGCTTGCTCAGGCAGATAACTCCGGCGCCTGCGCTGACTGGATCCTCCTTCCGCGCCCGGCCGGCCCCGAGCCGCCAGGCGGCGGTCCCGACCCCGAGCGCGTCCAGATCGCGGAGCCAGCCGGAGCCTGAGGCGCGAACGACCTGCACATGCTCGGCGGCCGGCAGCGCGGCATCGGGGTCGCCGCCTTGCGC
>Ga0070707_100005844_pt1 | contig 11472 bp, 9 predicted proteins | sample KBSK5502metaG_FD_65468 | JGI IMG/M metagenome (GOLD analysis project Ga0070707, IMG submission 65468) | Corn, switchgrass and miscanthus rhizosphere microbial communities from Kellogg Biological Station, Michigan, USA - KBS K5-50-2 metaG | ecosystem: Host-associated > Plants > Roots >... | reverse complement strand
TAGCTTCGGGCGTGCAAGAGCCCCGCGTTCCGTCGATGCACGAGCCGGACCACGAGCGCAAGTCCGCGCAGCACGTCGGCGGCCTTCGCGATCAGCGATCGGCCCTGCGTCGCACGCAGGCCATGCCATTCAACGGGGCCGAGCTCGTCGGTGGGGAGCGCGATCGCCCCCCGCTCGAAGGTCACCAGCTCGATCGAGACTCCGGTTTCGGCCAACCGGCGAAGATACGGCAGGACCTGGCTCCGGACCAGCGGGCTGCCGATCTCGTTGTGGGTGACGTAGATCGTCCTCATCGTCGCGGGACCAGCCCTTCATAGAGAGCTTGCACGTCGGTGACCAGGCGTTCGGCGCCGAACCGGTCGGCGACCTCCTGTCGGCCGAGAGCACCGAATTCGGACCGCAACGCCGGTTCTTCCAGGAGGCGAACGCAGGCGGCGGCGAACGCCTCAGGGTCCCGCGGTGGGACGAGGAATCCGGTGGCCCCGTCGCGAACGACATCGGGAACGCCCCCGACGCGCGTTGCGACGACGGCTCGTCCCGCCGCGAGCGCCTCGATCAGGCTCACCGGCGAGCCTTCGTTGAGCGAGGTCAGGCCGACGACGTCGAGTGCCGCGAGTACCGCGCCCATGTCGGCCTGCCAGCCCACGAACGAGCACGCGCCGTCCGGGAACAGCTCCCGCGCGAGCCCACGGAGCTCGTGACGGAGCTCGCCGTCACCGATGACGACGGTGTGGACCTGCGGCAAGCGCCGGCGGACGAGCGCAGCACCTCGCAAGAAGGTCGCGACGTCCTTGATCGGTACGAGCCGGGCGACGATGCCGAGCACCGGTCGATCGGTCGGGATACCGAGCATTCGCCGCGAGGCGGTAGGGTCCCGCGGGCCGCTGAACTGCGCAAGATCGAGTCCCAGTGGGATCCGCACGATCTTTTCCGCGGGCGCGACGCGTAGGTGGATCAAGTCGGCTTCCTGGAGCGGGGTGATCGCGATCACACGCGACGTCACTGTCGCGAGGGCGCGCTCAAGACGGAGGTACGCGGCGCTCTGCGTCGTTCCGAAGTAGCCGCGGAACACGGAACCGTGGTACGTGTGAATGATGACCGGCACCCGGTCCGCCGCAGCCGCAAGCCTGCCGAGGAGCCCGGCCTTCGCGAGATGCGTGTGGACGACGTGGGGACGGTATCGACGTATCAACCTGACCAGCTGAGCGAACACCCGCAGATCATTGATCGGCGAGATCTCGCGCTGGAGAGAGTCGATGCGGATCGGTGCGAGACCAGGGTCCAGGCGTCCCAGCTCGGCCATGCTGCCCTCGGTCGGTCCCTCGCGCCCCGTGACGAGCAACGTCTCGAACCGGCTCGGATCCAGGCGCGCGGTCAGGATGCTGGCATTGATCGCGGGTCCGCCGACATTCAACCGCGTGATCACCCGGAGCACCCGGATCCTGCTCACGAGGCCGAGCCTTCGTTCTCCTTCAGCCAATCGATCGTGCGACCCAATCCGTCGGCCATCGTGATACTCGTCTCGTAGCCGAACAGCGTCGCCGCAAGGCTCGTGTCAGCGTGAGAGTCCCGGATGTCTCCTGGACGGGCGGGCTCGAAGCGAGGCTCGATCCGACGTCCGAAGCGGGCGGCGATCATGTCGAGGAGCTCGAGGAGCGAATGCGGCTGGCCGGCAGCCACGTTCACCGACTGGCCGACGAGACCGTCCCTTGAGCCCGCGAGCACGTTGGCTCGCACGACGTTCTCGACGAACGTGAAGTCGCGCGATTGTCTACCGTCGCCGTAGATCACCGGCTCGGTCCCACGGAGGTATGCGGACACGAACCGCGGAATGACCGCCGAATACGGTGAGCTCGGATCCTGGCGCGGCCCGAACACATTGAAGTATCTGAGGCTGACGGTGCTCATGCTGTAGAGCCCCGAGAACACACGCACGTAGCCCTCAGCAGCGAGCTTCGCCACGGCGTATGGCGAGCGTGGCAGTGTCGGCATCGTCTCGCGCATCGGCGGTGTCGCGACGTCGCCGTACACCGATGAGGACGACGAGTTCACGAATGCCCGCACTCCCGCGTTCCGGGCGGCGATGAGCAGGCGGAGCGTCGCCGTTGCGGCGGCTCCGTGGCTGCGAAGCGGATCACGGACGGACCGAGGTACCGATGGAACGGCGGCGAGGTGATAGATCGTGTCGACGCCCTCGACGGCAGTTCCGAGGGGGGCGGAGGTCAGATCCGCGTCCACGACCTCGAGCTCGGCGAGGTCCGCGAGATTGCGTCGGTTGCCCGTGGAGAAATCATCGACCACGCGGACAGCGTCACCTTGGGCGAGGAGCGCGCGAACGAGATGGCTGCCGATGAAGCCAGCTCCGCCGGTGACAAGGACCTTACGCGGCATCGACCACCTCGCGGTGCCACAGCTCGAGCATGACGAGCGCCCAAAGCCGAGCGGTGTGGTCCGCACCGCCGCCGACGTGCTCGTCGAGGAGGCTCGCGACGGCTCCCGGCCGGAAGTAGCCGCGCTCCGAGCGAGGCGACGTCAGGAGGTCATGTGCCCAATCCCGCAGATCTCCGCGAAGCCATTGTCCGATCGGGAGTCCGAAGCCCATCTTCTGGCGGTACAGGTTCTCCCGTGGGACGTATCGCTCAGCGAGCCGTTTCAGGAGGTACTTCCCTTCGCTCTTCCGGATCCGCAACCGGCGCGGGAGGCTGACCCCGAACTCGATGACGGAGCGATCGAGCAGGGGCGAGCGGACCTCCAGCGATGCGGCCATCGACGCGATGTCGACCTTCGCGAGCAGATCGTCAGGAAGGTAGCTACGAAGATCGGCGGCATTCGCGCGGTCGCTCGGGTCGTCGCCTTCGCGCATCCATCCTCGCATCAGCTCCACGGCGGACGGATCGCTGCGGGGGAACGACTCGTTCGTCAGCCCCGCCTTTTGGACGTCGCTGAAGATGCCGACCCACCGCAGGTAGCGCTCCGGCTCCGGCTGGCCGGCGGCCTCGACGAACCTCCTGGCCCGTTGCCTGCGATCGCGAGTCGACCGCGCCGGTCCGGCGAGCACGCGCCCCAACGCGCCGCCTACGGGGCCGACCAGGCGGCCAACGGTTCTGGCGAGCGACATCGCGCGATACCGGTCGTAGCCCGAGAAGGATTCGTCCCCACCATCGCCATTCAGCGCGACCGTGACCTGTTCGCGCGCCATCTTCGCGAGGTAGTACGTGGGTATCGCGGACGAATCCGCGAATGGGTCGCCGTAGTGACGGGCCAGTATCGGCGCGATCTCGACGAGTCTGGGCTTGACCACGAGCTCGTGATGCTCGGTGCCGTACCGCTGAGCCACCCGGCGCGCGTGCTCCAGCTCGGAGAACTCCTGCTCGTCGAAGCCGATCGTGAACGTGCGGACCGTACCGGTCTCTTGCGCCATTAGAGCGACCACCAGGCTCGAGTCGACGCCGCCGGAGAGGTAGGCACCCAACGGCACATCCGAGATCAGCCGGGAGCGGACGGCCCGTCGCAGCAGATCGTCGAGCTCCTCGAGCGCCGCGGGCTCGTCGATGGCGCGGGTCGCGTGCGCCGGGAGGGACCAGTACGGCGTGCAGTCGAGCTGACCGTCCTGCCAGACGGCGCGATGGCCCGGCAACAGCTTCCGGATCCCGCGGAACGCGGTGTGAGGTGCGGGCACGTATCCGAGCGACAGGTAGAGATCCAGCGCCGCGGGGTAAACAGCTCGGTCGACGATGCCCGACCGAAGGAGCGCGCCGTGTTCTGACCCAAACACCAGGGACCGCGGATCTGGTTGCGCGTACAGGAGCGGCTTCTTGCCCAGACGGTCGCGGGCGAGGAGCAGCCTGTTCTTGCGTTCGTCCCACACCGCGAATGCGAACATCCCCTCGAGGTGTCCGGGAAGCTCGATGCCGTATTCCTCGTAACCGTGGACCAAGACCTCGGTATCCGTCGCGGTCGAAAACCGATGACCGCTCGCCGCAAGCTGCGCACGGAGGATGGAGAAGTTGTAGATCTCGCCGTTGAAGATCGCCCATACGGTCCGGTCTTCATTCGCGATCGGCTGATCGCCGGTGACAAGGTCGATGATCCGCAGCCGGCGGATGCCGAGATACACGTCGGCCTCATCGGTGTATTCGCCGCCGGAGTCAGGCCCGCGATGGGTGAGACTATCCCGCATGTCCCGCAGGCATGCGACCGATGGGCGTCGCGGTCCTGCCGCGCCGACGATGCCGCACATACGCAGGAAGATAGCCTAGGCATTCGATCCGAAGCCCTTCGACGTCGGGAGCGGTTTCGTCGCACAACAGGCGACCGTGACGTCCCGGCCACTTATCATTCGCGTTCTTGTCGGTAAGAGCTGAGCGACCGGATGGGCTCGATCACCTCCGACGGCGGTTGGTAGCACTCCGTGGCTGATGAGCGCCGGGACGTGGGCTATCTCAGCTCACGGTTAGGGTCAGCGAATCCAGCTGGCGTGGCCGAGTCCGACGCCTTTCGGGCGGACTGGCTTCCCCGCTTGCCAGGGCAGCGCGACGCTCGCATTCTCGAGATCGGGTACGGCCTCGGAGATGTGCTGGACCTGCTCAAAGAGCACGGCTATACGCGGTACGAAGGTGTCGATGTCGACCGGGAGTGCTACGAATACTGCGTTCCACGCCACCCGGTATTCGTCTCGGCCGACGTGCGAGGATTCCTCGAGGCAGCCAAGGCAACCTACGACGCCATCCTGATGAAGGAGGTGCTCGGTTTCATTCCGCCGGACGAGGTCACGTCGTACCTGCGCGCCGTGCGACAGGCACTGACGCCAGGGGGCACGCTCGTGTTGCAGTCGTTCAACGCGGCGCTCTTCACGTCGTACTACACGCGTTCCAACGACGCGGGCTACCGTGCCGCCTACACCGAACACAGCCTCCGTCAGGTGCTTGTCGCGGCGGGGTTCGAACACGTGACCATCGAAGGGAATCGAAGTACCAAGACGGGCGCGCGTGCCATCGTGTACGGGGCCGCCCGATCGGCGTGGGTGTCTGCGCTGAGACTCGTGTTCTTGCTCGAACGTGGGCGGGGCAACAATCCGACGATCTACTCGAAGCTGCTGATCGCGACAGCCAGCGCCGGACCCTCTCGATGAGCGGTTGGGAACAGATGCTGACGGACTATCTCTTCATTCCGCATCGACTCCGCGAGCTGATGGCTCGGCGGTACTGTCCCCTTCTCGAAGGGACGGTGCTCGACGTCGGATGCGGACTCAGTCAATACCGATCAATGCTGCCATCCTCTGCGCGATACATCGGAATGGATATCACGCCGAACAGTCAGACGGCGATCGTGGCGTCGGCCCTGCACTTACCGTTCGGCGACAGCTCCATCGACTCGATCCTTTGCAGCGAAGTGCTGGAGCACCTTCCGGAACCAAGCGACGCGATCGCGGAAATGCAGCGCGTCCTCCGACGAGGTGGCCGGGTCTACCTGACAACCCCGCAAAGCTGGGGGCTTCACTACGAGCCACATGACTACTTTCGGTACACCAAATACGGACTGCGCTACCTCTTCGAGAAACATGGCTTCCAGATCGAAGAGGTGCGACAGATCGGCGGACTCTTCTCCTACTTTTCCGTCCGCTGCCTCGAGCTTCTCGTAGCGAATCCGGTGATGTCGCTGCTTGCCGCGATCGGGGTCCGGCGAGGACGGTACCGAGCCGCAGCTCTTGCGGCGTTGCCGTTGAATGTGGTCCTCTATCCGTTCTGTCGGCTCGTCGATCGGTTCGATCGGACCAATGCCTACGGCTGGGCGGTCCTTGCCCGTAAGACGCTGCCAGGATGAATATCTTGCATGTCGTCGATCAGTGGCCCGCGATTCCCCTCTCGTTCATCCGTGAGCAATTCGTCTGCGCGGAGCATCGACGGGATGCCGTCCTCGCGTCGACCGAGCTCGAGGGAGTGCCGGGTCTTGCGCCGCCGGACGACCGACTGGAATCAGAGTCGTTGGATCGCCGCCCGTCGGTCGTTCGACGCGCTTGGCGCGAGCGCGGCGGTTTCCGCCGCCATTCCCGGCGACTGGCGCAGGCCGCTCAGAAGGCGCTCGAGACGCGGGAAGCCGACGTCGTGCACGCGCACTTCGGGTCGATCGGCGCCGAGCTTGCGGCCGGGGGATTCCAGCGACCCTTCGTTACCACGTTTTACGGAGCCGACGTGAGTCAATCGATGCGGAAATCGCGCTGGCGGGCACGCTATTCGATGCTGGCGGCTCGACGCGGTCGTGCCATCGTCCTCTGCGAGGCCGCCCGGGCTCGGCTCCTCTCGGCCGACTTCGAGGAAGACCAGGTCTTCGTTGAGAGACTGGCCGTCGACTTTTCCCGATATCCGCTGCTCGAGCCGCCGAATCCTTCACCCGAGCTTCGTCTGGTGTGCGCGGCGCGATTCGTCGAGAAGAAGGGCCATGATGATCTCTTGCGGGCCTTCGCCCTTGTCGCGCACGAGCGGCCGGCAAGGCTTCGGCTGCTGGGCTATGGACCTGGTGCTGGCCGCATCGTCGCCCTCGCAGGATCGCTCGGGGTGTCGGAACGCGTTTCGCTACTGGACACGTCTAAGCTGCCCGATTTCGATCCGGTCTTCCTCGCAGCGCTCCGCGACGCCGATGTCTTCGTCTTGGCGTCGCGTGAAGCCGCCGACGGCGATGACGAAGGCGGTCCGGCGCTCACCGCTGTGTGCGCGCAAGCGGCCGGTGTTCCGATCGTGGTCACGTCCTACCCTGGCAGTGAAGAGCACGTCGAGCACCTCAGGACTGGCATGGTGGTCCCGCAGCGAGCGCCTCGCGCGCTCGCCGATGCCGTTCTGGGGATCGCCGCCGATGAACCGCGAGCCCGCGTCATCGCTCGGGTGGCCGCAGGGAAGGTCAGAGCCGACTTCTCCCGCGAGCGCCTTCTTGCGGCGATGCAGAACCATTACGACCAGGTAGCGAACACGTGATCACCCGCAGGGACGCCGCCTCCGCCTACTACCGCGGCAAGCGTTTTCTCGTAACTGGCGGCCTGGGCTTCATCGGAAGCACTTTGTCCCTTCGTCTTTCGGCGCTCGGGGCGGACGTGACGATCATGGATTCGCTGATACCCGGTTACGGAGGGAACCCGTACAACGTCAAGGGGTTCGAACAGAGTCTGCGCATCAACATCGCCGATGTGCGCGACCGGCCGGCGGTCAATTGGCTGGTGAACGATCAGGATGGCCTCTTCAATTTGGCGGGAACGCTTTCTCACACGGACAGCATGCGGGATCCCTTCACCGATCTTGAGATCAACGGCGTCGCACAGCTTTGCATCCTCGAAGCATGCCGGACGAACAATCCTGGGATCAAGATCGTCTTCGCGGGCACGCGCGGCCAGTACGGCCGGGCGACGTACCTTCCTGTCGACGAAGATCACCCGATGCGGCCGATCGACATCAATGGGATCAACAATGTCGCCGCCGAGTCGTATCACCTCCTGTACCACAGCGCCTACGGGATCCGCTCGACGAGTCTCAGATTGACGAACACCTTCGGACCGAGGCATCAGATGCGTCACGCGCGGCAGGGCGTGCTGAACTGGTTCATCAGGCAGCTGCTCGATGGCGACACGGTGCGCGTCTTCGGCGATGGAGCCCAGAAGCGCGATACGAACTATGTTGATGATGTGGTCGATGGGTTGCTCCTCGCGATGATGACGCCCGCGACCGACGGCCACGTCTACAACCTCTCTGGAGACGCGGTGTCCCTGACTGAGTTCGTCGAACACGCGATCGCAGTGGTGGGTGGTGGCAGCTACGAAGTCGTGCCGTACCCGCCGGATGTGAAGCTCGTCGAGGTAGGTGATTACGTCGCGACGTCGGCCCGCTTCCACGTGGCGACCGGATGGGCACCGGCCGTCTCGATCGATGAAGGGCTCGCGAGGACGGTGTCTTACTACCGCGCTAACAGGGACGCGTATTGGCCATAACGACCGTACCCTTCGGCGACCTCTCGAGACAATACGCGTCAATCAGGGCGGAGATCGACGATGCGGTGGCGCGGACCCTCTCGAGCGGGCAATTCATCCTGGGGACGGAAGGTGCGGCCTTCGAGTCGGAGGTGGCGCAGTATGCCGGCGTCGCAGATGCCGTCGGCGTCAACTCTGGAACGGATGCGCTCTTCCTGTCGCTGCTCGTACTTGGTGTTGGTCGAGGCGACGAGGTCATCACCGTTGCCAACACGGCGGGCGCGACCGCGTGTGCGATCCGGATGGCTGGGGCAATGCCGCGCCTGGTCGATGTCGATGAACGGACCCTCACGATGGACCCGGCGCAGGTGGAGTCAGCCATCGGGACCCGGACCAAGGCCGTCATTCCGGTGCACCTGTTCGGTCAATGTGCGGACATGGATCCGATCACGGAAGTCGCACGACGTCGCGGCATCGCCGTCGTGGAGGATGCATGTCAAGCTCACGGCGCTCAAGATCGTGGCCGGCTCGCAGGGACGATTGGCGATCTCGGCTGCTGGAGCTTCTATCCGTCGAAGAATCTCGCGGCCTACGGGGACGGAGGCATGGTGCTGTGCCGAGACGCAGAGCGCGGCCAAGCCTTGCGGCGCGCCCGGAATTACGGGCAGACGACCCGGTACACCCACGCGTCGTTCGGCGTCAACAGTCGACTAGATGAGATCCAAGCGGCCATCCTTCGCGTAAAGCTCCGCTATCTCGACTTGTGGAATGAGCGGCGGAATCAGATCGCCACGATGTATTCCCGGAGGCTGGCCAGCGCGGACGTCCGTGTCCCTGAGGTCGCGAAGGATCGGCGCCACGTCTGGCATCTCTACGTCGTGCGAAGCCGGCACCGCGATGCGCTGCGAGCGCACCTTATGGCCTGCGGGATCGGCACCCAGATCCACTATCCGATCCCGATCCACAAGCAAGAGGCCTTCGCGGACCTTGGCATGCGGGACGGTGACCTGCCGGTGAGCGAGCGAGCCGCACAAGAGATCCTGTCGCTGCCAATTTTTCCGGAGCTGACCGACGACGAGGTTGGATACGTCGCTGACGCGATCCGATCGTTCAGTCCGCGGTAGCTACGGACAACACCCATCTCTCGCGTCCTGCTCGCGGCCAGGTCCGGTGCTGAATGCGTGAGTTTGCGCGGCACACCGCGCTCTACGGGCTCTCGGATGCGACGCTCGCGGCACTCGGCGTCGTCACGACGCCGATCCTCACGAGGTTGTTCGAGCCCTCCGACTACGGCGTCCGCGAGCTGATCGCCAACGCCGTCGCATTCCTGTTCCCCGTGATGCTGCTCGGGATGGAAAGCGCGCTGCCATCCTTCTACGTAGATCCGGCCCGCGCACGCGAGCGCCGGACGTTCGTGTCGACTGCATTCTTCGCCTTCCTCGGCTGGGCGATCACGCTCACCGTCGTCCTTGCCTTGGTCGCGCCTGCGCTGGCCCGTTCGGATCTCGGCGATGGCGACCACATCGCGGCGTTCCGATTCGCGATCCTCGGCGTCCTCCCGCTCCTCATCGTGACCTTCGCGAAGTACGTGCTGCGTTTCGAGTTTGCGGCGGCGCGATTTGTCGCGCTCGCTGTGTCGACCGGAGTCCTGGTGGCAGTCGGCGGGCTTGCCGGCGCGTACTTGACCTCGGCGGTGCGCGGCTTCTACATGGGACAGCTCGGTGCGGCTCTGGCGCCGGCGGCTGTCGCAGTCTGGCTGATCCGCGATCAGCTTGGCGGGGGATTCTCCCTGTCGACGCTCCGCGAGCTTCTGTCGAAAGGAATCCCGTACGTGGCAGCGGCCTTCCTGTATCTCGCCTTCGTCTTGTCGGATCGCCAGGTGATCGCCGCGCTCGGGAACGCGAAGGATGTCGGCGTCTACGCCCTGGGCATCCGCGTCGCGACGCTACCCCTCGTGCTACTGACGGTCGTGAACCTCGCCTGGGTGCCGCTCGCGGCCCGCGCGTACCACGCGGGGCCGGGCTTCTCGGCACTCGTCGAGGACGCGATGCGCTATGTCGCCGCGGTATTCACGTTCATTGCCGTCGGGCTCGTTGCGTTCGGTCGCGAGGTCATCGCGATCGCCGCGCCCAGCTCGTACGGCGCCGCCTCGGATGTGATCGCGCCTCTGACGTTGGCGGTCGTCATCGGCGGGTTGGGGACAATCCCAGCTGTCACTGAGTTCATCGTGCGCAGACCTTCGCTTGTTCTGGCGTTCAACGGCATCGCGCTCGTGGCCAACGTCGCCGTCTCGGTGCTGCTGTTTCCCCGATTCGGCATAGTCGGAGTGGCGTGGGGCGTCGTTAGCGGTCAGCTCCTCTGGGCCGGATGCTACGTGGCGGCTGCCCCGCGGCTCCTACCTGGCTTGAGCATCCGGCTTGGCCGCCCGATCGTCTCGATCGCCGTTGGGATCGCGGCAATGCTCCTGCTTGGGATCCTACCCACTGAGCTGACCCTTCCAACGACCGCCGCGCGCGTCCTGATCGTCACTGGCTTCATCGCGGTTCTGTTCGCCTTCCGGATCATCGGCGTTCGCGAGCTCAGATTCGCCCGCGACGCCTTTCGCCGTATCAGTCGTGATCGAGCATGACGGCAGGCGGCCGCGACTGCACGTCGAGACGCTACGTGGGCATTACCAGTTGACGGCATTCGATGCCGGCGCGCTCGCATGCCGCGCGAACCAGCGGCTCCTTCGCTCGCTCCCGCGCTGCGAGAGCAACGATCACGACGGCCGCGTGCTGGCGTGCGATCGCCTCTTCGAGCTCGTCCACCGTGCCGACCACCGGGATCCCCGCAACGCTCCGGTACCGTTTGCCGGGATCGTCGTCGAGGAATCCGACGACGCGGTAACGCCGATCGCTGGAGCGGTTGAGGAGGCGCAACGCCGCAGCGCCGCTGTCGCTCGCGCCGACGATGAGGACCTTCACCTCATCCGGCTGCGGTCGCACCGAGACCCAATGCCTTAGCCAGGTCAGGAATGAACGCGACGCGACGATCAGAGCGGCCGCGATGAGCGCGTCCAGGAGGAAGACTGCGCGGCTGTAGCCGATGAAGTTGAACAGCAGCACGACTGCGAGCGCACCGATCGCGGTCCCGGCGGCGGTGGCCTGCACGATGCGCGTCAGGTCAGAGATGCCGAGGTAGCGCCAGAGCGTCCGGTACACGCCGAATAGGACGAGCAACGCGAGCTGCGCGGCGAGCACCAAAGGAACCGAGTTACTGAACAGATAAACCCACGCCGACGGGTCGGTTCCCTCGAACCTGATCACGTAGGAGACGTAGTAGGCGACCGTCAAGAGGAACGCGTCGAGGATGACCTCGGCGCCGAAGCGCCCATAGACCCACATCCGCCGAATCATCTGCTCCGGGCCCGTCGCGGCCACTGGCTTGGGCTCCGCCTCGCGACCGTAGACGTCGACCTCGTGCAGGAATGCACCGAAGAGGACGAGCGCGATCACCGCGAGCCCGCTCAACGGGACGAC
>Ga0070707_100005843_pt1 | contig 11474 bp, 12 predicted proteins | sample KBSK5502metaG_FD_65468 | JGI IMG/M metagenome (GOLD analysis project Ga0070707, IMG submission 65468) | Corn, switchgrass and miscanthus rhizosphere microbial communities from Kellogg Biological Station, Michigan, USA - KBS K5-50-2 metaG | ecosystem: Host-associated > Plants > Roots >... | reverse complement strand
TTCCAGAAGGAGCGGAACATGCGCCGCAACCCGCGAGTCACGCTCCTCTGCTACGAGCCGCGCCGTCCGCTCCGGTATCTCGAGGTGCGCGGGCTCGTGGCCGAGATGACCGAGGACGGTGCCCGCGAGCATCTCGACTTGCTCGCCTCGAAGTACCTCGGCAGGCCCGTGCGCTACTTCGGTGACTGCGTCCCGGCGCGCTTCGCCGCGACCGAGGTCCCGGTCCTCTGTCGAATTCGGCCGTCGCGCGTCGTCGCCATGGACGCCACTGGCCGTCCGCAGCCGCGATGACGACCACCGAGGCCCTCACCCAGGTCGCGATCCCGACGTCCCACCGTGACCTCCTGACCCGGCCCATCTGCGGCGTGCTGACGACGATGCTCCCCGACGGCCAGCCGCAATCGAGCCTGGTCTGGGTCGACTACGACGGCGAATGCGCAACGGTCAACACGACGCTGGAGCGCCAGAAGGCGCGCAATCTCCAGGCAAATTCGAAGGTCAGCCTCCTCGTCGTGGATCCGGACAACACCGGGCGCTTCATCCAGATCCGCGGCGACACAGAGCTGGTTCGCGACGGGGTACTCGAACAGCTCGATCGGTTGACGCGCCGGTACACGCGCCATCCGCGCTACTACGGGTTCGTCTACCCGCTCGACCAGATGACCCGCGAGACGCGGGTCATCTGTCGGATCCATGCGAAGCGGATCACGCTGGATGCCATCCACCGCTGAACGCAGCCGCCCCTCGCCGCGAAGGCGACGAGGGGCGGCTTCTTGGGCCTGTGTCCCCTCAGGCTGGCTGGATCTGCCTCGACTGCTGCGACTCCGGTCGCAGGCCGTCCGGTCCGGCGAGGACGTAGACCAGCATGGCGATGAAGCCGAAGCTGAGCAGGCCGAGGACGAGCAGCAGGACGAACCAGGTCTTGTCATCCAGATGGGACGTGTTGATCACCGCCCCGATCCAGGCGACGAACTGACCGATCGCGCCGCCGACCGTCGCGAGGACGCCAACCAGGATGAGGCCGATCAGCGACCACCCCGTCGTCGATGGCTGGAAACCCGTGACGTCGGGGCCCGACATGGTCAGCGTTCCGTTGGCCAACATGAGCAGGCCGCCGGTCACGATGACCACGCCGCCGCCGACGACCGCCATGAGGCTCCCGACAAAGAGCCTGGTGATTGTGGACTTCGACATGGTTGTGTCCTTCCTCAGGTCATGACGGGTGTGACGGAGACGCCCAGGGCGGCAGCCAACTCCCGACCCCACTGGCGGGCCTTGTCCAGCTCGCCTTCGCGCAGTGGCCCATACTGGCCCGCGACCACGAACCTCTGACCCTTGGCGATCGGCCGATAGCCGGCCTTCGCCAGCTCCCGCTCGATCGTCCCGGTGGCGCCACGCGGCGACCACCAGATCCTGGTTTCGAACGCGGCGGCGACGCCGCGTCCTGCCGGCAGGCCGGCGAGCCAGGTTCGCAGAGAGGGGTGTGACAGATCAGGCGGCCTCTGAGCGGTGTCCGCGGTCTTCTCGAGCTCGGCAAGCGCCCGATCACCCGGCAGGCCGAAGGCCATGACCGGCGCCCCGGCAACGATCATTTCCGCGCCGGCGATTGCCGGCCCAGCCGCCTCGTCCGTCGTCAGCGCGGTGGCTCCTTGTCCGATCCCGGCAGCGATGGCCCGGGCGACCGCCTCGGTGTTGCCCCAATGGGATTCGTAGACGACGACAGCTTTCATGAGTGGTCTCCTTGAGCAAATGGAGCGCCGGCCCGCCCAGCAGAGTGCGGGGCGGGCCCACGCGGACGGCTTCGGCTGACCTCCGTCAGGCCGAGATCGGCCGACCGGAGTACGTCCCACCCGTCAGATACCGGGTCGCCACCACCCCAAGGGTGCCGACGATCAGGCCGCCGACGAGCGCGGGCACGAGCGCGAGGCCGTCCCAGACGGGCTCGAAGGCCTGCCAGCCGACGATGAACTCGCTCGCCACGATCACGCCGATTCCCGCCGCGATCGCGGTGCCGATCCACTCGAAGCCGGTGGCCGGCTGTCCGATGAACTGGGCGACTCCGCCGAAGACGATGGCCCCGACGATGAGGACCAACCACCCGCCAAGGCCGAGACTGATGGCAAACTCCATGGTTTGCCTCCTTTCCGCGGAGGCCGGGGACGGCCGTCCGTGCACCGATCGTCCGTCTCGGACGCCTGGCCGGGCAGAGCCGAGCCGACCGAAGTCGACGGGTCGGACGGCCCGATCTGATCGCGAGGGACACGTCAGCGAAGCCCGGCGAGCTCCTGCAGGGTTCGCCAGTTCGCAAGGCGATCGGCCTTGGTCGCAAGGATCTCTGCGGTCGCACTTCCATCGGCCGCGAAGTGGGGCGCGAAGCGGCTCTCGGATCGGGCGAAGGTCAGGAAGTCGACTGGAGTTCCGTCAGGGAGCGAAGGCCAGTCCTCCCTGAGGGCCGGATTGCCCTGGAGCGAGAGTCGCTCGGCGATCGTGTCCCCCCGCCGCGGATCGAACGTGAAGAGCGGAAACGCTCGTGAGTCGACGGCCAGCTTCGATTGCCGGGTAGCGGCGTCGTCGCCGATCCCGTGCTCGGGCATGCACGCGGTATAGGCGATGACCACGGCCGGACCCGGATACACGTTGGCCTCCATCACCGCCCGGTAGAAGTGGTTGATGTGCGCGGGCGTGGTCTGTGCGACATACGCGTTGCCGTGGGCGAGCAGGATGCGGCCGAGCTCCTTGCGTGGCTCGGGCCGTCCGTGGACGTCGTGGCCGAACGCCGACAGCTTCGTCACCTGGCCGCCGAATGACGCTGTCGAGGCCTGGCCGCCGGTGTTCGAGTAGACCTGCGTATCCAGAACGAGGACCTTGACGTCGGCGCCGGACGCGACCAGCCGCGACAGGGCCTGGAACCCGATGTCATACATCGCGCCGTCGCCGCCGAACACCCACAATCGGCGATCCGGCGACCCTTCCTGTTCCCAGCGGGCCCGGATCCCCAGCGCCACGGCCGCGGCGTTCTCGAAGAGGGAGTTCGTCCACGGAAGCAGGAATGGGTTGTACGGGTACGTGCTGCCGAAGACCGTGTTGCAACCGGTGGCGGCGACGACCGCCATCGACTCCGGTCCGTGGATCTGGCGCGTTGCAGCGACGGCCATCCGGATCGCGGTCGCCTCGCCGCAGCCCGAGCAGGAGCCGGCACCGCCCACGTACCCGAATGCGTGCTCCCCGAGCATGAGATCAGCGAGCGCGCGCTCGTTCCGATACTCCGGCGGTGTCGGGGGCAGGGTTCGGAGGAACCGGACGTCGCGTCGGTATCGATCGACCGTGCTCTCGCCGGTCGCCTCCAGGGGCTGCTTCGGGATCATCCGGAGGGCGTCATAGCCAAGGGCCTGACAGACCTCGACGCATTCGGCACAGCCCTTGCAGTGGGCCGGGTCGATGAAGAGCCCGAAATCGGCCGGCGGGAGCCCGCGCCGAGCGGGAACATCGCCGTACTTCGTCGTTTTCGCGAAGTGCCCCCGGGCCGTCCGGGCGGCGAGGACGGGATCCTTCTCGGCAGCGGCGAAGCCGTCGATGGCCTGGTCGACGACCGCCGCCGGCTGGGCAATCGCGTAGATCGCACTGTCGGGGCAGGCGCTGACGCAGGTCATGCAGCCCACGCAGGCGTCCAGGACGAACTCCGGGATCGTCGGCGCGAGCCCGCTGAAGTCGCGGGCCGCTGCCGTGCCGGGCGGGATGACACTCCGGGCAACCCCCTGCTCGCTGGGGAGCTCGCGATCGGCCACGCCGCGTCGGTAGGCATCGACGACGGACGTGTTGAAGTCGTCGACATAGGCCTGCATGTCGAGCGGACCGGTCACCGCTTCCAGACGACCCGTGTGGACCTCCTTGGGCTCGCCCGCCACCTTCGCGGTCGGTGCGGCGATCTCGTGAGTCAGGAGCTCGCTCACGGCTGGTCGCCCTCGGCGATGTCTCGAACGAGATCCGTCACGGACAGGACGCCGATGGGTGTCTCCCCGTCCGACCCGATGACCACGATCCGATGTATTCGCGCCCGCTCCATGAGCTTCGCAGCCTCGGCCACGCTCGTATCGGAGCGCACTGACACGGCCGGTTCGGTCATCAGATGACGGACGGTCAGACCGGGCCAGTCTGCCCACAGCGCTTCGGTGGTTCTGGCGTGGAGAAGATCCATCTGGCTGATCACGCCGACCAGGCGACCGCTCCAGTCGATCACGGGCAGCCCCGTGACTCGATAGAAGTCCATGAGCTGAGCCGCTTCGACCAGCGGCATGTCGACAGAAGCGACGATCGGATCGCGGGTCATCAGCTCCGCAACCGATCGAGTGGCGAGGCTGCCAGTCATCACGACACCTCCAGGAGGGTGAGCTCGTGAGGCGCAGCCGAGGCCACGGCCGTGATCGCGCCGGTGACGTCGACGACGCCGTCGTAGGCGGCGGCAACGAGATCCAGGTTCGCATCGACCACTCGGCCGCCACGCTTGCCGAAGAAGCGCTCGAGGTGCGGGCGCAGGGCGGCGAGCAGGTCCGCCCGGCCGTAACCGGCCCGGCCGGCGAAGGGCGTGACGCGGAGGAAGACGCCGACAAGGGCGACACCCTGCATCCGAACGACGAGCTCCGGCCGAGGCGCCCTCGCACGCGCGAGCCCTGCCGTGTCGAGGGCGTACAGGCGGATCGCTCGGGCGAGCATCTCCGCTCGGGCCTCCGCCGGGATCGAGGCCCAGACGACCGCTGGATCAGGTTCGCTCGACGCCACGAAGACGGTCCCGCCGTCGACGAGGCCGTGGAGCGGATCGCCCTGGTGGAACGCCGCGACATCGTGCAGGGCGACGAAGTCGACCGTGTCGAGCTCGCCATGGAGCCTGATGCGTTCCGCCGCAACCGTCAGGTAGTACGCGGTCGGCAGCCCCTTCTTCTCCGATCCGTAGCGGGGATAGGCCTGGACCTGGAGGCCGAACAGGCCACCGACCATCGAGGCGACGAGCTTGTTCGTCGTGACCGAGCCGAACCCACCGATCGAATGGCCGCGGAGGCTGAAGGCGCCAGGAGGCCGAAGGTCGAGGGGCTTGGCGGCCAGGGCGAGCGGGTGGCGGATCCCGAGCGTCGCATATCGCTGGTCGGCGGGCGCGCCATGGTCCGCGAGCCAGTCGAAGACGGCCGCCAGGTCGCCCGGGGTGACGTCGCGTGAACCAAGACCAGCCGACACCGACCGAACGCGCGGGACCATCACGCCCTCCGCGGCGCCGTCGAACAGGGCTGACTTGACCTGGCGCGTCAGGGGGTTGTCGGCGGCGGCCGGCTCGTCCGTGCGCTCGATCACCGCGACCGAGCGAGCGTTGCGGAGCGCCCCCCACAACTCCTCCGCCGGGAACGGCCGGAAGCTCGTCACGGCGACGGAGCCGACCGGTCGACCCAGCGTTCGGAGGCGATCGACGACGGCGATCGCGGTATCGGCGATCGTGCCCATGGCCACGACGATCTCGGCTGCATCCTCCGTTCGATACGTGTCGATGCCGCTGTAGCGCCGACCGGTCAGGTCCGCCCACTCCGCGAACGCCGCCGCGAGCTGACCGGGCAGCCGGTCGTAGAACCAACGCTGTCCGATCCGCCCCTTCATGAAGCTGTCCTGGTTCTGGACGACACCCGTCATCAGGGGCTCCGCGGGGTCGAACCAGCGACGGATCCTCTGCCGCGGGTCGCCGACGAACTCGCGCAGCAGCTCGTCCTCGGGTATTCGCAGTGACTCCATCGTGTGGGTCGTGAGGAACCCGTCCTGGACGACGAGGAAGGGGACTTCGGTCGCTTCGGCGACGCGACGCGCGATCGCCGTGAGGTCGGCGGCCTCCTGCGCGTTCCGGGCGAAGAGGATCCCCCAGCCGGTATCGGCGACCGCCATGACGTCGTCGTGCCCCGCATGGATGTTCAGCGCCTGGCTCGTGAGCGCGCGGGCGCCGACATGGAACACGACCGGCAGCCGCTTGCCGGAGATGACGAAGAGGACCTCCTTCATCAGAACGAGGCCCTGCCCTGCCGTGAAGTTCGTGACGCGAGCGCCGGCGAGCGCCGCACCCTCGGCGGACGACGCGGACGAATGCTCGGACTCCAGCTCAACGAAGCGGAGCGGGGTTCCCCACAGGTTCGGCCGACCATCGGCGACGGCCCCCTGGAAGATCGCCGCCATCGTCGTCGATGGCGTGATCGGGTAGGCGCAGGCGATCTCGCTGATCCGCGTCTCGATCGAGGCGATGGCCTCCGAGCCGTCGAGGATGGCAAGGGTTCCCGGGTACTTGGGGCGCAGCCCGCTGCGGGTCTCCATGGTCCGATGGTCGCCCTCGACGAGGGTCGACGGATGGGCTGAATGGCCCGTCGTCGCGGGCCGCAGGGCCCTCGTCCGACCCGAAGGCTGCGAACACGATGGAGCCATGCAGACGTCCGCCTTGACGACTGTCCTCGGCGACACGTGGTTTGGCGCGTCGCTGCCCGTCGCGGCGCGAGCGCGCCTCGCGGGGGCGGGCGCGCTCGCCGAGATCCCGGACGGGACGGTCCTTCTCGAGGAAGGCCGGCCGTGCACCTTGATGGGCATCCTCGTCAGCGGCAGGGTCGCGCTGCGTCTTGTCGTCAGGGGCGTCGGCGAGCGGACGATCATGACCCTCGAGCCCGGTGACGTCTTCGGGTGGTCGGCGGTCCTGCCGCGCGCGCTCGCCACGTCGACCTGCGTCGCGGTCGCACCCTCCGTCGCGATCCTCTTCGATGGGGCGGGCCTGCTGACCGCACTGGAGCTCGACAGCGAGCTCGCAGCGGTGGTCTATCGCCGGCTTCTCGAGACGGTGGCTCGCCGCCTGTCGGCCACCCGCGTCCAGCTGCTGGACGTGTACCGAACCGTGGGCGAACCGTGGTGACCGCGGCGACGAGATTTCTCGCGCGGGCTGATCTCGACAGACTGCTCGGGGCACTCGCGGCGGACGGCCGCCGAGTGGTCGGGCCGACGGTGGCGGACGGCGCGGTCGTCTATGACGAGCTGGAGGACCCGGCCCAGCTCCCGATCGGCTGGACATCCGAGACCGGGCAGGGAAGCTATCGAGTCGCTGCCGACGGAGCCGGCCGCGCGTTCGACTACGGCATGCCGCTGACCTCCTGGAAGCGGTTCACGCACCCGTCGGTGGTTCCGCTCAGTCGATCTCGACGAGAGGGCAACCTCGTGTCGGTCGCGCCGGTCGGCGACTCTCCGCCGAAGCTGGCGTTCCTCGGCGTCCGCGCCTGCGAGCTTGCCGCGCTTCGGATCCAGGAGCGCGCGATGCGCGCCGGCCCGGTCGGCGACCCCGACCACGTTGCTCGCCGCGAGGCAGCCCTCGTCGTTGCCGTCGAATGTATGACCGCCCAGAGCACCTGCTTCTGCACGTCGATGGGGACGGGACCCGAGGTGGTCCCGGACACTGGCGCCGACCTCATCCTGTCGGAGCTCGACGACGGCTTCATCGTTCGGTCCGGATCGCCGGCGGGTGAGGCCATCGTTGGCCTCCTCGATCTGCCGCTGGCGACATCCGACCAGGCAAGGCTGGCGACCGACCAGGTCGCCGCGGTCCGGACTGCCATCGGCGATCCCGTCGCGACCGACGGCCTGCCGGAGCGCCTCCGGGCGGCCCTCGACCATCCGCGATGGGCAGATGTCGCAGAACGGTGCCTGGCCTGTGCCAACTGCACGCTCGTCTGCCCGACTTGTTTCTGCACGAGCGTCGTCGTGGCCTCGGACCTGGACGGCCGCGAGGCCCGCACGGAGCGGAGCTGGGACAGCTGTTTCAGCGCCGGCTTCGGCCGCGTCGCCGGCGACGCGAGCTTCCGCCCGAAGGTCAAGGACCGTTATCGCCAGTGGCTCACCCACAAGTTCTCGACCTGGTGGGATCAGTTCGGCTCCTCCGGCTGTGTCGGCTGCGGCCGCTGCATCGCCTGGTGTCCCGTGGGCATCGACGTCCGCGAGGAGCTCGCGGCGATCGCGCCAGTCGATGCAACGGCCGGGCCAGTGCCTTGGCCGATGTCACCGCCTCCGGGCCGCGCGCCCGCGCCGCTCGCGACGGTCATGCCGGCGCCGCACGCGCTTGCGGGCGTGTCGCAGGTGTCACGCGAGACCGCCGACACGGTGACGCTCCGCTTGGACGTCGCGGACTCGGCGATCTGTGCGGCCCGGCCGGGCCAGTTCGTCATGGCCGAGATCCCGGCATTTGCCGTTCCGCCGATCTCGATCTCGCGGATCCGCCCCGATGGGATCGACCTCACGATCCGCGCGGCGGGACCGGCAACCCAGGCGTTGACGAACCTGTCCGTTGGGGCGGAGCTGGCGCTCCGCGGGCCCTACGGCCGGCCCTGGCCCGTTGACGCGGCCCAGGACCACGACGTCGTCATCGTCGCCGGCGGGATCGGCCTCGCGCCACTCCGGCCGGTCATCGACGCCGTCCTGGCGGACCGCGGGCGATTCGGTGCGGTCCGGCTCTACCTGGGCGCGCGGACGCCGCGCGATCGGCTGTACGTCGCGGAGATGGCCGCCCTGGGAGGTCGCGTCGACCTGGAGGTCGCCGAGATCGTCGATCGGGCCGGTCCCGACTGGCTGGGACGCGTCGGGATTGTCACCCAGCTGTTCGATCAGACGACGTGGGATGGCTCGACGGTCACGGCCTTCGTCTGCGGGCCGGACCGGATGATGCAGGCGACCGCCGCGGCGCTCGAGCGGCGCGGCGTCGCTCCCGCGTCGACGTGGCTGACGCTCGAACGGAACATGGCCTGCGGCGTCGGCACATGCGGGCGTTGCCAGCTCGGACCGTTCTTCGTCTGTCGCGACGGCCCGGTCTTCTCGGTTGCCGAGCTGGGCACGGCGCTCGTGCGGGAGGGCCTGTGATGGTGGCCGGCCCGACGCCGAACCCCACTGCGCTCGTCCCGGGCCGGCCGCGGGCGGAAACCGCTCGCCGCCCCCGGATCGGAGTCGTCAAGTTCGCGTCGTGCGATGGCTGCCAGCTGACGCTGCTCGATCTCGAAGACGAGCTGCTGACGATCGCCGAGCGCGTCGACCTCGTCGAGTTCGCCGAGGCGACGTCGCGACGGTCCGCCGGTCCTTTCGACATCCTCTTCGTCGAGGGCTCGATCAGCACGCCCGAGCAGGCGGACGAGATCGCCAGGCTGCGGGCCATGTCGCACCGCCTGGTGACGATCGGTGCTTGCGCCACCGCTGGGGGCATCCAGGCGATCCGCAACTGGCTCGACCATGACGCGATTCGCGCAGCGGTCTACCCGCGGCCCGAGTACGTCGAGTCGCTCGCGGAAGCTCGTCCGGTCGCGGACTTCGTTGCCGTCGACGACGAGCTTCGAGGCTGTCCCATCTCGCCGGCGCAGCTCCGCGAGTACCTCGTCGCCCTCGTCACAGGCCGGCGCCCGCAGCTGCCCGACGAGGCGGTCTGTCTCGAGTGCAAGCGGCGCGGGATCGTCTGCGTCGCGGTCGCGCAGGGTATCCCTTGCCTCGGGCCAGTGACGAGGACTGGCTGCGGCGCGCTGTGCCCGGCCTATGGCCGAGGTTGTTACGGCTGCTTCGGACCGCGCGAGTCAGCGAACACACGCTCGCTTGCGGCGTGGTTCGAGCGGGACGAGGGGGACGGGGATGAGGCGGACGTTGGGCGGCTGTTCGCCGGGTTCACCGCCTGGTCGCCGCCATTCCGTGCCGTCATCGACGCCCGCGGCGGGCCGCCCCGGGGTGTCGCCATGGAACGGACCGAACCCGATGCATGACACCGACACGATCGCCGACACGACAGGAGACCTCGAAGTCGACGTCGCGGGTCTGACGCGCGTGGAGGGCGAGGGATCCCTTCGCCTCCGCGTGCGCGACGGCGTCGTCGAGGAGGCGCGCCTGGAGATCTTCGAGGCACCGCGCTACTTCGAGCAGTTGGTCGTCGGCCGCACCCCGGACGAGGTGATCGACATCGTGGCCCGGATCTGCGGCATCTGCCCGGTCGCCTACCAGATGACAGCCGTCCACGCGTTCGAGCACGCGCTCGGCATCGAGATCGATCCGGCCGTTCGTGCGCTCCGTCGGTTGCTCTACTGCGGCGAGTGGATCGAGAGCCACGCCCTCCACATCTACCTCCTCCACTTGCCGGACTTCCTGGGGTATCCGAGCGCGCTCGACATGGCGACGGACCATCGGGCCGCCGTCGAGGCGGGTCTCGAGCTCAAGAAGGCCGGTAACCGGATCGTCGAGCTGATCGGCGGCCGGGCGATCCATCCGGTCTCGGTTCGGGTCGGCGGCTTCTCGCGATCGTTCCGGCGAACCGATATCGTGGCGCTTCGTGCGTCCCTCGAGGCCGCGCTCGCGACCGCGCTGCGGACCGTCGATCTGGTCGCTTCACTCGATCCGCCGGAGTTCGCTCGGGCCGGCCGCCTCGTCGCGCTTCGTCATCCCGACGAATACCCGATGAACGAGGGTCGCATCGTCTCGACGGATGGCCTCGACCTCGCGCCGACCGAGTGGCGGTCCGCCTTCCACGAAGAGCAGGTCCCGTGGTCGCACGCTCTCCAGGCGCGTGGTCGGGACGGCCGGCCGTACTTGCTCGGTCCGTCGTCGCGGATCACGTTGTCGGCTCGGCAGCTCCACCCCGATGCGTTGGCGGCTCTCACACGAACGGGTCTCGCCGATGAGATCGCGGTGAACCCGTATCGAAGCATCGTCGCCCGCGCCGTGGAAACAGTCGATGCTGTCGCGGAGGCCCTGGCGATCGTGGATGCCTACCGGCCGTCCGACGCGCCGCGAACGGCTTGGGAGCCGCGCGCCGCGCGCGCAGCCTGGGCCACCGAAGCACCACGAGGCCTGATCTTCCACGCCTACGAGCTCGACGAGCGTGGCCACGTCACGCACGCCCAGATCGTCCCGCCGACGAGCCAGAACCAGGCGGCGATCGAGGCCGATCTGGCCGCGTTCGCGCCCCGCGTCCTGGGCCTGCCGCGCCCGGAGCAGACCCTCCGGATCGAACAGCTGATCCGGAGCTACGACCCGTGCATCAGCTGCGCGACCCACTTCCTCGATCTACGCGTGGAGGACCTCTCATGACGCTGCCATTCTCCCCCACCGCTCGAAGGCCCTCGTGGCGTCGGTCGCGCGCCCGGCCACCGGTCGCTGCCGTCGAGGTGCTCATCTGCGGCTCCGCCGACCGGGGCGACGACGGCGCTCCGATCGCCGCCTCGCGGCGACTCCGCGACCGGCTCGAAGACGATGTGCGGATGCGGGTCGTCGGTCAGCTCGATATCGACGACCTGCTCGGCGTGCCGGCGGGCGCCGGTGTCGTGATCGTGGATGCGGCGACCGGGCTGCGCCGTGGACAGATCGTCGAACTGCCATTGAACGGCCTGGTCGCCCGCGAGGACGGCCTGCGGCCGCGCTCGTCGCATTCGCTCGAGTTCCGCGAGGTGATTGGTCTC
>Ga0070707_100005842_pt1 | contig 11475 bp, 11 predicted proteins | sample KBSK5502metaG_FD_65468 | JGI IMG/M metagenome (GOLD analysis project Ga0070707, IMG submission 65468) | Corn, switchgrass and miscanthus rhizosphere microbial communities from Kellogg Biological Station, Michigan, USA - KBS K5-50-2 metaG | ecosystem: Host-associated > Plants > Roots >... | reverse complement strand
CAGCGCCTCCGGCCCCGTCATCTCGTAGCTCTTCCCCTCGTGCCCTTCGCTGTGGAGCACCGCGAAAGCGACTTTGGCGATGTCCTCAATATCGACGGGGGAGAGCCTGGCGTTCTCCATGGGAGGTACAGCCCCACTCGGCGATGGATAATTCGGACGTTGCTCCCAATCGCTTGACAGGCCATTCCAACTCTCCTTATGATAAGAAAACTATCCCTGCCACCCATTTCAAGCAGCGAGGATTTTTATGTCCGTTCATCTGTACGTGTTCCAGCTCGTGGTCTGCTTCATCCTCTCTCTGGCGCTGCTTTGGCGTCTTTGCTGGTTCCCTCTTCGGCCTTCCTCCTCACGAGGAGAGGTCATCCACTCAAGAGCTCAACGTCTGCTCAAGCCCCGCTGCCCAGACGATTGCCCCGCCTGTCGTCTCGCCTCCACTCCCTCCTTGGGTATAGGGCCAGTGTCTGCTCCTGTGCGTCCCTGGCATGAGGTGAAAAGCCGCCGGGGAGCACCCAAGCGCATACCCACCGCGGGCTTCGCTTGTCCCAACCAGCAGTGCGCGTACTTCGGGATCACAGACGCTTCCATCCATGCTCTGGTGGGAGATGGCAAGCATGGCCATGCTGAGCGGATCCAGACGTTTCGTTGTCAGGCCTGCCGCACCACCTTCACTGCCCGGCGCCACACTCCTTTGTATCGTCTGAAAACTCCGTCCCAGCAGGTCGCAGTAGTGCTCTCTGCGCTGGCCGAAGGGCTGGACCCATCTGCTGCCGAACGGGTCTTCGGCTATCGGCAAGCGACCATCACGATCTGGTTGTCTCGCGCTGGCGAGCACGCTCAGACCTTGCACAAGCGCTGCTTCCGCACCCTCTGGCTCCCGCATCTTCAATTAGATGAACTGCGAACCAGGCTACGCAGCGCCAGCCAGATTCTCTGGCTGTGGCTGGCGATCGACCCCCTCACCAAGATACTTCCGGTGCTTGAGCTCGGCCCCCGCACCCAAACCATGGCCCATCGGCTCATCCACTCGCTGCGACAGATCCTGGCCCCTAGCTGCGTCCCCCTTTTCACCAGTGATGGGTTAAATCTGTACTTCTATGCCCTGACCGCCCACTTTGGCCAGTGGATTGCATTGGGTCGTCGAGGACGCAACGTGCGCCGGTGGCAGGTGGAGTCAAGCCTGATCTACGGGCAGGTGAAGAAAAGCTACCGGCGGCGCAAACTGGTGCGGGTGACGCCTGTGATGCGGCTGGGAACACTGGCAGATCTCAAGGCCACCTTGCAGGAACTGGGCCTCTCTGGACGACTGAACACCGCTTTCATCGAGCGGCTGAATCTGACCGTCCGACATGGCGTGGCAGCGCTCGCACGCCGCACCTGGGCTACGGCGCAACAGTCCCCACACTTGCTGGCACACCTTGAATGGTGGCGAGCTTACTACCACTTTGTGCGTCCTCACCACTCACTGCGCGTGGCACTCGTGCAGCCGCCAGAGCGAGGTGGCAAACTGGTGACGCAACGCTACCGGCACCGCACCCCAGCCATGGCAGCGGGGAGAACCAACCGACGATGGACAGCGCGCGAGGTGCTCTCGTGCCCCTTGCCGCCGGTTTCCGCTTGAGCGCCACGCAAGCCTGATGCGGGAGAAGTGTCATGTTGCAGGGAAGTCGGTGAAGGTGCCAACAGAAACACTCGGATGGAACCTTGCCTAGGGAAGAGGTGACCTATCCAGACGGTTCAATGACGAAAACCCAGCCCAAAAGGCGTTCACAGGGCCTGTTCGAATTATCCACCATATCCTAGGGCAGCACCCGCGAGAGCTTCAGGATTCACTCGTGTTGTTGTGTTGAGACCCAGCAAGCAGTTTCTTATAGTTTTCCTTAAGAAAAGATAGAGTTTTATGTCTGGGATACAAGAATGTACCCCAAACTTCGCGAAATGAGTTTATTAGTCGTCAACAAATCAGTTAACTGATGAGGTAAACTGTCAATTTCTCGGCGGATATCATATGTAGCCAGCACAGGAATCAACTCTTTGATACAATCCCACTGACGGTCGGTCAGATCGGTCGGATACAGTTGGTTCTTTTTCATTTCCCAAGTGTATCGCCTCGATCACCGGCTGTCACCTCCTTTACAAACAGGCTCTCAGAATAAGCCACCATCAACGCTAGAATCCTCAGTACAGAACCTTGTTGTCTCTCCGCACTATCAACTCATTCAGTTAAAGCATTCCTCTACAATACAAGCAAGCTATAAAGACATCCTCACCAAAGTTAGGAGACATCCTAAAATTAGGGTTAGGATGTCGTGTCTTGACAAATACGGAAGAGATGTCTTATACTCTAGAAAACGCGTTCTTGTAGGTTATTGCATGAACTCTGTCATTTGCACCAGAAATGAGGAAGCTCCTCTGAAAGTCTTCCAACAGTTGCTGGATGCCGATCCGACGCTGGCCGCCATGTTTTCGTCTGGGGATCGGCTCTCGACGACCACCCGCCCAAGCACGCCCTCCACCCCTTTCGTAGGGCGCAAGTTCCCCACCTTTTTCCGGCTCAGGAATCCGAAAGAAGGAGGGATCAAAGGGTGTCCACTCAATCGCACCTGCCGAGTCGAGTTTGAGACCGACGTGATGAATGACTACTTCCGGCGTGCAGACTGCTCATCCCCCTCTCACGTGCTCTCCGCCGAGCCGGAGGCCGCCCGCAGTGGTCCCACGCCCCCCTTGCCGGTTTTACGTGTCCCGTCTAGAATCTCTCCGTAGCTGTGCCTCTCTGTGGCACAGCTGGTTCTGCGGAGGGATCAGGGATCTCTCGACATTGATTCGACGTCACCATAGAAAGGAACATCCTGTATGAGGCTACAGTATCGTCAAGGGGACCTCCTCTTCGTGCAGCAGGACACCCGGCCAGTGGCCGAGCTGACCACCCGGCAAAGCACCGTCATCGTGGCGGGCGAGGCCACCGGTCATGCCCACCGCCTGATGGCTGGCACCATCCTGGAGGCACCCGATGGCGCACTCTATCTTGATGTTACCCAGACCACCCAGGTCGTCCACGAAGAACATGGGCCGATTACGCTGGACCCTGGACTGTGGCTGGTGGTGCGCCAGCGGGAGTACAGCCCGAAAGCCATCAGGACGGTGGTGGACTGATGGACCCTTCCTTCCAGTTGCACCCAGGCCAGGAAGAGCTCACCCCAGCGCAGGAAGCCGAAGCCCGCCGCTTTGCCCAGGAGCGCATCGCGGCTCAGTTGTCCACTGAGCCGGTGGATGAGCCGGAGGCCGAGCGGCTCTTGCGCCAGGCGTATGGGGTGGCAGGACTCAGGCCGCCCCAACACATCCTCTGGCTGGATGGACCGCTCCAACTGGTGGTGGTGCGGGCACCTCAATATGAGCAGGCCAACATGGAAGCCATCGTCGGAGCCAGCGTGTACGACAGGGTGCGAGCCAGGGTGCGGGCGAGCGTGCAGGGCAGCGTGCGGAAGAGCGTGGGGGTCAGCACGCTGGCCAACGTGCGGGCGCGCGCGCAGGCCAGCGTGCACAAGAGTGTGCACAAGAGCGTGGGGAACAGCGTGTACACCAGCGTGTACACCAGCGTGTTTGCCAGCGTGCACACCAGCGTGTACACCAGCGTGTACACCAGTGTGTTTGCCAGCGTGGACACCAGCGTGTTTGCCGGCCTTGGCCCCTACTCGCCGGGCAGCTTGCTAGACAGTGTGGGAGCCAGCGTGCAGGCTTATTCTACAGCGCACGAGTTCGCCTTCTTCCGCTTTTTTGACGTGTACCTGGCGCCCCATGCTCTGCATGCCCTGGCCCACTTCAACGAGTTGGTCTCGGGCTACTGGCTGGGCCAGGAGGTGGCGCTTCTGGTCCGCCGCCCCACCGTCCTGGCGCGTGACTCCGAGGGGCGCCTGCATAGCCCCGGCGGCAAGTGCCTGGCGTATCCCGATGGCTGGGGCTTCTACGCCTGGCATGGGCTCCGCGTGCCCGAGCAGGTCATCCTCGCGCCAGAGCGGCTTTCGCGGGAGGACTTCTTCAAGGAGCCTAACGTGGAGGTGCGCCGGGTCATCCAGGAGCGCATGGGCAGCCGCTTTGTGTCGGAACTGGGCGGGCAGGTGATTGATACCGGAGCACGCGGCACGCTCTACGAAGTGCGCTTGCCAAAGGATGACCCTGAAGGCGTGGCCCGCTATGTCCAGGTGCAGGATGCCTCCACGCCGCGGCAGTATGTCCTGCGGGTGCCGCCCACCATCCAGACCGCAGCCGAAGCCGTCGCCTGGTCGTTCTCCTGCACACTGGAGGAGTATCACCCGGCCCAGGAGACCTAAGCCAGGCAGCGGGCATCTCGGGGCGGACGGGCCTTGCCCACGCCGACGAGCCAGCGCGCACCGTGTCTTGCCTGCCCTGCCTGTCGCCAGGCCCTCGGACTTGGCCGCTGTTGAGCCCACGGGTTGCGCAACGAGATTACAACAAAAGCAATAGTGGATGAATCGGCTCTCCAAGGACTATCAGCCAGAGATTGCTCTCGCTTTTGGAGAGAGGCTGCTTCATCGGAGCAAACTTCCATGCGGCGTTCGAACTCGACGACGATGTCCATATCCTCTCCCACGAACCACTTCTTTGCATCGTCTTTCGCTTTTGCAAACACTTGCGTTCACAAAATTTTTGTGGTATATATTTTGTAGACGCTACCGTTTGCAAAAAGGAGCGGTCCTGCACGACTTTGGGGATCGAAAGCTAGTACGGTTTGGCTGTATGGAATGAGCGTGCGCCGTTCCGCTCTCGCCTGCACGATGAAGAAAGAGGCTTCCCATGCGAATTGCACTCTTCACGATTGGGGGACGGGGTGATACCCAACCGTTTGTGGCCTTAGCCGTTCGGCTCAGGCAAGCAGGCCATCACGTCATGCTGGCCGCCCGGCCAGATTTCGCCGACCTGGCTGCCGAGTATGGCGTCGAGTTCGCGCCGCTGGGCCACCCGTATCAGCCGTTCATCACCGGGGCAGCCGAATCCTCGGCGCTTGGCGGAGGCCATCTCCTCCATCAGCTGCGCTATGGACTGGCACAGCGGCGGTATTTTTCTGACCACCTCACCCGGGATGCCTGGCGCGCGGCACAGGGCGCAGAAGCGATCATCTACAAATACAGCTGGATCACTGGCTACAGCCTCGCCGAAAAACTGGGCATTCCATGCGCCGCAGCCATGTTCTTTCCTCTGACCCCAACGCGGGCCTTTCCCAACTTTTTGATTGGCAGAGGCGTCGATCGTGGCCCGCTGCTGAATCGGCTGAACTGGAGCCTGAGCGAGCAGGTCGTCTGGCAACTCTTGCACTCGGACGACACGAAACTGCGCCGTGAGCTAGGGATACGTCCTCTGCCTTTCTTCGGCCCGCTCGCGCGAAAGCCTCGCGAGGAGATGCCGGTCTACTACGCCTACAGCCCGGCGGTGCTGCCCCGGCCCGCTGATTGGCCTCTTCGAGTGCAGGTGACTGGCTACTGGTTGCTTGATCCTCCACCAGGGTGGCAGCCGCCTGCCGATTTGCTGCACTTTTTGCAGGCTGGCCCACCCCCGGTCTCGATCGGGTTCGGGAGTATGACCAGCCGCGATGCGCAAGCCACCCTGGACCTCGTCCTGCGGGCACTCGAGTTCTCTGGTCAGCGTGGCGTGCTCCTCAGCGGCTGGGCGGGTCTGGGCAAGGGCCGCCCCCTTCCTGCATTCGTTTTCTGTGCGGAGAGTCTGCCGCATAGCTGGCTCTTTCCGCGTATGGCTGCGGTGGTGCATCATGGAGGGGCCGGGACGACGGGTGCCGCACTGCACAGTGGTGTGCCTTCTGTGTTCACGCCCCTGGCCGCCGATCAGCCCAGTTGGGCACGACTGGTTTCTGCGCTGGGGGCAGGGCCTGCTCCGCTCCCTTTTCAAACGCTCACCGCAGAGCGGCTGGCAGAGGCGATCGGCGAGGCGGTGACCAATGCAGCGATGCGACAGCGCGCCACCGAACTCAGCAAGCAGATTCATGAGGAGGATGGGATAGGACAAACGATGGAACACTTCTTGCGCTATGTGGACAGGTGGAGGAAGGATGGCCCTGTGAAGTGTTAGCAAAGAACATCTGCTCCTGAAACGAGAGAAACTGGACGAGGCTCGGCGGCATGCAAAGCATCCGGACAGACGTGAGCCAGGAGCAGAACAGGAGAAACGGAGCACTCTTTTCCAGGTCAACATATGACCGAGAGGAGGGACAGAATCCCATGCAAGAACCACACAGTGCACCCCGACGACGCGGGCGACCGCGCAGTGAGCCAGCCCATCGCGCCTTACTGGAGGCCGCGCTGCGGGAATTTGTGGCGCGTGGCTATGAAGCGATGAGCCTGGAGGCGATTGCGGCTGCCGCAGGCGTCAGCAAGATCACGTTGTATCGGCGCTGGGATAGCAAGCTGGCTCTCGTGCGAGAGCTATTGCAATCGGTGAGCGACGAAACGCCGATTGAGGATCAGGGCAGTCTGGAAGAGAACCTGCGTGTGCTGCTGCGAGAAGCATATCAGGCCAGCATCACCTCACTTGCGGGACAGATCATCCCTCGGCTCGTCGCAGAGGTCGCAAGCCATCCCGAGTTGCTGGAAGTGTATCGGAAGGAGATCCTGCGTCCTCGCCTGGAACGGCTGAAGATGCTCATTGCTCGCGCACACGAGCGCGGAGAACTCCAGGAGGATCTCCCATTTACCATCCTGGCTGATATGTTCGCCGGTCCCATCTTCTATCATCTGACGGTCCTTGCCCTCGTCGCACCGAATACATCCGAGGATGTGCCCGAACTGCTCACCCAGGCGATCCTGAGGGGTATCGCGAAACCTGGGACGTAGCGCAGGTGTTCACAGCCGGAGGCGCTCACCCTCGGAGAGGTTCAATGATAAGGTGACAGACAGTGATCATCGAACATGCGGATGATCCCACATGTCTCTTTTCGTTCTGGCGCTGCTGCTACCTGGACGCAAGCGCCAGGGGGGCGAGGCTTCCCAACCGAAAGCAGAACCGATTCGGGTCGGTTCCTAAGAGTCAAGGGAACTTCTCCCTCCTGAAAAAGGATTGCTCGTCATATGATGCTCTCTTCCGTGACGATCCAGGTCACGCCGGAATCCAGACCTGCCATGCCGTCCTGGATGGGAGAGGTAGCCGCCTTTGCTCAAGTTCTCACCCATGAGGGCATTCTGAAAACCATCCAGGATCAGGTGCGCTTCGCACGCGCCCGCTTTGGGAAGTCACGATGTGATCGATTTTGTCGCGGTGCTCATCGGCTATATGCTTTCGGGCGAGCCGACGTTGCTGGACTTTTACGAGCGGCTTGCCCCCTTTGCCGAACCGTTCATGGCCTTGTTTGGTCGAAATCGTTTGCCCCATCGCTCAACCCTCTCCCGGTTTCTTGCCGCCCTTGATCAGCCGACAGTGGAAGCCTTACGGGCGCTCTTTCAAAAGGATCTGCTTGCACGCTCGCCGTTTCCCTCCCCCGGTGGTCTACTTGACCGGACGGGAGCCGAGTTTCTGGTGGTTGATGTGGATGGAACAAGGCAAGCCGCCCGGCAACGGGCGCTGCCGTAGACAGGAACCTTGCCTCTTCCTCATCGCCGGTTTGATCAGGTCTGCGCGCCGGGATATCAAGGGAGGAAGCGAGGAGAAGTAGTTCGCACGCGGACCGTCATTCTTCAGGCACATACGCATCAGTTTCTCGGCACGTTTGGAGCGGCAGGCAACGGGGATTATCGCGGCGAGTTGCGACGAGCGATCGGGGTAATCACGAGCTATGCGACACACCTTAGGCTTTCCCCAGCCTCCATGCTCGTGCGGCTAGATGGTTTGTATGGCGATGCTGCTCCCCTTATGGATGTGCTCTCAGCTGGTCTTGGCGTCGTTGCCAGAAGTCGTGCCTACCATCTGCTGGATCTAGAGGTGGTCAAACAGGTTCTGACGCGCGCTCCAGATCAGGTCAGTACCCATCCAGAAAGTAGGATGACACGAACACTGTACAATTGCCCTACCATCCCTTTGACGCCTGCTGGACCCGAAGTCCGTGTGGTCATCGCAACACATGATGCTTCTTCCTCGGCTCCAGCAGTTGGAGTCGAGCGAGATGGCACCGTCTACGAACTGTTCGTCAGTACACTGCCCTCCCCAGCATTTACGGCCTCGGATGTGCTCGATTTGTATCTCCATCGCGGCTCGTTTGAAGCCGTGCTGGCAGATGAAGACGACGAGCAGGACGCGGACCGTTGGTACTCGCATACCCCGTGTGGCCAGGAGTTTGCTCTAATCTTAGCACAGTGGGTATGGAATGTCCGCCTGGAGTTGGGGCAGAAGCTCTCCCCATCCGAGCTGCGCACAACCGAATTTGCTCCTGCGTGTGCCACCTATCCGGTTCATGTGTGCGAGCCTGCGGAGTCGTCGGAGGGTGGGGATCTCGGCAAGCCAATACCTGCGGCAACCTATGGACCTCCCCAATGGGCCCGTCCATCCTTTACTCATGGCTTTCCTGGTTCTGCGTTCGCACTCCAACCAGATGGGACGCTGCGTTGTCCTGCCAATCATCCCCTCTATCCTCAAGAGCGGCGCCCCGAACGCAATGGCTCCCTGCGGGTGTTGTACGCCGCACGCATTGGCCATTGTCGCTCCTGTCCTCTGCGTGCCCAGTGTCAAGAGAGCAGTGAGACGATCAAGCCGCGGCGGGTGAGTGCCGTGTTCTGGCCGAATGACTCTTCGCCTCCAGCCCACGCGAATGTGCCTCCCATCCCACCTCGTGCTTCGGTTCTCTGGAAAGACTGGCCCCGATGCGCGATCCGGCGAAAATGGCTGAAAGTCGTTCGCAGCGAAGCAGTTGAGGTGATGGAAAGCCCCATCACTCCACCGTGCTCATCTCCCGCGCTGTCCACTGAGATGGTCTTGACCAGGGCTGAGCGGGCTCATTGGCGTCTGTCCTGGGAGCAGCGCCTGGCACGGAATGCCCGTTCATTAGATGCTCCACGACTTTCCGTCACGCTTCACGGGCTGCCCTCCACCTTTGCCTCCTCTTTTGGCTTTGATCTGCTCGCCACCGCTTAACTGAACCGATTGCTGCGGGCTGTGTTTCTTACCTCAACGCCAGCTGACCCAACCACTTTTCTTGAATTGTTCCGGTTCGACAATCAATCGGTATTTTTCTCGATTTCTGTTCTGAGGCAAGGTCAAGGTGGGTTTTCTGGCCTTCTCTGCTTGAGCTTATCTCGTTGCGCATCCCGTGGGCTATGTAGGCCTTGATGGTCGCCAGAGGAGTGCGCAGCTCATGGCTCATAGTGGCCAGCAGCTCTGCGACAAGCGCCGTTGTTCTCACAAGGAGAGAGGAGTCCTCCTGCTCCCCCTCCTGTTTGTCCTGTGCTTGCATCTCATCTCCTGTGCTGATCTGGTGGGACGTGCCCTGCACGCTTGCGCCCCGACACGTCCTGCTACAGTATAGACCAGAACGTCTCGAAAAAAAAGCAGGGAGGTGTTACAATGACGTTACAAAGTGGCCTGCTTCGTAGAAGAGGCGGTCCCCTCCCCCCGATCGTGAGTATGCGGCGGAAAAGCGCCTGAGGGACACACCTCTGGTACGCGCAAGATCGCTGCCGCCGGAAAGAACAGCGCGAGTAGCGGGGTCGCGACATGTGCGCAATGCGCCTCCCCCTCTCTAGGAGAGGAGCAGACGAATGAATGCATCTGACCCTGAGGAGAGACCGTCACCACAGGTGGGAGGCGTGTGGCAGGCCACGCGCCGTTGGCTCGTGACCCATACATTCGCGCCTCCATGGCTCAGCGGGAGATGGGCCCACCCGGCCATCGGCTACGTAGCCGCGGTGCTGCTGCAGGTCATCACGGTCATGTGCGTGATGGGGCTGGTACGGCTGTTCCCCTCCTTTCAATTTCAGGCGGCACCGGTGATCCTGGGCATCCTGGTGGTGGCCCTCACCTGGGGTGTGGGGCCCAGTCTGCTGGCGATGCTCTTGGGAGGGGTGCTGCTGCTGTTCTTGTTCCTGCCTCCGGCGTTCACGCTGAGGATTGCGCGCATCGAGGATGCACTGGACCTGCTCGTCTACCTGGCCGTCGGGTGCGCGGTCAGTCTGCTGACCAGCCAGGCACAGCACGCCCGACGTGCTGCCGAGCAAGTGCGCAGGCGGCTCGACACCATTCAGCAGGCTATGACCGATGCCGTGCTGGTCTACGACGGCCAGGGGCATCTCATGCGCTGGAATGCCGCGGCTGGGCAGCTCCTTCCGCTCCAGCAGATGGACAACACCGCACACGCTCTGGGAGAGCGCGGCGAGCCGTTGCTGCTGCGCGACGAGCAGGGGCAGCCGCTCCCAGTCGAGGAGTGGCCCGTCCGGCGTATGCTGAACGGCGAGGTGCTGACCGGTAGCCAGGCGGTCGACGTGCTGGTGCGCCTGGCAGATGGGCGCGACGTGCTCATGAACTTCAGTGGGGCGCCGATCCGCGATGCAGACGACAGGGTCATCGGCGCCGTGATGATCGGTCGCGACGTCACCGAGCGGCGCCGCCTGCACGCCGAGACGCAGGCGCGCCAGGCATTGCTGCAATTGATCCTGGACGCCCTGCCGAGCAGTGTGTACCTGGTGCGCAGGCGCGATGCGAATCTCGTGCTGGCCAATCGAGCGGCAGCAGAGGTGTGGGGCGCAGCCTGGCCACCCGGCCAGCCCATGGGTGAGTTTCTCGCCAAGAACGGCATTCGCATTGTGGACCTGCGGGGGCAGCCGCTTGCTCCCGAGCAGTTGGCAACGATGCGGGCGCTCCAACGGGGCGAGACGGTGCTCGGGCACCAGGAGATCATTCACCGTGCGGATGGGACGGCGCTCCCCGTCCTGGTGAATGCTGTCGCCCTGGGTATGCAGCAGCTCATCGTGTCGCCAGCCGATGACACGGCGCGTTCCGCTGAAGCACCGGAGCCCGCAGCCATCGTGGTCCACCAGGATGTCACGGCGCTCAAAGAGGCCGAAGCGCTCAAAGACGAGTTTCTTAGCCTGGTCGCGCACGAACTGCGCCATCCCGTTGCCGTGCTCAGCGGTCTGGCCGAGACCTTACTCCAGGACGCGCGTGGAGGCACTGTGCTTCTTACCGCCTGGCAGCGGGAAGCGCTGCAGGGGATTGATCAGGCCGCATTTCACCTGGTCAGGCTGACTGACGAGCTGCTCGATGCGGCACGCATACAGGCCGGGCGGCTGGAACTTGTCCGCGAACCGACGGACCTGGTGGCCCTGTGCAGGCGGGTGGTGGCCCGCTTCCAGCGGACGGCGCCCGGGCGCATCATCTCGTTCGCAACGCCGTTGGAGCACCTTGTTGCCCAGGTGGGTACAGCCCCACTCGGCGATGGATAATTCGGACGTTGCTCCCAATCGCTTGACAGGCCATTCCAACTCTCCTTATGATAAGAAAACTATCCCTGCCACCCATTTCAAGCAGCGA
>Ga0070707_100005841_pt1 | contig 11477 bp, 6 predicted proteins | sample KBSK5502metaG_FD_65468 | JGI IMG/M metagenome (GOLD analysis project Ga0070707, IMG submission 65468) | Corn, switchgrass and miscanthus rhizosphere microbial communities from Kellogg Biological Station, Michigan, USA - KBS K5-50-2 metaG | ecosystem: Host-associated > Plants > Roots >... | reverse complement strand
GCACCACTGTCTGTCGCTCGCTGACCCCAGCGAAGCACGTAGGGAAAGATTTGATCCAAGCTTGGCATCCCGTTGTCCTTGCTCTTCAGATGGGGAGATAACTCGTCTGCTCATAAGGGAGTGTCCATCCGATGGAAGAGCTTCTGCCATCGGCTCCTTTTCTTTCGCCTTTTTTCCGTTGTTACCTCTCCTCCCCGCTCATGTATGCTCATTGCACTTTTTCAGGGAAAAAAAAAATATCTTAGTGGAGTCCTACCGGACACAGTCGCTAACATGACAGCAATCGCACGAAATGATCCTTTTACGCTACCCTTCTGAATTGTTACCTTGCCTTTATCCCGCCTTGTATTATAGCATATTGTTGAAATCTCCCTTGTAAAGTTACTCGGACTCGTTTTGTATGTTATACTAAATGAAGACTAACACAGCGGTGAATTATTAACTCATTTCAGGTTTCTGATTGTCTTACAGATTGAGAAGATTGTCGAGGTCAGATTGGTGGCGCAGGATGGCAACAGTATTCTCCTCAATATCTGCTTCTCATCACAAAGATAAAGAAGTGGAAACCGCCCGACTCTGTCACTCTCAAGGGTCTTTCAAAATATGTAATGCTCATCATTCACATATCGAGGGGGCTAAATGCTTAGCAGATGCGAACCGCCACATCTTCGGTTTCATCACACGAGGTGCATTCTACGATGCCTATCAGGCAGGAACCCTCATCGTTGCAACTCGAGATGAAGATGTCGTCGGTTTTCTTCGATATCATCATCGCAAACGTGATCTGCAGACCACCCTCTATGATATTTGTGTCTCAGGGTCAATGCGTGGTCAGGGTTTGGGTCGGGGCATGATAAACATGCTTGTAGATTGTTGCCGTACTGCTGGGCGCGAAATAATTGTACTTAAGTGTCCCTCGCAACTAACTGCCAATGACTTTTACGAACGATACGGATTTACCTGTGTCGATACGCTGGTAGGCAAACGCCACAAACTCAATGTCTGGCGGTTAGATCTAACGAGTAGGAGTCAACAGTGAAGTTTGTTCGCTCACTCACCGTAGCTCGATCAGAGATCATAGAGTTCCTACGACTCTGGGAACTTAGCCAAGATCCACGTGCTCCATTTGAAAGTCTCATCTTAACACCTCTTCCAGGACTGACCGACCCAAGCAGGGTAAGTACTGTGAAGCAGTACTTCGCGCACCGTAGCCATATTATTTTTGATTCAGGAGGGTATGCTGTTCAACAGAGCATTATTTCCTATGAGGACTTGTATCAGCGCCTTCTTAGTTACTACCGAGCGAATGATTGGGCAGATACGTACATCTTGCCTGATTACGTCCCCACCAGTGGTTTAAGTGAGCAAGAGGTAGAGGATCGCGTACGCGCAACGACTACGATAGCACGCCTTTTTCACGCCGAGATGCCTCCTGCCTTACGTGAGCGTGCGATGCCTGTGGTGCAAGGTCACACTCGCAAACAAATACAGACCTGTGTTGAGACCTATTTAGAGCTTGGAGTAGAGGTAGTTGGTTTTGGTAGCTTCGGTACAGCGGGTGCATCTAGTGATATTAACATGTTTACTGCGCAGTCAATTGAATTGCTCACATTTTTACTTGACCTAGGAGCGAAGTTTGGATTTCGCGTGCATGCCTTAGGAGTCGGTAGTCCATATCTTCTGCACACCCTGCATCACATGGGGATATACAGCTTTGACAGCTCTTGCTGGTTACGTACGGCAGGCTTTGGGAATGTATTCATGCCGTTCGTTAAACGCCGAAACATCACAGGTGGTCGACTACGAGAGAGAGCAGGACATCAACCTCTTACTTCATCGGAGTTTCAGGAATTACAACAGGAAACAGGGCATACTTGTTTCTTTTGCACATCCTTTGAGGAATTGAAGCATAGGAGGTTTTACCAAATCCTCCACAATTTAACCGTAATCATGGATACTGTTGACAGTCTGAATTGTGGAGGTTACTTGAATAACCCCTTACTCGTGCAAACAGTGGAGGCTAGCGCCTACACACGCACGGCAACTAAGGTACGAACAGGTTTATCGATATGAAGACTTTAACAACTCGACCATTTTACCACGTCCGTCATGACCTGCAACCAAAGCTGACTGAAGAGCTATTGGTCCTGCTCTGGGACAAAAGCCCTTGTCGCGTGGACGTACTAGAGAAAGCGGCAACAGAGCGGGGCTATCGTTTGGCAAATCGCACTCCCGATCAGTTGTTAGCATCACTAGGCAATTTACGCACGATAGGCCACCGAGAACACGGTGAAATCTACCTTTCAGATTTGGGAAGGCTTCTATCGCGTACTGCAAAGTATCATGCCAGCTTACTACCAGAGTTGATTCACTTCACCTACTGCACTATCTATGATGAGAGCGATTGGTCAAGCCGGTTCTCTTGGGCCTACCGGTTAGTGTGTGAACAGCTTTGGAACTCGCGCAGCTCTCTTATCGACGTCCATTATTTAGTTACACTGGTACAAGAGCAAGCACAGCAAACGTTCCAAGATTACGAGGAGTATGGCATTTCATTTAGCCAAAATAGTGTGGCAGGTATTATTAACTGGCTCGAAGCCCTCAATCCCCCCTGTGTCACGCAGACACCGTCTGGTAATCGGGTTTTTAGCCGTCGGGCCTATTGTCCGAGCGAGCTCGTGTTGTTAGCATCAGGGTACGTAAGGACGAAGCTGGGCAATTCGCTGGCCGCTCAGCTTCAACTTTCAAACGAAGTTCGCCAAGCCATTGCCTGTCTATGTTTAGTAGAGGAGGAGTCTTTGGATGACCTATTGCAAGTTACTGCTGATGCATTTGGTTTGATCCTTCGGCAAACGGAACGCGGCAACTGGATGAGTTTGCTAGGCGATCAGTCCCCACTACCTCTTAGCGTATGGCTTCATCCTCGCACAGCTAACTCAGGGACCTTACCGGAAAGTATGACGCCATATACAGTTTGAATAAGTTTTGTGAGAATGTACGGGCAAGCACATGGCCCTAGGAAAAAGTTGTCTATGATTGATCTTACAACTCGACTCATTCCACTTCTGCAAAAAGAGCCTATTATTTCTACCTTCGACAGCAGGACCATCATCGGCCAGCCAGGAGAAGTAATCAGCAGTTATGATCAACACGCCGCTACCTATGTAGAACTCGATCTCCTGCGCGATTTGGAGCGGCGCTTTATTGCAAAGATTATCAGCAGTCAGACTCCCAAGGCATGTCTTGTAGCTCGATACGGTTATGGCAAGACGACTGCGGCTATAGGTCTGTGGCAAGCTTGCCGCAAGGCACACATTTTAGCTGTTCCTCCTGCTGGCTACACCTCCATGGCAGAAATCGCCACAACTGTGTACTCATGGGCTCGTACCGCGTTATCTGGAAACGCGAGTGCCCTTACGAAACTGGGCGAGTTGCACTCCACATACCTTCGGTCCTCTACAGAAGAACTTGCAAAGTTGGTGAGTAGGCGCTCTGGTCGCCCTTACGAACAGGTGATCGCAGTGCTTACTGATCCCGCTCTTGAAGGCTCGCTCAAGCTAGACCCCCCTACGACAAACATCGTTCTTTTCCTTGAGGCTCTCACCCATATCGTTGTTGCCAATGGCTACGCAGGTATGGCAGTGTTTGTTGATGAATTCCAGCAATTACTTGGTAAGGCGGGCGCAGATATTCTCACTGCCTTGCGTAGCCTTGTGTGGGGATTGCGGACCCGAAAAATCCCCTTTGGCCTCGCTATCACCATGGATCCCAATGCAGAACGTATTCTCGGTGAGCGCGCGGGTGACATTCTGCACAGAATCAAGGATGATGACCTCTATTTAGATCTCCGACAAATCCATGATTCGGGGTTCCCAAAATTGCTATGGGAACGTTACGCGAAACAGCTAGAACTGGATGGGCTTACCTTCCGCATCGTCGACAAACCAGCACTGGAAGCACTCGGCCAAATTTGTGAGCGCGCAGACCTGAGTAATGGCCCTCGTACCGTTGCGAATGCATTCCGCCGCATTGCCTCTTACTATGCAGATACAGGGAGAACTTATACCCCCTTACAACTCATAGACGATTTCCTGACGGGTGCCATTATTTTCGACGGAGATGCAAATACTATCGCCTCTCTGGTCACGGAGTTCGCTGGATACGCCTATTTTCAACGCACGGACTCGTATCTGGCAGTCCTTAAACTGCTTGCCGCCTTTCCAAGCGGCTGCCCAAGCGAAATTGCGGAGCGATACGGTCTCCTGGAGGCGTTCAAACAAATTACCTCTGAGTTAAGAGGGGACGTAGTCACACTTCTTCCGAACGGCTACGCGCTCATTGATCTTCAACGCGTGGGTAAGCCATTAAATAAGTTGAGCCTCATTCTAAAGAAATACTGGATGCAGATTACCAACACAGAAGAGGAGCCAGCTGAGAATATTAGGCGTTTTGCTACCTATGTACTTCCACTCCTCTTCCCAGCAGGTACAAATCAAACCGAATCGTGGAGTTCCGAATCTGCTCTTTCTTTATCGATAGATGGCACTTACGTGCAAGTATTTGCGGGTCGCTTACATGCTCGCCATCCTCTCCGCCGAATACGTGTTGTTGTCTGCTCGGAAGAGCCTCCTTCTCTCCAGGAGGAGGCAAATGTAGATATCAACTTGATATTTAAGCTCCGCAATACTCTCGTTGGAGAGCAAAAAGCGTTGAGAGGGCACAATAATTGCTTGATCTTCCACCTCAATATAGGAGGAACGCCTAAAGATGGGCTACCCGCTGACCTACGTATAGTGGAACATAACCTCAGCCCGCAACCCAGCACCCCTGCTGTCCTACTCAATGTCGTCGAGTTTGTAGAACGAGAGCTATCCCTTACTGCTCTTAAGCAATCAGAGCAAGCACAAGTGAATTACGCACTTGAAAATACACGCCGTTGGATCTTGAACTTCACCTTTGATGAACAGTTGCTCGGGTCATTGGATCATGAAGCTGCTACTCCGGGATATCGCGGTATGCGGGACCTGCTTTTCCGCGAGTGCGAGCGCCGTTTCCCTCACTACAGTACCTTAATCACATCCAACGTCTGGAGGGACAATTTAGCTCTCTATCGACAAGTCTTAGCCGAGAGGACGCTAGCGGAACGCAGGGGTATTGAAGCTGTGAAAGGCCCGAAAGCCGACATCGCGGCACGCTTTGGGCAACGCAGCCACGCAGGCTTCGATAGCAAGATGCGGGTTCAATATCCTTCCCTGCTTGATATCACATGGGCAGGAGAGCAGGGAGCAGTACAGTTCACACCTCACCCCATAGAAACCCAGGTCTTAACCTTCTTAGGGGACGACGGTCGTGGGTATAGCGATGTAGTTGAGCTCTGCCGGACAGAAGGCTACGCACGAGAGGAGATCGAGGAAATAGTTGCTTTGCTCACGACTCGCGGGCAAATTAAGGAGGAATCAGGACGAATTTACAAGGTCGATACCATGAGCGCGGCTGAGCTTCGGCGGCTCAGCGCAGAATTGGTAATAGAGCTGCAGTCGTTGAAAGAAGTTCTTCCGCCGGAGGAGGTAGCCAAAGAGCTTGAGAAAGCTCAGTCACTCAGCGTACTGGACGCTGACCTCGACATCATCCGTCAACGAGCTCACGCACAGTTAGTATCACTGGCAGAAACAATGATAACGCTGCGAACTCGTGCCCGTCTCACGTTCCTCGATCTTCTTGAGCGTCAAAGAAGCGAGATCGCGGTTTTACTTCGCAGTCTGGATCAGTCCATTCCCGGTTTCTCGGCTGCGGTCTCCTTTAAAAACCATTTAGATGGCGCTCGAAAGCAACTGGAAGAGTACGCCGCCAGTATGCAACGAAGTGGAGTTCGACTCCGCGAGGGTATCCAAGCCATCCGAAATCGGACGGCCATGCTACAGGACTCAGAGATTGGAGCCTTTCTGGCAAAAGAGGCTGACGGACTACGACAGCGTGACCAGTCCTTTCACGACTTGCAAAGACGAGCTGTACTACACTTGCAAAAAGTCGAACAGCTTCACCAGTGGATTGCCTGGGGAGAGCACTTCGTGCGCTTGCGTCAGAACATAACAAGACTCGTGTCACAATTAAATGACGCATCACCTTCTCTTCAACAGCTTGCGAAGTCGCTAGTCGAGATTGAAAGCGATGTGCGAGAGCTTCTATCGCATCGAGGGCTAGCAGCTCTAGAGCAGGTCGACGAGGTACGGGAGCGTTTGGATGAGGTAGCAAGAGAGTACGACCGCAGTCTGGCTGAGCGCGAAAGAGCCTTTGAACAGGAGAAATCCGAGTTAGAGGCAATGATAGTATTGATCACGAACGACAAAACGTCATTGAGAAGCAAATACCAGATTTCGAAGCATGAGGAGTCATACCAAGACCTGTACGTAGAAGTTTTACAGATCGTTCAAGAAGTCGTTAACTCTCTGATGGACCGTGTGCGACTACTGGATATGCGGATACGAAACTTCGGGGAGGCGAAATCGCGGGGGTATGCGCATGCAATTGATGGCAAAACAATAAGGGCGCTGGCAAGTAAAGTGGAAGAAGGTCAAAAAAGGCTCTTAGGCGCGCAAGGGGACGTAGCGGCACTAAGGCACGCTTTGCTTGAAGAATTTCCTGAGAACTTGCTCAAACTTAAAAAGCAGCTTGATGAAGCAGAAGCGAAATTCTCGACCCAAGCTCCTTTCCCAATAGGGACGGAATTCTTACTCTCGAAGCTGAGCTCTAACGCCCAAGATCTAAACTCACTTATTGATGTTAAGACCGCGATAGCGGCCTTGCCCGGGGAGAGTGATCTTGCTGCCTTGTTACAGCTTTGCCTAGATGGCGATATCACAGTCGAAGTACGCCGTAAGCGTAATCTAGCACAAAAGGGGACGCGTAGGCCAAAAGCTAACGATTAGTTGAAGGCTCATTAGATTCATTTGCGGGATAGGGAAATTCAGACCTGTCTGTGGTAACAATGTTAGGAGGGGCCTGCATGCTTCACGTGATGGGAGATTCTACGACAAGTGAATACAACGCTGCTGTAGAGCTTCGGCGTATTATTCTCCGCTCTTGGCCGAATGTTATCAGTGACTTAACGCACCAAATCTGGATTATTGCCGGAGCGAAGTGCCACGGCCAACCGAAAAGAGATATCGATATACTACTGCTAGCAAGCTTCGGGGCTGGTCTTACCTATCGCCCTTTTCTCGCTTTCTCTAGTCGCGGTCAATTAGAGTGCCCCGATGAAGTACTTGTAAGAAGTATTTGTGCTGCTATCGAGGTAAAAGACCATCCTCCAGAGAAAGTCCGCTTCGAGGGTTCAAACGTACAGGTTTACTACCGAGAGGGTTGGAAGGATGTCACTGAACAGAATTATCAGCAGAGATTCTCGGTTAGGAACTATATAGAGCACCACGGATACACGAGTCCATGGATTACGCCTTTCATCTGGCTACGCAATGTGCCAACAGTAGACCTCCCCCAACCTCCGCATAATATTTTAGGGTCTAACCTCACATGGGAACGCTTTCTTAATGCTATGGGCCAAATGCACCCTCCAAAATGGGAGTTCGATGCTTGGGTACTAGCAAGCGCTTCTTCCCCCGACGTTATTGCTAGAGCAGCAGACTTGTTCACCAAGTCGCTCGAGCCCACAAAGCTGGACCGCAAAAGAATGGAATTGATCAGCCAACGCTCAGTGGACATTGCATCGCTTACCAGCACTGTTGGGCAGAAAACGGTGATCTTGCGTGGCAGAGGAGGAACCGGTAAAACGATGCGACTGTTGCAGCTAGCCAAACAACTCTACGATGAACAAGATGCCCGCATTCTCATCCTCACATACAATAAAGCGCTCGTCGCAGACATACGGCGGCTCCTGACTTTTATGGGTGTAGGTGATGACATAGTGGATCGTAGCATTCAAATCCAAACAGTCCACTCCTTCTTCTATGCTGTCCTACGAGAGCTAGAGGTTATTCGACTGGAGGAGCATTCCTTCCTGGAAAATTATGAGCAATTGAAGGATGATGCCCTAGCATATTTCACGAGTGGAGCGCTTACCCAAACTGATGTAGAGAGCCTGCGGCATTCTAAAGGAGCCGATTTCTCTTGGGACTACGTGTTCATTGACGAAGGTCAGGATTGGCCTGTGAATGAACAAGAACTGTTGTTGCGTCTTTATTCGCATGAACGACTTGTCATTGCTGATGGTATAGATCAGCTCATTCGTGGGCACAAGCCAGCTAATTGGAAGCAGAGGCTCAAGGCTGCATCAATAGGTTACTTATCACTAAAAACCTGCCTCAGGATGAAAGCCGGATTGGTGCGGTTTGTGTCCACATTCGCTGAGAATATGGGGCTCATTCAATCGGACTGGCAAGCCAACGCAGACACACCCGGTGGGCGCATCATTATCCTGGAAGGGGAGTATCTCAACGACCGTAGTTTGCATGATAGCCTGGTAGAGTACAACAGGAACAGTGGGAACCAACCCGTTGATATGCTCTTTTGTGTATCTCCCCGTCTAGTGCAGAATCGATTTGAAAGCAACGCAACGTTTTCACTACCGGGTCAAACGTTTCGTAATTGGGAATACCACGTCTGGGACGGTGCGGCAGTGGATGTGCGTGAGAGCTACCCAACTGAATTAGCGCAGTTGCGTATTGTTCAATACGATTCGTGTCGAGGTCTTGAGGGCTGGGTAGTGGTGAACCTCGATTTGGATGGGTTCTATAGGCACAAGGTGGAGAGATATCGGCTACTACCGCGAAAAGAAACCAACTCACCCAAAGACGCGATACAAGAAGCGCATCTGTACGCAGCACACTGGTCGCTCATACCGCTCACCCGTGCTATGGACACACTTGTAATACAAATCACCGGGCAGCCTGGCCCTGTACGCGAGGCCTTACAACGTGCTGCAGCCGAGTGCCGCGATTTCGTTGAATGGCGATAAACATGTTGCGCCGGTGGTCCAGAGTTTAGGTAGCCAATTAGTTGAACGTAGAAGAACTGCCTGATTCGCACTACCAAATCATTGCGCACAGTGAGGGAGGGAGTTAGCCTTGCCGATTTACGATGTGTGGAACAACGCGTTGATAGACTACCTTACAACCGGCGTTCCTCGCGGGTCAAGCGTCTTCCTTGACATTAACGACGACGTTTTGGAAGACATTGGGCGACGTACCTTTGCGGTGCAGAGTAATAGCAGCACGAGGTGGGTAGACGATTTCAAGCGTGCTGTACGTGCAAAGTGTGTTGTCGGAACAAAGATCCACCTGGAAAATCTCCCCACCTACAGAGCTGACGATGCCAGCGCCCGCCCCCAAGGAGTGGCGTTCTTAGGTGCGATGGTGCTCGCGGCTTACTATATGGGTGAGGATGAGGAAACATCGAGTATCAACTACTTCAAGCGCTTGCGGGACATTCTATATCTGGACGAAGACGGGGAGGCAAATGGACGCCCCAAAAGTATGAAGGCGGGCAGTGAAGAACATCTCTGGGCAGAATGGGGAGTATGGCTTCAGAGACAGGGATTTCTTCCCACCGCGCAAAGAGGTGAAGGATCTAAGACGTATATCAACTATCCTATATCCCAGTCACTCTTACGACGTGCAGACAGAGATAGGTTAGAGCGGCTCTTCGAGGAAAGGACTTGGCCCAAACAATTGGATCAGAATATCGTAGCAGCTCGTATCCGTCGTGAGCTCCCGTACCAGTCGAAGCATTTGCAGCAGCTCTTGCAAGAAGGAAGTGTGCAACGCTTTCAAGCGCTGGTCGAGGCTATTTTTGAGGTTTACGAAAATTGGGTGTCCTTTGGACGAAGCACGACTAGAAGGCGAGAGATAGCAAAGTACGTTTCAAAGCGGAATATGAGTGCTGGGCTCTACCGTACTTCCGATCCCCTCTTGAGTACTGTCGAGTACAGCCTTTACCCACGTCAGCCGCGAAGGTTCCGACCAGTTGGACTGCAGGTAAAGCATCTTGAGTCGTTTGAGAAGTTGGTAGAAGACGGACCCAAGTGGTACAGACCCTTGTGGACGCTCGGTGCCGACGAATTAGAAAATGGCGCTCAATACGAGCTTATAGGAAGTAGCGATTTTCAATACCTTGTCATCCCCAAGCGTGACTTCTGGATCTTAACTCTCGATCCTGACTATCCAGAGTCAGGTGTCTACATCTCCGCTGAATCTCTCGATCTCGGTGCTTCCTTTACACTGCTTTGTAAGCAGGATTTGCAAAACCAGATCACCCGTCTCAAAAACGAACGTCTAGTTCAATGGCGGAGCGATCCTCATCCGCTAACGGCCTACCCTGGTTGGATAGAATATCGAGAAATGATGGTTTTATCGGAGGCCTGGTCGGGCGTTTCGCGCGCGATCGAAAATCGTGATCTCTACGAATCCCTGCGCCCCCTTTCCTCGATCAGCATTCGTTTTGAAGCCGGTCTACGAGTGCCCAGGACAGGTGCCTGGCTAGAGGGTTACGGGCCAAGAGTAGTATTGGTGGCCTTTGACGACAAAGCACACCTAACGATGCAGGTAATCGGCAGAGATACGATGATCCTAGACAAAGAGGTACCCACGAACTCCCCCTTGTCGCTAGAGTGGCCCGGCCCGGGAGATTACTTTTTGGAGGCTTCTGTTGGCAATAAATCCACCGCCGGCATTGTAAAGATCATCCCCTGGAATCAGTTAACGATGTCGACCGTCGAGCAGCAAGAGAGGACTAAGATTGGCCTATGGAGTGTGTATGGCGCTCTCGTTCGATCGGCAGATGTAGTGAGCTAAAAGGGGGCCGCATGGAACGTTGGTACTTGCCCATCCGTTGTCATCCGATGGGGCGCGGTGATAAACATGCTGATAGGCTCATTGCAGAAACTTCTAACTACATACGGAGGCACCAGCTTTACAATCTCGTTCCGGTGATACATGTAGAAAAGAAGCCTAAAGGTGAGTTCTATTTCTTCCTTGGAATTGACAGCGAGCAGAGGTCTAACGTGCCTGCAGAGTTAGGGCCTCTCGTCAAAATGATTGGCCATTCCAGAGGAGAGTCTGTTGAATACGACGAGATAGAGAGAATGGTGAGTGGCCCCGTGATCCCACGCGACTATGCACGCCGCATCGCATACCGAGAACAGCAAGAGCCCGTACAAGACGATCCTTTCGATCTCTTCGAGACGATATCGGTTCAACGCGAAATCGCTCCAGACGAATTAGCAATCCGTTCGGAGAACTACAACAAGCTTTTGTCTTGGCTGTCCGCTGTCGGCAGCGGGACCTGGCAAGCGTTCAAAACCATGTGTAGGATTTTGGACTTAGATAGCAGTGGCATGGAGTCCAGGCGCATACTGCGCAGACTGCGCTTATTAGGGCATCTCGAAGTTTCCCATGACGGCTCGCGCTGGAGCACCTGTCCCCCCTGCCTTGTAGCAGTCGAATCGACACCGACGTGGCAGTACATCT
>Ga0070707_100005840_pt1 | contig 11478 bp, 13 predicted proteins | sample KBSK5502metaG_FD_65468 | JGI IMG/M metagenome (GOLD analysis project Ga0070707, IMG submission 65468) | Corn, switchgrass and miscanthus rhizosphere microbial communities from Kellogg Biological Station, Michigan, USA - KBS K5-50-2 metaG | ecosystem: Host-associated > Plants > Roots >... | reverse complement strand
GTCCGGTCGGTGTGCTATATGCATGGAAATGGAGTTAGATAATGGAGTTCTTAGGGTAGACCATAACCACTCCACAGGTAAAGTTCGACAGCTCCTTTGTTCAAGGTGTAACCAGTCCATTGGACTCTCAAGAGAAAATGTACTGATCTTGAGGAACATGATTGCGTATCTCGAAAAACATGAAACCCCGGCCACGAATAGTTAAGCCGGAAAAGGAAAAGTAGAAATGGCAGTTGAAGCGGCACCCGTCAGTAATGTGGTAATCCCCGCAACTTCCGGTACGCCCCCAGCGGCGGCCAGTCAGGGACCTGCGGACCAGACGAGTCAACCCTCAGTAGCGACTCCATTCAGCGTTCCGGAAGCCTATAAGAGTAAGGGATGGGCCACCCCCGATAAGTTTTTTGACTCATACGGGGAGATGGAGAAGGTTTATAGCGCCGTCCAGAGCCAAGTGAGGGAGTACGAGGAATATTTCAGGAGCATTGCCCCGATTGCGGGTGACATCGACGCCTTTGTGGCGGAAAAGATGGCCGCGCTAACCGGCAAGGCTCCGGACAACAAATCGGGTAAGGGAATTGATCCCGTGCTCGAACAGCGATTGCTCGCCAATGAGCGTGCCGTTCAGGAACAGAATGAGCGCACCATCATGACGGCGAAATCGAATGCTTCCGATGAGTTCCAGCGAGCGCATCCGGAACATGAGCAGTACCGTCAGGAAATCATGGACATTCTGAAGTCCGGCATCGTTCAGTCGAGCGATCCCGCGAACGTCAGGGCGAACGTGACAGCCTATGAGTCTGCGCTGTTCATTGCCAAGCAGCGTGCCGCCGATAAGGCCGAACGGGCCAAGGCGGCTGCGGGCGTTCATGGGGCATCAGGTGATCTTCGCGGCGGCGGGAATGTGGATATGTCCAATCTCGACTCCGTTCGGGACAGCCTGAAAACCTAATCCGGTTTAACACAGTTTTCTAGGGAGAATTTGAAGTGGCTATTACCATTACGACAACCAACCAGTACAGCGATACGCTCCGGACCTTCTACGAGATGAAATTTTTGTCCGGACTGACGACTAATCTGGTGTTCTACAACTTTGCGACGGAATATCCGATTGCGAAGGGCTTTGGTCCCGTGGTGCAGTTTACCCGGTACACGCCGAGCGTTTCGACGCCTGCGGACCGCCTGCTCTCGGAAGGTACGCCTCCGTCCAGCATTCAGCTTTCAATTGAGAAGGTGAATGCGACTGCTCTTCAGTATGGCAACTTCGTTGACATCTCTGATTGGCTGTATGCCAACTATATGTCCGGCTATTCGGAGCAGGTCGAGCAGACACTCGAAGTCCTGTCTCTGGAAGCGCAGGATGTCATTGACCAGATCGTGCGGAACGGCCTTGGGGCCTCTTCAGGCGCGAATTCCACGTTCGCCGGGAGTGCGACTTCGGTGGCGACACTGAATCCGACCAGCGACCTTATCTCTGCGGATCAGGTCCGCAAGGTCGTGCGGACGCTGAAGCGTCGGTTTGTTCCGTTCTTCGATGGCAGCAACTACATCGGGATCATCTCGCCGGGTCAGTCTTTTGATCTTCAGGGCGAGAGCGGCGTGGGTAGCTGGATCGACGTGAACAAGTATACCGGCACCACGAAGGCTGAGAAGGGCGAAATCGGCAAGCTGTATTCGGTGCGATTCGTTGAATCTCAGAACCTCACGGTTGCGGGTGGCGTCGGCGTTGGTGCCTCGGGCACGGTGCAGAGCTACTTCTTCGGGAAGGATGCCCTTGGCGTGGTGAACGTCAAGGATGTGACAAGCGGGAACCGCAAGTCCATGAAGCACATTGAGTTGTTCATCAAGGAACCGGGTTCCGCTGGAACCGCCGATCCTCTGAACCAGCATGGCACGATTGGTTACAAGTTTAACATCGCGGCTGTGCGACTTCACAATGCGCGTGTCCAGTTGTTCGAGTCGGGCGAAGGCGCGTAAGGAGAACCCATGAAAAAGATTCTATTCTCCCTTGCGCTGCTGATTGCGACTGACAGCTTTGCTGCCGGTACAACTCAGTGGAACCCTAAGCAGAACAAGATTGCTCCGATTCAGGCTGGTAGCGGCGTTGGGGCCGCTCCGGTCGGTACGGGGTATCCGAACTCTGCCGGTGTGATGCAGCAGCCGGTGATGATCCTTGAGCAGATTGCGTGGTCCGTCACGCCGACCATGATTACTGGTAGCAATACCATTTCTGGCGGCTCGCTGTCCAATACGGATTGGATTGACACGTCGGCCTACAATGATCTGGTCCTGGAAACCAACTTCAATCTCGGGTGTGCGACTGTGATCGTGGAATCGGTGATTACCTACACGATTACCGGAGTGCCGGTGAATCCTCCGGCGTCCTCCATCGTCATCTCGAATCGAATTGTTGGTGTGACCTCGACGGCGAATCCGACGCAGACCCATATCACCTATCTCGGAAAGTACACGCGCATTCGCGTCGAAGCGAACACGGGTGCCAACGCGGGCGGTGCGAACGGTCTCAAGGACTCGGCCACGGTGTCCATTGGTGCGATCTTCCGGAAGACGAATTAAGTGAAGTATTTCACTTGTCAGAATTTCATCCATCTGGCAAGTGAAAGGCATTTTTCTATGTCATGGCTGCGTAATTCAACACTGAGGACAAACACACACATGAGGACGATGATTGCGGGCCTGTTGGCCCTGATGATTACAGGCTCGGCGTTCGCCGTGCAGCCCAAACAGACCGTTTCACCGGGGCAGACGCAAACCGCGAATACGGGCGGGGCCAGCCATACTGTCATTTGGGGCCAGATTCGTCCCTCCACCACCTATGGCGGATGGGAAATCGTTCCATTGAGCGCCACACTGGATGGGTCCGGCAATATGGCGCTGATTGTGAAAATGGCGGCGGGAAGTGCCGGATCGCCTGCGAGTTTTTCTCAGGTGGTGTCTGGTTCTGCCTTCATCGGAGCCAACGGTGCCACAGGTCCGTTTGTGACCATTGCCAATACGATTTCCCAGGGTGACATCACAGGTGCTGGCAAGGCCGTCAACTTCAGCGTGACCAATGGTGGCACCTACGTCAACGCTCCGGGCAACGTGCTGGTACTGGGGAATGGTGGACAGTTCCCTGTGGTGGGCGGGACGTACTTCTACGGTGCGGTCGGCTCTGCCGGTCCAGCGGTGACGATGCAGGGCCATGCGCCGGGGAGTGCGACGCAGTGGGGAATACAAACCGGAGGCGCTGCCTTCATAGCATCCGATGCCTTTATGACCATCGGAGGACCGCTCAACAATGGGGGCGTACTCGCAAGGGTGCAGACAAACAGCACGCAGCCGGGAACGATTACAGGGTTTGCGTATGGGACTAATGCTGCAAGCCTTGTAACGACATCAATTCCATGGATCGTCACAAATGGAGTGGCTAGGATGCAGGCGCAGGCTGGCACTCCATTCCAAAGTTCCATTGGATCAACAGGAACAGTAGCCCCCGTAGCTCCATTCTCCATCATCCTCGGTCGCACCGGCGGTTCTGGTTCGTCCTCCATGTACGAGCCGTTCACCATGACCCCCACCGGCACCAACGGGGATATGGGGTTGATTGTGACGCCATCAGTCGGGCAGATTGGTTGGCCTACCGTTGGAATTCTTCAGGGGGCAACGACTCCTGTAACTATCTCCGCTGTAACGCAGGGAACAAGCCCGGCGGCTACGGCGACGGCGCTGATTGTTTCCTGCATTGACTTGATGACGATTAACACCCAAGGCACACATACTCCAATTGAATCAATTCGCGGTTCAACGATTTCAGACGGACAAGGTGCAGGACAACCTTTTACTAACAACTCCGCAGTATCGTACCTTGTGACGTATTCTGGTATCGCCCTACGGTCGAATGGGGCACAGACAGCGGCAAATGCCGTTTACAACGTACAGGGTGGAACGCCGTTTCAATCCAGCGGAATGGTGGATAAGCAGATGACCGCCACTGGATATAGCGGAACCGCCGCCGACGTTCGCAGCGTCGGCGCGGCGGGGTTGGGGACCGTCACCGCCTATGACGTGGGTTCGACGCAGGCGCTGGGCGTCACGCGCACGGTGGATTCGACCATCGCGGGCGGGAATGAAATGTGGATCGGGCTGGACCCCTCGGCGGCGGAAGCGGGGGTGGTCTACATCTCGTTCACGTCCTGCAACGATGCCAAGCTGAACGGCTTCCCCATCACGCACATCGGGGCCACGCTGGCGGCGGGGGCGAACGCCAACTTCATCGGGCCGTACCACCGGGGCAACCTGAACCTGAAGGTGGGCGACAAGTGGTATCTCTACGCCGCCTCCACGCTGGCGGTGCGAGAACACATCACGCAGACGCGGTGATGAAGAACCTCGCCGCGCTTCTCTTCCTGCTGGCGGGTCCGGCCTTCGCATGGAACCCCGCCATCCCGTTTACCGCCACGGGGACGGCGGCGGCGGGGAGCGCGGTCACGGTCACGATTCCGGCGGGAGGGGCCAACACCTACAGCCTCATCACCCGGATCGAAGTCACCATGTACGCAACAGCAGCAATCACGGCGTCCGCGACACCGCTGCGCGTGACCACCACCAACATGAGCAACATGAGTTTCGTGTTCGCCAATGTGGCCGCAGCGGCGGCGGCGGTGCAGGAGAAGCCAGCCAATGCCTCCTATGTCCCCGGCGTGATGAGCCTGACGCCCAATACGGCGGTCACGATCGTTTGCCCAGCCACGGCGAACGTGATTTGGAACGTCTGCGTCTGGTATACGAACGTGCCGATGCCGGTGACGTGGTGATGACCCGCTGCATCGCGTTGTCGCTGCTGATCGCCGGGAGCGGCCTACAGGGCTGCGCTTCGCTGCCGCCGCGCATCGTCGTATCCAACACGCCAGCCGAAGCGGGCGGGACGTACTCCATGCTGGCATCGGTGGATGGCGAGGTGTACCCGGCCTATCGGGCGTGGGATGGCGAGGATACCGCCACCGTGTTCGCCCTGACGCTGCTGACCATCGCAGCGGTCAATGTGGGTGGGCGGTGATGCGTAAACTGCTGTTCGCCGCCTCCTTGCTGTGCTGCATGGGGTTTGGGCATGGGGGCGGGGTTCCATGCAGCGATTCAATGGCGACAGGGGCACTAGTAGACGCCGTAGTAGCCTCCGGTCCGAACTTCTACTGGGGACTCCATGATTTAACCGACCTTGGGGGTGCGGCCTTCGCTGATCTGTCTGGAAACCTACATCGGGGAAACTACGTTGGCTCACCCACCCTTGGGACAGTTGGCCTGACGAATAATTCCGGGTGCTGCACAACGCCGGGAACATCGATGACGCCAGCATCGGGGAAGTATGCCGGGGATTCCTATGATACATGGCAGCATTCTCCGACATTCACACTCATGGCATGGGTAAAGATCAATGGAACGTCAGTGGCCGACAGGATCATCTGCGGATCAACGGATCAGGCGCTATCCGGCGGATACGCCATGGTGCTGTTTGCCAATCAAACGTCACTTAGGCCTGTGGTTGTAACGGCTGCTGGATTGAACATCCAGAGCGGCGGAGCCACATCCATTACGGACAATGCCCGCCACATGCTTATGGTTCGCTATGATGGAAGCCACATTATCACATCAATTGATGGCGCTCTCAATCAAGATTCCGCTGTAGCCAATGCCGGAAACGTGCTGAACCCGCCCGGCAATGTCTACTTCAAAGTCGGTGCATACGGTGACGCCGACGTAGCCCCAATGGACAGCCCAATATCTGATGTGGCCTACTGGGGGTACACTATCACGGGTGCCGCAGAGGCGGCGATCTGGAGTGCCGGAAAATGATTAATCCTCTGAGATTAATCGGACTATATTTCAAGCTGAACAAACAAGTGGAGGATAGCAACATGGATATTAAGTCATTTATGAAGTCGGGATGGAAGACCTCGGAGGGATGGCTGCACGCTTTCGTGGTGGTCGCTGGATTGGCAGGGCAGTATTTCGGAACCAACCCGTATGTACAGATCGCAGGAACGATTGCTGCGGCGATTAGCGCGTCCAACTACGCGATTACTCGCGCCCAGGTCAAGAATGCTGCGGTGGCCGGACTGGCCGCTGCGGTGGTTGCCGGGGCTGGATCGGTGAAGGCCGACGCGGAGAAGGCCAAGTAACATGACGCTCAAGGCTCTCGTTCGACATGAGAATGGTGATCTAAATAAGATTGCTATTGCACTCATCACGGCAGCCATGATTGGTATTGGTTCATTCTGGACCGTTGGATCGGTGAAAGCCTATACCACTGAAACAAAAGTTACAGACATGAATGATAATATCAAGAGAATTTTGGATATTCTTGAGCATCGCCAGAATAGGGATGCCAAGAAAGAGCATGATAGCCGTAACGCTAATACACCAAAGGTGGTTGGATGATGGCTACCGGAAGTTACGAGAACACTAAAAGGTGGATGGAGAAGTATCCGGAGAGGTCCAAGGAATCCAAGAAAAGGTGGCTCCTGAAAAATAAAGAAAAAATGAAAAGCTATATTAGGGATTGGAAACTGAAGAAGAGATATGGAATATCAAACGAGCAGTTCCTTTCTATTCTCGCGGAGCAAGACGGCAGGTGCCGTATATGTAACAGAAATAAATACGAACTTGGCTCCACTCATCTGGTGGTGGACCACAACCATCTCACGGGAAAGGTTCGAGGTATTCTCTGCTCTAAGTGTAACGTTGCCATTGGATTGCTAGGAGATGATTCTCCGACAGCATATCGGGCATCCAAATATCTGGAGTTAACAAATTGATAAAGATTAGGGCGTCCGGCGGAATGTTTTCTGGGGAACTGGAATGCCTTCTGCGAGAACTCAATCCTCGACTTCAAATTAGACGAGGCAATAGGGAGCATACGCATAACAGGGCAGGCATTTACCATTATGAGAAAAAGTACAACGTGGATAACGAAGATCAGGATAATGGCATTACTGGGTTCTGGAATCGGATTTGCAGTATTGGCGTTAATTATCTACCTGAGCGGACTCGGTGGGATGAAACGGGACATCATATTACACGGGGATGGAGAGAAACCGTAGCCATGCTACATGATAAGGGATTGGTGAAGATTCCCGGCGGGCAAGATGCCAGACGGAGATTCCTTGATCCTCATTTGCATGGCTATCCCATGGTGGTGAATAAGCACGGTAAAGAGATTGGCATTGCCAACAGGAATTGGGTGAAATAACTTGTCTCTAGTTACTTTCCAAGATATATACACAGAGGTTCTTACCCTGACGATGGCCGCCCAGTCCCCGACCACATTGCAGACCACAAGGGCCAAGGCGTGGACGAATCAGGCCCTCAACAGGGTGGTCCGGGACATTGATTATCCATTCCTGCGGAGACAGACTTCATTTGTCACGGTGGCCGGTCAGCGCCTTTATGTTCCTGAGCCGGAAGCCATGGAAATCCTGAATATTCGTATTCCATCAGAGAATCGCTACCTAAACAAGATTTCCAATCAGAAGATCGACAGGCTGCGCCCTGAATACATCACAGATACCAATACAGCCCTCCCGAGTAATTGGTATTATGAGGACAGTATTGGTGTGGCAACGGCCATTGCATCGGCAGGGGCTGTGGTGTATGCGGCCTCGGATGCCACAGAGACAGCGGCCACCACCATCACGATTGAGGGATATTCCGGATCGGAAATTCAGCGGGAAGTCCTGACCCTATCGGCTTCCGCCACTCCAAGTGCCACTGGCACCAAGTCATTCACGGAGATTCTGTCTGTTTCCAAGAGTGGTGCCACGGTCGGCATTGTCACCCTGAAGCAAACCAATTCATCCGGAACGACACTGGCAACCTTGGGGCCTTACCGCCGCACGCGGCGTTATATCCGTATTGGTCTGGAAAATATCCCGGGACAGGTCTACACCTGCTACATGCGCTTCATTCCCTGGATGGCTGATCTGGTGAATGATTCTGATGTACCGCGTATTCCCGAGCCTGATAATAATGCCATCTTGAATGCCGCCATGCTGATTGCAGCGGAATACAATTCCGATGCCGATTTGCTGGCTTCCCGTGAGCGCAAGTATGCCGATGCAATTGCGAAGATTCGGGAGCGCGTGAAAGATGGCGGCGATGAGGTTCCCCGGTTCCGGTTTGACAGCGGCATGGATACTGGATTGGGATGGACGTTTGAAGACCACATGCGGCAAGTTTTCTTTGGATAAGGAGAGAGTGTAATGCCTAATTTCTTCAGTAAGAAAGGATTCGGGCGGTCGATTTCCCGCCTTGTGAATCCCAATGCCGCCATGGCGAAACAGGGCATGGACAAGATTGCTCCGGCCATGCAGGCTGGATTGGTTCAGCAATCCAAGGATATGACAGCCGGATTGACGCCAGAGCAAATCCAGTCCACCTATGAAGGTGCGGCCTCCCGCGCCCGTAGCTCTCTTCCGACCCGCGAAGCCTATCAGAATGCCCTGAATTCGGCTGCCCAAGTCACTGGACAGCAGCAGGCCGAGCAGTTCAACATGCGTGGACAGACCCCGCAGAGCGGCGTGTTTGCTGATGCACTGACTCGCAATCTCGCGCAGCAGGCCGCAGGCTCCGAACTCAATAGAGCGCAGCTTGAAGCTGGACAGATTGGCAACTTCTACAACACTGAGTATGGCGGTGCCCTGAATGCCAATCTGACCAATGCTAATAATGCCAACGAACGCTATATTGCCAATCAGGCTGGAAATCAGCAGAAAGAAAACAACACGATGGGACTGATTGGGGCCGGTATTGGGCTGCTTGGTGGGCCGGTTGGTTCAGCTATTGGTGGGATGGTTGGCAATCAACTTGGCGGCGGCGGCGTAAATTCCGGCGGGAATCAGGACCCATACGCCCAACTGCTTAATCGTCGCCGTAAGCCGTCCTATGGTCCCGGCGGACAGGAATATCAAACATCCGGACAGGGTGTTGGGGGATATGGTAACTAATCATGGCTGACTTCCTTCGTGGTGTGATGTATGGCAATCAGAATGCGCCGAATTATGCTGACATTCTGACTGGGGCCGTTGAGGCCGGAAAGCGCGGATACGGCCAGAAGCGATTCAGTCAGAATCTTCCCGGCTATAAGAATTTCACGCAGGCATCGCAGGACCCCAACCTGAAATATGTCTATGGCGACCAGGGTGCTACCGATATGCAGCTTGAGGGCCTGAAGGCTAGCGATACGGATGCCATGCGCCGGATGGGATACGAGAATGCGCTGCGCGTGAAGCAGGCCGGACTGGATGATCCTCGCCTGTCGGTGGCTAAGGCTCTGATTGAATACGATAAGGGAACCAACATGGGAATGCGCGGGTTCACGTCCCGTCCCGCCCCGCAAGCTGGCGGAAAGACGGCCACCGATCTGTTGGCTGAAGCCCTTCAGGGTGGTGCGCCAGCGAATCCGTTGCCAACATTTGATGCCAGCCTTGATACAACCGTTAAGGGTGGAGAATCAATGAATCCAGGCGACGTCCGTCAGGCCGATCAGGCTGCCTATAAGACGCTCTTTGATGAACTGAAGCGTCAGCACCCTGAAGCCTCCAATGAGGATGTCGATTACACAGTCAGGCTGAAGCTGTCCGGTCGGTAATTCATGCCGAAAGACCTTCGGACTGGAATACCCGGAGAAGCGCAGCGTATTGCTGAAAAGCAGTTCAGGCTTTCTCCCGGTTTCAAGAAGCTGGCGGAAGTTAATCGTGCCCGCTACGTTGAACAGCCCTACACTGTAGACTTCTCAAAAGTCAAAGACCCTGATGAGCGCGACAAGATCATTGATGGTCTTGTGAATGCCCTCCCCAAGAAAGAACGCAAAAATGCAGAAGCCCTATATCGGACACAGGCCGAGCGCGGACGCACGGTATCCATTGATTTCTCCGATCCCAAGTATCGGGATGTCAATGATGCCCTTGTGGGCGGCAATGGATTTGCACGATTTGTCAGGTCCAAGGCTTCCAATGTGTTCGAGCGCCCACTTGATGTTCGAGCAATCCCACAAATTTCCAAGTTTCTCAATCGTGCCGCACAACTTTCCGGAAAAGGTGTAGAGGAAATAGCCAAAACAGTCGGTGTCGGCAACCCCCGCGCCCTTGAGGGTATCCGTCATGGCGCGACCGGACTCGCCAAGCAGGTTGTTGCTCCGGCTGGCCTTGTTTCCCTTGGTGGAGAAACGCTGGCTGGCGTTGCATCGAAAACAGCTAAAGGTCTTGCTTCCCCAGTCCTAAAACCCATACTCCGAAAGATTGGCTCCATTGAATTGAATGGCCCCATCGGGCGCGGAGCATCTCAATTCATCAAGAATCGCGGCGGGGTAGGCCAGTACACTCCCGAACACTATGTCAATCGCTGGGCTGGCTTTGCTGGTCCCGAAGAGATTGCCGCATATAAAGAGGCTGAACGTCAGGCGGCTACGCATGGCGTCAATATTGAGAAGGTTGCACCGGAAGTATTGAAGGCGAAACCGGAAGACCAATTCGTAGCTCAAAGCCTTATTCGGTCAAAAGCATTTGATCTAGCCGGAAATAAAACAGAGAAGTTTGCCAAGCGTGTAGCCTCATTGACTAAAAAGGGATACGATGTCACAGATGCCAATGTCCGGCTTGCCAAGATCATGCAACAGGAATCCGTGCAGAGCGGAAAGAAAGTATCGGAACTGCTTAGGCTGGCCGGTAATAAGCCAGTCGTGGAATCTGGGGCGATCACGTTGCCCAGAAACACCGGGTTTGCCGCCGATGCGGCACGCCGGATAGAGGGCCAAATGGGCCGCAGGGCGGCATGGCAGGGTCGAATCATGCAGGATGTCCCACCCCCGCCCCTCAGGGCCTCTAGCGGGGCTGCTAGGGGCATTACAGAGGCCCAGGGAAGCTCTTTGAAGAGGGTCACGGGCGGGACAAGGCCCAAATACTCCCCAGCCTACCGATTCCTTCAGGGAAGCCTTGAGCAGAATAATCTCCAGCGTAAGCTGGAATTGGCCTCCAAGTGGAATAAAACACTGACCGCCAAACAACAGGCCATCACGCCTGACATGATGCAGGCCATTGAGAAGTTTGATCCGGCTACCTATTCCAAGCTTCAGCGTGAATATCGCCTTGTTGGTGGACCCGAGAAATACGGGGAACTTGCCAACAAGTACATTCCTCGCAGCATGGCTGATGCCTTTGATACCATGGATCAGTCTCGCAGGGGCTATCAGGGTCAATACATGAATAAGGTGGTTCAGGGCCTCAAGCGTGCATGGGCCACCGTGAATATTCCAGGCATGAAGCGTAATGAAAAGACGGGGCTTGCCATGGCTGCTGAGCAAGTCAGTCCGGCGAAGATGCCTTATAAATACCCACTGGCCGTTGCGGAAAACATCGCAGGCTCCCCGCTTCGGGAAGAACTTGTCAAGGGCGGAGCCACCATGGAAAACCCCGAAGTCGGCGGAGT
>Ga0070707_100005839_pt1 | contig 11478 bp, 10 predicted proteins | sample KBSK5502metaG_FD_65468 | JGI IMG/M metagenome (GOLD analysis project Ga0070707, IMG submission 65468) | Corn, switchgrass and miscanthus rhizosphere microbial communities from Kellogg Biological Station, Michigan, USA - KBS K5-50-2 metaG | ecosystem: Host-associated > Plants > Roots >... | reverse complement strand
ACGGCGTCGTGGCGCGTCACCGACTGTCCGACGACCCGCAGGCGTTCTCGCGGAGGATGGAGGATCTGTCTAGCCACGTCCGGCTCTCCCCTCGGCGACGCGAGCGATCGCGTCGATGATCTTGGCATAACCGGTGCAGCGGCAGAGATTGCCGGCGATCGCCCGCCGGATCTCCTCCCGCGACGGCGTGGGGTGTTCCCGCAAAAACGCGTACGCGGTCAGGAGCATCCCCGGAATGCAGAACCCGCACTGCGCGGCGCCGTGGGTGGCGAACGCCTCTTGAAGCGGGTGGAGCGCCTCTCCCTCTCCCAGGCCGCGCACGGTGGTGATGCGGCGGCCGGCGACCCGAGGGATCAGCACGAGGCACGCGCTCACGGGTTCATCGTCGAGCAGCACCGTGCACGTTCCGCAGACTCCTTCGCCGCATCCCTCTTTGACTTCCAGCGCGCCCAGATCGTCCCGCAGCACGTCCAGCAGCGTGCGGTGCGCGGGAACTTGCACTTCCCGGGGCCGTCCATTCAGGGTGAAGGTGATGGCGCGCTCGTTCACGCCGGCCTCCCATCGGCCGCCGCGGCGGCCGCCCGCTCGAGGGCTCGCGCGGTGAGGACGCGCGCGAGGTGACGGCGATACGCGGCGGAGGCGTGCGCGTCCCCCTCGGGTTCGATCTCGCGGGCCGCCCCTTCTGCGGCGCGGCGGAGGGTGCGGGGGTCGGGCCGCTCGCTCCTCAGGGCGGCCTCGACGCCGGGGAGGCGTATAGGGGTGGAGCCCACGCCGGCCAGCGCCACGCGGGCCCGCGCGATCTCGCCCGCCGGTCGCACCTCGACGACGGCCACGGCCGCGACGATGGCAAAGTCGCCCGCGCGTCTGGTGAATTCGGTCACGGCGTACCCGACTCCGGGCCCGAGCACCGGGAGGCGGATCCCGACGATCACCTCGTCCGGTGCAAGCGCCGTGGTGAGCGCCCCGATAAAAAATTCATGCGCAGGGATGGCGCGCTCCCCGGCGGCCCCCCTCACGACCAGTGTCCCGTCGAGGGCGCGGACCACGGCCGGCAGTTCGGCCGCCGGATCGGCGTGCGCGAGGCTCCCGCCGATCGTTCCCAAGGTGCGGACTCGGACGTTGCCGATCAACGCCGCGGCCTCCCGAAGAATGGCGCAGGCCGCGAGGGCGCCCTCACCGCGCTCCAGCGCCCGGTGCCGGACCAACGCGCCGATGAAAAGATCGTCCCCGTCCCGGCGCACGACCCGCAACTCCTGGATCCCATTGAGATCGACGACCACCTCGGGGCGCGCGAGCCGCAGGGTCAATAACGGCACCAGGCTCTGTCCGCCCGCCAGCGCCTTGGCGCGCTCGCCGTATCTCGCGAGCAGCCCGATGGCCTCGTCGAGCGTCGCGGGGCCGTGGTACTCAAACGGGACGGCAGGCAAGATCTTCCTCCGAGCGCATCGCCGGTCGGGCTTCCGCGGCGCGGCCCCTCATACATCCCACCCGCCGTCGACGATCATCTCATGCCCGGTGATCTGGCGGCTCTCCTCCGAGGCGAGGAATACGACGGCGTTCGCGACGTCTTCGTCCTTCGTGAACCGGCGGAGCGCCATCTCCTCAATGTACTCGTCGAACACCTGGGTCGACGTCCAGCCGCGGACGCGGGCTTTCTCTTGAATGATCGTGGTCATGCGATCGCCTTCGACGACGCCCGGGCAGATCGCGTTCACGTTCACGCCGAACGGCCCCACCTCGAGCGCGAGCGTGCGGGTGAGCCCGCGCACGGCCCATTTGGACGATGAATACGCCGCGCGGAATCGATATCCGCGAAGCCCCGAGGTGCCGGCGATGTTGATGATCTTGCCGTACCGCCGCTCGATCATGGCGGGCACTACTGCACGACAGCAGAGAAATACGCCCTTCACGTTCACGCCGAGTACGCGATCCCAGTCCTCGGGCGCGATCTTATGAAGCGGGGTCTCGATCGGGCCGATCGTGCCCGCGGCGTTGACAAGGATGTCGATGCGCCCAAATTCCTCGAGCGCCCGACGGGCCAGGGCCTCCGCCGCGCGGGCGTCGACCACGTCCGTCGGCACCGTGACGTACCGACCTTGGGGATGCCGGCCTCCGAGCGCCCTCGCCTGCGCCTCGAGCGGCGCCGTCTCTCGAGCGGCCAACACGAGATGGGCGCCCTCGTCCGCCAATGCGGTCGAGATCGCGCTCCCCATCCCCTTGGCTGCCCCGGTGATGACTGCGACTCGATCCTGGAGCCTCACGCGGACCCCCTCCCCCCGCGGCGTGTCGTGTAGCCGTTTGTCCTGTCGTGCGCCCGAAGATCGGCCGGCCGCTCCCCGGGCGGGCCATAGCCGCCTCCGCCCGAGCTCTCGACCACGATGAGATCGCCGCGCCTGAGATCCCGATTCTCCTTCCCCCGGATCCGGGTGCGCCCGTTGCCCCGCACGAGCGTCACGCGAAACGGAGCGCCGTCCTCGCCTCCGAACACTCCCCAGGGCTTCACCCGCATCCGTTCGATCATGGTCGTCACCTCGGCGCTGTCGTCGAGCACCCGGTACGCACGGCGAAGGCCGATCCCGCCGCGATGGCGGCCCGCTCCGGCGCTACCGGGGCGCAACTCGCAGCACTCGACCCGGAGGGGATACTCGGCCTCGATCACCTCGACGGGCGTATTCATGACGTTGCTCATGTGAACTCGGATGGCGTTCGTGCCGTCGCGCCCGGCGCTCGCTCCCTCCCCACCGCCGTGCACCTCGTAGAGAATGTACGGCCGCCCGTCGGCGCGCTGGCCGCTCATCATCACGAGGCCGGAGGTCCCGGGGCCCCCGGCGACGATCCGATCGGGCAGCACCGGAGCCAGGGCCCGGAGAATGGCGTCGACGACCCGTTGCGAGGTTTCGTGGTTGCCCCCCACGCGGGCCGCGTCCGGACCAGGATTGAGAAGGGTCCCCTCGGGCACGACGACGGTGATCGGTCGATAGCACCCGTCGTTTGCGGGGATGTCGGGGCCGAGCAGTGCCCGGACTGCGTACATCACCGCCGACGCGGTCACAAACCGGGTGGCGTTGACCGGCCCGCGCGCTTCTTCGGCGGTACCGCCAAAATCGAAGATCATCGTGTCCCCGGACACGCGCACCGTCACGGCCACCCGAAGCGGGGTCGGGTCGATGCCGTCGTCATCGAGCCAGTCCTCTCCAACGTACTCCCCGCCCGGGAGGCGCGCGATCTCGCTTCGCATCAGGCGGTCCGATTCGTCGAGAAACCGGTCGAAGCACGCCAACACGACCTCGGGCCCGAACCGGTCGCACACCTCCCGCAGCCTGGTGGCCGCGACCGCGCAGGCAGAATATTGCGCCAGGAGGTCTCCCTCGCGATCCTTGCGGCCGCGGACGTTGCTGAGAACCAGTTCCATCATCGGGGGGTTCGGCCGGCCGCCGAGGAAGAGTGGCACCGGAGGAATACATAGGCCTTCCGCGAACCGGTCGCGCGCCGTCGTCACGTAACTGCCCCGATGGGCGCCGCCGACGTCCGGCCAGTGGGCCAGGTTGATCGCGAACGCCACCAACCGCCCCTGATGAAACACCGGCATGATCGCCTTGACGTCGGGCAGATGGTTGCCGCCGACTTCGGGCTGGTTGGTCACGTAGACGTCGCCTTCGTGGAGCTCCTCGACGGGTACCCGGCGCAGAAACTCTTTGACGGTGAAAGCCATAACCCCGAGGTGGATCGGGATGTCCCGGCCCTGGGCGACGAGTCGCCCCTGAGCATCGGTGAGGGCGCACGAGAGGTCACCGGCCTCCTTGAGGACGGGGGACCGGGCCGATCGCATCACGATCGCCCGCATCTCCTCGGCGATGGAGAACACCGCATGGCGCACCACTTCCAGGGTGACGGGATCAATCATCAGTCGGGCTCGATCCAGACATGGCCCCGCGCGTCGTTGTGGAAACGCTGGCCGGGTGAGACCAGAATGGTGGACCACGCGTCCTCAATGAGTCCCGGGCCGCCGATCTTCCTTCCCGGAAGAAGACCCCCGCGAGCGTACACGGGCGTGGGGACCCAGCCCCGGCCCGCGTGATAGGCGGGCCGCTCTCGGGTCGGGCCAGAATCGGCCGCCGCCCTATCATCAATAAGGGGGGCAGCCTTGGTCGCCACGATGGCGGCCACGCGCAGGTTGACTCCTTCGATTGGTTCGTCCGTCGTATATTCGTACAAGCGGTCGTGGATTTCGTCGAACCGACCGCGAATGGTCCCGCTGCCGTCGCCCTCCTCGACCGGCACCTCGAGTTCGTAGTTTTGCCCTTCGTACCGGAGATCCATAGAACGCCGCAGCACCGCGTGGGCGGCAGGCACCCCTTCGCGCCCCAACTGCGTGAGGAGTTCGACCTCGATCTGACGGAACACCCCTTCCCAGACCTCGGGGGCGGTCTCGTTGAGGCGCAGCCGGAGCGTCCGCACGGCATCGTAGCGGAGATCCGCAACCAGGCATCCGTAAGCCGAGAACGCACTGGAATGGGACGGCACAAGGATCTTCGGCATCCCCAGCGTCTGCGCCAGCCGCCCGGCGTGGATCGGCCCGGCCCCCCCGTACGCGATCAGGCCGCATCGGCGCACGTCATGCCCGCGGTGCACCGATACCGACCGGATGGCGCGGACCATCGCCGCGTTGGCGATCTCCACGATCCCAGAGGCGGCGTCGGGTGCGGGGAGGCCCACGCGCGACCCCACCGACTCCACGGCCCGCCAGGCGCGGTCTGGGTCGAGCCGCAGCCCCCCAAACGACGCCTCCGGATTGACATAGCCCAGGACGACACACGCATCGGTCACGGTCGCCGCCTCCCCGCCGCGGCCATAACACGCCGGGCCCGGGGAGGCGCCGGCACTCTGCGGTCCGACGCGCAGCGCCCCCGCCGCATCGATCCACACCAGCGATCCCCCACCCGCGCCGATGCTTTCCACCGCAAGGGACCGCATCCGCACAGGCTGGCCCCCGACCCGGCGTTCCGATACGGTCTCGACGCGACCTTCGCGGATGAGGCACACATCCGTGGACGTCCCTCCCATATCGAGCGTCACCGCATCGCCGACGCCGGCTGGGCCTCCCACGGCCCGGGCCGCCGCCACCCCGCCCGCGGGGCCGGACATCAGCATCGCCAGCGGGACCCTCCGCATCGAGCCGGCCGTCGCCATGCCGCCGCTCGACTGCATGAGGCGCAGCGGTACCTGGTATCCCGCCCCGGCGAACCCCGCTTCCAGATCCCCGAGGTAGCGCTCCACGAGCGGCATGAGGAGCGCGTTCGCGCACGTGGTGTGCGTCCGTTCGTACTCACGGTACTCTCCGTTGACGGCGGATGAAAGGCAGACGCGGGGCACCATCCCTGCGAGAAGGTGCGCGATGCGGAGTTCGTGGACAGGGTTGGCGTATGCGTGCAGCAGGCTGACAGCCACCGCCTCGACACGCTCGCGCTTGAGGATGACCGCCACGCGGCGAACGTCGGCCTCGTCGAGCGGGACCATCACCCCGCCGTTGTGATCGATGCGCTCGGTCACCTCGTACCGGAGCCCCCGTGGAACCAGCGCAGGCGCCCGCCCGGGAACATCGAGACGGTAGAGGTGGTCGCGCTGCTGCCGGCCGATCTCCAAGACGTCGCGAAACCCGCGCGTGGTCACTAACGCCGTCCGCGCGCCGCGCCCCTCAAGCATGGCGTTGGTCACCACGGTCGTGCCGTGCGTGAGGGTCACCACTTCTTCGTCCTGCCCGAGGAGGGTGCGGAGACCGGCGAGCACGGCCTCAGAGGGGGCGCTGGTCGTGGGGACTTTGAGTATGCGCAGAGCGCCACCGGCGTGGGGTTGCGCCACCAGATCGGTGAATGTGCCTCCGACGTCGATCCCCACCCTGATCGGAATGCCCACTCGCCGGCGTCCTAGGCTCGGATGGCCTGGCTCAGGTAGCGGAGGGCGCGGGGGACGGCGGCGCGGCTCGGCTCGGGTCCCTCATACTCGATGGAGATCCATCCATCGTACCGGGCCTGCCGGAGAAGCGCAATCACGGCGTCGTGGTCGATCCCGGGCTCGTGCCCTCCGCCGTCGACCCGCGTGAACTTGGCGTGCACGTGCCAGGCGCGCGCGGCGGTTGAGGCGATCGAGGCAAGGCCGTCTAGATAATTCCCTGTATCGAGCAGCAGTCCGAGCGCAGGACTCCCGACCTGTTCGACGATGGCGGTGACGTCCTTTGAGGTCTGCACGAAACCCCCGTGGTTGTGGTTCTCCATGACCAGCCGCGCTCCGCGCTCCTCAGCCGCGCGGCATACTGTACGGAGGGAGGCGATCATCGTCTCCCACCGCGCGGCGCGATCGCCCTCCGGCCACCCCGCGAACGTGCGGAGGAATCGCGACCCGAGGCGCTGTCCGGCGGCCATCCACTCGAGGGTTCGCGCTTCCTCATCGCGGCGCCGGCCGTCGTCGGCCACACCGAAGTTGTTCATGAGCGCGATATTGACAATCGCCACGCCGTACCGGGCCGCGGCGGACCGCAGCGCGTCCATCCGGGCATCGCTCGGAGGCCCGATATGCTTATCCTCCAGCTCGACGCCGGCGAGACCGAGTTCTTCGGCGCAGAAGCGCAGCCAATCCACGAGCGTCAGGTGTCCCGCGTCGAGGACATCATCGTAGGATTGCGAGGAGCAGGCAATCTGCATCGTCATCGGGTCATCCACACCCTCCCGATCTGAGCCCCAGCCGGGCCAGCCACGCCTCGGCCTCGGCCCGCCGAGGAAGCGAGTCCTGCGCGCCGATCCGCGTGACCGAGAGCGCCGCGAGCGCGTTCGCCCACCGGGCCGCCGTTCGTAGCGACAGCTCCTCCGCAAGAAACACCGCGAGGCTCCCGATGAACGCGTCGCCCGCCCCGGTAGGATCCACCGCGTCCACAGGGATCGGCGGGATCTGTGTTGCGCCGCCCTCGTCGACCACCAGGGCGCCGGCGGCGCCCAGGGTCACGATTACCGCGCGTGGCCCGCGCCCCAGGAGCCAACGCCCCGCCCGCTCGGCCTCCGCCTGACCGGTCACAGGACGGCCGGTCAACTGCGCGGCCTCGGGCTCATTGGGGACGCACACATCGGTGAGCGCGAGCAGGGCATCCGGCAGGGGCACAGCCGGCGCTGGGTTGAGGATCGTCCGGATGCCGGACGCCTTGGCGATGCGAAACGCCTCGAGCGTCGTCTCGACGGGGACCTCAAGCTGGCACACGACCGTCGCCGCCCCCCGGATCGCCGGAGACGCACGCCGCACATCTTCCGGGCCGAGCGCCTGATTCGCCCCGGGCACGACGACGATCACGTTCTGCGCCAAATCGTCGACCAAGATCGGCGCGACGCCGGAGAACCGTTCACGGTCAACCAGGATGTATGTCGTCTCGATCCCTTCGGCTTGATAGTTGCGCACGGCCCCTTCGCCAAAGACGTCGCCGCCGACCTTTGTCACGACAGCGACCTGCGCCCCCAGCCGGGCCGCCGCCACCGCCTGGTTGCCACCCTTCCCTCCGTACCCCAGGTGAAACGATCGGCCCACGAGCGTTTCGCCCAACACGGGCAGCCGTGGAACCCTCGCGATGAGGTCGATGTTCGATCCCCCGACGACGCAGATCTTGGGGCGCGCTCCGTCCATCGCATCATGCGGCGGAGGCCGCCTCTTGGCGACGGGCGACCAGCACGCCGTCACGCAGGGGGACGATCGTGCTCACAAACTCCGGATCGTCGAAGACGGCGCGCGTGAACGCCCGGATCGCCTCCGTGTCTGCATCAGTGACACGGCGATCGACGACCCTCCCGTTCCAAAACATGTTGTCGACCAAGAGCAGGCCACCGAGTTGGAGTCGCTGCTTAATGATCGGGAGCGAGGCCGGGTATCCCTCTTTGTCGATGTCGCTAAAGATGATGTCGAATCGGCCGTCGGCTGCCCGGAGCGCCGCCACCGCCTCGCCCACCCGAAAACGTACGATCGAGCCGAGCCCCAACCGCTCCAGGTGGCCGCGGGCGGACTGCGACAGCGCGTCATCCCACACCACGTGGTACACTTCGCCGCCTCCATTGTCGCGGACGCCCATGCCGAACCACGCGGTGGAGTATCCGTATCCGGAACCCAGTTCGAAGACCCTCCGTGCGCCGCTGGCCCGAGTCAGCAGGTAAAACAACTGCCCCACCACCGGACCGACGATCGGAAACCGATGGGTGCGCGCGTACGCCTCCATCTCTTGGAGGACCGGAGGTCTCGCAGGAATGAGCTCTTCCAAGTATGCTACGAACGCTCCGTCAACGAGGGCCATGCCCCGCACCTCCAGTGACCGCACGATCTCCCAAGTACGTACGAAGCGAGGAGAACCTCGTCCTCCTCCCGAAGCACCCGCCGATGCAACGCGATCCGCGCTATGTCGAGCACGTCCTGGCTCCACGTTACATGTTTGCTTGCCGCGAGGAACTCCCCTATCTGATCGAGATCTTGGTGGCGCACACGCTGATGCTGGGTCGGCAACGGATCCTCAGCAGCGAGGCCGCCGAGTCGACCGTGCGCGCGCTCACCGCGATCACCGCCGAGCGTCTGCCTCCGTACGATCCACGGTTCGAAGATCTGTACTTCGTCATCGAAGAACGTGTCGCCGCGGCGACCGGCGGCGCGGGTGACTTCCGCGTGGCGCTCAGCCGGAACGACACATGGGCAACGCTGGCCCGGCTGATGCTGCGGGACCAGGTGCTGGACCTCATCGATGCCCTCGACGACCTGCGCGACGCTGTGCTCGATCAAGCCGCCCGGCATCGGACCGCGGTGATGATGGCGCACACGCATCACCAGCATGCCCAGCCGACCACGGTGGCGCACTATCTACTTGCCGCCGAGGCCGTGATCGCCCGGTGTGTCGATCGGTACCGCACCGCGCTCGAGCGCGTCGACCGTTCGCCGATGGGCGCAGGGGCGCTCACGACCACAGGGTTCCCGATCGATCGAGCCTACACCGCCTCGCTGCTGGGATTTCCAGGCGTGGTCGACAACAGCTACGATGCGGTGTCGGCTGCCGACCACGTCGGGGAACTGGCGGGGTGCCACGGGGTCCTGGCGACAAGCCTCAGCCGCATCGTGCAGGACCTCATCCTGTGGGCGAGCTCGGAGATCGGCGCGCTGGAACTCGCTCCGGGGTTCCTGCAGATCAGCAGCATCATGCCCCAGAAGCGCAACCCGGTGGCTCTCGAACACGTGCGGAGCGACCTCAGCCGCCTCCTCGGGACGTCCCAGGAGACCTGGGCCTCGGCGCACAACGTGCCGTTCGGCGATGTCAACGATCCCGTTGACAACTTGATCCCGCCGCTCACCGATGCCCACCGGTCCCTCGGCGGAACGGTCAGGCTACTCCGCGAGGTTGTGGCCGCGGCGAGGATCCGGCCCGACGCCTGGGCCCCGGCGCTCCGCGGCACCTTCGCGACCAGCACAGAGCTGGCCGATACCCTGGTGCGCGACGGCGGGCTGCACTTCCCCGAGGCGCACGCCGCAGTGACCCGCCTGGTCGCGGAACGACGGGGACAGGGTCTCGGGCTCGCCGGGGTCGGACCGGCGGAGCTTGAAGCGGCGGTCCACGCGACCACCGGCCGGACGGTCCGGCTCCCCACTGAGGTCATCGCCCGGGCGGTGGATCCTCAGCACTTCGTCTCCCGGCGGAATATTCCCGGCGGACCGGGAGCCGAAGCGATCGAGAGGATGCTGGCCGCGGCGCGCGCGTCGCTGGCGGCCAGCCGCGCGGCGAGCAGGGTTGTACGGGAGCGGTTGGAGGCGGCACGCCAGACACGCGCGCGGGGGACCGCGGCCCGCTGAGATCCGCGCCGGGTTGTGTGATTTGACGGTAGAATAGTGAGGGTGTACGTTCCGAGAGGAGGGACCGCCATGCGTCAGATGGCTCGAGCAGCGCTCCTCGTCTGCGCCGCAGCGCTGGTGATCGGGCTTCCGATCGCCCACGCGCAGCCGCGCGTCACGCTGACTTACTGGCAATACTTCTTCGAAAGCAAGGTCAAGCTCATGGACATCCTCATCAAGCAGTTCGAGGCGCAAAATCCCGGGATCCATGTCGTGCAGGAGACCTTCCCATACGATTCCTACAATCAGAAGGTCGCGAGCGCGGTCCCGGCCGGGCAGGGCCCCGACGTCGTCAACCTCTTTTACGGGTGGCTCCCACTGTACGTCGACAGCGGTTACGTACAGCCGCTGCCCGAGAGTGCCTTCCCCGTCTCCCAGATCGAGCGCGAGTTCGTGCCGATGGTCAAGGCCGCCAAGTTTGAAGGCAAATACTGGGCGCTCCCGACGGCCGTCCGCACGTTGGCTCTGTTCTACAATAAAGACCTGTTCCGGAAGGCCGGGATCAGCCAGGCTCCCATCGCCTGGGACGAATTCCTGGCGGACGCTCAGCGGCTGACCGAACGCGACGGCAAAGGAAACATGACCGCGGAAGGTTTCGGCATCGCCCCCGACGGCCAGGATCATCAGCTGATCCGCGAGGTGCTGTTCCGGCAGTGGGGGGCCGCTCCCTATAGCGGCGACGGACGCCGCGCGACCTATAATACGGCCGGAGGCGCCGAAGCGCTCCGCTGGTACACCGATCTCGTGACAAAGCACAAGGTCGCGACGATCGGCTTCTTCCCCGGGGGCAACGGGTATCGGGATGCCTTTCTCGCAGGGAAGGCCGCGATGATCGTGGACGGCTCATTCGCGATCGGGGCGATCCGGGGGAGCGCGAAGTTCGACTGGGGGGTCGCGCAGTTGCCCCGCCGGACCGCGGGAGGCACGCCCGCGAACTTTGGCTCGTTGTGGGTGCACGGCCTCACGAACAAGGCGAAGGGGCCACAGCGGGAGGCGGCGATCAAGTTCCTGAAATTCATCACCTCGCCGGACACTCAGCGCGTCTGGCTGCAGCAGGTCGGAGAGATTCCGGCGGGCAAGGCGCTCGCCGACGATCCCAAGCTGGCCACCGATCCGGTCTACGGCCCGTTCATCAAGAGTCTCCCGTACGCGCACGCGACGTTCTTTATCGACGAAGCGGCGCAGCGTCAGGTGTTGGTAGATGCGATCAACGAGGTGATCCTCAACCACAAGGATCCGAAGATCGCGCTCGACGAGGCCTCATCCAGAGAGGCGAAGATCCTGGGCGAGTTCTGGGCCAAGCACAAGTAGACGACATCGCGTGGCCATCTCCGCGGCACGGGCGCCCTCGGGGAGGTTGAGCATGGGGGCGCGCCGCGCGCTATGGGCGTACGCGTTCCTGGCCGGCCCGCTCGTCTTCTTCCTGGCGATCCGGATCCTCCCCGCCGCGTCCGCCCTCTTTATCAGCCTGCACCGGTGGAACATCATCTCGCCCGAGAAGCCGTTCGTGGGGCTGGCCAACTTCCGCGAGATCCTGTCCGATCGATTGTTCTGGAAGGCGGCAACGAACACGCTCCGGTACCT
>Ga0070707_100005838_pt1 | contig 11479 bp, 9 predicted proteins | sample KBSK5502metaG_FD_65468 | JGI IMG/M metagenome (GOLD analysis project Ga0070707, IMG submission 65468) | Corn, switchgrass and miscanthus rhizosphere microbial communities from Kellogg Biological Station, Michigan, USA - KBS K5-50-2 metaG | ecosystem: Host-associated > Plants > Roots >... | reverse complement strand
CCGTCGTCGTCGATCCGCCGGAGCTGCACGTCGTTGGGGATGTCGCTCCAGAGCAGGTAGCGCCCGACCGCGCTCCAGGCCGGTCCCTCCGCCCATGCCGTGCCCGTGTGGAGGCGCTGGATGGCGGCGTTGCCGAGCTTGTACTTCTGGAAGCGCGGATCGAGGACGACCACGTCGGCGTCGGGATAGCGGACGGGGCGGGCCCCCGACCAGTCCCGGTCGTCGGCGCGCGCGGCACCGGCGACGACCGCTCCGGCCGCCGTCGTGATCGTGGTGGCGAGGAAGTCTCGGCGTTTGCTCATCGGCGATCTCTCCCTTGGCTGGGGCCCGCCTGCTGGCGGAGCGGGCGCCGAACATGGTAGTAAGGAGCACCGTGAAAGCGCTGGTGCTCAAGGCGTACGGTCAGCTCGAAGTGCAGGAGCGTCCCGAGCCCGCAGTGGGTCCGGGAGACGTCCTCGTGCGCGTGATGGCCTGTGGCATATGCGGCAGCGACGTGCACGGCCTGGACGGCAGCACGGGGCGGCGCCGGCCTCCGGTCGTGATGGGGCACGAGGCGGCCGGGATGGTCGAGCGCGTGGGCGCCGGGGTCACGACGGTGCGCGCGGGCGACCGCGTGACCATGGACTCGACGATCTACAACCCGGAGAGCTTCTTCTCCCGCCGCGGCCTCGTGAACCTGTGCGACGACCGGCGCGTGCTCGGCGTTTCGTGCGAGGACTACCGTCAGGACGGGGCGTTTGCCGAGCTGGTGTCGGTGCCCGCGCACATCGTCTATCGGCTCCCGGCCGGCATGACCTACGAGCAGGCGGCGATGGTCGAGCCCGTGTCGGTGGCGGTCCACGCGCGGCGCCTCACCCCCCTCGAGCCCGAGGACACCGTCGTCGTGTTCGGCGCGGGCCTCATCGGCCTGATGCTCGTCCAGGTCCTCAGGGCGGCCTCGGTGCCGCGGATCGTCGCCGTCGACCTCGAAGACGACCGCCTGGCCGTCGCCCAGGACCTGGGCGCCGGTCACGTCTTCAACTCTCGCTCGGGCGACATCACGTCGGCCGTTCGGGCCCTCACCGGGGGACGAGGCGCGGACGTGGCCTTCGAGGCCGTCGGCATCGAGCCGACCGTCCGCGCCGCGATCGCCGCCGTGCGCAAGGGCGGCACCGTGACGCTCGTCGGCAACCTGTCCCCCGACGTTTCCATTCCCCTTCAATCGGTGGTCTCGCGTCAGATCCGGCTCCAGGGCTCGTGCGCGTCGAGCGGAGAGTACCCCGAGTGCCTGGATCTGATCGCCTCCGGCCAGGTGCAGGTCGACCGGTTCATCTCCGCGACCGCGCCCCTCGAAGAAGGCCCCGGGTGGTTTGACCGGCTCCACCGCAAGGAGCCCGGGCTCATCAAGGTGCTGCTCCGGCCGAACGCCTGACCCATGGTCAAGAACTTCTTCGATCTGTCGGGCCGGGTCGCGCTCGTCACCGGGGCCAGCCGCGGCCTCGGCCAGTACTTCGGCCGCGCGCTGGCCGAGGCGGGCGCCGACCTGATCGTGACCGCGCGCCGGCCGGAGGACACCGAGGCCTTCGCGAGCGAGATCCGCGCCCTGGGCCAGCGCGTCGCCTCCGTCTCGCTCGACGTGCGGGACGAGGCCAGCATCAAACGGATGGCCGAGAAGGCCGAGGCCGCCTTCGGCCAGATCGACATCCTCGTGAACAACGCGGGCGGCAACGTCCGCAAGCCCGCCCTGGACTTCACGTGGGAGGACTGGAACAAGGTCCTCGACACCAACCTGCGCGGGACCTTCTTCGTGGCGCAGGCGGTGGCGCCCGGGATGATCCGCCGCGGCTACGGGCGCATCGTCAACATCGGCTCCGTCACCTCCGTGTTCGGCTACGGGGCCATCGTGCCCTACTGCGCGAGCCGGGGCGGCGTGAAGCAGATGACGATGGCGCTCGCCGACGCGTGGGGCCGGCATGGGATCACCGTCAATTGCCTCGCGCCCGGCTGGTTCGAGACGGCGCAGACGAAGGTGCTCTACGACGACGCGAAGTGGGTCGAATACCTCTGCGAGCGCATCCCGCTGGGCCGGCCCGGTCAGCCCCAGGACCTCGACGGCGCGATCGTGTTCCTCGCCTCGGAGGCGAGCCGCTACGTCACGGGCCAGACGCTGCTCGTCGACGGCGGCATCACCACGGGCTCCATCAAGGCCAGTGTGGACTAGGGATCTCATTGCTTTACGCCGCTTGGGCGCCCTGGCGCCAACGGTCGAGGGCGACCGCGGCCACGATCACTCCCCCAGTGACGATCTGCTGTACCCAGTTCGGGAAGCCGCGCTGCGAGCACCCGATCTGGATCACCGTCATCAGCACCGCGCCCACCAGCGTCCCGAACACGGTGCCCTTGCCGCCGAGCAGGCTGCCGCCGCCGATGATCACGGCGGCGATCACGTCCAGCTCGAGGCCCACCGCCACCGTGGGATCGCCGACCGAGAGCTTGGCGAACTGCATCACCCCCGCCACGCCGGCCAGCGCGGACGAGATCGTGTAGACGGCGATCTTGCACGGCTCGACCCTCACCCCGCACAGGCGGGCCGTGCGCTCGTTCGACCCGATGGCGAGCAGGTGGCGGCCGAAGCGCGTGTAGCGCAGCGCGCCCGCGACGAGCAGGGCCATCGCGATCAGGATCCAGATGCCGGACGGCAGCAGGATTCCTCCCCCCAGCGCGTGCGTGCGGAGGAGGTCGTTCAGCCACGTGACGGGCGCCTCGATCCGCCTCTCGTCCGCGAGGCCCTTCGCCGCCCCGCGCACGAGCAGCATCATGCCGAGCGTCACGATGAAGGGCACCACGCGCAGGCCGGTCACCAGGACGCCGGTGGCCAGGCCGCACAGCGCGGCCGCGCCCACGCCCATGGCCGCCGCCCCCGCCGGGCTCGCCGCGCGCCGGAGCACGAGGGCGATGACGACCGTGCTCAGCGAGATGACGGATCCCACCGACAAGTCGATCCCCCCGGCGGCGATGATGAGCGTCATCCCCAGGGCCGCCGTGCCCACGATCGCCGTCTGGCGGGCGATCAGCTCCAGGTTGCCCGGGGCGAAGAACTGCGGCCCGACGAGCGCGCCGAAGAGGGCGCCGACGAGGATCAGGCCCAGAAGCGGTCCGCCCCGCGTCAGCAGCTCCCGCGCCTTCACGCCGCGCCCTCCGTGCCCGCCGCCTCGAGGATCAGGCGGTGCTCGTCGAGCTCCGAAGCCGGGCGGGCTTCCCCGAGCCGGCGGCGGCACATGACCGCGATGCGGTCGCAGAGTCCGAGCAGCTCGGGAAAATAGCTGCTGACGAAAAGCACCGCGCGGGCCGGCCGCCCCTCGCCGGGATCGGCCACCAGCGCGTCGATGAGGGCGTAGATCTGCGCCTTGCTCGCCACGTCGATGCCGCGCGTCGGCTCGTCGAGCAGCAGCACGTCGCAGTCGTGATGGAGGAGGCGGGCGAGCGCGACCTTCTGCTGGTTTCCGCCCGACAGCTCCCGCACCGGCTGCCGCGGGCTCCGGCACCGGATCGCGATGCGCTCGATGAGCCGCGCCGCCGCCGCCTCCTGCGGGCGCGGGAGCACGAGCGGCCCGGGCCCGAGCCCGGCCAACCGCGACAGCGTGACGTTGTCGGCGACGCTGAGGCCCAGCGCCAACCCCTCGTCCTTGCGGTCCTCGCTCAGGAACCCCACGCCCTCCCGCCAGCGGCGCGCCGGGGACCCGAAGCCCTCGAACGCCTTGACCCGGACGCGACCCGCGCGCGCCGGCGCCAGCCCGAAGATGCTGCGCAGCAGATGCGTGCGGCCCGCCCCGAGCAGCCCGGCGATCCCCACCACCTCGCCCCGGTGCAGGGTCAGCGGGGCCGAGCCGGGGCCGAAGCCGTCGAGCTCGAGGACCGGCTCCCCGCGGCGCCGCGCCGAGCGAGGGTAGACCTCCCCCACCGCCGAGCCCACCATCATGGCCACGATCTCGCGGGGCGAAGCGCCGCGCGTGCGTCCGGCGCCGGCGTTGCTCCCGTCGCGCAGCACGACGAAGCGGTCCGAGACCTCCTTCACCTCCTCCAGGAAGTGCGAGATGTAGACGATGGCGTGCCCCTGCGCCTTCAGGCGGGCCAGCAGCTCGAAGAGCCGGCGCGCGTCGTCCTGGGCCAGGCTGCTCGTGGGCTCGTCGAGCACCAGCACGCGGCAACCCACCGCGAGCGCACGCGCGATCTCGACGAGCTGCTGGCCGGCCACGGACAAGGTGGAGACGGGGGCGTCGGGCGCGATCTCCGGATGCCCGAGCTGCGCGAGCGCCTGCTTCGCCCGCCGCCTCGTTTCCTCCCACTTCATGAAGCCGACGCGGGCGGGCTCCATGCCGAGGACCACGTTCTCCGCCACCGAAAGGTGCGGCGCCAGCGACAGCTCCTGGTAGATCATCTGCACGCCCGCACGCCGGGCTTCCAGCGGGTTCCGGGGCCGGTAGGCGGCTCCGTCGAGGGACATCTCTCCCCCGTCGGGCGCCAGGGCGCCGGCGAGGATCGCCATGAGCGTGCTCTTGCCCGCGCCGTTCTGGCCCACGAGCGCGCACACCTCGCCGGGAGCGACCTCCAGGTCGACTCCGTCCAGCGCGACCGTGGCCCCGAAGGCCTTCCGGATGCCCCGCATCCGGAAACGCGGCGCTAGGGCTTCAGCCATCTCGACAGGTCCGGCTGCAGCCGCTCCTTCATCTCGGGCTGGTTCATGTTCTCCCTGGTGACCACGTGGACGCCGGTGTCGATGCGCTTCTCGACCGGCTTTCCCTGGAGATGCTCGACCATCGTCTTCACGCCGAGGTAGCCCATGCGCACGGGATCCTGGAGGACGAGCGCGTCGACCAGGCCGTCGCGCAGGCCCTTGGCGAGGTTGTCCGAGCTGTCGAACCCGACGAAGCGGACCTTGCCCGCCCAGCCGTTGTCCTGCAGCACGCGCAGCATCGCGAAGCTCGTCGACTCGTTGGGGCAGAAGATGCCGTCGAGGGCCAGCCGGCCGTCGGGCTGCTTGTAGTTGCTGAGCAGCGCCTCGCTCTTCTTGTAGGCGCTCTCCACGTCGGCCCCGCCGTACTGGTTGGAGCTCAGGACCTGGATGCCGGGATTCTCCTGCGTCGCTTCGAGGAATCCTTCCTCCCGGTTGTTGGTGCTGTCGGAGCCCTCGGTATAGCGCAGGAGCACCACCTTGCCCTTTCCCCCGAGCAGCCGCGCGAGCTGCTCCCCCGCCAGCCGGCCGCCCTTCCGGTTGTCGGTGGCGACGAAGCTGATGTAGCCCTCGCCCTTGAGGCCGGAGTCGATGATCACGACCGGGATCCCCCGCTGGACCGCGTTCGCGACGGGCCCCGAGAGCGCGCTCTCGTCGAGGGGCGCAAGCACGATGCCCGACACCCCACGGCTCACGAAGCCCTCGACCTCCGAGACCTGCGAGTCGCGGTCGTCCTCGCGCAGCGGCCCGCGCCAGACGATGTCGACGTCGAGCTCCGAGGCCGCCTTCGCCGCGCCGGCATGGATGCTCTGCCAGAACACGTGCGAGGTCCCCTTGGGGATCACGGCGATCGTCGTCCGCCCGGCCTCGCGCTTGCCGCCGCAGGCCAGCGTCGCCAGCAGCGCGAGACCCGCTCCGGCCTTCGCCACTCTTAGCATCGGCTTCGCTCCTTGACCTCGAGGTTCCAGAACTCCCGCGCGTTCCCGCCCCGCACCGCCTCGCGCTCCGCCGCCGGCCGATCGTTCAGGTATTCGGTGACCACACCCATCACCCCTCCGTAGTCCCCGGCGAGCGTGCAGACGGGCCAGTCGGAGCCGATCATCAGGCGGCCGGGGCCGAAGCACTCGAAGGCGACGTCGAGGTACGGCCGGATCTGCCCCGGCGTCCACCGATTCCAATCGGCCTCGGTCACGAGGCCCGAAAGCTTCGCGTGCACGTTCGGCGCCGCCGCCAGCGCGCGCACGTCTCGGGACCAGCCGCGGATCTCGCCCCGGGCGATCTCCGGCTTGGCGAGATGGTCGAGCACGAAGCGCTGCCGCGGGAACCTGTTCACGAACTCGGCCGCCACCGCCAGGTGGCGCGGGTAGATGAGGATGTCGTAGGCCAGGCCGAATTCCTCGAGGAGCGCGATCCCGCGGCCGAAATCGGGCCTCAGCAGGAAGCGGTCGTCCGGCTCCCCCTGGACGATGTGCCGCACGCCGACGAGCTTCGAGTGCTTCCCGAGGCGCTGGAGCTGGGCGCGGACGTCCGCAGAGCACAGGTCCACCCAGCCGACGACGCCGACCACGAAGGGGCTGCGTTCGGCCAGCGCGAGCAGCCAGGCCGTTTCTTCGAGCGTCTGTCGCGCCTGGACGGCGACGCAGGCGTCGAAGCCGGACGCCTTCAACGGCGGCTCGAGGTCGGCGGGCAGGAAGTCCCGCTTCAAGGCGCCCATGCGCTCGTCGATCCAGCCGTACTCGCGCGGGTCGTACTTCCAGAAATGCTGGTGAGAGTCGATGCGGATCGTCACGGTCTCATCGGCCCCGGCGCGGCCGGCCCCGGCGCCCGCGCGGCCTCGCCGGCCGCCGCTCGAGGTGGAAGATGCTCTCCATCGGCGTCCAGAGCTGCCCCGGCCGCGCCCCGGGCGGCGCCTGCTGGAAGGCCTTCATCAGCTCCTCCCATTCGGCGCACCGCGGATGCGACGCGACGTGGGCGGCGAAGCTGCGCTTCAGGTCGAAGCCTTCCTTCGTGTCCATCACCATCACCAGGCGCCGCTCGAGCTGGTAGATGTCCATGCGCAGGACCCCCACGCGGAGCAGGCTGTCGCGGACCTCCGGCCAGATCCGGCGGTGGTGCCCGCGATAGGCGGCGATGCCCTGCGGGTCGTCCTTGAGGTCGAGCGTCATCACGTGGCGGGTCGTATTCGAGGAGTCGCTCATATCGGGGGGGTGATCTCCTGCCGCGACTCGCCCAGGCCCTCGATCCCCAGCTCGACGACGTCCCCCGGCTTGAGATAGACGGGCTCCGGCTTCATCCCGAGCCCCACCCCGGCCGGCGTGCCGGTGCTGATCACGTCGCCGGGCAGGAGCGTCATGAACTGGCTCAGGTAGCTGACGAGCACCGGCACCCCGAAGATCATGTTGCCGGTGCTGCTGCGCTGGCGGTACTCGCCGTTCACCTTGAGCCACATTCCCAGGCGCTGCGGATCGGGCACCTCGTCGCGGGTGGCCAGGTACGGCCCCAGCGGCGCGAACGTGTCGGCGCTCTTGCCCTTCACCCACTGGCCGCCGCGCTCGAGCTGGAAGCTGCGCTCGGAGTAGTCGTTGTGGAGGGCGTATCCGGCGACGTGCTCGTACGCCTGCGCCTCGGAGACGTAGCGCGCGGTCCTGCCGATGACCACGGCCAGCTCGACCTCCCAATCGACCTTGGTCGAGTTTCTCGGCGTCACGAGCGGGTCGTTGGGCCCGACGAGCGCGGTCGTCGACTTGAAGAAGATGACCGGCTCGGCCGGGATCGCGGCGCCGGTCTCGGCCGCGTGGTCGCGGAAGTTGAGGCCGATGCACACGATCTTGCTGGGCCGGCGCAGGGGCGGACCGAGGCGGTCCCGCGCCCCGAGGCGCGGCGCCGACGGCGCGTTGCCCGGCAGCCACCGGGCGAGGGTCGCCAGACCGTCGCCGCCGAAGAACGCTTCGTCGAAGTCCGGAACGCAGCGCGAGACGTCCACCCTGGTCCCGTCCCCGAGAAGCACGCCGGGCTTCTCTCGCCCGGGCTCGCCGACGCGGATGAGCTTCATGTCGCCAGCACGCCTCCATCGATGGGATAAGCCTGGCCGGTGATGAACGCCGCCTCGTCCGAGCAGAGGTAGAGCGCCAGGGCCGCCACCTCCTCGGGCCGGCCCATCCGCCCGATGGGCTGAGCCTCGGACAGCGTCCGGAACATCTCCTTCTCCCGGCCCGGGTAGTTCTTGGCGAGGTACCCGTCCACGAACGGCGTGTGGACCCGGGCGGGAGAGATGCAGTTGCAGCGGATGTTCTTCCTCACGTAGTCGGCCGCGATCGACATCGTCATCGTGTGGACCGCGCCCTTGCTCATCGAGTACGCGAAGCGGTCGGGGATGCCGACGTGGGCCGCCGTCGAGGCCATGTTGAGGATCACGCCGCCCCCCTGCTTCAGCATCTGCCGCACGCCCGCCTGCGCGCAAAGGTAGATGCCCTTCACGTTCACGCGGAACACGCGGTCGAAGTCGGCCTCGGTGGTCGTCTCGACCGTTCCCACGTGGGCGATGCCCGCGTTGTTCACGAGCACGTCGATCTTCTCGTGATCGGCCACGATCGCGCCGAAGACCGCGGCCACGCTGGCCGCGTCCCCGACGTCGACCCGGCGCGCGTCGACGCGGCCGCCGGCCGCCCGGAGCTTGTCGGCCGTGCGGCCCGCCGCGGCCTGGTCGACGTCGAGGGCCTGGACGACGGCCCCCTGCCGGCCGAAGAGCACGGCAATGGCCTCGCCGATGCCGGAGCCGGCGCCCGTCACCGCCGCCACCTTGCCGTCGAGTCGGAACATGGCGCTCCCCAGAGGCTAATTCATTCCCGTGCGCGCGACGAACCTGGCCACGAAACCTCCGCCGTCGCGGAGGGGGACGTCGACGAAGTCCTTCGCGGTCACCTCTCGCTCGCCCATCTGCACCGCGGCCCCGCTCGTCTGATCGTCGCCCACGAGCGTCGCATGGTAGCGCCCCTTGCCCAGGAAGGAGAGCGGCACCCTCAGCGTCCGCCGGTCCTTTCCATTGAGGATCCCGAGGAACCAGCGCTCACCGCGGCGGCGCGCGTAGACCGCCAGCTCGCCGATCGCGCTCGGGGGGAGGACGCGCGTCTCGTCCCACACGCTGGGGATGGTCTTGATCACGTCGGCGGCCGGGCTGTCGAGCAGGCTCTTCGGGTGGCCGCCATAGACGAGGACGGGCGAGGTGAAGACGACCGCGGTCGCGATCTGATGGGCCCACGTCGTGTCCTTGCGCCGGTCGCCGAACACCACCGGCGTGTAGTCGGCCGGTCCGGCCAGGAAGCGGGTGAACGGGAGCGTCGTGTTGTGCACGGCCCATCCCGGCGTGCGGCGGGACTCGAGGCCGCGCACCGCTTCCCGCGTCATCTCGTTCGGCCAGGTGCGTTCCATTCCGGTCGGCTTGTTCGCGCCGTGGAAGTCGACGAGGAGCTGCGTCTCGGCCGCGTCCCTCAGGATCGCCTCGTAGAGGTCGATGACCTCCTTGGCCTCGTGGTCGAAGAAGTCGACCTTGATTCCCGCGATCCCCAGCCCATGGAGCCGTTCGAACAGCCGCCGCCGGTCGGGCGCATCGTGCTGGTCCTTGCTGTGGATCCACACCCAGATCGAGACGCCGCGCTCGCGGGAGTCGTCGACGAGCTCCTCGAGCTGCTCGTCGGTCCATCGGCGCCACGTGCCCTCGACGACCTGGTGCTCGAAACCCAGCTCGCCGGCGAGCCGCGAGAAGTCCTTGATGACCGGGAACAGGCACTGATCGCGCTCCGGGCCCGGGGGCGCCTTGTCGCAATCTCCCCCGCCGTCGAGGTAGCGCCAGACGGCCCGCCCCGGGCGGAGCCAGGCGGTTCGGATGCCTTGCGGAAAAAGCTTCGGATCGGGCGGCGGCGCCAGGTCGTGGATCGCGTCGCTGCCGACGAGCGCGTCGAGGTCCCGCCCCACGAGGACGACCCGCCAGGGCGTCGTGATGGTGCCGTCGATGGCCGCCGGCGCCGCGAGGCGCTTTGCGTTGTCTTCCCCGTAGCGCAGCGTGTACGGGTAGCTCGCCGGCACCGCGTGTCCGAGCCGCTCCCGGAAGCCTCCCTCGCCGTCGGCCTGGAGCATCATGCCCGCGTACTCGCGAAGCGCGGCCTCCGTGATCGAGGCATGACCGCGGCCGTCCGGGAGCCGGAACGTGAGCGGCGGCGCGGCCCAATCGCCCCCCGGTACGTCGGCCAGCTCCCTGCGCTGGTGGACGCCCTCGTAGTGATCCCGCGCGCCGTGGTACCAGACCGTGCTTCCGGCGGGAAGACGGAACGCAGAAGCGGCATCGGGCACGCGGCGGCCGGGGCCGGGCACGATGAAGCGGAAGGCGGCCGCATCGTCGAACGCGCGCAGCTCGACCACGAAACCTTCGGGCGCCTTCGCATGATCGACGTGCAGCCGAGCCCCCCGTGACCGGTCCACCGCCTGCGAGTGCACGCCCCGCCAGGGGTACCGTTCATTCGTCGAGTAGCGTTCCACGCGGCCGACCCGTGCGTCGCGGCCCAGGTTCACGCCGTCCAACAGGATCCCGAGCGGCGATGCGTCGATCACCGGCCGCCCCGCCAACGTGATCCGGTAGGCCAGACCTCCGTCCACCGCTTCGACGATGATTTCGACCTTCTTGTCGGGACTCGCGACCGCCACGGCTTCGCGCGCGCGCGCCGTCGCGGGCGCGGTCCGTGGCTCCTTCGCGACGTCGACCCACAGCGCCGGCTGGCGGATGAAGAAGTTCCGGATGACCTCGTCGACGCTCGAGTCGGCGGGCAGCTTCCCCCACAGCTCGAGGTAGCTCGGCTCCGAGAAAGCGAGGCCGGCGAAGAGCAGGCTCGCCTGCCGCATCGGCCACTCGCGGTCGTACATCACGTCGGGTGGCTTCGGCCAGCTCTTCTTGTCGCGCATGTAGGGGACCATGAACTGCATCCCGCGACGCATGCCGCGCCCGTCGGGGAGCGTGAAGCTCCAGAGATCGTGTTGCGGGGTCGAGAGGAGCTGGCAGAGGCCGGCCATCGCCTCCAGGTTGAAGAGCGAATAGCCGTAGGGCTTGGTGCGCCGCAGCTCCTCGGGGAAGCTGCCGTCGGCGGCCATCTGGTTCGGCAGCAGGACGGTCTTGAACCGGTCGCGGCAATAGCCGACGACCTCGTCGCTGCCGGCCAGGCGCGCGAAGGCCGCCGCCTGCAGCGCCCAGCACGTGGCGTGGTTGTTCTTCGCGTCGCGCTCCTCGATCCCGCTCTTGTCGGTGGTCATCCACCGCACGTAATCGGCAAACCACGCGCGGACCCCGCGCTGCGTCCCGGCGTCGAAGGCGGGCGCGCCGGCCAGCACTTCGGCGGCGCGGGCGACCTCCACCAGGTGGAGCGTGTCGATGATGCCGGTCCCCCTACCCGTCACCCGGCCGTGGATCGCCTGCGCGTAGCGCAGGTGCGGGCTCATGCGCGTCGTCTCGTCCACGAACCAGGCGCGGAGATGCCGGACGGCGTGCTCGGCGTAACGCGCCTCCCCCGTCAGCTTCCAGGCGGCGACGAGCGCGGGCACGTCCACGCTCAGCCGGCGCATCGCCTTCCGGTGCTCGTCGAAGTTGTCGGGGTTGGTCATGCCGTCGCGCTGGATGTACGGACCCCCGGGGTTGGCCGGATCGGGCCACCAGTAGTCGGCCTCCGAGAAGTAGTCGTGAAGACCACCCGCGCTGCGCGGCGACGATGCGGAGGTCACCGTCAC
>Ga0070707_100005837_pt1 | contig 11479 bp, 12 predicted proteins | sample KBSK5502metaG_FD_65468 | JGI IMG/M metagenome (GOLD analysis project Ga0070707, IMG submission 65468) | Corn, switchgrass and miscanthus rhizosphere microbial communities from Kellogg Biological Station, Michigan, USA - KBS K5-50-2 metaG | ecosystem: Host-associated > Plants > Roots >... | reverse complement strand
GTCCGATTGAGGCTGACTTGACCCTTTCACCCGGATCCTTGACCTGAACTCGACTCGAATTCAGCCAACGGCTCTCCGGGAGGCTGGTCGGGGAGGCGGGATTTGAACCCGCGACCCCTTGGCCCCCAGCTACGAGAACCAGGGTTGAACTCGAAACGAACGATACTCGGTCACAAAAACCCTTGATCTTCGATTCTTGACTGTGCCTGAACCGGCACGCGATCAACGCTTTTCACACTTCCTGTCTGACACGCAGCGCGCGAATCTGAACGTGCGTGCAGCGCAGCTAGGCCGGGGTACGGTCGGTGAAGTAGCGCCGCAGTGTCGGGCCGATCCAGCGAGCTACGTCCGCGACTGGCGCCGAAGCCAACGGTTCCAGGCCCACCACGTAGCGCGCAAAAGCGACGCCGATCAGCTGACTGGCTGCTAGGGCCGCGCGGAGTTCGGGCTGGTCCACTTCTAGTGCCGCAGCCAGGCGGGCCAGCACCTCGCGTGACACGAAGGCGCGCAGGAGCGCCGCCGCCTCCGGGTTGTTGACGACCGAGCGGAGCACGCCCAGCATCGACTCTCCGCGAGGAGATTCCCATGTCTCCAGGAAAAATCCGGCGAGCCTTTCGCCCAGGCCGTCCAGCCCCGGCGCAAGCAGGTCGGGCAGGACCGCAGCCGGGTCGAAAGCGAGCACCATGGCGGCCCGGAAGACGCCGTCTTTGGAGCGGAAGTAGTGGCGGACCAGCGCCGGGTCGACGCCGGCCGCGCTTGCGATGCCCCGGATCGTCGACCCTTCGTAGCCCACATCGCCGAACCGGCTTCGCGCGGCGGCCAGGATCTTTTCCCGCGTCCCGCCCGCCCCCGGCCGGCGCCTGCTACGGGGCATCCGTGGCCCGGCGCCGGCGGGCGGCTTGCGCGATCAGCATCAGCAGCAGGCCGGCTAGCAGCGAGCCGGTCAGAACGACGACCGGTTCGCCCGTGCCCACGCCGCCATAAAAGAGGGCGCCCTTGAGCGCGCTCAGCAGGGCGCCCGCCGGCAGCCAGGGTGCTACGGCGCGATAAAAGTCCGGCAGCACCTGGCTTCCAACTGGGCCGCCCGAGGCAACCAGGCCAAGCAGGACCACCCCTATACCAGTGAGAGCGACGCCTGGTGCGCCCGCCAGCGCCGCCGCTCCGGCGACCACGCTGCCCACCCCGATGGAAGTCAGCGCGAGTAGGCCGGCCGCGGCCAAGAAGCTGTCCCCATAGGCCCCCGTCAGCCAGGTCGCAACACCCATCGCCGCGCCAGCGCCGAGCCCCGCGTACGCTGCCAGCCCGATGAGCTGCGCGGCCATCCCGCCGCCGGCCCGGATCCCCGCCACCAGCCGCCGCAACCAGGCTCGAGATCAGGATGGCGACCACGACGAAGAAGAGGATCACGCCGTGAGGGTCCCCAGCCTGGAAAGGATGAACGGTCTCGATGTCCGGCTCGAGCCCCTGCCGGGCAAAGACGCCGCCGAAGGCGCTCATGATCACAGTCGTGACGGTGTCGCCGGCGGCGCCAGCGATGACGAGACGTGGCCGCGGGCCCAGGATGACCGCGGCGATGATCTGGCGCTGGTCGAGGGCGGCGCGGGCTGCGTCCTCCGGCCCTACGTCAGCTCGGGCGGCTGGCAGCCAGTGCCGCGCCGCCCGGGCAGGTCAGGCAAGGGACTGCACCGGTCATGAAACAACGGGGGATACTGTCCTAGACTACTAGGCCAGTGCGTGTCGCGATCGACCCGACGAGCTACCTCCCGGTTTCAGTCCAGCTTCGCGAGCAGCTGAAGCAGCAGATCCGCCGGGGTGCGCTCGAACCCGGCGCCAAGCTGCCGGCGGTGCGCGAGCTGGCCGGCTTTCTGCGCGTCAACCGCAACACCGTTCTGCGGGCGCTGCGCGAGCTTGAACGAGACGGCTACGTCCGCGGTCATCAGGGCAAAGGCGTGTTCGTCACCGATAACCCCGGCCTGACTGAAGACGCGGCCGGTCTCGAGGCTCTCGTGGATGAAACCATCGCGCGCGCCGTGGCGCGCCGCGTCGACCCCGAAGCGCTGGCGCTGGCGCTGCTCACCAAGCCCATGGCACGCGCTTCGCGCTCGCGCGCGCGCATCGTCTTGGTCGAATGCAATCGACCGAATCTGCGCCTCTACAGCCGGAACCTGCAGGAGGAGCTGCAAGTCGATGTCGACACCTGCCTGCTCTCGGAGCTGGCAGGCCGAGCGCATGAGCTGCGGTTCCTCAGCGAATACAGCCTCGCCGTCACCACGTTCTTCCACGTCGAGGAGGTCGAGGCACTGCTCGACGACACACGGATCCCCGTGATCGCGCTCCTTCCCGAGGCCTCGCTGAACACCCTCATGAGGCTGATCCAGCTCCCGCCCCGCACCCGCGTCGGGGTGGTCTGCGAGGACTCGGAAGGGACCGACAACCTGGAGCAGTCGCTGGACAAGGCCGGCCTGATCCGCATCAAGCTGCGAAAGGCCAGGATCGACGACCCAAAAGCCCTGGCGAAGGTGCTGGAGGGTTGCGCGGTTCTGGTCACCTCGAGGGACTGCGCGAGCCGCCTGGCGGCGCTGGCGCCCGAGCACGAGATAGTGATCGAGGACGGCGGGTTGGATCGAGCCGGCATAGCCCTTGTCCGTGAGTACCTCAACACCACCGCACAGGGCGGGCTGACGGCTTTGCCAGGAGGAGAAGAATGAGCATGAGCGCGGATTCGATCGATCTCGGCGAGGTCGAAATCCCGGACGCCACGACCCAACCGGCCGCGTATGTCAAGGCCCTGGTCAATGTCCTCGGCGATCGAGATCCCCTCGAAGTCCTGGAGGGCACGCCCTCTGAAGTCGACCGAATCATCGCCTCGGCTGACGCCCAGGCTCTCGCCACCGCGGAAGGGCGCGCATGGTCCTTTCGGGACGTTCTCGGACATCTGCTGGACGTCGACATCGTTTACGGCTTCAGGTTCCGGCTGGCGCTGACCGAAGACGTCCCCAGCTACCCGGGATACAACGAAAAGGGCTTCGCAGGCCTACCGAAGCTCGACGTCGGACCGCTCGCACAGGCCTTTCGCGGTCTGCGCTCGGCAAACCTGGAGCTCCTGCGGTCGCTGGACGGGCAGCAGCTTTCGAGACAGGCGACGCACGGTGAGCAAGGCTTGGAGAACGTCAGCCTCATGCTGGTGAAGCTGGCCGGCCATGACCTCGCGCACCTGGCTCAAATGAAGCGTGCCGTGCGAGCGGCCGGAAGCGGCTCGTCCGCATCAGACCAGGCAGCGAGGGCCCTCCTGCGACGGGCTGAAGTCGCGTTTGCGGCTCAGGACTTGGATGCCATCTCTTCGCTGTTCACAGACGACGTCGTCGCGCGCTACGCCGGCGAACCCACGCTGAACGGCAAGCAGGAGCTCCGTGAGCACGTCCGCCGCCGGCTGGGGCGCCAGAAGGGATACAGGCCGAGCAAGGCTCTGGCGGTCGCGACGGCCGACGTGGTCGTCGATACCTGGGAAGGCGCCTGGGTCGACGCCGACACCGGGGCGAGAATGATGGGCCGTGGAATGGAGCACCTGAGGTTGCGGGGCGGACTGGTCGCGGAGCTGGATGCCGTATTTCACTCCTGGCCGGCCGGCGACGCCTCCGCGACCAAGGTCGATCACCCGTGATGGAGGAGCGGTCATGTGCCTGATCTGCGGGTGCGAAGAACCGGGCCGGCCACGGCGGGAGATAGCCGTCCGCAGTCCGGGGCACCCCGATCCTGATGAGCTGGTCCTGCAGGCTGCCGAGGACGCCCTCGCGGTCGCCGAGGGCTGGATCGGCTGGAGCGCGGGCGCCTCGATGTCACTCGGCAACGCCTGGACACCGCACAAGGCGCTGCGGCGCATAACCGATCACCTCGTGGACCATCTGTGCCAGGTCGAGGCACGGTCTGCCGGCGTGACCCCCGTACCGGACCCATGGCGCGGTCGAGCCGTGACCCTGGATTCGGATTGGGCCCGTTTCACCGAGCATGACCTGGACGAGGCCAGCGCCCGCATCCGGCGCCTGGCTCAGGTTCTGGCCATCCGCCTGCTGGCCCTGCGCCCGAGCTGGGATGCAGACGCCGGGGAGGAATGGACCATCCGCGCCATCGCCGAGCACGTGGCAGAGGCGAGCGCGACCTACGCTCGCCAGCCACCCTCGCCGGCGAGCCATGCTCGGGACGGGGCGCCGCGATGAGCGAGCCGCCTCCGACCACCGACTCGGCGATGTACCAGACGATGCATCGCCAGCCCGCCGACCTCACCGCCACGCTGGAGCGCAATTGGGAGCCCGCGCAGAGCGCGGCCAGGCTTATCGGCGACTGCGCTCGCGTTTGGCTGGTCGGGATCGGGACCAGCTATCACGCCGCCCTGGTCGGGGAATGGTTGCTGCGCGGGGCCGGTCTCGACGCCCGCGCCGTCAACTCGCTCGATTTCGCCGCTTATCCCGGCAGCTACCCCTTGCGCGGCGACGAGGCCGTCATCGTTCTCGCCCACACCGGGACCAAGAGCTTTTCGTCGCTTGCGCTGCAGCGAGCGACCTCCGCCGGGGCGACGGTGCTGTCGGTGGGGAGCTTGAGCGCGGAGCACCCCGGCTCGCAGCTGGTCCTGCGCACGGTCGAGCGCGAGCGCTCCGCGGCCTACACCTCCTCGCACACGAACGCGATGCTCACGCTTGCCCAGATCGCCGTCGAAGTCGCCAGGCTTAAGGGCTCCGGGATGGACTCGGCCTGGCGATCCGCCCTGAACACAATGCCGTCGCAGGTGGAGGCGGTTCTCGGCCGCCAAGAAGAGGTTCGATCGGTGGCGGCTTCAGCAGCTCAGAGCCGCATCTATGCGACCGGTGCCGGTCCCAACGGTGCGACCGCGCTGGAGGCAGTGATCAAGGCGCGCGAAGCCGCCATCGCTGACATCGACGCGCTGCCGCTCGAGCAGTTCTTGCATGGACCGATCGTCTCGGTCAACGAGGGTGACGCGGCCGTGGTCGTCAACGTCAAGGGAGCGAATGAGGCGGTCGCGCGGCGCACCGGCGAGATTGCGGGAGTGCTGCACCGCATAGGCGCGCGCATCTGGCTGATCGGGCAGGGCGTGGCGGAGGCGCCGAACGCCACCGTGTTCGAGCTGCCCCAAGTGCCCGAGGAGGTCTCCCCGATTCTCGCGGTCGTGCCCGTCCAGATGTTCGCCTATGAGCTCGCCGTGGCGCGAAAGGCGAACCCCGATCGCTTCCGGCGTGACGATCCCAAATACGCGAACGCCATCTCGATCCAGCTCTGATCCGGTGCTGACGCAGGGCAAGCAGAGACATTTCGGATTGGAGGTCCAGCCATGAGAACGCAAGCCGAGAAGGGGTCGGCCTTTGCTGCGCTGCATGAGGCGGAGCCTTTCATCATCCCCAACCCCTGGGATGCCGGGTCGGCCCGGATGCTTGAGGCTCATGGCTTCAAGGCGCTCGCCACCACGAGCTCCGGCTTCGCCTTCACCCTGGGACGGCTGGACGGGCGAGTCACGCTGGACGAGGTCATGACTCACGTCGCCGCGCTCACGGCCGCCACCGACCTGCCGGTCTCGGTGGACATGGAGAACGGCTACGGTTCGGATCCACAAAGCGCTGCGACGGCGGTCAGGCGGGCCGCTGAGGCGGGCGCAGTAGGTGGCTCCATCGAGGACTGGGACCCGTTCGGCCGGCTATATGACATCGATCACGCACTCGCTCGAATCGAGGCCGCCGCCGAGGCGGCGCACTCGCTGACGTTCCCATTCACCCTGACCGCACGCGCCGAAAACCACATCCGCGGCAACCCCGACCTGGACGACACGCTCGAGCGACTCCGGGCCTATGAGGCGGCGGGCGCCGATGTGCTCTACGCGCCCGGGCTGCGAGCAGCCGAGGCCATCCGGGCTGTGTGCGCGGCCCTGACAAAACCGGTAAACGTGCTGGCTCTTCCGGGCATGCGGATGGCCGACCTTGTGGAGGCCGGTGTCCAGCGCGTCAGCGTCGGGGGCTCGCTCACCTGGGTTGCGGTCAACGCCGCGGCTGAGGCTGCCGGCGCCATGCGTGAGCGCGGTGATTTCGGTGTGCTCCACCGCAGCCCGCCGCTCCAGGACTGGTTTACCTGAGCCGGCCCAACCGGTGGGCGGCGTGCCAGGGAAGCGCGGCGGTGCGGTTCAGGGGCGCGGGCGCGCCGGTCGGGGCCTCCACCATTTACTGCGAGATCGCCGGCGTGGACCTCGCCGTCGGGCCGAACGGTCCCGAGATCCTTTATCACGGCCCTGAAGTGCCTCCAAGTTTCCATGGATGTCCGAAACGATGGCGATCTTCACCTAGCTGTCCATATGAAGGGCTCGCGCTCGGTCAGTCTCTGAGCCGGCGTGGTGCCCCGGGTGCCACAGCACCTCCTGGTCAGACGCCGCTGCGCGTCCAATGATGAAGAGCAGATCGGAAAGTCTGTTCAGATAGCGCACGGCCTCCGGATTTGCATCTTGAACACGGAAGGCGTGGCGCTCTGCCCGCCGGCAAACACTCCGGCAGACATGTATCTGTGCACCCGCGATGGTGCCGCCTGGCAGCACGAAGGACCTCAGAGCAGAAAGCGTCGAGTTCGCCTCATCGCACGCTTCTTCGAGCCACGTCACGTAATCGGGAGTGACACGGGGATGCGCCTTACCTTTCACGCTGTCTGAGGGGGCGGCGAGGTCTGAGCCAATGTCATAGAGATCGTTCTGGATGCGGCGAAGCCAAGATCGGTGCTGGTCAGATAGGCCCTCGGTCGCGATCGCCACGCCGAGGCATGAGTTCAGCTCGTCAACGTCGCCGTAAGCCTCGACCCGGGGATCCGTCTTGGATACGCGGCTTCGATCGCCGAGGTGGGTCTCGCCGGCATCTCCCGCCCGGGTGTATATGCGCGACAGGTGAACGGTCATCGTGGTTACCTCCATGATCTGGGCAAGTTGATCGGCCGGCGGATTTTCCGCCGCCATCCCGTCCAGGACTGCTATCAGCCGCTCGCGGAGCGCGTGGTACTCCGCAAGTTGTTGCGTGACGTCATCGAGCTGGCGGCGAGTGACCTCCCGCAAGCTGTCTTCAGTGTCGGTATTGAGGAGCACACCGATCGTGGGCAGCGGGAACCCGAGCGAACGCAGTGCGACGATCCGATACAGGCGCTCGGCCTGGGCCGCGCCATAGCGGCGATGTGTCGCTGGCGTCCGGTTCAACGGCCTGAGGAGCCCGAGCCGGTCGTAGTGGTGAAGGGTTCGGACGGTGACGCCGGCCGCCGCCGCGAGCTCCCCGATCGTCCATTCTGTGGCCTTGCCGTCGATCACGGGGTGGACTCTAGATCCTGACGCTGCGTCAGGCGCAAGCCGGTCGGCCTACAGCCTGGACCGGTCTAGCCGCGTTATCTTCGGGCGGGAGAACTACTCGGGCCGGACGTTCGAGACAAGACCAGGCGCCCTCACCAAGCCATCGATGCGAGCCATGTCGAGGTTTGCCACAACCACATCCGTCATCGCATCGATGGCTGAGTCGAGGGTGTGGTGGGGAGCGCGGCCAAACAAGGCGCCCAGCACCTCGGCATCCTCAAACAGTCCGTGGACGGTGATGCCGAGGACCGCATCTTGGATCCAGCCTAGGTCGCCGTCGATGGCGGCCACAGTGTCGGCGAGTTCAACCGTTCGACCGTGGCGGATCTCGTAGCCGCGAACCAGCTTCGCTGCAAGAGGTGACCACGGCTCCGGCAATCGGTCGTGAAATCGGATCGCGGCCCGCCGGACAAGCTTTTGACTGTGGAAGGTTGTCGCCAGCGGCAGCAATCCGAGGCCCCTCCCCGACGCATCGATGCCCGCCGGATCATGGAGCTCCCTGCCGAGCATCTGAAGTCCTCCGCATATCCCGAGAACCCGTAGGCCGCTCTGGGCCCTGGCGCAGACAGCTTCGTCCAACCCTGTTGCTCTGAGCCATTCGAGATCGCTGCCCACATTCTTCGATCCAGGGAGAACTGCGATGTCAGCGCCGGCTAGATCTGCACGGCGGCGAGCCCAGCGGACCTGGACGATCTGTTCCAGAAGCTTGAACTCATCGAGATTGGATGCGAAGGGATACCGGACTATGGCCACAGTGGCAACCGCGGCGACGTTCTCGGGCGGCATCGCTGCTCCGTCCTCATCGGGCAGGTGGTGATGGAACATGGGAATGACCCCCAGCACCGGCACGCCAGTCAGTGCCTCCAGCTTCTCAGGTGCTGGCGGAAGAAGCGAGGGATCTCCGCGGAACTTGTTGAGAACGAACCCGCGTACCCGCCGGCGGGCGTCCTGTCCGACTAGCGCCCAGGTTCCATACAGGTGCGCAAATGCACCGCCACGATCGATGTCGGTTACCAAGAGCACCTGAGCGTCAGCCTCTTCGGCGCTTCGTCGGTTCGTAACGTCGGTGTCCATCAAATTGAGCTCGGCCGGGCTGCCCGCGCCTTCGAGCACGAGAAGGTCGTATTCAGCCATAAGGCTGTGGAGCGACTCGGAGATCGCTGGCCATAGGTGGGGGCTCCTCTCCCGCCATGGCAGCTGACTCATAGTCGGGCTGGCGACGCCGCGCACGATCACCTGGCTTCTGGTCATGCCCTCGGGCTTCACCAGCACCGGGTTCATGCGTACGTCGGGTTCGACTCTTGCCGCCAGCGCCTGGAGGTATTGCGCTGCCCCTATCTCGCCGCCCGGGACAACGCGAGCGTTGTTGGACATGTTTTGGGCCTTGAAGGGCGCCACTCGAAGGCCGCGACGCGCGAAATGCCTGCACAGGGCTGCGGCGATCAAGCTCTTCCCCGCCCAGCTCGATGTTCCCTGAACCATGAGCGCGCGCATCAGCCGGCCACCCTCAAACCAACTCCGCGAGCCGGTCTCTGACCGCAGCGGCATTGCGTGGTTGGAATCTATCTCGCCGTCGACGATCGAACCGATCCTCGAGAGAATGATGAGGGATCCTCCGCCATCAACGAAGGCACGGACCTACAGTCGCCTGAGCTTGTGGGGCGGTTTAGCCCAGGAGCCCGCCGGTGCCACTTCCCGGTTCGAACGCCGGTGCGCCACCAGGCGGTGCCGGCTCAGCCGCTCGAGCCGCGTCCCCCTGTGACAGTAGCGAGTCAATAGGTCCCGGAAGTCAGCCCGGTGCAGGGCAAGCAGCTCCGAGCGGGTCACAGCCTCCACCGTGGCCGTCCGAGGGATATCGAGCAGGAGGGCGATCTCACCGACCGCGTCCCCGGCACCGAGGCGGGCGAGCTCCATGCCGCCGCGGAGGACGCGCATCTCTCCGCTGCGGATCACGTAGAAGCGGTCGCCCGGCTCACCCTCGCGCATCAGTCTTCGGCCGGCCTCGATGCTGGCCGGCTCCAGGCGAGCCAGGAGCAGGTCGAGGTCGGCCGGCGGCAGCCGGCGGAAGAGCGGCATTCGCGCCACCTCGTCGCGGTAGGCCAGCGCCGCCTCGAGCCGCTCGCGGAGCGCGAGGTCGTGCCCGAGGTAGGCTCTGAAGGCGGCCCGGTCGATGGAGAAGACCCGGCTCGGCCTGACGGCAACGACGGTGGCGGCCCGCGGTGCGTCGCGGAGCAGCGCCCGCTCGCCGAAGTACTCGCCGGGCCCGAGGCGTCCGACAGTCGAGCCATCGACGACGACCTCGAAAGCGCCGTCCGCAATCACATAGAAGCAGTCGCCGGGCTCACCCTGACGGACCACCTCCGCGCCCTCCGCGACCGCCTGTGGCCGCATCGCCCGCGCAATCTCAAGCAGGTGCGCGGGCGGTAACTCGGCCCACAGCGGCACCGCCGCGACCGCGGCCATCGCCTCCCGGTGGAGGCGTCGTTCGGCGCCGCTCCAGGCCCAGCGCAGCCCCACCACCGCCTCGTGCCAGCCAGCGCCCACCAGCGCCCGAATGGCGAGCGCGACCGGGATCGCGATCACAGCCAGGACTACGGTCAGAGCCGCCCGAGCCAGCGGCTGGCCGGTCGCCCAGACCTCCCGGATGACGTTCGCCCCACGCAGCTCCCAGATCTTGAGCGCGAGATAGATCTCCACCAGCGACCAGGCCAGGGAGGCGGTGCCGAACCCGGCGAAGAGCTTCTCCTCGTCGGTCAGGCGTTCGCGTCCTAAGAGCTTCTGCCAGAGCGGGCCGCGGATGAAGGCGAAGGAGCGCGCGCGCAACATCGGCTTCTCCAGCAGGTCGACCAGCAGGTAGTAGCCGTCGAGCTCCAGGAAGGGACAGAAGTTGAAGAGGTTGTCGACCAGGGCCACGAAGGCCCAGCTGAAGAAGAACGCAGCGAGCGGCCCGTGAGGCAGGACCAGCACGGCGAGCGTGCAGGCTCCCGCGATCCAGACACCCGTGAAGGGACCGGCCAGGGAGACGATCAGCCGCTTGCCACGGGGCGCCATCCAGACGTCGGTGGTGTCGACGTAGGCGCAGGGGGCGCCGTAGTAGAGCATCAGGCCCGAGCGCATGATCCGACGTCCCGCGTGCTTCATCGCCAGCGCGTGGCCCAGCTCGTGGAGCGAGATCGTGGACAGGTCGAGGACCGCGAGCAGAGCGACCCCGGCCACATAGGATCCCTGGAACTTGAAGAGCGGGTAGCCGGCGTGGACAAGCTCGTAGATGAAAAGGACGAAGGAGATCACGGCCAGGGCGGTTCCGAGCACGGTCGCCGGGCGGGTGAAGAAGACCCAGCCGCCCGCCCGGTAGAGCCGGCCGACCGCGGAGTCGAAGCCCGGCAGCGGGATCGACGCCTTCAAGAGGAGGACGGCCAGGCGCGCGGGCCGGAAATTGACGGCGACCGGGGACAGCTTCGACTCCAGCTCGGCGTAGGCGTCGAAGGCGGGCTCGGTCAGGAAGCCGTGGCTGCGTAGCAGCGCGACCAGGTCGGTGACCTCGCCCAGGGCGAGCACCTCGTGCAACTGGTAGTAGAGGACGACTAGATCCTTGATCGAGCGGCTGCCGTCCATGTACGGCAGCAGCTCGAACTCTTCGGGGTCGAGCTTCAGGTAGCTGTTGCCCTGGGTGCTGTGGACGACCACGTATCGCTCGCCGGCTCGCGTCGTCTGCTCCACCGACTCCATGCCGGCGGCCAGGCGGGGCCGTTCCTCGATCACGGCCAGGGCCCGCTCCAGGTCTTCCCAGACCGGGCGCTTGCGGCGCGGGCTGGCGGCCTCGGTCATCAGTGGGAGCTTGCGCTGGCCGCCCTAAAGCGGCAAGACTCCGCATGCGTGCGCTGCTGGACCTGCGGGGCCGAGGCCGAGGGCGTGTGCCGCTTCTGCGGACGCGGCACCTGCAAGGCGCACGCCCAGACCAAGGCCTTCCTGTTCGAGACCTGGGACGAGGACGGCTCCCTGCGCGCGCTCGGGCTGGACGACGCGCTCTACTGTGGCATCTGTCGGCCCAAGCCGGAGCCAATCGACGCCGAGTTCCTCAAGCGCCGCCGGGGCCGCTGAGCC
>Ga0070707_100005835_pt1 | contig 11481 bp, 8 predicted proteins | sample KBSK5502metaG_FD_65468 | JGI IMG/M metagenome (GOLD analysis project Ga0070707, IMG submission 65468) | Corn, switchgrass and miscanthus rhizosphere microbial communities from Kellogg Biological Station, Michigan, USA - KBS K5-50-2 metaG | ecosystem: Host-associated > Plants > Roots >... | reverse complement strand
CATTTTCGCCGCGCTTACCGCTACTGCCACGATGATATTTGCCAGCCGGGCTTTCGGTCCAGGCGTCGGGCTATGGGCAGGTCTGATCTTCGCGACTTGTCTACAACTCTTTGTCCATGCGAGAGCCGCTGTGGCAGATATGCCCCTGCTCTTATTTTTCCTCATGGCGACCTGGGCCGGGTGGGAACGTCTGCGGAACACTTCTTCAAGGTTCTGGTGGTTTATCTTTTATCTTGCTTTGGGCCTCGGTTTCCTGGCGAAAGGGCCTGTCGCCTTACTGCCGGTGCTTTTCACGCCACTCCATTCCCTGCTTTGCCGCTCTCCTTTGAGATTCAGGGCGGGTTCCGCGCTGCTCGGAGGACTCGTTGTTCTTATTGTAGTCGGCGCCTGGGGAATTCCTGCCGTTCTCGCAACACATGGTGAATATCTGCAGGTTGGATTGGGCAAACATGTACTGCAACGTTCTTTCCAACCTATGGAAAGTCATGGAGCACCGGGCTTTCTCGGATACCTGTTATCTCTTCCATTCTATCTGATCGCCAGTTTTTTCAGCTTTCTTCCCTGGTGTGTCTTTTTACCGTTTTGCGTCAAACGGCTCTGGATTCGGCGCGACTCAGACGAGAACTATCTTGTCGGAGTAGTTCTTGTGGTCTTGTTCGTCTTTACGGCGATTCAAACAAAACTGCCGCATTACGTTCTTCCCGCTTACCCGGCGCTGGCAATCCTGGTTGCCCGTCAAATCGAGGAGGTCCGATGGAAATCGTTGATGCTTGGTGTCGCGTTGCTGGCGTATTTGCTTATCGCGACCATCGGATTTCGCGCGATTGAACCTCAATTTTTATCCAAGAAAATTGCCCAGGAGGCCCTTCCCCTGGTACCTCCGGAGACGCGGACCGCATCCATTCGCTACGATGAGCAAAGCTTGATCTGGTACCTACGAGCGAAGATTCGCCCCTTTCATCTTCGCCTCGACCCTGACGAATTCACCGATTTCATGAAGAAACCCGGACCCGCTCTCTGTGTCATAAACCCCGAGGGACTTCCCGAAATGCCGATTCAATCGAATTGGCACGTATTCAGGAATTCCGGTTATAACGTTGCTCGCTGGAAAGCAAGGTCGGCGAAAATTTTCGGCATTCCTGTTGTTTTTCCGCTCCCTGAGGCTCTCGATCTGATAACAGTCATCAAGGAATAGACCATGAGAACAATTTTCGCCGTCTTTAGCAGCCTCACGCTCGTCGTATTCGCGGCAAAGGGTGATTACATCATTAAACAGGAGGTTGAAACGATGGGTCACGTCCAACAGATCTCGATGAAAATTAAGGATGCAAAGGCCCGGCTGGATACCGAACAAACCAGCACGATCATCGACTCAAGTACTGGCGAAACAATCATGTTGATCCACGGGCAAAAAGTATTTCTCAAAATCGCTCCGGAACAGCTCAAGGCTCAGTCTGAGGCCGTGAAGAGCCTTATGGGAACCAAAGGAGACGAAACTCCTTCGGAGATCGAACTGAAACCAACCGGAAAGAAACAGTCCATCAATGGGTACGAAACCGAAGAGTATGTAACCAGTCTTAATGGCACGGATATGAGCATTTTTATTTCCAAAGACTTCCCTGACTTCATGAAAATTATCGAAGCCGTGAATGTTATTCAGAAGGGACCCGGGATGGACATTTTTCGGACAATGGCGATTTCGCCTACCAAGTATCCCGGTATGCCAATACGGACGGAGGCCAAATTCCTGGGACAAAGGGTCGTCGTTACTCTCGAATCCGTCCAGCAGACCGATCTAACCGACGCGGATTTTTCATTGCCGGCAGATTACAAAGAGCTGAATCCGGGAGGCCTGCCCGGGAAGACAAATCCTTCGCAGTGAAACGTTCGGCGACGTTCAACGTGGACGGGCCGGCGTGGATCGACCACCCATCCCATGCCCTCATTCATTCTAGCATCGGGTTCGTCGCGGCGAATTGCGCTCCTTCGCGCTGCGGGCTTTGACTTTCAGATTAAGCCGGCGCCGATCGAAGAATCGCATTCCGAGTTCTTCAGTCCTGTGGAACTAACGCTTTTCAACGCCTTCCAGAAGGCCGCGGCGGTTGCGGATCAGCACCCGGAGGAATTCGTGCTGGCCGCCGATACCGTGGTCACGCTGGACTCGGAAGTTTTTGGAAAACCTTTGGATCTGGACGACGCCCGCCGGATGCTCGCTCGCCTCGTTGGGAGGTCTCATGACGTGATCACCGGCATCGCGCTGGTGAACCCCGGCCGTAAGCAATTGGTTTCACGCGCAGTGCGTACGCGAGTCAAATTTCGAGCGCTTTCGGATTCGGAGATCGAAGCGTACCTAAAGATTGCCGAACCGCTCGACAAAGCAGGGGCTTATGCGGCGCAGAACTCGCCCGAATTAATCATCGAGAAGGTTACTGGGTCGTTTTCGAATGTTGTTGGTCTACCGATGGAAGTCATGTGTCCGCTTCTGGCCTCGCTAGGTATTCATCCGTCGACAAGTGTCCTGTCCCCGAAATAGCATGTCTTTCGCCGCAGGTCAGTTGGCTGTTTTTCAAGGCGCGAGCGACGAGCATCCCGCACCATTTTTGCAGTCCTGCTGATTTGGGCCTCTCCCCCGAGCGCAAAAATGGTGCGGGATGCGCCCTCCTTGCGCCTTGCCGGCGGCCCATTTTGATCGCAACGAAAGGCATGTTACTTCGGGGAGAGGACACCTTATGATTTCTTTTGAGGCCTTCCAGTCGATCTGTTGGCGTTGACGCGTTGACGGTTCGTGGGCTAAACGGTTTCATGTTCAAGTCTTTGTCCCAACATGCCGATTTCGGACTCTTGCTCGGCCGCATCGGGATCGGCGCCATATACATTCTGTTTGGGTGGCAGAAGCTCTCCGGCGGTCAGGCGGCCTGGACGCACATCGGGCATGCTATGGCAAATCTCGGAATCGGCTTCATGCCTAATGTCTGGGGTCTTCTCGCAGCGTTGTCGCAATTCCTGGGCGGGATTCTGCTCGTTCTCGGTCTTCTTTTCCGGCCGGCCGCAACTTTGATTTTGCTCACAATGATTGTGGCCGTCGTGACGACGTTTCGCCAGCACCCGCATGATTTCGCAGCTTATTCACGGCCAATCGAAATGTTCTGTATTCTCTTCGTCTTCCTTTTTGTCGGTCCCGGAAAATTCAGCTTCGACAAGGGATAGCGTGGAGGGCGCGTTCGGGGGTTCGCGGCAAAGCAAGCCGCAACAATCGTGCTCGTACTCGTCGTCGTCGCATTCGAAGCCATTGCCGTTCGGAGTTTGGGGTTCTTTTGACTTCTGACTTCTGAGCCTGATTTCCCAGGGGGGTCGGTTCCCTCGCAGCCGCGGTGCGCCGATAATCAACACCATTTCACGGCGCCGACGGAGTGGACGCCCAGGGATCGGCCAGCAATGGCATCCATTCCTGGTCAACGATGGCCCCTGCCGTCGTTAGCTCGTTCACAAACGACCTACGGTTCTGTGGCTTATGCAAAGAAATTGAAAATCGAAAACTGGTCCGTCCGATGCATCAACTTGATAGGGGCAGATCTCCGAGCTGCCCGTCGCGGAAACGGCCACCTCGGAGATGCGGCCCTACCGACCTGCCGCGCGCGTCGGGTTCGGCAGGATCTTGGAACGGCAAAAACCAGACACTTGTAAAAATGCCAGAACCCGGCTTCCTTTCCCTATGACACCCGATGAACGAAACCTCATAACCAGTCTGTTCGATCGACTCTCGTCGACGAGTAACCAACCGAGGGACCCAGAGGCTGATCAACTCATTAGGAGCAAGGTGGCCGAAAATCCTGCGGCTCCCTATCTTCTTGCCCAAAGTACGCTCGTGATGCAACAGGCACTCGCGAACGCGCAAAACCGAATAAGCGCTCTTGAAAAACAGATTGCGGAGTCGAACGCACCCGCAGCCGGAACCCAACAGGGTGGCGGTTTTCTTTCCGGCGTTGCAAGTTTCTTCGGCGGCGGCCAGCAGCATCAACAGCCGCAGCGCAGCACGCCTCCGCCGGTTCCTCCTCAACCTCAACAATACGTTCAACCCCAACCGCCGCCCGCATACGGGACTCCGCCGCCGCAGGCGCCCGCAGGTCGGGGTTCGGGCGGGTTTTTGCAGAATGCGTTGGGCACCGCTGCTGGTGTTGCCGGGGGCGCCATGCTGTTTCAAGGGATTGAGAGCCTTCTGGGCCACAATCCTGGCCCATTTGCCGGTTCGATCGCGCCGTCCGGAGGTCTTTTTGGTGGCGGCGAACGGCCTGTGGAGAACACTGAGATCATCAACTATTACGATCAACCCGATCCAAATCGACCGGACGCCCATGCGTTCGATCAGGGAGGCAGCTCAGACCAAGACGTTTACTCGAATACAGACCCCGATCCGGATCCGGATCCGAGCGTTGCCGACGATTATACATCGGACGATTCCGGAGGGGACGACGATAGCAACTACGTTTAGCGGAACGCCTTCTCAGGCCCGATGAGGAATGCGCGGGAGGCGACGACGTTCGCAGAGCGTCCGCTCCGGCGACGCCGTGAAATGGTGTTGAGCGATCGCGATGGGCCCGCCGAGGCTAGCCATTTTCGCCAATGTTCCTTTTTCACGGGAGGGAGGGCTCCGTGCCGTCCGACTAATGGTTCCGGTCCCCATAACCGGGGAAAAATGGGACGGCACAGAGGCCGTCCCTCCCGGGCCCCGGCTACTGCAATGGTCCTACGCCGATTTTGCGTAATTTCGCCTCGATCTCCACTTTCTTCTTCGGATCGGAAGCGATCTGGAGCGCCTGTTGCAGGGCCTCGGCTCCGGCTTGCCGATTCCCTTGTTTCGCGAGTGCCTCACCTCTTCCGGCCAACGCAATCACGTTCCGCGCATCGTTTGCCAGAACTTTTTCGTAGTCTGCCAATGCCTCATTGGTTTCGTTCACCTTGAGATAAAGGCTGGCCCGTTTCAGACGTAGGTCTTTGTCATCCGGATTGAGCGCAAGCAACAGCGTGAAATCTTCAATCGCTTTAGGGAAATCGCCCTGGCTCGTATAGATGTACGACCTTGCGGTGTAATACGCTGTCTGGTCCGGCTTCAACTCGATGCCCTTGGAAAAGTCTTCCAGGGCGGCCGTCTTATCTCCCTTTTTCAACTCTGCGAAACCGCGTCCGCTATAGAGAGAGGCGTCGTCCGATTTCAGTTCGATCGCCTTGGAGTAGTCTGCAATCGCGGACTCATTTTCCTCTTTTTCGGTGTGGACTTGGGCGCGCATCTTCAAAGCGTCAAAATCGGCAGGTTTGGCCGCGAGCACCGCATCGAGGTCCGCTAACTCTTTGTCTTTCTCACCGGTATGCAGATAGGCCAGGGCTCGCCCGGAAAGAGCGCCCAGATCGTTGGGTATCAACTGGAGTGCTTTGTCGTAGTCTGCAATCGCGTCATTCCATTTTTGCAGAACAAGATTCGCATCACCCCGCGCTTTGTAACTCGGACCGTCTTTGGGATTTCTTTTGATCAGCTGTGTCAAATCTTCGGCAGCTTGCGCAAATTCTTTTTTTTCGGCGTAGATGTAACCTCGATAACGCAGCGCACGCTCATGGTCGGGTTGAGCTTTCAGGACCGCGCTGAAATCTGCCAGGGCCTCGTCCAGTTGGCCATTCTGCAGATAGGCGTACCCTCGATTGAATCGCGTTCCGAGATCGTTGTTCTCCAGCTTCAGAGCCTTTGAGTAATCAGCGATAGCCTTGTCCCAATGCTTGGTAAGAGCGTAAAAGGCCGCGCGATTGCGATAGTGAATCGGCTTCTCCGGAGCGAGTCGTATCGCTTTGTCAAAGTCAGCGAGAGCCTCAGTCTGGTTGCCCTCTTTTGCCAGCTGAATGGCGCGGGCAGCGTATTCTTCAGGACCCATTTCTCCAGAGGCAACCGGACCGGACGTCGCTATCCACGCCAGAATCAATGAGATAGAAAAGCCGAAAGACTTTTTCATGCGGAATCAAGGGAGGATAATTGTCTGGCCCGATTTGAGTTCGTCGGGGTTGGAAACCTGATTTTGATTTGCATCAAGTATATCCTTCCAACGACCTGGCGTCTGATAAAACTTCCGCGAGATCGACGTAAACGTGTCTCCAGGCTGAACGATATAGGTTCGCGTCTTCCCCTTTGCCTCTTTCTCTGCTACGGCGGCGGCTTGCTCCGGCGAAAGGAGCCGCGTCTGTGCGGCGGATTTTCCTGCGCCATTTTCCGAGGAGGTTGAGCTCGACTCCGATCGCCTCAATGCAGCCCTCGCTTTTTCCGAAGCCTGACTGCCGGCGCGCAGCGCCAAAATCCTTTTGTAATGATATGCCGCACTCGAAGAATCCTTAAGTTTGTTCGCAAAAATCTCTGCCATCTTCAAGTGGATCGCCGCCCGGTCTCCGCCGCCGAGAGCGCCTTCGTACCAATAAATTGCCGACTCATATCGCCCAGCTCTTGCTTCGCGGTCTCCTTTCCTTTCGGGACTCTCCTGATGACAGCCTGCGCAAGCGAGAGCTAAACACAGAGCGATCATGCAAATCGGATTGGTGAGGGTTGCCATGTTCTCTACTGCTTCATGGTGGCCTCATGTTTTGAGACCGGCCGATTCGAGGGTCCGGATCGTTGCTCTGAGGAATTTTAGCCGCGCGTACCATTTGTAGTTGGCTTCAACCACCGTCCAAGGCGCGTAGTGGGTCCATGTTTGTTCAAACATAGCCTCCGCCGCCTCATTGTGCTCTCCCCATTTGCGGCGGTTGCGCCAATCTTCCTCAGTAATTTTCCAATGTTTAAGCGGATCGGCCTCACGACTCTTGAAACGCGCCAATTGCTCATCCTTCGTGATATGCAAGTAAGCTTTTACGATCAACGACCCGTCTTCTGCGAGTAATCGCTCAAATTCATTGATCTCGCGATAGGCGCGCTTCCATTCGATCGGGGTCGCAAAGCCTTCCACGCGCTCAACAAGCACTCTTCCATACCAGGACCGATCGAAGATCGCAATCTGACCGTATGGCGGCAGCTTGTTCCAGAAGCGCCAAAGATAATGGTGTTGATATTCCTCCTGAGTCGGCTTCACCACGGAGTAAACCCGGAAGGTTCGTGGATCGAGTTTTTCGACGAGCCGCTTGATGGCTCCGCCTTTGCCTCCCGCGTCGGGGCCTTCCACGACAACGATGAGGTTATGTCTCGTCTCCATCAGCGCCCGCTGAAGATTCAGCAGCCGCAACTGATACTCCTTTATTTTGGTGCGGTATTCTTCCTGATCGACTGATTTGTTCTGGTCCAGCTCATCAAGTACAATCGGTTTCCAGGAGAGTTTTTCGTCTTTACCCATCGGTGCTCATTAGAATCCTTGAAAAGCAAAATTGTTTGCGGATGAGTCAGGTTTTTTCTGTATCCGCACATTAATCATTAGGCGGTTTTGCTTTTCAAGGATTCTATAGCGAGGCCGCTTCGTCCAATTGGCGCTGTTCCCAACGCGACCTTAAGATCTTACATCTCGCAGGTCTGAGGCGCGGCTCGCTAGGATTCAGGGAAATGAAAACCTGCGTCCGGAATCAATACCGGGAATCCATCCCGAATGGGATAACAAATGCGGTCAGCGTCGCAAATAAGACAAGCTTCAAGTTCGGATTGAAGAAGCTCTCCAGCCCGGTTGCGAAGAAGCCCCGACCCAATCACGCGATTGATTGACCTTAACTCCTCGTCATGAGCCAGTCGCAACGGGGCGTGCGTTAACGGCGCGCATAGCAATTCCAGGAGACTCGCTTCCATTTGCAGAACTTCCGGGGCGAAGCCGAGATGAGCAGCCGCCAAGGGGTGATTGTTGGAATCGAATCGTACCGCTCAGTATTTTGGAACGCTCGGATCAACTTCTTCTGACCAAGCAGCGATCCCGCCCTTGAGATTGTTCAGTTTTCGGAACCCGGCTTCCTGAAGAACCCTTAAAGCTTTTGCGCTTCGGCCTCCGACCTTGCAATGAAGGACGATATCATCCGCGCTGTCCAGTTCGCTAAGACGTGCAGGTAACTCGCCTAAAGGAATCAGCTTTGAGCCGGGAATACTGCAAATTTCGTACTCATACGGTTCGCGAACATCCACCAGTACAAACTTATCCTTGCGATCGAGCTTCGCTTTGAGTTCACCCGGACTAATCGTAGGAACATCCATTTCTTTCGCCGCTTCGGCATCAGCTTGAGGGATACCGCAAAACTGATCGTAATCGATGAGTTGATGAATCGTGGGATTATCTCCGCAGATTGGACATTTCGGATCTTTGCGGATCCTGAATTCCCTGAACCTGAGTTTGAGCGCGTCAAAACTTACCAGGCGACCGATTAAAGAATCGCCGATCCCTAAAATCAGCTTAATCGCCTCGATCGCTTGAAGGACGCCGATAATGCCTGGCAGAACTCCCAGAACACCACCCTCCGCGCAACTTGGCACCATCCCTGGTGGCGGAGGCTCCGGAAACATGCATCGATAGCAAGGACCGCCAAGGTGTGGCGCGAAGACGGTGCATTGTCCATCAAAACGGAAAATCGATCCGTAAACGTTCGGCTTTCTGGCAAGCACACAGACATCGTTCGAAAGGTAGCGCGTAGGAAAGTTATCAGTCCCATCAACGACGATGTCGTAGTCCCGCACGATTTGCATGGCGTTCTCACTGCGAAACAGGCAATCGTGCAAGTCGACCTGCACGTTAGGATTAACGGCCTTTATACGGTCTTTCGCGGAGTTCAACTTCTTCCGTCCGACGTCATCGGTACCGTGCAAAATCTGGCGTTGCAGATTCGAAAAATCGACGACGTCGAAATCGACAAGACCTAAACGGCCAATACCGGCCGCCGCCAGGTAGAGAGCGATCGGAGAACCAAGCCCACCCGTACCGATGCAAAGAATGCTGGCGGCTTTTATGCGCTTCTGCCCCTCGAGGGTCACCTCTGGCATGATGAGATGGCGGGAATAGCGAGCGATCTCGTCATTGCTGAAATCAACGTTTTTGAGCCGATCTTCGGGGATGATGCTATTGGCCATAACTTCAAGGGGGAGCACAGTAACTACGACTTCGAAAAAATGCAACGATCGGCACCAAGAATGAGCCCTGTGCTGCCGCGCCAGAATCAGAGGGAGGGACGGTCCCCGTGCCGTCCGACTTTTTCGCCGATGCTCGTTTTTCATGGGGGACGGCCTCCGTGCCGTCCGACGAATTATTCCGGGCCCACGACGAGGAGAAAAACGGGACGGCACAGAGGCCGTCCCTCCCCAATGCGTTTCCCAACGTTTCATCCGACCACTGGCACTACAACTGCTGATAGACCAGAGCCACGCCGTATGAACGAGGAATTGCAGCGTTTGAATGAAGACGAATACAGACGAAGAAATTGGAAACGCTGGGGACCGTATCTATCCGAACGCCAATGGGCAACAGTGCGCGAGGATTATTCCGAACGAGGAGACACTTGGGACTATTTTCCGCACGCGCACGCGAAAAGCCGAGCCTACCGATGGGGCGAAGATGGATTGCTTGGCATTACCGACCGCCAGTGCCGTCTTTGCTTCGCTTTGGCGCTATGGAACGGAAAGGATGCAATCCTGAAGGAACGTCTCTTCGGACTCACCGGCCCAGAAGGCAATCATGGCGAAGATTGCAAGGAATGTTATTACTACCTCGACTCCTCCCCAACCCATTCTTACCTCAAAGCGCTTTACAAGTACCCCCAAAACCCATTTCCCTACGATCCACTCGTTCATGGAAACCGCGGGCGCGGTCTGAAACTCCCTGAGTATGAGCTCCTTGATACTGGAGCGTTCGCCGAAAATCGATATTTCGATGTCCTTGCGGAGTACGCAAAACAAAAACCCGACGATATTCATGTGCGAATTACCGTCGCAAATCGTGCGAATGAATCCGCTTTCATTGTTGTACTTCCCTGCCTCTGGTTTCGGAACACGTGGACGTGGGGCTGCTCTCACGAAGGTTGCTTCCGCAAGCCGTGTATCTGGCGCGACAAGACCGGCAAGATTCGAACGGACCATGAGACGCTGGACCCCATGTATTTTTTTTATGAAGAAACCGAGGAAGTTCTATTCACAGAAAATGAAACGAATTTCGAGCGCCTGTACGGTTCCAAAAATCCATCCCTTTATGTCAAGGATGCTTTCCACGATTACATCGTTTCGGGAAAAACGTTTGTGTGCAATCGTAGCCCGCGCGGCACCAAAATGGCTCCGGTCTACCGCTTGCGACTGGCGCCGGCAGAATCCAGGATCCTCTATCTGCGGCTTGTATCGATTGCGGATTGGGATGGGAAGCCCGGGGCCGACCCCGGCCTTTTCGAATTGCGACAATGCGAAACGGACTGTTTTTACTCGCAACTCGCCGAGGCGCTCGATGAAGAATCCTCAAAAATCTTCAGACAGGCGGCGGCAGGGCTTCTCTGGAGCAAACAGTTCTATCACTATGTTGTTAAAGATTGGTTAAAGGGGGACGCCTTCGAAGCGACTCCGCCCGCCTCGCGATGGCTGGGACGCAACCATGACTGGCTACAGGTATATAGTCGAGACGTCATCTCAATGCCGGACAAGTGGGAATATCCCTGGTTTGCGGCGTGGGATCTGGCGTTTCACGTACTCCCTTTCGCCCATCTCGATCCAGAGTTTGCCAAGCAGCAATTGGAGCTATTCCTTCGTGAATGGTACATGCACCCCAACGGGCAAATTCCGGCATACGAATTTGCATTTTCCGATGTGAACCCCCCGGTGCACGCGTGGGCTGCCTGGCGAGTTTACAAGATATCCGGTACATACGGCAGCCGGGACACTGACTTCCTGGAGAGTGTTTTCCACAAATTACTTCTCAATTTTACCTGGTGGGTGAACCGGAAGGATACCGAGGGCAACAACATTTTTTCCGGTGGTTTTCTTGGACTCGATAATATTGGAGTCTTTGACCGATCCCGACCTCTTCCGACCGGTGGATATCTGCAGCAGGCAGACGGGACCGCCTGGATGGGTTTCTACTGTCTAACGATGCTCTCCATAGCGCTGGAGCTCGCTCAGACACGGCCCGCCTATGAAGATATGGCCTCAAAGTTCTTCGAGCATTTTGTAGCGATTTGCGAGTCCGTCAATACGCTCGGCGGCAACGGTCTCTGGGACGAAGAGGATGGCTTTTATTATGATCAACTCAAAATCGACGGAAGAACGATTCCGTTGAAAACTCGGTCACTGGTTGGCCTCCTCCCGATGGTCGCGGTCGAGATACTTGATGAGGAGACCATTCTCAGTCTCAATGGGTTTCGCCGCAGGATGGAATGGTTTCTCCACTATCGACCCGATCTTTCACGATTGATTACCATCGACAACAAAAGCGGCCGGATGCATCGTCTGCTAGCCGTGCCGACGCAGGAGAGGTTGCGACGGATCCTGAAATATCTTCTGGACGAAAATGAATT
>Ga0070707_100005833_pt1 | contig 11485 bp, 8 predicted proteins | sample KBSK5502metaG_FD_65468 | JGI IMG/M metagenome (GOLD analysis project Ga0070707, IMG submission 65468) | Corn, switchgrass and miscanthus rhizosphere microbial communities from Kellogg Biological Station, Michigan, USA - KBS K5-50-2 metaG | ecosystem: Host-associated > Plants > Roots >... | reverse complement strand
CACATCGGTCCATGAGGCGTATCCCGGCCATCACTGGCACTTGTCGATGGCCAAGCTCAATCCCTCGCACCTTCGCCAGTGGCTGGGGACCAGCTATTTCAGCGAGGGCTGGGCGCTCTATGCGGAGCGGATGATGCGCGAACAGGGGTTCTTCACGGACCTGCGGCACCGCATGTTCCAGTACGAGGCCACCCTCTTCCGAGCCGCGCGGATCGTGGTCGACACCAGCCTGCACATGGGCGAGATGACCCACGAGCAAGGTGTTGCCTTCATGCTCGAGAACAGCAGCCTGACCGAGCCAACAGCGGTAGCTGAGGTCACGCGGTACTGCAGCTGGCCGACGCAGGCGTCGGCCTACCTGACCGGATGCCTCGAGATTGTGCGCATCCGGGACCGATTCCTTGCGGCTCGAAACGCCTCGACCAGCGACACCCCGCATCTGCGAGCGTTCCACGACGCGTTGGTGAGCAGCGGCGACCTGCCGATCGCCCTGGCCGAGCGCGCGGTGATGGCGAGCGCCTAAACGTCAGTCGCCACTCTGCGCCCCGGCGATCGGCCCCGCTGTTACACCGCGTGGGCGTAACGACCAAAAAGCGCCAATCGGAACGCGGGAATTGGTCATCGGGTTAAGCGCACGCGACCTCGCGACCATCGAGCGGCCGGAAACACAGCGATTTGGGCCAATTCAGGCCGTTCGTTGGTTTGTATGCTCAGCCGGCGTTACATCGTTCCAACACCGTCCGCCCTCGCAGAGGTCGGGGGTGTGCAGCGAGGTCACCAACGGTCCAACGAATGCGGTGGCGAGCGCCTTTTGGGACCGATTCATTGGCCTTGGTGCCGTCGCGGTCATAAACGCCGGCTGAAGAGCCACGAAGCCGGCGCCCACGCGGCGTCGTTGGTCGATTGGTGATCGTGGCGACACATCGGCTCAGAATCAACGCCGATGCCAGCGACCGGTGAGCCAGCGTCCTCGCCGTAGCTGCAACGGTCTTGTCGCGCGGGTCGAGGTCCCTCGACCCGAGGGCTCGCGCTACGCGCGGCCAGGGCGGAAGCGGAAGTAGCCCCAGGTGGCGACGGAGATCAGGGCAAACGCAGCGAAGACCGCCAGCGCCGCAGCGAGCCCGCTCGGCGACAGCTCGGCCAGATACCCGCTCTGGGGGCCGATCAGCAGATGCACGAAGGCGAAGACGCCGGCACCAAAAAGCGCTGCCCACGCGAGCCGGCTCCACGCTCGCACCGCGGCTCCGTTCAGGAACCGGAAGGGCATCATCCCGAACGCAACCGACTCCAGGCCGGCAACCACTATCGCCGCCAGCGCTGTCTCGCTCGCGATTCGCGCAAAGCTTCCGTCGGTGACGTGCAGCCTCAGCCAGCCGAGGGCGAGCCACGCCGCAACCGCCGTGAGCAGGGTGACCAGCGCACCTGCGGCCCCTTGGCGGCCTTCGTCGGTATCGGTCTGCGGACGGCTGAAGACGACGCCCAGCAGGACGCCGTACAGGTATCCCGGCTCGAACTGGGCGAGCCGCGAGACGAGGACGCAGACGGCGCCGGCGACCAGTGTCCAGGGCAGCGCGCGCAGCGAGCCGAGTTCACCGGTCCGCCGCCGATGCATAATCAGCCCGGGCAGCTCGAAGGCCCCCAGCACCACGACCAGGCCGGCTAGCAACCCGACGTAGCTCGCCACCGAAGCGGCATCCGTGCCGAACCCTGGATCCAGCAGCGAGTACACGAGGGCGCCCAGCGCCAGCAGGAATACGACGCCCGCCGGGCCGCTCCACACGCCCCCGAGCCCAGGCAGCCGAAGCCGTCGGGGCCATCCGGCGATCTCGTCGTAGTTGCTTTCGACAGTGCTGTTGAAGAGCTCCCCGGGGAAGGCCATCACGAGCAAGAGCAGAAGCGCGAGGAAGGCGCTGGCGCCCACGGTCCCTGCGTCAAAGCGCACGAGATCTGGCGTGGCGACTGACGAGGCGAATCCAAGGCCGGGGAGTGGCCTGGGCTTCCTTCCGCCAACCGCCGGAGGCGGCGATCCGACGATGCCGGCGACCTCCTGCTCAGGCGTCGGGCTGGCCGATGGGCTGGCGGTCGACGTGGGGCTCGCCGTCCGGGCGGGCGTGGCGGTGGCGGAGCTGGACGGAGTCGGCGTGGCGCTGGACGCGGAAGACGCGACCGATGGCTGTGCGCCTACCGTGGGCGGGGCGGTGCGGCCGGCGGTGGCGACAGAGGAGGCTGTCGGAGTCGGAGTCGGGGTCGGGGTCGCGGGAAGAACGACCGTCGACCGCACGGTGTAGACGTACGAGCGCGGAGCCGCCTGCAGGACTCCAGTCATCGAGCAGGCACCAACTGCCCGCGGACCCATTGATCCGTTGCCGACCATTGCCCCGACCTTGGCGATGAAGGCCTCGACGCCGAGTCGGTCCACGCAGGTCGGAACGTGCAGGCCTTCCATCATCGCGATCCCGCGCTGGTCCAGCGGGGCGACGAACTGCGTGGCGGTCGTCGTCAAGGCGGTTACTGGACCGGACGCCGGTTCGATATCGGCGCTCCACTGGTCCGGACTGGTCGGGGAGGTCTGGCAGTGATCCAGGGTTGGATTCACAGGTGCACAGCTCATCCCGAGCTGCGACTCCGCGATCGCGATCAGCTGATCGGCGGTGATCCCACCAGCCCGGGCCGGGGCTCCGACCGAGACCGCCAGGACGGCCGCCAATATGCTGGCGACCAGGGCGGTCGAGACGCCGAACATGCGCGGCCGATCACGCATCGGACCAGTATCGGCACGGCCACTCCCGGAGGGAAGATTGAGTTGCAATCGAATCTGGCGCGCCCGTACGTGATGAGTGCGCTGGGCCCAACCGGCGCTCCCGAGCGGAAGTGGCATGGACACGACTCTTGTGACACGGGCGCAGAACGGCGACGAAGGGGCATTCGCGAGCCTTGCCGTGGCCGTCGGCGACCGTCTCCATGCGGTGGCGTACAGGATCCTGCGCGACACCGATCTCGCCGAGGACGCGACGCAGCAGGCGCTGTTGAACGTCTGGCAGGACCTTCCGCAGCTGCGCGACCCGGCGCGCTTTGACGCCTGGTCGTATCGGCTCCTCGTGCGCGCCTGCTACGCCGAGGGAAAGAAGACTCACCGCTGGGCGCCCAACCTACGGTTGCTACCGACTGATGAGCCGATAGCGGCCAATGGCATCGACCTGATTGCTCACCGCGACCAGCTCGAGCGGGGCTTCCGGCGTCTTTCCATCGACCATCGTGCGGTGGTGGTCCTGCACCACTACCTCGACATGCCGCTCGACAAGGTCGCCGAGACGCTCGGTGTACCTGCCGGGACGGTCCGATCTCGACTTCATCACGCGATGCGCGGGCTGCGCGCGGCGCTCGACGCCGACGCTCGCCCAGCGGCGAGGGAGGCAGCTCAATGAGCACCGATCACGACGTCACACGCATCGTTCGGTCGTGGCTTGAAGAGGGCACCACGGTCGTCCCGGACCGCGTCCTGGACGGAGTGCTCGAACAGATTCCCACGACCCACCAGCGCCGAGCCTGGTGGCCGGCGCGGAGGTTCCCGATCATGAACAACATGGTGCTTCGCGTCGGCCTCGCGGCCGCCGCGGTCATCCTGATCGCCTTGCTTGGCATGAGGCTCCTGCCCGGCACGCAAGTGGGTGGGCCAGGGCCGACGGCCACTCCAACTTTCGCACCCACACCAATCCCGGCTCTTAAGAGCCAGGAGAGCCTCAAAGGCCGCTACAGCGTGAACTCAGGTCTCCCCGAGGAAGTCTCAGTCTCGGTGCCTTCGGGGTGGAGCGCCGGTGATGACTGGGTGGTTAGGGGCCCGAAGGGCAATGGCCCTCCGGCCGGCATGGCCCTCCGGTTCTACACGGTGTCGAACCTGTTCAGGAATCCCAGCTCGTTTGCTGATGGGCTGTTGCAGTCACCGCCTGGCCCAACTGCGAATGATCTGGTGCAGGCGATTGGCCGGCAGTCGGCATGGGATGCATCCGCACCCAGTGATCTCGTCATCGACGGGCGCCCGGCAAAGCACATCCAGCTGACCATCCCGCAGGATGCCAAATTCGACTCTCGCGATGGTGGTGCGTACTACCTGTTCGAGGCTGCAGGCGGCGGCGAGATCTGGGGTTTCTCGCCCGGCCAGATCTTTGACATCTACGCGGTGGACGTCGGCGGCAGGCGGCTGGTCATGGATGCGTTCCACTACCCCGGCACGTCCGCGGCCGACGTTGGAGTGCTTCTCTCTGTGGTCGCCACGGTCAAGATCGGTCCCTAGTTCGTAAGGGGGGTAGCTACCCATGGCGCCGGCGGGCCCATTAGCCCCGCCGGCGCGCCTTTTCATCGGTGCAGAATTGAAATTCGGGCTGGTGCACGCCCCCATACCGTGTGAAGCATCCGTCTGAAGCGATGCCGTTCGCGGAAGAGGGCATGGACACCGATCTCGTGATCCAGGCAAGGAACGGCGACAAAGGAGCGTTTGCCACGCTCGCCGCCGCCCGCGCCGATCGGTTCCTCGCCACCTCGCACAGGATCGTGATGACGTCACCGGCGGTTCGCATCTCGACGCGTACGGCCAGATCGTCGAGCGCTTCTGGATCGACAAGTAGCCGCTTCGCTTGCCAAGGCGAGAGCCGCGGCCTCCGGGCGGCGGCTCTTCCGTTAAAGATCGCAAAGGCTCGTCGAAGGATTTCGGACACCTCGAGCGCCTAACTAGCACAGGAGGGTAACGAGACTGGACGGCAACCGCCGTCGCGGAGCCCCCGATGATCGAAGGAGCCCCATGCCCGCCCGAGCGCTAGTCCAGCTTCCTGCGCGCACCACTCGCACGTTCCGCAGCACCGAATACGTGCTGCAGCGCCCATCCGGCTCGGCACGCCAGCAGAGCATGGTCGGAGTGGCGGATGGAACCAACCGGGGCCTGGTAGGCACCTGCGAAACGCATACTTTGTCGGCGGAGGAATAGGGTCGTGTTTGATTGGGCATCTCGCCTGAGTTTTTTGCGTTCGCGGAACGCCTTGATAGCGATCGTCGTAGCTCTCGCCGTCATAGCGGTTGGCGCCGGCGTTTTCCTACTCGCGCGGCCGCAGTCCCAGCCGGTCGCGAAAGCCACGCCGCTCGTGATCGCCAGCGCCGCGCCGAGCGTGGCTGAATTGGGCACTCAGACCGTCATCAAGGCAAGCACCGTCCAGGTGCTCACCGTGGTGGCGTCGAGTCCTACGTCCGGCAGTACCGGCGCCGCTGCCGATACCGCGATCGACCTGACCTTCAACCTCCGGGTTGATCCCGCGGGCGTCCCGAGCTTCTTCTCGGTGCTGCCCACCGCACCGGGAACCTTCTCCCAGGGACCGACGCCCAAGGATGTCGTATTCACGCCGACCAAGGCCTTTGGGCTCGGTGTGTCGGTGAAGGTCGTAGTGCGGAAGGGATACGCCAGTCGCGACGGTTACGCGCTGCGAGACGACTACAGCTTCAGCTTCATCACCGCGCTGAAACCGGGCCAGGTGGTCTTCCAAGTTGGCAACCAGGTCGCAAGGCTCCACAGCGTGCAGTCGGGTCATTCCGTGGACGTAACGCTGCAGTTCGGCGACGACGTGCCTGCGGACATCGAGCTCGAGACATTCCGCGCCACGTCCAGCGACCTGCTGTCGGCGCTCGTTCACGATGCGAATGGTGCGTACATCGATCGGCCAATCGCTACAGGTGCGATGCATTCCGTTGCCAAGAAGAAGGCTACCAACGGAGGCTCCTACACGATTACCCAACCGGACGGCGTCTACCTCCTCCTCGCCGCCGGGAGTCAGGGTCAGTACGGCGCGATGTGGCTGGACGTCAGTAAGTTCGGCGTTCTCGTCCGCCAGGACGACCAGAAGATCGTCGTTGCCGGCGAAGATCTGACAAACGGAACCACGACCGCCACTTTCGACATCGCGTTCTTCAATCTCTTGAATCGCGTGGAAAGGGTCAGGAACGGCTCCTTTACGGGCACCGCTGCGTTTCCTGCAGCGTATCCGGCACCCATCGACGTGGCCGTGGCGACCAGTGGCGGCGAAGACCTGGTGATCCCACTCGTAGCTCCACAGACCAATGCCGACATCAAGGTCGTGGGTGATCTGTCGAAGCAGCCGCAGATCTTTCTCACGACCGATCGGGCCGGCTACCAAAAGGGCGACACCGTCCGGTTCGCCGGTCTGGTGCGCACCAGCAATGACCAGGCCTACACGGTCCCGACCACGACGACGATCGCTGTCTGGTCCGGATACGGCCAGAACAAGTTGGTCAGTAAGGCAGTTCAGGTGGACAAATACGGGACCTTCCGCGGCTCATTCGCAATGCCCGACGGCGCCTTTAACAGCGACGGGAGCGATGGTCAGATGACGCTGAATGCTGGAACCCTCCCCCAGGAGGCTTCGAGCACGTCTCCGTTCTTCATAGTCATCGCTGTGCTCGGCAATCACACTCCGCAGGCCACCATCAAGGTCAGCTTCGACAAGCCGACGTACCTCGCAAGCGACAAGATCGTCGCCGCGGTGGAGGGCGTTGACAGCACGGGCAAGCCGCTTGCCGCGAAATCGGTGCGCCTGACGATCTACTCAAACGGTCACTCGTCGAAGCCGAGCGAGCTAGATGGATTTGCCGCAGCAAGCAGTTGGGGAGTCGCCGTGCAGAACGTGACCGTCTCCCTGGACGCCAGCGGCCACGCCACGTACACGTTCAGGGCGAACGTCGCGCAGAAGGCGGCGGATCAGGAAGTCACACTGGCCGCAACGTACGGTTCCGGCGTGGGCGCAGCCGTGGACGCGCGCACAGCGCTGGTCTATCAGGCCGCGGCGGAAGCGTTCCTGCTGCCATCCCGCAGCGTGTACAAGCCGGGCGACAACGTGATCGCGCCGTTCGTGGTGGAAAGCACCGCGGGACTACGCGTTGGCGGCGCTCCCCTGGTGTACGAGTTCGACAAGACCGATTACGCGGGCGACAAGGCCACGACCACCGTCGTTGCGAGCGGAAGGGTCACGGCCGACGCCAACGGCATTGGGGTGGTGCGCACACGGTACCCCGGCCCGGTCGGGGACGTGCTTCTGCGAATCAGGGGCAAGGATGCGGCGGGCAACGCGTTTGAGGACGCGAAGCCGTTGACCATTAGCGGTGATCCGGCTTCCCTGTCGTCGTTTGCTCCATCGGACAGCCTGATCCAACTCAGCGTGACCTCTGACAAGATCGCATACGCCGTCGGTGACACGGCCCATCTGACCATCACGTCGCCGGCCGCACTATCCGTCTTCCTTTCGGTGGAACGGGGCCGCATCCACCTATCCAAATGGGTGTCTCTGGCACAGGGCGATACCCCGCTCACGCTCGCCATCTCACCCGACCTCGCGCCTGGCGTCACCCTCACCTTCAGCTACTTCCAGAACGGGTCGTACGTCAGCGAAGGACTGCCGATCAGTATCAACAACGCGGACCGCCAACTCAACCTGACCATGACGACGGACCAGCCGACGTATACCGCGGGCCAGACGGCTCATGTCACGGTCAGCGTCACCGACAGCACCGGCACCCCCGCCTCGGTCACCCTCTGGGCTGACGGGTATGACGCGAGCATGTCAGCCAACAAGCTGGTGGATCAGAATTCCATCGCCGGCGCATTCCTGTCACCAGCCTTGCGCGGGACCGATGGCTCCAGCTCCCTCACGGGCATCGGGGATTGGGGAGGGCGCTGTGGGACCGGGGGGAACGTGGCCGAGCCTGCCGTGACGAAACCTGGTCACGCGGCGGTATGGCTCACTGTCCTTGCCACGAATGGCAAGGCAACCATCGACGTTCCGATCACGCGAGGATCCGTGCGCCTGACGCTGTTCGCGGTGACGTCCACGACCTCGCTCGGCCAGGCGCAAATCGACCTCAGTGTGCATTAACCGTGGTGCGCTGGCCTGGCTACTCGTGCTGCTCTCGCCGCTCCTGGCAGGATGCAGCACCCCTGCTTCTCAATCGCCGCAGGCGTCTGCCGCTCAGCTGATCACGACCACCAGGACCCTCAAGGCTGGCCAGGTTGTCGACGGCGTGCCCTGTCTGGTCGCCGATCTGCCGGAGCACCATATCCACGTTCATTTGGCGATTCTGCATAACGGCCTTGACGTCCCTGTGCCCGCAGGAATCGGTATCGGCCAGCCCTGGGGCCGTGATCCCAGTGGGTTCATCACCAGAGGGGCGTGCTTCGCATGGATCCACGTCCACGACGCATCCGGCGTGGTGCACGTCCTCTCCCCTGAGGAGAAATCGTTCGCTCTTGGGCAGCTGTTTGAGGTATGGGGTCAACCGCTGGGCCCCGGTGCGGCGCTTGGATATCACGGGTCGCTCGTGGTGCTTGTCAACGGTGTGCGATTCGCCGGCGATCCTCGCACCTTGATGCTCAGTAACCTCCAGAACATCGTCCTGGAGCTGGGCACACCGCCGGCCGTAGCGCCCCCTGCGCTGTACAACTTCACCGCGGTGCCGAGGTAAGGTTCGCGTCCCAGCGAGGCGGATTTACCCACAGTCGACCGCGACGACCTCCGGGCTCGGAGAGGCCCTTCAGCATCACGCTGCGCCGCGAGGGCTACCAGTGGTCCTCGCGAGCGACCTCGTCGAGGGACCGGCGGCCGCCCGCGCGCTTCGGCGCCGTCAGGGCTGAGGGATCCGCTGGGTAGCCGAACGAGAGGATGAACGAGCAGTCCTGGTCCGCCGGTAGACCAAGTAAGCGCCCCGCCAGCGCGTGGTCGTAGACGGTGGCCGGCGCGCTGCCGATCCCGAGCTCCCACGCCGCCAGCACCATGTTCTGCGCCGCCCTGCCCAGATCCCACATGATCGACTTGCCACGCGGGCCATTCGGGTCGGGTGTCACAAGGGCGACGGCCGCAGCCGCGCCAGCGAGGTGGCCCCCGTATCGACCCACTGCTGCGAGCTCGCGCAAGCGCTCACGCGCCTGGACGGTGATGAAGACCCACCGCTGCTCATTCTTGGAGGACCCCGTTCGTCGCCCGGCATTGAGGATTCGCTTCACGTGGTTCGGCTCGAGCGGCCGATCCGCAAATTCGCGTACCACGCGCACGGAGTTGATGGCCTGCCAAGCGTCCATCAGGCGTCGTCGACCGCGATCCGGATCCGTTTGTTGATGCGCCCCTTCGACTCGTATCCGGTAACCCGCACGCGTCCGATCTCCGAAGTACGCGCGACGTGGGTCCCGCCGTCCGCCTGCAGGTCCAACCCCACGATCTCAACGGTCCGCACCACGCTGATCCCCTCCGGCAGGAGGTTGATCTTGGTGCGAATCAGGTCGGGGATCTTGAAGGCCTCCTCGCGCGGCAGGTGCGCAACGCGAACCTCCCGATCCGCCGCGATCTCCTCGTTGACGCGCCGCTCGATGTCCGCCACCAGGTCGCCGTGCATCGTCTCGAACTCGAAGTCCATGCGCCCGGCGAGGGGCTCCATGTTGCCGCCGGTGACCTGCGCTCCGTGGTCGCGCCAGATGACCCCGCACAGCACGTGGAGCGCGGAATGCGTGCGCATGAGCCGATGGCGCCGCTCCCAGTCGATCTCGGCGGCGACGCTCGCGCCGGGCTCCGGAAGGGACCCGTCCGGCGTGGGCTCGACGGCGTGGACGATATCGCCGGCTGCCTTGCGAGCGCCGGTCACCGTCCAGGCCGCGGCATCGGTCCTCAGCAAGCCTGTATCCGCCGGCTGACCGCCGCCGCCGGGGTAGAAGACGGTCCGATCCAGGACCACGCCATCGGGCCCGGAGGAGACGACGGTGGCAGTCGTGCTGCGCGCGTACGCGTCGGAGGCGGCGATGTTCTCGGTCATGGCGTCGCCGTAGGCTAGCATCCGACCATGGAGCTTCGACCGCTCGCCGACGAGCTGCTCGACGAGTACTTCCGCCTCTCGCCGGTGCACGCCACGGAGATCGGGATTCACGAGCACGACGGGCTCTGGCCGGACCTGACCGATGCCGGTCGCGACGAGCACAGCCGCTTCCTGCGCTCGGGCCTGGAGCGGCTCGAAGGGTTGGATCCGGCCGGCCTCTCCCGTGATGACGCGATCGACCGCACCATCATGCGGTCCTTCTTCGAGGCCGATCTCTTCGCCACCGAGGTCCTCGACGAGGCGGGGTGGAACCCCATGGCCTACGTCTACCTGGCCGGCAACGGACTCTTCACCCTCCTCGCTCGCGAGTTCGCCCCGCGGGCCGACCGTCTGGCAAGTGCAGCTTCGCGCATGCGTCTGCTGCCCGATCTCCTCGAGCAGGCCCGCGGCAGGCTCACCGCCGTGCGGCATGGCGAGCACGGGACCGGTACTGCGCGCGACGTGAGCCGCCTGCACGCCGAGAAGGCGATCGAGACGATGCCAGGCGTGGCGGACCTGGCGCGGACGGCGGCAACGGAGGCGCAGGAGCTCGAGAACGAGGAGCTGCGACATTCCGTGCAAACCGCCGCGAGGTCTGCGGTCGAGGCCGTCGATGCCTACGTGGAGTGGCTGCGCGAGGAGCTGCTCGCCCACGCCACGGGCGACTTCCGGCTGGGGCGCGAGCTGCACGACCACAAGTTCCGGCACGCCCTCAAGACGGAGATCACGCCGGACCAGCTGAAGGAGCGCGCCGAAGCCAGCTTCGACGAGATCCGGGGCCAGATGGTCGCCCTGGCGCGAGAGTTGTGGCCGGCGTGGAAGGGTTCGGAGCCGATGCCGGACGAGGACGGTGCCCTGGTCCGCGGCGTTCTCGACGCGATCGCCCTGGAGCACCCCGCCGCCGAGCAGCTGCTCGACTACTGCCGCGAGGAGAACGCTCGGATCGAGGCCTTCGTACGCGAGCGCGACCTCGTTGGTCTCGCGGATGAGCCGCTGCAGATCATCTGGACCCCACCCTTCCTGCGCGAGTTCGGCGGCGCGATGCTCATTCCACCAGGGCCGCTGGACCGCGGACTCGACAGCTTCTTCGCCATCACGCCCATGCCCGACGACTGGACCGATGAGCAACGCGAGTCGCACCTGCGCGAGGACAACAACCGGATGCTGCGGCTGCTCACTATCCACGAGGCGGTGCCGGGGCATTACCTCCAGCTGGCGTTCTCGAACCGCTGTCCCTCGAAAGTGCGTGCCGTCTTCCAGTCAGGCGTCTTCGCGGAGGGCTGGGCCGTGTACGTGACCCAGGTGATGATGGACGTCGGGTATGGAGCCGATGATCCGGCCCTGATGCTCGTCCATCTCAAGTTCTACCTGCGCAGCGTGACCAACGCGATGATCGACATCGGCATCCACGCGGGGGAGATGGACGAGCGCGAGGCGATGCGTCTCATGGTCGAGGGTGGCTTCCAGGAGCAGTCAGAGGCGGCCAACAAGTGGAACCGCGCTCGCCTGTCGAGCACCCAGCTGTGCGAGTACTACCTCGGGGCGGTCGAGATGACCGATCTCGAGCACGAGGCGCGACGGCGGGCGGAGGCGG
>Ga0070707_100005832_pt1 | contig 11487 bp, 11 predicted proteins | sample KBSK5502metaG_FD_65468 | JGI IMG/M metagenome (GOLD analysis project Ga0070707, IMG submission 65468) | Corn, switchgrass and miscanthus rhizosphere microbial communities from Kellogg Biological Station, Michigan, USA - KBS K5-50-2 metaG | ecosystem: Host-associated > Plants > Roots >... | reverse complement strand
TTCCGCAGCACATCAAATCTGCAGGCGTTCGAGAACTTTCTGGCCAGTCTTCCGCAGTTTTTGTTGCGCGAACAAGCGCCGGCGCCGCAGGCGCCGACGGGTTCGCAGCGCGTCCTTCGTCCCCAGCCAGCCATGGCTGCAGTTGGTGCAAACGGCGAAGGCGAACAAGAAATCGCGATCGATCTCCCGGTTAAGCGTTCACTGCCTAAAGTGGGCCGAAACGAGCCATGTCCGTGCGGGAGCGGGAAGAAATATAAGAACTGCTGCGGACGGGTTGCCTAGCGACTGATCGCCCAGCGAGCGTCTGTTCAAGGGTTCAGCGTTTAACATAAACGCCGCTACACCTCTTTAGTCTTCGGAGCTCACCCCAGGGCATCATGGCCAGATGGGTCCTATGACCGGTTGCGCTTTTTAGATTTTGGATAAACAACGGTGGCCCAGCACGCGATCATCGCAATGAATACGATTGCCTCTTCATGATGCAAGCGCCTCAGCAGATGCGCGTCCTGCGCGCTGAAATAACTTCGCTGATATCGCTCGTGTACGTATTCCGGCGTCTCCACAGTGCGCGTTGCTGACGCCCGCGGCCAAAAGCGGGTTTCCTGGTATGCCAGGTAGCAAAACACCAGCGAAGACAAAATCAGACCGCTTAGAGCGAGTGCTTTCACCGCAACGTTCAAGCCGCTGCTTTTGTGCCAGCGAATCGGTCCCAGAAGAAAACGTTACTTTAACTCGTAAGTGGTGATCTCGAGCTCGTGACCATCGGGATCGCGAAAATAGATCGAGTGCGAGATTTCGTGGTCTTCAAACTCAACACTGATTCCACGGCGTTTAAGTTCCTGTTGTGCGGCCAGAAAATTTTTGCGGTCGGCGCGAAAAGCGAGATGCAACATGTCGATCCTATTGCGCATGGCCGGTTTTGGCTGATTACCTCGTATCGGAAACAAGGCGATTGCGGTGTTGCCCTTGCCGATAAAAACCGGAACACCGTTCCACATTCCCTTGTGAAATCGTTCGAAGCCTAGAACGTCAATATACCACTTTGCTGATCGCTTGACGTCCTGCACGGCGAGCGCGACATGGTCAATTCCTTCGAGCTGCATGAGCAGCGCGTTTTAAACCGGGGAAGACGCAGCGGCTTCGGCCCAGGTTACGGCATGCACGCGCACGGGGCGATCGAAGCCTTTCAAATTCACTTCGCCGATGTCTTTGAACGAAAAACCCCTTTTTCCGGAACAAAGCTCCGCCACGGCAGTCGAGACCAGAATTTGCTCGGGTGATGCAGCCGAGCACAGCCGGGACGCCAGCTGGACCGTACAGCCAAAAAGATCGTTGTGCTGCTCGACCGGTTCGCCGGCCGCGGCCCCGATGCGAATTCTAACTGGGGTATCGCCACAATTGGATTCATGGTTTGCTAACTCAGATTGAATTTGGATCGCGCATTTGACCGCACTGGCAGGAGAGACGAACGAGGCCATGATGCCGTCGCCGGTGTGCTTGACCTCGCGGCCGCCGGATTCGCCCAACGCTTTTCGGACTACCTCATTGTGCAGATCGAGCATGACCATGGCCGCTTCGTCGCCTAACGATTGAGTCAGCGAGGTGGAGTCGACAATATCGGTGAACAAAACCGTTCGGATTCCCGGATCGCGATCGTTCATCGATCCACCAGGCAGCAAAGCCGCGCCGGCCGGATTGATCTCCACAGAACCGAGCAAGCTTTCAGCGAATTCTGGCGGTTGGATTTCGATCAATTTGTCTGCCACCAATCCGTGAGCCTCGCGATGAACACAGTGCGCGGCTTCAGCATTCGGAGCCTCGACCAGGCAGAAAACTTTGCCGGCCTGTTCGTTCACCCAATATTTTCGATACTCGACGCCGTATTTTTTCTGCACTTCAACGTCTTTCTCGTGGGCTTTGGCGATATCTTCAGCCGTAACTCCTTTCAATTCGTGAATGTCCATGTAAAGCGGCATAGTACTATATCCTACAATGATGTGACGCGATGTGAAACATCGATCTTTGCAGGCTGGTTAAGCGTCTGGTAAACAACGCAATATCGCTCAGTCAGCCGGAGCAGGGTCGCGAGCTTCTCCTCGCTGGCATCAGTGTCTAAATCAAGCTGTAAACGGATCTGCTTAAATCCGACCGGTACCTCCTTGGAGACCCCCAGCGTACCGCGAAAATCAAGATCTCCTTCCGCGCGAATTGTCGCGTCGCGCAACTCGATGCCAAGCGCGGTTGCGACTGCGCGCAGGGTGACACCAGCGCATCCCACCAAGGCTTGAAGTAACATGTCGCCTGAGCACGCGCTCAGCCCATCCCCACCAGTCGCGGGGTGAAGGCCAGCTTCGACTAGCGCTTTACCAGTTTCGACCTTGCAGGTGATATCTTCACCGATTCGCCCCTCAGCCCTGAGAGTGACCAGCGCAGTTTCCGGTTGCTCTCGATATCGATCTTTAAGCGGTGCCTGTAACGACTTCAATTCATCAGCATTCATCGCGTGATTGCCTGCTGCTGCCGGATCAGGACGCTGCAATTGCCTCTGACTCCCTACTAGTTGGCTCAATGTTTTGATTCACCCGAAAGAAGTTATCGGGATCGTATTTATTCTTGGTCGCAACCAGTCGCTCGTAGTTGCTGCCATAGGTTGCCCGGATTCGATCCTCGCCCTCTTCCATCATGAAATTCACGTACGCTCCGCCGAGTGTATAGGGATCTACAGCTTCCCAGTATTGTTTGGCCCACGCAGTGATCGCCCCCGCTTTCGCCGGATCCGGGTCGATCCCTGCAATCACCATCGACCAGGTCGCGTCCCGACAACTCCAGGCTGCCTCATTTTGCCCCACCCGCTGAACCGCGCCGTCTATCGGATAGAGATGCATAAACGAAAGTTCGCTCGGCGCTTTCGCGGCGTAACTCAGGTGCGCGTCAATCGCCTCGTCGGAAAGCTCTTTGACGAAGTCGCCTTTCCAGTACCATTGCAGGCCTTTGGGTAGTATGGGGTCGAACATGCTCTGCAAAGCCGGAAATGGCATCGGCCCCACCCAGTCGAGGATAGGCGATGGAAGTTCTCGCCGAATTGGGTTCATGACTTCTTCTGCTTTGTCGAGCGGGCCGTTGTAACAGCAGATCAGGGCACAAATCCTCCGACCCCAAAGTTCCCTCGGAAAAGGATCCATTGAGGGTACAGTCTTCAGACCGAAAAACGGACAGAACTCGACGGGTGCCTGAGGCAGGAACTTTCGGTACCACTGCATTATCTGGCGGCCATCCTCCAGGTTCCAGAAGATCGGTCCGGCGAAAACTGTGCTCACGGGTTGCGCTCGAAAAACGAAACTCGTCACGACCCCAAAATTCCCTCCTCCACCCCGCAATGCCCAAAAGAGATCTTCATTATGGGAGGCGTTTGCAGTCAAAAAGCTCGCGTCTGCCAAGACGACATCCGCTTCGACCAGGTTGTCAATGGTCAGGCCGTACTTGCGTGTGAGATAGCCGTGGCCGCCACCCAGCGTGAGTCCCGCGATGCCAGTCGTCGATACGATCCCGGCGGGTACGGCCAAGCCAAAGGCGTGCCCGGCGTGATCCACGTCGCCTTGGACACAGCCCGGTCCGACTCGCACCGTGCGCTGTGCAGGATCGATACGCACGCCCTTCATCGGCGTGAGATCGATTACGAGCCCGTCATTGCAGCTTCCCAGCCCCGGTCCGTTGTGACCGCCCCCGCGTATCGCCGTGATGAGATTATTCTCGCGCCCAAAGCATACGCTGGAGATTACGTCTGCTACATCTGCGCATTGAGCGATCAGCAGCGGCCGCTTATCGATCATGGCATTGTAGAGTTTGCGAGCCTCGTCGTATTCTCTGTCGCCTCGCTCGATGACTCTCCCGCGCAGGTTTGCTTTTAGATCTGAGACAGAACTTTCGTTGAGCATGATAAATCAAGCTGACTTCGGTTTGCAGCTTACGCCGTTAAGATAATAGTACGCAAACTCGTCGGAACTATTCGATTGCCGCTGATTGTCTGATCGATAACATCGGCACAACCCAATGTCTCCTCCGAGCAGCTCCTGGACGCGACGTGATTTTTTAAAGTTTCTCGGTCAGTCGGGATTGGTTGTTGCGGTTCCAAATCTCGCCAGCGCCGCGGAAGTGCTTGGTCCCGATATCGTCTGCATCTCGATTTTGCATACCACCGATTTGCATGGGCACATCGTGCCGACCTTCGATTACGATGGAAATCCGGATCTCGGCGGGTTGGCGCGTTGCGTCACGCAAATCCTGCGCTGGCGACGCCAAAATCCGAATTCGATTTTGATCGATGTCGGCGACGTTTATCAAGGCACGGACATCGGCTTACGCAGCAGGGGCGAACTCATGATCGACCTGTTCAATTATTTGGAATACGACGCATGGATCATAGGCAATCACGAGTTCGATTGGGGGATCGAGGTTTTTCAGAATGCCCTCGCCAGGTCGGCAATGCCGGTGCTGGCCGCGAACACTTTGCTGGAAGGAAAGGCGGCCGGCGAATTGTCCGACCGACAAAATCCGTTCGCGAAAGTCCAGCCGTTTATTTTAAAGGAAATTGCCGGAATCAAAATCGCAATCATTGGGGTGACAACGCCGGGAATGCCGTTTTGGTTTCGACCAGAATTTACGCGAGGCTTGGATTTCCCAAATCCGGTTGAACCGGTGCGCCGCGCGATTGCCAAAGCAAAAGGTGATGGCGCGAACATCATTCTGCTTGCCGCGCACATGGGACTTAAGTCGAGAACAGGCGGCGACGACTTTGCGAATAACGTGATGTCTCTCACCGCCGAATTTCCGGAATTGGCGGTGTTCATTGCCGGCCATACTCACCAACCGATCCCAAGTCGCGTAACCAACGGCGTTTTGCTTACGCAGGCCGATCATTTTGGAATTTACGTCGGTCGTGTCGATCTGTTTGTCGATGGTGCCTCAAAAAAATTAATTGAGGGACGAGCAGCTTGTGAGTTGATGGATCGGCGAATTCATCTCGATCCGGTTGTTCTTTCTCGCGCGAGATCGCAACTGGCCGAATCGCATGCCGCCCTGGCGCAACCGATCGGACAACTAGCTGAAACCCTACACGGACGCGGTCGCCCGGGCGCACCGAGCGATCTCGAGCGATTGATCGGCGCGGCAATTACAGAGGGATTGCAGAGTCATGGTGTTGTCGTTGATGGCGTCTTTCACGGCCTCTTCGACGAAAGAAGCGATTTTGTCGCTGGTCCAAAAACGGTCCACGACACCTGGAGCATTCTGCCGTACGAAAACTATCTCGTGACGGCAACGCTCACGCCGGGCGAGATCAAAACAATCATGGAGGAAGCGTACGATAGCCACGAAGGACGTAACTTGATGGGATTTGATATTACGACCGTGCGCCGCGGCGCTGAGCACCGGATCAAATCAATGAGCCTCGCGGGCGGTCGGCCGCTCGAGCGCGACAAAAAATATATGATTGCTTTTAACACCTTCGACTCGCGTAGTGGTGGCCATCGCTTCATGAAATTGCGCGCCTTGCTCGATGCTTCCGGAGCCAGCTGTCAGTTCCATCCGGTGCAGACGCGTGATGCGCTGATCGATTATTTCCGGCGTCATCAGGTTGTACACAAAGTCGCTGTCGCGAATTCGCTAGCCATCGCCGCGTAATGCCTTAACGAGAATTGCGCTTGAAAAAACAGCGCGCTCCGCTTGCATATTTGCCCATGTGTCGGTTCGTGTTTTCGTTGGTCGCCGTCTTAGCAATTGTCGATCTTGCCTGGTCGCAGGTGACCGAGGTCCCCTCGGTGCAGACGAAGGATTTGCCGATGTATCGGCCAATTCTGATTGGAAAGGGCCCAGATGCCCTGATCAATCGCATCGATACGCAGGACCTGATGAAAAAGGGTCAGAAGGACGCATTCATCTTGTTCATCTGTTCGGTGACAAAAAGCGGGGCAGTGGAGTGGAGTGGGTTGTATGGGGGCACACCGGATTCGAAACCGCTCGAAAGCGAGCTACGGAAAAGACTGTCGGCGGCTGTTGACCAGAGGTTTATTCCTGCCGTTTACAATCATCGGCCAGTAGACGCGATTTATTATGGCACGGTCGTTTTTGCGGTGGTTGATGGAAAACCGCGACTGCGTATCTTCTCCAACCAAGAGCTGGCCGAGGTCAAAGAGGAGCACGACTTCATCGGACCACAGCCCTTTTTTGGCCCGGAATCGAAGTTTACCGGGTTTCATTATCCGAATCAGGCGGTGCCGGTGTTGGTGGATGGTGTTGTCAAACTGCGAGTGAAAATTGATGCGAGTGGCAATGTGCAAGATATGAATGTTCTTTCCGAAGAGCCGCCTTTTGTGGGATTTGCGGATGCCGCTCTGGCTGATTTTTACAACGCGAAGTTCATTCCAGCATTTCGTGACGGCAAACCAGTGGCGTGCGAGGTGACCTTGCCGGTCCTGTACAAGGCGGGAGGTTTTTAGTTCACTATTGCCGGGCGATCGCATTTGGAAGTTGTCGCGAGCGCGGTGAGGAAACAGATGATTCGTCGGAACTTCTTTCGGCGCGATCCGATCAGTTGTGCTCGCGAACTGGTTGGGACGGAGCTGGTTTGGGGACCGTGCGCCGGAATTATCGTCGAGGTTGAGGCTTACGCGGCAATCAACGATGAAGCCGCGCACACTTTTACGCGGCCGAGCGCACGCGCGTTTATAGAACGCAACAAACCCGGGACGGCTTACGTCTATTTCAATTACGGCGTGCATTGGATGTTGAACGTGCTGGTGAAAGGGGACGCCGATGGGTTTGTCTTGATTCGTGCACTCGAGCCACGCCGTGGAATCGCGCTGATGAAGAAGCGACGCGGCGTCACCGATCTCCGCAAACTCTGCTCCGGCCCGGGCAACCTTACCCGCGCCTTTGATATCACTGGACTGCATCATGAAATGGACCTGTGCCTCAAACCGCGGTACTGCTTCAGGACACGGCCAAACGTCGTTGTCAGTCTTGCGGCCGACCGGCGGATCGGGATCACGCGTTCCGCAGATTTAGATTGGCGTTTCACTCTGCGCGGCAGCCCGTTTGTAAGCCGAGCCGCGAAACTGTGACAACGGCGCAGCAGCGTTCCGGGTAGCGCACGGGTCTCGCGTGTCCGCCAGTCCGGCTCGGACTTCGGCGTCGCCAACGCGCGACACGCGTGTGTTACCCAGGCATGCATTTGACGCGTCGACTTCAGCGTCCACTTTATCACCCCGGATGAACCGAAATAAACAGCGCATCTTGCTCGGTATGAGCGGTGGAGTGGATTCCAGCGTCGCCGGATATTTACTGCGCGAACAGGGTTACGAAGTCATCGGCGTCACGATGAAAGTGTGGCCGCAGGATTGCATTTCACGCGCGGAGGATAAGTGCTGCGGGCCCCAGGCTGTGGCAGACGCGCGTGCCGTTGCTCATTCGTTAGGTATTCCTCACTATGTGGTTGATGAGGCTGACCAATTCGAACAAACCGTTATCAATTATTTCGCAAGTGAATATCAGGCTGGTCGGACGCCAAATCCCTGTGTCATGTGCAATGAGAAGCTCAAGTTCGGTAATCTTTGGGGTAAAGCGCAGGCCCTTGGCTGCGATTTCATCGCCACCGGACACTACGCGATTATCGAACATCGTGTAACTAGGGAGGGGGACCCGGGCCACGCGGTCCTGCGAAAGGGTGTAGATCTCCACAAGGACCAATCGTATTTCCTGTTCAGCTTGCGCCAGCCACAATTGCATCGCGCCCTTATGCCGCTCGGCCGGATGACGAAGCCTAAAATCCGTGAGATCGCGCGTTCGTTAGGCCTAAAAGTTGCCGACAAAATCGACAGCCAGGAAATTTGCTTTGTCCCGGGGAACGATTACAAGGCATTTTTGCGATCGCATTTAGGTGAACACGAGTTTCATCGCGGCGAGATTTACGATATCAATGGAAATTTTCTCGGCGAACATGAAGGCTTGGAGCTTTTCACGATCGGCCAGCGCAGAGGTTTACCCGGCGGCTCGCCCCGGCCGCGCTACGTCATAGACCTCGATCCCGACACGAATCGCGTTATCGTCGGAGATGCCGACGATCTGGTCGCAGACGAATTCGAGGTCGACCGCATCAATTGGCATTCTGTAGCCGGGGCCGTCGATCCCGGCTCGCAGCTCGACGTTATCATCAAGATCCGTTATAACCACCCTGGCACGCGCGCAACCGTGACGCCGCTTGAGAATCATCGGGCCCATGTGCGCCTGCACGAACCGCAGCGCGCCGTCACTCCGGGACAGGCCGCTGTCTTCTACGGTGACGATGTGGTGCTCGGTGGCGGCTGGATCTGCCGAGGCGAGCCGCCTAGACACTACCAGGCGCTTAGCCGTTTAACAGAGCCAGCATTGACCTAACGAATGGCCGAAAAGATTCTGCTCACGATGAGCACGTTTCCGGACGCCGAGACCGCGCGGCGAATTTCAAATCGATTGATCAGGGAAAAGTTTGCCGCCTGCGCAAACATCTTGCCGGGCGTCAAATCGATCTATCGCTGGAAACAAAAGGTCGAAACCGGAAACGAAACGCTTGTCTTTTTCAAAGTGAGCGAAAAGCGACAGCAGGCTTTCCAGGACAAATTGCGCTCGCTTCATCCCTACGAAGTACCCGAGATCATTGCCTGCAAGATTGATCATGGCTTCCCCGATTATTTGCGCTGGGTAACCGAGAGTTGCCGCGAGCAAACTTGACCGCTTAAAGCGGTCGAGTTGCCCTATCGGATGAGCATAACGGCAACCGTGCCGAGCTCCTTCACGCTTCGGAGACGACAGCTGCCCTGTATGAATTGTGACCAAGGCTTTTCAATTAATGCTAGATGGCTGAGAACGAACTTGACTGCTTTAAGCAGTCAAGTTTGTGCGCGTTGTTTATCGCCGTCTTTTGGCGAACGCGAAAATGAGCACGCCAATCGCGTTGGCAATCACGGTGACTGTGATGATTTTGCCGGCAAAAACCAGCGGACTCGGTACGTCGATGATCGGATAGGCGGTGAAGAAAATTGCGAGCAGAGAAACACCACAACCGCAAAGTGCGGCCACGCGTAACCAGATGGGCGCGCCGGAACGAATCGCGGTTGCGCCTACAATTGGAATAGCGAACAAGATCACGTAGACGATCCCATAGAAAACATTCGCCGCGTTATCGACGAGTTGAAATGCTTCCTGAATTCCAGCACCGATCTGGCTCGCAATCGCGATCGTCAGTGTGATCGCACCGACGAACACGATCGAGTTGATCGGCGTCTTATACCGCGGATGCAAGCACGAGAACCAAATCGGCAGCAATCGGTCCCAGCCGGCGACCATGGGCAGACGCGAGCTGCCGGTGAAATGAACGCTCGTCGATGAAATCGATCGCACCGTCATGAGGACAATGCCCATGGATGCGATTACGCCGGCGAAGGGAAAAGAGCGCAACCCGAGGCGCAACGTTTGCGGTACCGGACCGATGAGATCGATTGGATTGTTCCCGATAAAAGCGAGGACGGCGCTAGTGCCGAGGATGAACATCAGCGCGATGACCGGAGACGCGATAATAACGGAGCGGCCGATATCGCGCGTCGGAGCACGGGTTTCGCCGGCCAAGATGGCGACGTACTCAAATCCGCTCAGCGCGCCGACTGCCAGTTTGCTGAAAATATTGAAGCAGTAGAAGATCGACATCGTGGGCGCTACGACCTGGAGCGGGTGGTACTGCTTCAGTTCACCACGGGCGAGACTCATTAACGGCAAAACAATCAGAGCAGCGTAAGCCAGGAGCATGGCGAACGCGCCGACGTTGTGGACCCATTTGCCTAACGATAAACCGCGCATACCGGTCCAGCCGAGACCGGCGACGAGAGCGCAACTGATCAACGACACGCACCATTTGTTGTTCGGCATCCAGGTCGCGGTCTCACCGATGGCGTAAGAGATATTGGTCGTCACAAACATTCCACCCAATGCGATGACGGTGATGGAAAGCAGCCAGAGGTTCCATGCGACCATGAATCCTGCGAACTCGTTAAAACCTAATTTCGCCCATTGATAAATCCCGCCTTCGAGCGGCATGACGCGATTCAAATAAATCACGACCGCAGCTTGTGGAATGTAGAAGAACAAAATGGCCAGCAGCCAAAAAAAGAGATGTGCTTGTCCAAGCTTGGCGGCAGTGCCGACCCAGCTCGAACCGACGACAAAGAGGATTTGTGTGAGAACCAGATCGCGCAGACCGAGCGGCTTTTTGAGAGCAGCGCTGTGTCCTTCGACTTGGCGTTCCGCGCGATCTAGTTCGGTGGCCATGGGTTGGTTAAAGCGTTAAAGCGTTGAAGGGTTGGAGCGGGGACGAAGATAATGGCACCGTTTTAACGCTTCAGCGCCTTATCGCTGTCAACGCGGGGTAATTATCGATCTCACGAGCGCTGTTCGGAACCGGGTTTTTTGGGTGGCGGCTCATTGCGAAACTCACGGTGACGAATTTTTCCGCCCGCATACGCGATGTAACCACTCATGCCCAAGACTGCCGCCCCGACCAAAAGCACGGCAATTGCAAGCACGACTGATGATTTCGGCCATCTCAGCGGCGCGGCGATCGCCATTGCAGTCAATCCCGCGAGGCCGTAAAAAAAATAAATGAGGTTTTCGGCCCGGTCTCGGTGTTCATCGAGCCAGGCTCGTCCGTCGTCGTCGGTCATCGACAGCACGCGGTCGTAGCCTTGTTCGCCAAATTCGTAAACCGGCCAGGCTGAAGCGGCGCTGATCAAGACGATGGTAAGGGTGGCGATTTTCGCTGGCCGGCTCCGGAGAAGCAGTGCAATGATTAAACCGATCAGCCCAAGGCCGAGTCCGTAGACCGGAAGCGGGTTGATGAGGACGTGAATATATTCCGGCTGCCGTAAATCACGCAGAAGCGTCTCAATCATTTCATGTCTTGGAACTCGGACCTTTTTTCGAGGCAGCTTTTAACTTCTCGGGCCTAGCGCCGCTTTTATCTGCGCTTTCTTTGGCCGCCTGATAGGACAAGTATTTTTTCCAATCGACGGTGGTGAAATGCCACCACTCAGTGCGTAGTCCGCAGAAATTGTTCCCGCCCATTGCGATCTGCAACAGGCGCAGATGCGCTCTCACCAATGAATCACTACCTTGGTAATACATTGTCGCTGCAGGCGTGAACTCGTCAAAACCGGTCGGCATGCTCACCGACTGTCCCCAGCTATCTACCAGCGTGGCATCGACCGAAACGCCCCACGAGTGCAAGGAGCCGAATCCATTTTCGGGATTGGCGATGTATTCGCTTTTGCCGGTAAGTTGCCAGAGCAACTCCTGCGCTGCTTTCGGTCGATATGCGTCCCAAATCTTCAAGCCGTAGCCATATTGGTGCAGAAATTTTTGGGCGCTGGCCAGTTGCTGGGCCACGCTCGGAAGGATGAGCGCGCG
>Ga0070707_100005829_pt1 | contig 11488 bp, 8 predicted proteins | sample KBSK5502metaG_FD_65468 | JGI IMG/M metagenome (GOLD analysis project Ga0070707, IMG submission 65468) | Corn, switchgrass and miscanthus rhizosphere microbial communities from Kellogg Biological Station, Michigan, USA - KBS K5-50-2 metaG | ecosystem: Host-associated > Plants > Roots >... | reverse complement strand
GTCCAGGAGCCGCCCTTCTTCACTGACATGGGCGCGGCGCGTGAGGTCTCGGACATCGTCGACGCTCGCGTCCTCGCGCTCCTCGGCGACACCGTCACAACGGACCACATCTCGCCGGCCGGCCCGATCCCGCAGGCGAGCCCGGCGGGGCAGTACCTCATCGGCCTCGGCGTGAAGCCCGTCGATTTCAACCAGTACGGCACGCGACGCGGGAACCACGAAGTGCTCACGCGTGGCACGTTCGCGAACGTCCGCTTGCGCAACCTGCTCGTGCAGCGCGAGGGCTGGTGGACCAAGCACATCCCCTCCGGCGAGGAGATGTCGATCTACGACGCGTCCATGCGCTACCAGCGCGAAGGCACGCCGCTCGTCGTGGTCGCCGGCAAGGAATACGGGACAGGCAGCTCGCGCGACTGGGCGGCGAAAGGGCCACTGCTCCTCGGCGTCCGCGCCGTCATCGCCGAGTCGTTCGAGCGGATCCACCGCTCGAACCTCGTGGGCATGGGGATCCTCCCGCTGCAGCTCAGGGCCGGCGACTCGCTCGCGTCGCTCGGGCTGACCGGCGAAGAGACGTTCACCGTCCGCAGCCTCGCGAGCCTCACGCCCCGCGGCACGGTCGCGGTCGAGGCACGGCGCGCGAGCGGGCAAGTCGTCCGCTTCGACGCGATCGCGCGCGTCGATGACCCGACGGACATCGAGTACATGCGCCACGGCGGCGTGCTGCCGATGGTCCTGCGCCAGATCATCGCGACCGCGTAGGCCCGACTACGATGGATCACCCGTGACACACGTCGTCACCCTCATTCCCGGCGACGGCACCGGCCCCGAGATCGTCGAGGCGACGCGCCGCGCGATCGACGCGACCGGCGTCGACATCCGCTGGGACGTGCAGGAGATCGGCGTCCCGGCCATCGAGAAGCACGGCACGCCGTTCCCACCCGCAGCGCTCGAGTCGGTGCGGCGCAACACGGTCGCGCTCAAGGGCCCGCTCACGACCGAGCTCGGCACCGGCTTCCGTTCGGTCAACGTCGCGCTGCGCAAGGAGTTCGACCTCTACGCCAACCTGCGCCCGGCGAAGACCTACCGGGGCGTGAAGGCGCCGATGGGCAACGTCGACCTCGTCATCGTGCGCGAGAACATCGAGGATCTCTACGCCGGGATCGAGTACGACATCGGCACCCCCGAGCTCGCCGAGGTCCGCGCCGTCATCGAGAAGACGTCGCGCCAGACGATCCGCGAGGACGCGGCCATCGCGATCAAGTACATCAGCGAGATGGGATCGCGGCGCATCGTGAAGTTCGCGTTCGAGTACGCGCGCGCCAACGGCCGCCGCAAGGTCACGGCGGTCCACAAGGCGAACATCATGAAGTTCGCCGACGGCCTGTTCCTACGCGTGGCCCGCGAGGTGGCGCAGGAGTACTCCGACATCGGGTTCGAGGACCGCATCGTCGACAACATGTGCATGCAGCTCGTCCAGAAGCCCGACCTGTACGACGTCATCGTCCTTCCCAACCTCTATGGCGACATCGTGAGCGACCTGACGGCCGGGCTGGTCGGCGGGCTGGGCGTCGCCCCCGGCGCGAACATCGGCGAGGGCGTCGCGGTCTTCGAGGCCATCCACGGATCGGCGCCCAAGTACGCGGGCCAGAACAAAGTGAACCCGATGGCGCTCATGCTCGCGGGCGCGCTCATGCTCCAGCACCTCGGCGAGCGCGAGGCGGCTGAGCGCCTCGAGCGCTCGATCGCCGCCGTGGTCGCGGAGGGCAAAGACGTCACGTACGACCTCAAGCCGACGCGCGACGACCCCACCGCGGTCGGGACCAGCGAGTTCGCGGACGCGGTGATCAGGCGGATCGGGGCGCCCGTACATGCCTGATCCGGAGTCCGGCGGACCTGCGGCGAACGCGACGGGCGCCACGAACGTCAAGGGTCGACGCCTCGTCACGACGGGGACAAAGTACGAGTTCCAGTTCGGCTACTCGCGCGCCGTCCGTCATGGCAACGTCGTGCGCGTGTCCGGGACGGCCGGGCTCGATGAGAACGGCCAGGTCGTGGCGGACGACGTCGCCGCGCAGCTGCGGCGCTCGATCGAGATCGTCTCCCAGGCGCTCGAGGAGCTCGGGTCGGAGCTCAGCGACGTGATCATGACGCGCATCTATCTCGCGGACCTGCGCGACGCCGAGGCGGTCGCCGTCGTGCACGGCGACGCCTTCCGCGACATCCGGCCCGCGACGACGATCGTGAAGACCGAGTTCGTGGACCCGAAGATCCTCGTGGAGATCGAAGCCGAGGCCATCGGCGGCGGCGCGGAAGGGAAGCTGTAGATGGCGGGTAAGAGCGTGAAGGTCGTGGTCACCGGGGCGACCGGTCAGGTCGCCTATGCGCTCCTGCCGCGGATCGCCGCTGGGGAGATGTTCGGACCGGACACCGAGGTGGACCTCCGCCTCTCGGACATCCCGCAGATGATCGACAAGGCCAAGGGCGTCGTCATGGAGCTCGAGGACGGCGCGTATCCGCTCCTCGCGCGCGTGACCGCGAGCAGCGAGCGCAGCGAGACCCACAAGGACATCGACTGGGCGCTGCTCGTGGGCAGCAAGCCCCGCGGTCCGGGCATGGAGCGGAACGATCTCATCCGCGAGAACGGGCCCATCTTCGTCGCCGAAGGCCGCGCCATCGCGCAGTACGCAAGCCCGAACGTGCACATCGCGGTGGTCGGGAACCCGTGCAACACGAACTGCCTCATCGCGAAGCACGCGGCGGGGAGCGGGATCGCGGACGACCGCTGGACCGCGATGACGAGGCTCGACCAGAACCGCGCGCGGGCGATGCTCGCGGCCAAGGCGGGCGCGCGCGTGCGCGACGTGACGAAGCTCGTCATCTGGGGCAACCACTCGGCCAGCCTGTATCCCGACTTCACGAACGCCCTCGTCGGCGGCAAGCGCGCGAGCGACGTCGTCGACCGGTCGTGGCTCGAGAGCGAGTACTTGACGGCGATCCAGCAGCGCGGCGCGGTGATCATCGCGGCGCGTGGCGCCTCGAGCGCGTTCTCCGCGGCGCAGGCCCTGGTCGATCACGTGAAGAGCCTCGTCCGGGGGACCGACGGCGACTGGGCCAGCCTCGCGGTCGTCTCGGACGGCAGCTATGACGTGCCGAAGGGCCTCGTCTCGAGCTTCCCGGTCACGACGTCGGGGAACGACGGCTGGCAGATCGTCAAGGGGATCCAGCTCGACTCGTTCGCGCGCGCGAAGGTCGCTGCCACGGTCGCGGAGCTCGAGAAGGAGCGCGCCGTCGTCCAGGATCTGCTGGCCGGAGCGGCTACGCGGTAACACCGAGGCGCGTCGCGATCCTCGGAGCCGGGCTGATGGGAGCGCAGATCGGCGCCGAGCACGCGCTCGCCGGCCACGAGGTCGTCCTCATCACCCGCTCGTCCGCATCCGCCGAGGCCGCGCTCCAGCGCGCGCACGCCGCGATCCGCGCGCTCGCGTCGCACGACCTCGTCGCGGTCGAGCGCGCCGAGGCAGCGCGGCCGCGCCTCTCAACGAGCGCCGATGCCCGCGCCGGCTGCGCGGGGCGCGACGTCATCGTCGAGTCCGTCGCCGAGGATCTGAACGCGAAGGCCGACGCCCTCGACATCGCGGCGCGCGCCGCGCCCGATGCGATCCTCTGCTCGAACACGTCGTCGATCCCGATCTCGCGGCTGGGCGAGGCGGCGGGCGCCGCGGAGCGCACTCTCGGCACGCACTACGCGAATCCGGCGATCCTCATGCCGCTCGTCGAGGTGATCCCCGGCGAGCGCACCGATCCGCGGAACGTCGAGGAGATCACGCGCCTCCTCGAGGGGAACGGCAAGACGCCGATCGTCGTGCCCGACGTGCCGGGGTTCCTGTGGAACCGCCTGCAGTTCGCGCTCCTGCGCGAGGCCGCGCGCCTCGTCGTCGATCACGGCGTCGCGCCAGAGACGATCGATCTCGCAGTGCGGCGCGTCCTCGGCCGGCGCTGGAGCCTCGTCGGACCATTCGAGACGATGGCCCTCGGCGGCCGCGAGACGTTCGTCAAGATCGCGCACCTCCTCTTCGCCGAGCTCGGCCATCCGGTGGATCCGGACGTGCTCGCTGACATCGATCTGCCGTCGCCGGCCTCGCTGCGCGCGCTCGCCTCGCAGCGCGACGAACGCCTGACCGAGCTCCGAAAGAAAGACCGCGAGGAAGAGCCCTAGCGACGGCTTACGCCTGCGGTCCGGTCAGCAGCTCCTCCGCAGGGAATCCCGCGTTCTGCACGAGCTCGAGCACGCTCTCGGCATGCGCACGATCCCGCGTATCGACGATGACGTCGAGTCCGACGCGGCCAAGCGTGGTGTACGGGCCGAGGCGATGGATGCCGACGTGGAGGATGTTGATGCGCGCGGCAGTGAGCACGCCGGTGAGCGCGTGCAGGCGGCCGGGCTGGTCGTCGAGCCACGTGCGGAACGCGAGGTAGCGCCCCGCGGCGGCGAGTCCCTGCTGGAGGACCTTGGCGAGCATGTTCGGATCGATGTTGCCGCCGCTGATGACCACGCCGACGCGACGCCCGATGGGCGCACCCTCGAGAACGCCGGCGAGGCCGGCGACCCCGGCGGGCTCGGCGAGGAGCTTGTGGCGCTCGAGAAGCAGAAGGAGGGCGCGCGCGATCGCTTCGTCGCTGACGGTGCGGATCTCGGCGGCGCTCTCGAGCGCCGACCGCAGCGTGCGCTCGGAGGGACTTCCGACCGCGATGCCGTCCGCGATGGTGTTGGACGCGACCTCGGTGACGCGCCGCGCAGCGAACGAGCGCGCGAACGCCGGCGCGCCTTCGCTCTGCACGCCGACCAGCTTTACTCCGCGCGCGGCGGTGACGAGACCGCACCCCGACAACAGCCCGCCGCCGCCGACCGGCACGACGACCGCGTCGAGCGACGGCTCGTCGTCCAGCATCTCGAGCGCGACGGTCCCCTGCCCGGCGATGACGTCGGGATCGTCGAACGCGTGGACGTAGGTCACGCCCTTCTCGGCGGCGAGGCGCAGCGCGACCGCGTGGGCCTCGTCGTAGCTCGCGCCCTGGATGATCGCTTCGGCGCCGTCGCGCTGGATGGCGATGAGCTTCGTGAGGGGAACGCTCTCGGGCAGCACGATCCACGCGGGGATGCCGAGGAGCTTCGCCGCGTAGGCCACGCCCTGGCCGTGGTTCCCCGCGGACGCGGTGAGCACTCCGCGCGCGCGGACAGCGGGATCGAGCCGCAGGACCTTGTGGAGCGCGCCGCGGATCTTGAAGGCGCCGGTGAGCTGCAGATCCTCGAGCTTGAGGTACACGTCGCAGCCCGCCATCGCGGAGAGGGGCTCCGAGCGCTCGAGCGGCGTGCGGCGGATGAAGCCCGCGATCGCGTGCGACGCCGCGGTGACGTCCGCGAGGCCGATCTCGGTCGCCGTGCCGGTCATCACCGCACCGCCCTTCCCCGCGTAGGGTAGGCGGCGTGAGCGCGGACCCGCGCCCCGCGAGCGGTCGCCACGGCCTCGTCCGGCTGAGCCTCGCGTGCGGCGACTACGACCGCGTGCGCGCTCTTCGCGAGCGCCGTGTCCGCCCGGAAGGCCTCGATCTCGTCTTCCTTCCGCTCATGCCCGAGGAGATCTTCTTCCGGCAGGCGGTCCATCACGAGTTCGACGTCTCCGAGCTGTCCCTCGCGACGTACACGAGCCTCCGCTCGCGTGGCGACACCAGCTTCATCGCGATCCCCGTGTTTCCCTCACGTGCGTTCCGCCACTCGGGGATCTTCGTCCGCTCGGATGCGGGGATCGCGAAACCGCAGGACCTTCGCGGCAAGCGCGTCGGTCTTTCCGAATACCAGCTCACCGCGAACGTCTGGATCCGCGGGATCCTCGAGGACGAGCACGGGGTCCGCCCGAGCGAGATCGAGTGGCTCACGGGCGGCCTCGAGGAAGCGGGCCGCCGCGAGAAGATCGAGCTGCCCCTGCCGCCCGATATCCGCGTCCGGCCGATCCCCGACGGAAAGACCCTGTCCGCGATGCTCGAGAGCGGCGAGCTCGACGCGGTCATCGGGCCGCGGATCCCGAGCGCGTTCCGCCGCGGGGCGCCAGGGGTCCGCCGCCTGTTCCCGGACTACCGCACGGTCGAGATCGACTACTTCCGCCGCACGAGCATCTTCCCGATCATGCATACGGTCGCCATCAAGCGCGAGGTCTACGAGCGGGATCGCTGGATCGCGCAGAGCCTCGCCAAGGCGTTCGCCCAGGCCAAGCGGCTGGTCGAGGACACGATCTACGAGACCGCGGCGTCGTGGACGATGATCCCCTGGATGCACGAAGAGGTCGAGATCGTGCGGTCGATCGCGGGCGCGGACTGGTGGCCGTACGGGATCGACCCGAACCGCACGACGCTCGAAACGTTCATGCGCTACGCCGTCTCGCAGGGCGTGGCGGCTCGAGGTCTGGCGGTCGAGGAGCTCTTCGCTCCGGAGACGCTCGACACGGTCAAGATCTAGGTCCGCGTAGGGTAGGCGGCGTGACCGCCGCCGAGCGCATCGCGATCGTCTGCCGCGGGCCCGACCGGGTCGGCGCGCTGCACGAGATCACCGGGGTCGTGGCGCGGCACGGCGGCAACATCGTCACGGTCGACATCCTCGAGGGCGGGAAGCGCAGCGCCGTCCACCTCGAGATCGAGGGTGTGGCCGACGCGGACGCGCTGGTGAAGGATCTGCTCGCGCTCGATGTCGTCGACGCGGTCGACCGCGTCCCGAGCCTGATGCTGGTCTACGGGAAGCGGATCATCGTCGTCGGCGGCGGCGCGCAGGTGGGGCAGGTCGCACTGGGCGCGATCTCCGAGGCCGACCGGCACAACATCCGTGGCGAGAAGATCAGCATCGACACCATCCCGGTCGTCGGAGAGCGCGAGCTCGCGGACGCGGTGCGCGCGGTCGCGCGACTGCCGCGCGCCGTCGCCGTGGTGCTCGCCGGCGCGCTCATGGGCGGCGAGATCACCGAGGCGGTCAAAGAGGTGCGCGCCAAGGGGATCCTCGTGGTCTCGCTCAATATGGCCGGCTCGGCGCCGAAGGAGGCCGACCTCGTCGTCAGCGATCCCGTTCAGGCCGGCGTCATGACGGTGATGGCGATCGCGAAGACGGCGCGCTTCGACATCGAGCGCCAGCGAGGAAGGACCTACTAGGCCTAGGACTTCTCAGGATGTCTGACACGCCACCGGCGTGGTCGTGACGACCCCGCCGCTGGTCGACATCGTGAAACCGAACGAGAGCCGGTATGACCCCCCGCTCGGGTAGACGAGGCGTACGCAATCACCGGTCCGCTCGAAGGGCAGCGTGGCCCGGCCCCAGTAGAGATCGGTCGCGGTATCAGTCCCGCGGCCGGCATGCACCCGGACCGGCTGGTCCGCCCGGACCAGGAAGCCGTTCGGGAACGAGTAGATGTCGCCCCTGTTGTTCTTCAGCTGGAACCCGGTAAGGAGAACGGCGCCGGACGCATAGCGTGGGTCGAGCGAGACCTCGACGAGCTGGCTGTTGGGGTCGAGCGGGCCCGGGTACGTCAGCCAGCGAAGTCTCGTCACCGCGACCGAGGCCGTGGACGTCCCGGGATTGGGCGGCAACGCGGCCTCGGCGTAAAGCTCCGGCGCGCGAGACCACATGGGAATGCTCACAAGACCATCCGGTCGGACGGCCCACGGATCCGGCGACGCCCCTTCCCACCCGTAAGGGTCGAACGATACGAACGTCCCGCGAACATTCTGTCGCAGCGTGTCGAAGTGGAGGTGCGGTCCTCCCGAGCAGCCCGTGTTGCCGGAGAGGCCGACCTGCTGTCCCTGCGCGACCTGGTCGTTGATCTTGACCGCGGCCTGGCTCAGGTGGGTGTAGAGCGTACGTACCCTCAGCGAGACCCCACCACGCGTGGTGATCGAGTGCTCGAGCATCACAAAGGTCGCGACGGTGAGCTTGCCGCCCAGGACTGGGCAGGGGTACGGCGTGGTCTCGCCTGCGAACACCACTTTGCCATCGGCCACAGCAAGGATCGGTGTGCCCTCCGGCATCATCCAATCGATCCCGCTGTGGCTGTCGAACATCGCCAGGCGCTCGCCCCAGAAGCTGACGAAGATGCCGTCGTACTCAACGAACTCGCGCGGAACGCTGTGGTCGACAAGGTTCGACACGGGATATCGGCCTGCGAACGGCGGAGTGAATGCCGCCGCCGAGTCTGAGGCGGCGAGAGTAGGTGCGGGCGTGGGCGCGAGCGTTGGTGCGACAGTGGTGGATGGTCTGGAGGTCGTCACCACGGGCGGAGCGCTGGTCGCCGGAGGCGCCACCGCCGACGTGGGGCTCGGCCGTGTCAAGCCGGGCGCAGCGACCGAACTCGGCGCCGTAGCCGAGCCAGCGTCGGAGACATCGAATGCGAGGCGACAGGACGCATCGCCGACCGACAGTTGAAGGTAGTACGTGCCGAGAGGTGCGCCCTTCGTGTTCCAGCCGCCGGTCCCGACGCCATTCAGCGTGATCCTCTGCGAGGCGGCGGTCACCCTGATCGGGTCGCGAGAGAACACGCGCCCGTCGGGTCCCGCGAGTTGGAACCCGATCTCGGTCCCCGGCTTAGAGCCGACGACGAGAATGACGCTCTCTCCGACTCGGACCGAGCGTGAAGCGAGCGTGAGCGACGCGCCTGCGTTCGAACACCCCGTGTCGCCGCTTGGCATCGGAGCGACGGAAGCAGCGGCCGGTGGCGTGGGCGTGGGTGAGATCGAGTGTTCGTCGGAGGCGACGGAGGCTTGCGGCGATGGCATGGCCGGTGCCGCGCAGGCCGCGCAGGCGACCGCGGCGATCACGAGGCGCGACACCCACGGCCTCGTCATGCCCATCGGTCTTCCTGTCGCCGTCGGAGGTCCGAGACCCTTATGGGTGCTCGGGGAAGAGATCCCACGACGGCCAGCTCGAGATCGCATTCGCGGCGGCGTTCAGATCGGCGTTCAGTTGGCTTTCGTTCACAGAGCTATCGCTCAGTCCGGCATCCTTGTTAAGGAGGATCGCCCACCCCGACCCGTCGGCGCGGCTCCACGCTATCGCCGAGGTACCAGGCATCAGACCCGTATGCCCGAAGTACACCGACGTGCCCACACTCGTGACACCCCAACCCTTTGCATACCAGTAATAGCCAGTGGGCCACAACGGCAGAGACGGCCGGGCGAACAGCTGAGTGAACGAGTCCGAGGACAAGAGCCGCGTATCACGGGTCCTCAGCGCTGTTATCACGCGAGCGAGATCGGCCGCCGAAGAGACCCAACCGCTACTTGCCTGCTGGTCCGAGTCGATCGCATAGGCCGCGCCGTACGCGAGAGACACGAATCTGCCCTGGTCTTGAGAGTACAGGCTTGGGTACGTCGTTCCATCGACCGGGTAATAGGTCACCTCGCCCTCGCCCGTCCGACTAACGCGGGCGTCCCCGACCCGAGTGCGCGTAATGCCGATCCGAGCGAGTACCGACCTAACGTAGTTCTCATAGGACATTCCGCTAGCTTTTTCGATGACAAGGCTCAGCACGTTGTAACCGATCCCTGAATACACGTATTGCGTGCCGGGGTCGAAGTCGAGCTTGCGGCCAAACACCCAGGAGACGTATTGCGCGAGGGTCGGCGGGCTTGGAACCCCCATTGCGGAAGCAACGTTCCACAACGGCGGATTCCCGCTCTTGGCGAAGTCCCATCCCCCGCTGTGCTCCAGAAGCTGTCGCACCGTGATGGAACGGATCCGAGGATCCATCGCCGTCCCCCCGGGCAGGAAAGGTTGGACATTCAGGACGTCAAAGATCTGCGTGTCCAGCGAGAGCTTCCCGTCCTGGACAAGCCGCAAAGTCGCGGTGCCGGTCAAAGACTTGGAGATGCTCGCGATCCGGAAGAGCGAGTCCGTGGTCGCAGCCTTCCGACTCGCGATGTCCGCAACTCCATATCCCTTGATGTAAACGAGCCGCCCGTCCTTGATGACCGCCAAGGACGCGCCGGGAACGTTCCCCGCCCTCATGAACGCCAGAACTTTCCGATCGAACATGGCGAATGCGGAGGGATCACGACCGGCCGCATCTCTGATCACCACGGGTGCGCTCGCGGAGAGCTGCCCGAGTGCCGCCGTGACGGTCGCCTGACCCCACTCGGGACCGGCTGTGAAGATCCCGCTCGCGCTGATGGTGCCCATCGTCGGCGGATCGATCTTCCAGCTCACGGGTTGGTTCGCCAAGAAGTTGTCGAACTGGTCCTTGACCAGAGCGCTCATCTGGACGGTGCCGGAAGCATTAACCGATCCGGTCGCCGGAGAGAGCGAGAGCGCGGTCGGCGCCGGCACCGGGTCGACCCGCGCGGCGAAGCCGTCGTAGGACATGGCGCCGTCGCCGCCGCTGAAGCTGAGCTCGGTCACGACAGCGACGAGATCTCCGCCCTGAGCGTCGGCGACGACCGCGTATTGCGTGTCGTCGGCAAGCCCGTCCACTTTTCGCGGATCGACCCGAACTGCGGCGCCGGGCGTCAGTCCGGAGATGGGCTGGCGAAGCACGAGCTGGCCGTCGGCGAAGCGGTACCAGCGCAGCGTTGCGTTCGTCGCACCCGCGGACTGGAGGAGGATCGGCGTGGTCCAGCCGGAGGACCCGCCCAGAGTGCGCGTGACGTTGGGCATATAGACCCGGTTGCCGGCCGCGAGCTGTCCGCCGAAGCCCATGGCCGTCGCGTCGGAGACGATGGCGTCCGCCACGGCGAAAACGCCTCCGCTGACCGTGGCCGCCCACTCCCCGTCTCCCAGGCAGCTCGCGCTGCCGGTCGGCGGGCACGCGGCGCCGGATGCGTCAAAGCGTGCGTCGAAGCTCCACGCCCGGCCTTGACGGATCGGCTTGGGCGCAGTGATCGTGACCGGGCTGCCGCCGCCGAAGCGCGTGAAGGTCAGCTTGGGCGTCGCGTCCGCGGTGCCTGCGTTCTGGACCAGCAGGCGCGACGTGCGGCCGATCCCGTCGGAGTTGCGCGACACGAGCGGGACGTACACGTTCCCGGCCGTCGCGTCGGCGATCCCGTTGTAGCTGAAGCCCTTGGGCGCGGCCACCTCGGGAGCGTCGTTGTGCGCGTTGATGACCACACCGATCGGCTGGTCGGACGTGAGCGTGACTGCGTATTCGATGCCGGTGGCCAGGGCCGACTCGACGGCCGGGTTCACGAAGCCAGAGCGGCCCGGGCCGATCTGCCGCGTCAGGTTCGAGTCGCTCACGCCATCGGCGCCGGCGAAGGCTATGTTCACGTTCGTCGGCTCAGAACCGAGGTTCTGCACGATGAAGGTCGTGAGCCAGCCGTTGACCCACTTGGCCACGTACGGCAGAAAGACCTGCCTCGATCCGCTGGAGAGTCCCTGATAGGACAGTGCTTCGGCCCGTACTGGGTTGTCCAAGCCCTGGTGCTCGTTGACCACGCCGATGATCGGGGCTCCGAAGCTTTG